>JAEEGK010001611.1_pt1 | contig 56658 bp, 45 predicted proteins | sample 8958771 | NCBI WGS metagenome assembly JAEEGK01 (sample SAMN16246547, study PRJNA631951) | gut metagenome | biome: gut microbiome; feature: rumen; material: SC-attached | host: Bos | place: Iran: Karaj | collected 2018-10 | reverse complement strand
GCGCCCGGGGACGAGGCCGCCATGGCCGCGCTCGTCGCCCATACGCTGAGGGTGAGCAACCGGGCGGACTATTCGCCCGAATATCTCGATAAGATAGCCGAGAGCCACTCCGCGGGGTATTTCGCCGCGCGCGCGGCGGATTCCCACTTCTATGTCGCCTGCGACGGGAGCGGGATAGTCGGCTGCGGCGGGATAACCGCCCGCGGGGACGAGAGCCTTCTCGTCGCGATCTTCGTTTGCCCCGACCTTCAGGGCGCCGGCCTCGGCAGGAGGATAGTCCGGACGCTGGAGGCGGACGAATACTTCACGCGCGCCCGCAGGACGGAGCTCGCGGCGTCGCTGACGGCGGTCGGCTTTTATGAGAAGCTGGGCTACTCGTTCGTGGGCGGCGTGACCTCGCCCGACGCGGCCGGCGTCGTCAGAATGGAAAAATACGGACCCGCGGGAGAGCGGAAGACATAAAGGAAAAAGTCCCTTATGCCATAGGCAAAAGGGACTTTCTGGTGCGCGAGGCGGGACTTGAACCCGCACGTGCGTATTGCACACTAGAACCTGAATCTAGCGAGTCTGCCAATTCCACCACTCGCGCATTTTCGCTCCGCCGCGGCGGAACGAACTCCATTATAAAGGATTACTCGGATTTGTCAACACTTTTTTGCGCGGACGTGGTGTTTATAGGCGAAGGGAGCAGAACACCTGCCGGTTTTCACGGGCTGATTTGTGCCGATACTTCGTTGCAGCCCTTGGAAATACGGAAGTATTCCCTGCCCGCTGCGCCTCGTCTCAACACAAATCGGCTCCTTGAAAACTGCAGCGCACCCGAGAGCGAGAGATTTTCGAGTGATTTTTGTTCTTTTTGATGCGGCAAGGCTGTCGCCTTGCAAAGAGAAAAGGGCAAAAAGCGCCGAAAGAGCGCCGCTTGAAGCGGGTTGGTATAGGTTCCGTCTGCTATACCGTCAGCGTGCCGTTTTCGTCCTCGATCAGTATGAGTATTTTTTCCTCTTTGCCGCTGACGGCGTTGACGTACACTATATAATGCTCGCCGTCTGCGTTCTCGCAGATGAACTCGTGGCAGAAAAGCTCGCCGCCGCCTGGGGAGGGGATCACGGCGAGGGAGTGGGAAAGCTCACTGAGCCGGGGCGAGACGCAGGCGCGCGCGTCCTCCTCGGGTATGGGCAGGGGCAGCGTCCTCGGGGCGTGGTTCATAAGATATCCCGATGCCTCGAAGCCGATGACGCGGCCGCTTTCCAGCGATACGAGCACCTTGACGAGATCGGGATAGCATATCACTCCGTCCTGGGAATACGCGAAATTGATCAGCAGAGTGTTGTCGCCGCGTATGCGGTAGCTGTCGGTCATGGAGCCGTAGCCCCGTTCGCTCAGAAACGCGCGGGCGGCGTTCATGGCCTCGTCGTCGCCTATCGCCGTATATTCCGCCGGCGCGGAACAGCTCATCTCCGTTACCGCGCCGCCGCGGGCGGTCACGGCGACGGACAGCTCGCCCCCGTCGTAGGCGGCGCTGAAGCGATACTGCGGCAGCCTGCCCCCGCTCAGCGCGGTAAAGTCGAACACGCTCCTGCTCAGCCCGGTGAATTCCGCCGCCGCGTCAAGGGCTTCGTCGCGGCTTATCTCTGGCAGCGCGTCGATATACGAGAAGGTTTTTTCGTCGACGCTGCGGGAATAGGGACCGTCGTAGATCAGCGTCGGCAGCTCGGGGAATTCGTCGTTCATCTGTCTGACGCTCTCGCCGAGGGAGGGCGGGGAGCTTTCGCCGAGGGCCTGCTGCCAGTCGTATACCGAAAGCAGACCGCTGTCCATATCGGCGCGAAGCTGAATCAGATTTTGAGACAGCAGCTCGGAAGAGTCCGACAGGTCGGCGAGGGCGTCCGTATCCCCGTCGCTCAGCCCTTCGGAATAAGCCTTGAGAGCCAGCGCGCGGGCGTAGTCGCCGAGACGGCCTATAAAGCCGGAGGTGTTTTCGAGCCGATAGCGTGAAAAGGGCAGCTCGCCCAGGCTTTCCTGCGCCTGAAGGGATTTCGCGTAGATCTCCGCGCAGGCGCTGCCCAGCAGCGAGGGGGACGTGGAGTACAGCGATTTGTGAAGCGCGGTATTCATCTCGTAGACACTTGAAGCGAGAGAGTCGAACGAGCGGTTCCAGCCCGCTTCGATATAGCGGCGGTATTCCGAGGCGGTATTGTACTGGCGCAGCGCGAGCCCGCCCGCGGTCAGAACTGCCGCGAACAGGTATGAAAGGATAAGAACTGCGCTTTTCTTCTTTATCTTCATAATAAACGATCACCCCATGTCCGTATTATCGGGCACGGGGTGATGAAATATGAAAAGCTTATTTTTCCAAAATGAACGAGCCGCGCATGGCGTCCAGATCGCGCAAAGTCTCCGCGTCGTCGGCGGGACAGGAGAAAAGCAGCCACACGCAGCCTCCGTCCGCCTCGATGAGGTATGCCGTAAGCAGCCGCGAGCCGTCGCCGGCGGTGACCGTTTCGGCGCTGAGGCCCTCCGGACCGAGACCGGAATATGATGAAAACTCAATGTCGGTAAAGGCGAGGTATCCGTTCATGAAAGAGGGAGCGAGCTCCTCCGGCAGAGCGGAGGGATCGTATCCGACCTCGACGAAGGCGTCGCCGCGGGTAAAGCGGAACGGCGGCAGATCGACCGAGAGGAGGAAGCCCTCTGCCGGTTCGAAGGAAAAGCCGGGCCCCTGCTGCGAGAGCATGCCGGCAAAGAAGGGATCCGGCGCGTCGGATATCGCGGGCTCCGGCGTTCCGGGAGCGTCGGCCGGCGGGGAGGAGGGAGGCGGATCGGTTTCGGCCGCGGCGGAGGTCGGCTCGGGGTCCGGCGAAGAGCTCGCGTCGGGCCGGGGAGCGGGAGCGCGGGTGCACGCGCAGAGCGTAAGCAGCGCGGCAAACGCCGCAAAAAGCGCGGTATGACGTTTAAGCATTGCCTTTCAGCCTTTCAAGTGCGGCGCGCATGCGGCGGAGCGACTCGTCTTTGCCGAGAAGACAGCATATCTCCACGGCGCCTCCGGGGGTAACGGCGCGGCCCGACAGAGCGATACGCACCGGCCACAGCAGCTTTGCGTTCTTTACCTCCAACTTTTCGGCAAGACCGATCAGCGTATCGTGGACGCTGTCGGCGTTCCAGGGGTCTATGTTTTCCACCGCGGGTATCGCGGCGGAGAGCATCTCAACGGAGCTTTCACGGTCCGATTTGGATTTTTTGTTTACGAAAAGCTCGTCGTCGTACCGGCCGAGCCCGGCGAGAAAGTCGATCTGTCCGGCAATGTCCGTCAGCTTTTCGCAGCGCTGATGGAGCAGCGAGGCAATGAGACGGCTGTCCATGCCCGGGGCGGCGGCCTCGATATAAGGCAGCGCCGCGGCGTGGAAAGCCTCGGGCGACATGGCGCGGATATACTCGCTGTTGAGCCACGAGAGCTTGGCAAGGTCGAATATGGCGGGGGACTTGGAAAGACCCTTGAGATCAAAGGCCTCGACAAGCTCGCTCAGGGAATATATCTCCCGCTCTCCGCCGGGGCTCCAGCCCAGCAGGGCGACGTAGTTTATGATGGCCTCGCGCAGATATCCCGCGGCGAGCAGATCGTCATAGGTGGGGTCGCCGTTGCGCTTTGACAGCTTGTGCTGCGCGTCGCGCATGACGGGCGAGCAGTGGATGTATTTCGGCACGTCCCAGCCGAAGGCGCGATAAAGGAGATTGTATTTCGGCGTGGAGGAAAGATACTCCGTGCCTCTGACGACGTGCGTTATGCCCATGAGATGATCGTCTATCACGTTGGCGAAATTGTAAGTGGGCAGACCGTCGCCCTTTATGAGCACCTGATCGTCCAGATCATCGTTCGGCGCGCTTATCTCGCCGAAGATCTCGTCGGTGAACGACGTCGAGCCGCCGGAAGGTATTTTCTGGCGTATCACCCACGGACAGCCGGCGTCAAGCCGTCTCTGCACCTCGGCGGCGTCAAGCTCGCGGCAGGGGTCGTCATGCCCGCCGAAATCCGAGCCGTCGTCGGTCTTCTCGCAGAAGCAGTAGTACGCCGCGCCGCGCTCCACGAGCCGTTTTGCGTAGGGCAGATAAAGATCCTTCCTCTGAGTCTGGATATACGGACCCACGGGGCCGCCCACGTCGGGGCCCTCGTCCCAGGTCAGCCCGGCGTCGCGCAGGGAGCTGTATATTATCTCCGTCGCCCCCTCGACGAAGCGGCCCTGATCGGTATCTTCTATGCGAAGTATGAAGGTGCCGCCGGCCTTGCGGGCGATCAGCCAGGTATACAGCGCCGTGCGCACGCCGCCCACGTGCATGTAGCCGGTGGGACTCGGCGCGAAGCGCGTGCGTACCTTGCCGCGGGGTATGCGGCTTTCCATTTCGTCAAACCATTTTTCATCCATGGGAAGATCCTCCGTTAAACTGTTCTCCGCGGCGGCCGTGCGCCGCCCGTGATTGACGGCACGGTGTTCTTGGGATATTATATTACAAACGAGGCAAAAGAGAAAGAGCGGAATTGAAAATAAGGAGAAAACGTTATGTTCGAGCGCAAACCCTTTGACACGGCCTCGCCGGAAGCCGTGGGCGTACGCAGCGGAGACATCCTGCGATACATAGCGGAGCTGGAGGCAAGCGGCACCGAGATGCACGGACTGATGATAATGCGTCACGGACTGCTCTGCGCTCAGGGCTGGTGGGCTCCCTTCGGCCCCGGCATACGCCACGGGCTTCAGAGCCATACCAAGACCTACGCCGCCACGGCTGTGGGCATAGCCTATACCGAGGGCATACTCCGCCTCGACGAGAGACTCATCGACATATTCCCCGACGAGAGCCCGGCGGAGCCGAGCGAAAATCTGAAGCTGCTCACCGTGCGCGACGTGCTGTGCATGGGCTGCGGCATGGATACGATGCCGCCTCCGGCCGGGGATTGGATACGCCGGTTCATGCATACCCCCGTAAATCACAGGCCCGGCACGACCTATATGTACAACTCCATGGGCTCCACGCTCCTCGGCGCCGTCGTGCGGAAGAAAACGGGCCTGGGCCTGCACGACTATCTGAAGCCCCGCCTTTTCGATAAGATAGGCATCGACGCGTCCAACCTGCGCTGGGCAAGAATGCCCGACGGCATGGAGGTGGGCGGAGGCGGCCTGTGGGCCACCACGGAGGATAATCTGCGCCTGCTCAAGCTCTACGCCGACGGCGGAGTATGGGAGGGGGAACGCATACTTGCCGAGGACTACGTGCGCCTGGCCACCACAAATCAGAACGATTCCGCCTCCGAGGCGGCGGTCAACCCGCCGGCCACGGACAACTTCCTGGGCTACGGCTTCCAGATATGGATGTGCAGGCCCGAGGGAGCCTACCGCGCCGACGGAGCCATGGGACAGTTCACCATCGTGCTTCCGAAGCAGGATATGATAATCGCCATAACCGAGACCGCCCCCGGCGCTCATTGGGCCCAGCGGACCCTGGATATCACCTGGGACTTTGTCGACACTGTGACGGAGGACGGACCGCTGCCGGAGGACGCGGCGGCATATGACGCCCTGAAGGCCAAATTGGCCTCGCTGAACGTGGGCAATCCGCCCTGCCGGCCCTGCAGTCCCGCGGCGGAGCGCATAAGCGGTAAGATATTCCGTATGACACAGGGTGTTTTCGGACCCTTCGGCGGCAATTTCATGAGCGGGGAGGGCCCCGATCCCATCACGGAATTCAGCCTTGATTTCGATACCTACGGCTGCCTGTGGAAGCTGACCGCCGCGTCCGGGCGCAGGGAGACGATCCGCGTGGGCACCGGCGGCCTGCGGATGACCAACGTGCTCGGCAGGACCGAGGACGCCACACAGCTCTACCTTGCCCACGGCAGCTGGACCGATGAGAACAGCTTCGAGCTGCGCTGCCGCTGGCTGGAGACCTGCCCGGAGGACGTGTATACCTTTACCTTCGAGGGAGACGGGGTCACGATAACTGCCGCGAACAATTCGCCCTTCCGATTCCCCGGGGGAGAGCCGATAAAAGCAGTGATGATCTGAAGAGACGATGCTGACGCCGCGCGGTCCCCGAAATGAGGACCGTGCGGCGTTTTTTCCGTTCCGTCTCGTCTTATTCTTCCAGCAGCCAGGGTATGGCCTTCTGCAGCCAGGGATCCCAGAATTTCCAGTTATGCTCGCCGGGAGTGAAGTACGCCTCGTGTTTTACGCCCTGCTCCGTCAAAAAAGCGTCGAAATCCCTGTTGAGGGGGCAGAGCATATCCTCGGTGCCGCAGGCTATGAAGATGCCGGGCAGCTTTTCGCCCGCGGCGAGCTTGCGTCTGACAAGGACCTCCGGGTTCGCGTCGCTTTCCATCAGCTTCTTCGGGTCGCCGAAGGTGGCGGCATAGTAGGCGTAGTTCGCCACCGGGTTGCCGTCGGGCGGCGTCATCTGAGACACCTCGCGGTAAATGAGAGCGCCGGAGAGGTCGACGAGCTTGGAATAGTTGTGACTGTATTTCAGCCCTATCTCCAATGCGCCGTAGCCGCCCATGGAGAAGCCGCAGATGAAGGTATCCTCCGCCTTCGGGGAAAGAGCGAAGGTCTTGCGGGCGTAGCCTATCAGCTCCTCGCCCACAAAGGTGCCGAAGGCCTCGCCCGTGGCCTCCCGGTCAAGATAAAAGCTGTTGCGGCAGCCGGGCATGATCGCGGCTATGTTGTACTGACCGCACAGATCCTGGATGCTGCTGCCGGCGAGCCAGTCCATGGCCGTGCCGCTGTAACCGTGAAGCAGCACCAGCGTCTTCATCGGGCGATGAAACGCGGGGGCCGGTCCGCCCGGCACGGGCGGCATGGGGGGCATATCGTTGGGCAGAACCATGTAGAATTCGTTTTGCCCCGACAGAGCCTGAGAATAGTACGTAACGTGTATAGTAGCCATAATGATCGCTCCTTTCCCTGTGTCACAGATCCATGAGACCCGTGCCGAATTCCTTTTCCGCGTCAAAGGCGTTCAGAGCGCGGAAGGGTATGCGCCCGTCCTCACAGGCATGCTGCAGCAGACGGAAAAATTCGCTTTCCTCCGCCTCGATCAGCTCGGGCTTATCGCCGAAGAACATGAGCTTTTTGTTATCCGCCGCGTAGGGCTCCCATTTTTCCATGGGCGTGCCGTCGGCGTCGTTCCCGTTGGGATCGCCGCTGCGCGCGAAATTCGTCCAATAATTGCACATCTGCCTTGCCAGGTCGTAATGCCTGCCGGTGAAGGGACGCCAGCATTTTGCGAGAGTCTCGAAAGCGAACCACAGGTCGGACGAATGGAACGCGCCGGGGTCGTCCCAGCCGGGGATCTCCGGATCGAAGCGGTAGAAATACATGCGGTGTTTCGGACTGCGGGAGTTGTGCTCCAGCCACAGCACGTTGCCCATTTCGAAATTGTTGTAGGTGACGCTGCGCTTCATTTCCTCGACGGTATCGCCTCCACGCCGCGCGATGGAGATATATTCGTCCGCGACTGCGGGGAACTTCCGCCTCGCGTATGCCTCCAGCGCCTCGGCGTCGGTCACCTCGGGGCGGAAGAGAAATTCGTCGCCCGTGTTGCCGATGATGATATCGGCGTCGTTCTCCTCGCCGCGCAGTATGATGTTCGCCGGAGTGTCGGGAAGGAAAGCGTCGCCCGTCACGGTGCCCCAGCGGAAGCCGCCCGAGCCGACGGCAGCGTCCCACAGAGCGTGAGCGTCGAGCTCCCTTGCCTCCGCGAGGGACTTTACTCCGAGCCTTTCAAAGAGCCTTATGCCCTGCTTTTCCGCCTCGCTCAGGTTCATGCTGAGACTGCTCGGCGGCAAAAGACCGCCGGATGAGTGCAGGATCGCCCTGCGGAACAATCCCCTGTTCCGGGGCGAGCAGAGCTGTATCTCGCAGCTGCCGCCGCCGGCGGACTGTCCGAAGATGGTAATATTGTCCGGGTCGCCCCCGAAGGCGGCTATGTTGCGCCGTACCCAGGCTATCCCGGCCTGCTGATCCAGGTGGCCGAAATTCGTCGGCGCGTCGGGCGCCTCGGCGCTGAGCTCCGGATGAGCGAGAAAGCCGAATACGTTTACCCGGTAATTTATGCTTACGAGTATCACGCCGCGGCGGGCTATTCGCTCGCCGTCCATCTCCATTTCCGAGGGATAGCCCACCATGAGGCCGCCGCCGTATATCCATACCATGACCGGCAGCCTGTCGTCGGGAGAGGCGGCGTTGGTCCAGATATTGAGCTGCAGGCAGTCCTCGCTCATGGGAACGTTTGAGTCCACGTGCCACTCGCGGGTGTAAATATCGTCCGGGTTGCCTCCGGGTATCTCCTGCATGGCTATCGGGCCGAACTCAAAGCAGTTCCGCACCCCGTCCCATTTGCCCGCGGGCTGAGGGGCGCGCCAGCGATTTGCGCCTACGGGCGGCGCCGCAAAGGGGATGCCCCTGAAAACGGTCACTCTCGGATCGGCCGCCGGAAGGCCCCGCACGCGGCCGCTTTCGGTCATAACCTCACGAAGCATGTGTCACTCTCCTTTCCCGTCTTTGAAGAGCATGCAGAAATAATCCCTTGAAGCGGCTCTCCAAACCCGCCATTCATGGAAGCCGGGGTATATTTTCTGAATGTAGTTTACGCCATGCTCGCGGCAGAATTCTCTTTCCTTTTCAAACAGAGGCAGGCTGACCTCCCGGTCGCCTATCGCGCCGAAAAAGGGATCGACCTCGCGGTTGAAGGTTTCGGCGTCCTTAAGAGCGTCCAGCCACGGCTGTTCCTTTTCGGGATATCCGGCGGGCATGACGGGCCAGGTATAGCCCGTGAAGAGCCCTGCGGAGCCGAAATGCTCCGGATGCTCCATGATGATCTGCGCGGAATAGAGCGAGCCGAGGGAAAGACCGGCGATCGCGCGGCTGCGCTTGCCGGGCTTCGTGCGGTAATGCTTTTCGATGAAGGGAATGCAGTCTTTTATCAGCATGTCGCCGAACTGATTTACGTCCTCTTCCCATTTGCCGTCCTTTTTGACCTGCATCATGAGATTGTTCATGACGATGATGAAGGGCACGCATTTACCCTCCGCCAGCAGGTTGTCCATGACGAAATTGACCTTGCCGAGGTGGACCCAGCAGCCCTCGTTTTCTCCGCCGCCGTGCTGCAGATACAGCACGGGATAGCGCGTATCGGGATCGTCGCGGTAGCGGGGCGGGGTGTAGACGTAGCAGCATTCCGTTTCGCCGGTGACCGAGGAGGGAAAGTATTCCATGCTGACGGTGCCGTGCTCCACATCCTTCAGCAGCAGATAATCCTGCTCCGGGTCGGGGATCTCGATGTAATTGATCGCGCTGCCGCTGCCCCAGCCTATGGGCGCGAGAGGATTGATGACCTTTACTCCGTCCACAAGGAAGGCCAGCTGCTTGAAGCCCGGCTCGTCGTAGGGCAGCAGGCCGGTCCACATGCCGTCCCCGTCCCTGGCAAGGTCGATCCAGGTATCCTCGTGCCCGGCGCGCACCGAAGCCGCGGCGGGGCCGTAGAAACGCACCAGCACGGTGCCGTCGGGGTGGACCTCGGTGCCCGTGGGCTTATCCACATGAGCAAAGGGATCGCGCGAGTAGTTGGGGGTAAGCTGACGGTTGAAAGCCAGGGCGCGGGTGTCAAAGACCTGATTGCGCAGGAACTCTTCGGGTATTTTCACGATTTTCCTCCCTCCGGAGCGGCCCGCGGGACCGTTCCCGTTTTTTGTTATGATATCATTATACGCCTGCGGACAGGCGCAGACAAGTCCGGAGGCGTTTTATCGCGCGGGCTTTGCCCTTTACAAAGGAAAGAGCGGAAAGTATAATCAGACTGAAAGGCACAGGGAGGCGGGAGCAATGACACTGTATATGATACGCCACGGACAGACCGTGATGAATACGCGCGGCGCGCTTCAGGGCCGCAGCGACCATCCCCTGAACGAAAAGGGAAAGGAGCAGGCGGAGCGGGCGCGCAGACGCTTTGAGGAAAAGGGCATAGTGTTTGACAGGGTTTACACGAGCCCCCTGCGCAGGGCCGTGCAGACGGCGGAGATACTCGCCCGCGGAGCGGACGTCATAACGGACGAAAGGCTCATAGAGATGGATTACGGACCTTACGAGGGCCTGGACCTGCGCTCGTCCCCGCCGGAGCTCATGGCATTTTTCAGGGATTTAAGAAACACCCCGGCGCCGGAGGGCATGGAGCCTCTTCCGGAGGTGACGGCGCGGCTCGGCGGCTTGTTGGAGGAGCTCAGAGACGAGCGGGGCAGCATCCTGCTGTCGACCCACGCCATAGCCATGAAGGGCGCGCTGGAATACCTCACGCCGGACTCGCGCGGCGGGTACTGGTCGAAAAACATAGAAAACTGCGCCGTGTACGTCACGCACACGGAAGCGGGAAAATACTCGGTCCCGTACGAGCTGTTTTGGTCATAAGAAAGGAGCCTTATATATGGATCACAAGCCTGCGCCTACGGGCTGGATATGGAGCGGGGAGTGGGACGCGGGCTGCGACAGGCAGCCGCGCATAGTCCGCTTCCGCAGAGAGCTTGAGCTCGATAAAGCGCCGCTGAGCTTCACCGCGGACGTTTCGGCGGACTCCCGGTACAAGCTGTACGTGAACGGGACGCCCGTGTCCGTCGGCCCCTGCAAGGGGGACGGGATGATATGGTATTATGAGACGGTCGACCTCGCCGCGTTTCTCGCGCCGGGAAAGAACGTGATCGCGGCGGAGGTGCTGCGCTATCCCGTGATAGGCATGTATAACCACTCGGTGTGGCGCACCCAGACGCCGGGCTTTTATCTCAAAGGCGAGGCGGTCCTGCCCGACCGGCGCGAGGCCTTTTTCGCGGACGCCGAATGGCGCTGTCTTATAGACGAAACGACGGCTTTCCGCACGGAAAACAACTGGTTCGATCCTCTGTACATCAACGAGAGCGCCGCGGGAGACGGGCGTCTGCAGGGCTGGAAAAAGGCCGGGTACGACGACGGCGCCTGGCCCGCCGCGCGTCCGCTCGGCGATTTCGGCGACAGCAACGCCGTCAGCCCGGGCAATCTCCACAGGCGGCCCATACCCCCGATGTATGAAAAGGAACGCCGCTTCGAAAGCGTGACGGCCGTACGCGCTCCCGAGGGAGGCGCGGCGGAAGAGTGGGAAAGACTCATCGCCGGAGGCGGCCTTACGGTGTCCGCCGGAGCGGTGCGCACGGCGGAGCTCGACGCGGGGGAGCTGACCACGGGTTATCTCATGCTTTCGCTCCGCGGGGGCGCGGGAGCGAAGCTGCGCATCGAATGCGCCGAAAGCTACGTGATCATGGTCGAAAACAAGGAGCTTCATTTTTCGATGCCGGTAAAGGGCGACCGTACCGATCACGTCAACGGAGTGATAAGCGGCTACGCCGATGATTACGCCGTTTCCGGCTGCGGCACCGAGGGCGCGGAGGAGTATTACGAGCCGTTCTGGTTCAGGACCTTCCGTTTCGTGCGCCTGGAGATCACGGCGGGGGAGGAGCCGGTGACGGTATCCGATCTGAAATACCGGGAAACGGGCTACCCGCTGGACGCGGCGACGAGAGCGGAGGCTTCCGACCCGGATTTCGGGGCGATATGGGATATCTCGCTGCGCACGCTTCGCCGCTGCATGCATGAGACCTACGAGGACTGCCCGTTTTACGAGCAGCTGCAGTACGCCATGGATACCCGCTCGCAGATACTGTATACCTACGCCGTGGCGGCCGACGACCGTATGGCGAGGCGCACCATAGACGATTTCAGGCGCTCTCAGCGTCCCGACGGACTGATAAACTGCTCTTACCCCTGTTACGGTCCGAACGTGATACCCGGCTTCAGCCTGTACTACATACTGATGATCCACGATCACATGATGTATTTCGGCGACAGAGAGCTCGTGAAGCGCTGTCTGCCCGCCGTGGACGGCATTCTGGGCTTTTTTGACCGGAATATCGGCGAAAACGGGATAGTGCGGCGCATAGGCGAGTCGAGCGGGAAATACTGGTCGTTCATCGACTGGGTGCCGCAGTGGGGCCGCGGCATGCCCAACGCCGACGGCGACGGCCCGGTGACGATGGAGAGCTTCCTGTATCTTTACGCGCTGCAGCACGCGGCGGAGCTTTCCGACTTCTGCGGCCGGCATGACACGGCGGCGGAATACCTCGAACGCGCCGACAGGCTCAAAAAGGCGCTCAGAAGCTGCTGCGTGGGCAGGAAGGGCCTTTACACCGACGCCCCCGGCAGGGAGCTGTACAGTCAGCACTGTCAGGCCTTCGCGGTGCTCACCGGCACGGCGGAGGAAAGCGAGTACGCGGAGCTTATGGAAAAGGCGCTTGACGGCGGGGATCTGGCGAAATGCACCGTCGCGTTTTCGTTCTATCTTTTCAGGGCGCTGGAAAAGGCGGGCATGTACGAGCGCACGCGGGAGCTCTGGGCGCCCTGGCGGGAGATGGTGAAAAATCATCTCACCACCTGCATGGAGTCCAACGACAACCCGCGCAGCGACTGCCACGCCTGGGGCGCGCTGCTGCTGTACGAGCTGCCGTCCGTCATACTCGGCGTGCGCCCGGCCCGGCCCGGATATGCCGCCGTCCTGGTCGCGCCGACGCCGGGATATCTTGACAGGGCGGCGGGCAGCGTACGCACTCCCGCCGGGATGATAGACGTTTCCTGGGAGCGCGGTGAAAACGGGCGGCTCAAGCTCGGCGTCAAGGCTCCCGAGGGAGTGGAAATAATAACAAAAGAGCGGTAATGAAATGAAGAAAACGGGCGGAGAATTCCTTGCACTGTGGATAAAGCGCATCGCGGTGTATCTCGCGGGACTGTACTGCATGGCCGTGGGCGTGGTCTTTTCGGCAAGATCGGCTCTCGGCGTGAGTCCCGTGGGCTCGCTTGCCAACGTGCTTTATCAGATAGGGCTCGCCTCGCACGCGCCGGACTGGGTCACGCTGGGCAACTGCACAACGGCGGTATACTGTCTGTATATACTTGCCGAGCTCGTGCTGCTCGGAAAGAACTTCAAGCCGGCGATGCTGCTGCAGCTGGCGGCGTCCCTGCTGTTCGGGCAGCTTGTCAACCTTGCCTCGATCATGCTCTCGTTCCTGCCGCAGCCGGGCACCTACGCGGCGCAGCTGGGGTATCTGCTGTGCAGCGTGCCGACGGTTGCCGTGGGCGTGATGCTCTATCTGTCGCCGAATATCCTCCCCACGCCGGGGGAGGGCATGAGCCTTGCCGTATCCGACAGGACGGGAGCGCCGCTGAGCTCCGCGAAGACGATATTCGACTGTTCCCTCGTGGTGATATCGACCGCCGTGTCGCTGATATACTTCCGCAGACTCGTCGGCGTGAGGGAGGGCACGGTGATCTGCGCTCTGCTCGTGGGGCCGGTAATGAGGCAGCTTCAGAAGCTGTGTCAGACGGGCCTGCTGCGCTTCGTGGAAAGAGAGAACAAGGTCGACCGCGCGCTTCGCGCCGCGGCGGAGGCCGGATATCTTACCGACGCCTCCGGCAGGCCGAAGATCATCGTGGCGATCGGGCGCGAATTCGGAGCGGGCGGCTGCGAGATAGGGAAAAAGCTTGCGGAAAAGCTGAAAATAACCTTCTACGACAGGCAGATAGACGAAATGGCCGCCGAGGCGGGCGGCCTGTCCATGGCGGAGGTGGAGGAGCTGGAGAGCCGCATGGAGCGGGCCCTCGTGCGCGATTTCAAAAACGCGGCCTACTCCATGACAAACGGGGCACTTTCGCCCGAGGAACGCCTTTTCGTGGCGCAGACGGACGTTATCCGCAAAATAGCGGCGGGGGACGAGAGCTGCGTGATAATGGGCCGCTGCGCGGACTATACGCTCTATGACGACCCCAACTGCTTCCGCGTGTTCATCCACGCGAGACCCGACGCGCGCGTGCGCCGGACCATGGCGAAATACGGACTGGACAGCCGCGAGGCGCAGAGGCAGATGGAGAACACCGACCATGCCCGCGCGGAGCACTACAAACGCTTTACCGGGCGGGAGTACGGAAAGCAGGAATACTATCACCTCGGTCTGGACAGCGGGATGCTGGGCACCGACGAGAGCGTCGAGGTGATAATAAGCATGCTGCGGCGCTGGTGCGCCGTGCGCGGCACGCATCCGCTGTCCACTCTGTGACGGGGAGATACAAAAGGACTTTGAGTGCAAACCGACACGGAGCAGAGGTCGTTCCTCTGCTCCGTGCGTTTATTCCGTATGGCCTGAATTACTTCTTGAGTCCGTCGAAATACTTTTTGATCCTGAACTTGCCGAGCTCGCGCATATACGCGCCGGTGATGTTCATCTGCAGGCCGTTATGGCTTACGCCGTAGAAGAAGCCGCCGTCGTGCTGTATCTTCCTGTTGATGAGCACGAGGCCCTGGCTGCCGTTGCAGTTTTCCTCGACCCACTGGAACAGGTACACGTCGGGCCTCAGCTTGATATAGAAGCAGGGGCTGGACCAGGTGGCGCCGCCGCTGTTGTCCCCGGAGAAGATCGTCCAGGAGTAGCTCTCGGGGGAGGAATAAATGTGGATGGAGTTCATGCTGCCGCTGTATGAGTAGGCGAAGCACTCTCCCACCAGCTCGTCGGTGAAGTGATGCCTGCGGGCGAAGGGAGGTTGGATATCGCCGTATTCGAGGGTGCCGAAGAACACGTTCGCTCCGGCCTCCCACTCGCTGTGCCAGTTTCCTATGCCCGTCTTTATCGTGGTAGTCAGACCGTTTTGGAAGTCCACGACCTGGGCGACCATGGAATAATCCGGGTCTCCGGAGAGCATGTGGGCGAAGAAATACAGCTCCTTGTCTGCCTGGAAGCAGGCGTACTTTTCTTCCTTCCAGGTCCTGCCGCCGTGACGCCATTTCAGCGTTTCGCCGTCGATGATGCGGTATTCCCAGGCGCTGCCCCTGTCTCCGCTCCAGGGAGCCTGGGCGTATTTCTCGCGGTCGTTCCACACCTTGAAGCTCTTTCCGGCAAGGTCGGAGCAAAGGGGCATGGTGTTGAAGGCGTTCATGATGTTGGCTTCGCCGTTGAGTATGTTCTGCACCTCGGCGGCGTGCTTCAAGGCCTCCTCGCGGGGCATGGGGGGGTCGATATCCGCGGGGCGGTAGGAATAGCGGCCGCCCTTCTGCGCGTTCATAAAGCTCATGGGCCGTTCCTTGTCGCCGTAGTCCGTGATCATTTCCAGATGCGCCGCGTCTCCGGTGCGGTCAAGCTCCGCGCGGTGCAGGCGGTAGGTGAGGGAATTGTCGGCCTCGAAGCCGAGCTCCACTCCCGCGGCGGTGAAGTCGAAGAAATTCATGACCTCCAGCCACATCTTGCCGGAGAACTCCACCTCCCAGCGGGCGTAAATGTAGTTCTCGTCGTCGATGCGGATATAGTCGGCCGGGTTGGTCATGGTGATGCCGCCCATTTCGCCGCCGAGCTCGGAGAGCGTGGTGCAGCAGGTGCTGGGGTTGAAGGAAAGCATCTCGTAGCCGGTGTCGAATTTCCAGTGCAGGCCGCGGCCCTCGATGCGGTTGGTGGGGGTGTGGAGCTTCGCGGGCTTTTCATTGTCGCCCTTGTCGATCCAGCCGAAGTAGTACTGCCGCTGGATCTCCCGGGGAATGTCGCGGTAGCCGGTGGGCTTTTTGTCGCCGCCGAGACTGCCGCCCACGGGGACGGTGATGCCGAACCAGGTCTCAAAGGCGGTGACCGCCCAGGTGCCGCGGTCTATCACCAGATGCCAGCCCCGGTCCGTGCCCGGGATCAGGTGGGTCAGAACGGTGATCCTGCCCTGAGATACGGCGGCGTAGCCGACGGTGCAGGCCTTGCTCCCTTCCTTCACCTTCAGGGTCTTTTCGTCGATGATCTCGTATCTGAAGGTCTTGGGAGCGAATTTGCCCTCCAGCTTCACGCTGAATTTCATCCCGACGAGGCAGGGGCAGCTCGTCCCGCAGGCGGCGGGGGCGGAGCCGACCTTCTCGTCTACGTACGCTTTGGTCAGGGGATCGAACTTCGTAAAGAACATGATACTCCTCCTCTTTTGTTATCGTTTCTTGTATTTGATTTTAGTAATTCCGCCGCGAAATGTCAAGGCAGGCGTTCCGCGGCGGGAAAGCTCTTTACGGTGACGCGATGCTCCTGTATAATGACACTGCGTCATGCCGCTCCCGCGGCGCGGCCGGGGCCTTCGGAGAATAAAAAAGCAGTGAGGAACAGGGAATGAAGTTCGGGTGGATCAATATCTTCGGCGCGGTCATCGTGATAGTGATGATGATACCGAATATCGTCTTCGCGGTAAAATATAAGGGCGAAAAAAACGAGTGCTCAAACCGTTTTATGACCGCCGCGGAGCAGATCGGCAGATATGCCTGCATCATCCTGATGTGGCTGCCGCTGCCGGCGGGCGAATTCGGGTTCGCGCACGTGTCCGGAATGCTTGTTTATCTTTTCGGGAACGCCTGCCTGCTGACAGCGTACCTGGCGGTTTTCGCCCGTTATATGAAGAAGAGAAGCGCGGGGCCCGCGCTTGCCGCGGCAATACTGCCGGCCTGCGTTTTCCTGCTGAGCGGGCTGACCCTGCGCCGTTGGCTGCTGACGGGGGCAGCGCTCCTGTTCGCCGCGGGACACATTTACGTATGCCGTGCGGCGGCTCTGTTCAAAACGGAGCGCCGAAGGGACGGAAACTGATATCGGGCCCGCTGCAAAAATCCGGTTTTGCAGCGGGCCCGATATGATTTCGGACTGCCGTCCGTACGTTAAAATTCTATGCCCCGTCTCGCTGCGACGCCCCTGTCGAAGGGGTGTCGCAGCTTTTTCATTTCGGTGATGTAATCGGCTCTTTCCCTCATCGCGTCGGAGGGATCGCGGCCGGTGACGACGAGCTCGAGAGCGGTCGGTTTCCCGTCCATGAATTCCAGCGCCTCCTTTTCCGGAAGGAGAGAGTGATTGCACAGGGAGATCAGCTCGTCCAGAACGACGAGATCGGCGTGCTCGGTCTTTTCGCGCACCAGGCGGAAAAGAGCGGAATAATCCTCCGCCGCCCTTTCGCGCTCTTCCGGACCCATGTTTCTGAAAAAGCCGTGGCGTTTGGTACATACGCAGACCTCAACGTTCGGGAGGGAGCGGAGCACGTTTATTTCCGAGGAGCTGCCGTCCTTGAAAAACTGCGCGAAAACCACGCGTTTCCCTGCGCCGGCGGCCCTCACTGCAAGGCCGACCGCGGCGGTGGTCTTGCCCTTGCCGTCGCCGCAGTAAATATGTATAAGTCCTTCCATATCAGAGCTCCCTGTTTATAACGCGGCGGACAAAGTCCATATCCAGCCCCTCGCGTATGCCGTCGGCCAGAATGTCGTACTGCCGCTGCTTGTATTCCGCGGGATCGAAGCTGCCGAGAGCCTCGAAGGACACGCCTCTGAGCGAGCACAGGGCTTTCAGAACGGCGTCGCACACGCCCGGCGCGTCGAAAATGCCGTGGATATAGCTGCCGTATACGTTTTTCTCTTCCGTTACCGCCGCCGGCTTTCCGCCGCGGCCCATGTGTATCTCATAGCCCTCGTAGCCCAGACCGTTGAGGGTGGAGAAAAGCCCGGTAAGCCCGGAGAACACACCGCAGGTCTGAGTCTGTATCTTGTCGCCGGAAAAAACGGTGGAGGCGTCGAGCAGGCCCATGCCGTCTATTTCCGTTACGCCCGCGGCCTCCGCGCCGTCGGGGTCGGATATGTGCCGCCCGAGCATCTGAAAGCCTCCGCATATGCCGAATACGGGCTTGCCCGCGTCGGCCGCTTTTTTCACGGCGGCCTCCAGTCCGCTCTGACGCAGCCACATCAGATCGGCGATAGTGCTTTTCGTGCCGGGGAGTATGATCATATCGGGGTCCTTCAGCTCTTCGTGGCGGGAGACGTAGCGCAGGGACACGTTGCCGTAACGCTCGAACGGGCTGAAATCGGTGAAGTTGGATATGCGCGGCAGACGTATCACGGCGATGTCGATCAGCTTTGCCGCGCTGCCGGAGGCGAAGCGTTCGGTAAGGCTGTCCTCGTCGTCGATATCCACGTGCATGTACGGTATCACGCCCGCCACGGGCACTCCGCAAAGCTCCTCAAGCTGCTTGAGACCGGGCTCGAGTATCGCTTTGTCGCCGCGGAACTTGTTTATGACCGTTCCCTTTATCCTCGCGCGCTCATCCGCCTCGAGCAGGGCGACGGTGCCGTAAAGCTGGGCGAAAACTCCGCCGCGGTCTATGTCGCCCACCAGCAGCACGGGGGCGTCCACGAGCTTTGCCAGGCCCATGTTCACTATGTCGTCCTTTTTCAGGTTGATCTCCGCGGGGCTGCCCGCGCCCTCGATGACGATCACGTCGAATTCGGAGGCAAGGCTTTCGTATGCCTCCATGATATACGGGATGAACTCGGGCTTCCTGCGGTAATACTCTCTCGCGCTGAGATTGCCCAGCACGTGCCCGTTCACTATGACCTGGCTGCCTACGTCGGTAGTCGGCTTGAGCAGTATGGGATTCATGCGCACGTCCGGGGCTATCCCGGCGGCCTCGGCCTGGGCGACCTGGGCCCGGCCCATCTCGCCGCCGTCGGCGGTTATGAAGGAATTGAGAGCCATGTTCTGGCTTTTGAACGGCGCGACGCGGAGCCCTTCGCGGCGCAGTATGCGGCACAGTCCGGCGCAGAGCAGGCTTTTGCCCGCGTTGGACATCGTGCCCTGGATCATGATGTTTTTCGCCATTGTCAAACACACTCCTCGAGAGCAGAGATGAAGCGCAGATTTTCTTCGCGGCCGCGCACCGCCGTCCTGTACCAGCCGGGAGAAAGTCCGGGGAAATTGGAGCAGTCCCGAAGGGCTACGCCGTGGGCGAGCAGCTTGCCTCCGAGCTTCTCCGGACCGCGGAAGAGCAGGAAATTCGCTTCCGACGGTATTACCGACAGGCCCCTTGCTTCCAGGGCGGAGGAAAGATACGCGCGCTCGGAGCGTATCAGCTCGCGGGCCTTTGCGACGTGCTCCGTTTCCCGCAGCGCCGCCTCGCCCGCCGCCTGCGCGGGAGCGGACACGTTCCACGGCGGGGTCAGCTCGGCCATGCGGGCGAGCAGAGCGGTATCCGAGCAGATACAGTAGCCCAGGCGGAGCCCGGCCATGCCGTAATTCTTCGTGAAGGCCTTGAGAATGAACAGACCGGGATATTCGCCGGAGAGCTTTTTCATGCCCTCCCGGGAGTCGCTGAGATCGAGAAAGCACTCGTCGACGAAGAGACGTATCCCGAGGCTGCGGCACAGGGAGTATATTTCATAAAGCAGCGGCCGGGGGACGAGCCTGCCCGTGGGGTTGTTTGGATTGCATACGAACACCGCGCCGGGGCGCAGGCGTCCGATGTGATCAAGAAAGGAAGCGTCGGGAAGAAAAGCGTTTTCTTCCGTCAGATAATGCCGCTCGACCCTGCAGCCTTTCAGCTCCAGGGCGGAGGAATACTCCGAGAAGGTGGGAGCGAACTCGAGGGCCGTGCCCGGCCCGGCGGCGGCGCAGAAGGCATAGATCAGCTCCGAAGCGCCGTTGCCGCAGAGTATGTGCTCCGCGGGGACCTCCTCGGAGGCCGAGATCGCCCCGACGAGGGCGCGGCAGCAGGGGTCCGGATAGCGGTCCGAATGCGCGAGAGCCCCGGCCGCGGCCTTTATGACGGCCTCGGGCGTCCCGAGAGGATTTATGTTGGCGGAGAGGTCAAGCATCGTTTCTTCCCGGCCGGCGTCGCCGCCGTGGGGGCTCTTTTTTGCGTAATACATATGCCGTTCATCCTAAAATCATCATTCTTATGCAGAAGCACACGAGGAGCGACAGCACCGCCGCGGCGTACATCAGCCGGCAGCTCAGCGGGATATCTCCGTGCTCCGCGGCGCGCAGGGGATCGCCTATATAGCTCTTTTTGTGCAGCACGCCGTGGTACCATGCGTCCCCGGCGAGGCGTATGCGCAGAAGACCGGCGCATACCGATTCGGTCTGCGCGGAATTGGGGCTCGCGTGCTTGTATCTGTCGCGGCGGAATATCCTCAGACCGTTGTTCACGTCCAGGCGGAGGATACCGCCGGCAAGCAGCATCAGCATGGCCGAGACGCGGGCGGGGATGAAATTCATCACGTCGTCCATGCGCGCCGGGATAAGGCCGATATCCCTGTACGGAGGCTCGACGTAGCCGAGCATGGAGTCCATGGTATTGACGGCCTTGTAGAAAAAGCCGAGAGGCGCGCCGCCGAGGGCGATGAACAGCATGGGCGCCACCACGCCGTCGGAGGCGTTTTCGGCGACGGTCTCCACCGCCGCTCTTACTATGCCGTTTTCGTCCAGATGCTCCGTATCGCGGCCCACTATCATGGACACGGCGGCGCGGGCGGCCTCGACGTCGCCGGAGACGAGGGCGGAATAAACCTTCATCGCCGCGTCCCTGAGGGATCTGGCGGCAAGTATCTGCCAGCACATTATGCTCTCGACCGCCAGGCGCAGCCAGGGGCTGACAAGGGCGCACAGGCGCAGCACGAGCAGCGGAACGGCGAATGCCGTGAGCGCCGTCAGAAGCCAGAGCACGCCGCCCGCGGCGCGTTCGCCGGACGGAGAGGCGGGGAACAGGCGGCGCAGTTTTTTTTCGAGAAACGAAATGAGCCTGCCTATGAATATGACGGGATGGGGCCAGGTTGGCGGATCTCCCAGGATCATATCTATGACGAAGCCTATGGGCAAGGCGAGAAGACTTGCTCTCACGGCTCTTCCCCCCCCGCCTGCAGCGTAAAGACGAACACCGGATTCTGCGCCGTCATAAGGTTGTACGGCCCTGCCCTGCGGCCCTTTGCGACGCTCACGGAAACGACCTCGGTCTCCGCGAAGGGAAACTGCTTCATGCAGGAGGTAAGCTCCGCCGCGGTCTCGAGAGTGACCGCCGTGGCGACTATGCGCGCAGCGGGAGCTTTTTCGAGTATCAGGGAGATCAGCTCTTTGATATTCCCGCCGCTGCCGCCTATGAACACCCGGGACGGGGCAGGCAGTCCGGCACAGGCCTCCGGCGCGCTGCCGGCGACGGGGACGATGTTGGCGGCGCCGAAGCGCTCCGCGTTTTCTTTGAGAAGCCGCAGAGCGTCTTTGTTTTTTTCCACGGCGTAGACGCGGCCTCTGAAGGCTGCCAGAGCCATTTCGACGGTAACGGAGCCGCTTCCCGCGCCGACGTCCCAACAGACGGAGTCGGAGGCGACGCGAAGCTTGCTCATGCATACCGCGCGGACCTCGCTTTTGGTCATGGGTACGCTTTCGGCGCGTATAAAGGCCCGGTCGGGCAGACCGAAGGCCGCGGCGGTATCGGGAGAGTCGTTTTCTATGAGCACCGCGCTGAGACTGTCGTAGCTGCCGTCGGCAAGCTGAGACGCGCTGCCGGTAACGATGCTTTCGTCCGGATAGCTCAGACGCTGGCCTATATGCATTTTCACCCCGCCGAGACCGGCGGAGGTCAGCGACCGGCACAGCTCGTTTACGCCCCTTTCGCCGCCGGTAAGGACGAATACGAGGGGGTTTGATCTGACGTAGGGCACGGCGTCGGCGTCCCGGCCGTGCAGACTGACGGGTACGGCCTGCTCATACGACAGGGCGAGGCGCGAACAGAGATACGACATCGAGCTGAGTCCCGGCAGCAGATTTACGCGGAAGCCCTCCAGCATGGGCGCCAGCTTTTTCGCGCCGCTGAAGAAGCCCGTATCCCCGGACATGAGAACGGCAAAGCGGGAGTATTCCGGATGAGAGCGGATGAAGCCGGATATCGCGTCGGGCGAAACGGCCTCGAAGGTGCCCTTGCCCGGAGCGGAAAAGGCCGCGAGCATTCGCCCGGCGCCTATGAGGCAGTCGGCGGACTCCACGGCGCGGACGACCCGGGCGGTCATGCTGTCGCGGCTGCCCGGACCTATGCCGACGATATCCACCGAAACGGGGCGGCTGAGAGAAAAGCGGGAGCAGATAAGGGCGACGGCATCGGAAAGTTCGAGACCCTCCTTCTGAGGGGGACGGCCGATGACCACGGCGCGGGCTCCCGCCGCCGACGCGGCGGATATTTTTTCATCGAAGCCTCCGGCGCCTCCGGTGTCCTTAGTAACGAGAAAGGCCGCGTTCACCGATCGGAGCACGGCGATATTCATCTCCTCGGAAAAAGGCCCCTGCATGGCGATTATATGTGCGGGCGGCAGGCCCGCCTCACGGCAGGCGGCCAGAGACGAGTCCATGGGCAGCACCCGCGCCCATACCCGTTCGGCAAAGTTTTTCAGCGGAGTGAAGGAGGACAGCTCCTTGCTCCCGGTGGTCAGCAGTATCGCGCCCTCGGTTTTGTCGAGATAGGCGACCGCCGAAGGGATGTCGGGCACGTAGACCGCGCCGCGGCCCTGCTCCGAGCTGTCGCGAAGGACGCGGAGATATTCGCATCCGGCCCGCTCGCAGGCCGAAGCGATGTTTTCCGTAGCCGCCGCCGCGTAGGGGTGAGTGGCGTCTATGACCAGGTCGAAAGCGCGGCCGCGCATGAGCTCGGTCATCCCGTCCCCGTCCATACGCCCGGAAAGAACGGTGAGATTGTCGGCGGGGGAGAGCATGGTCTCGCCGTAGTCGGTGGCCACGCAGGCGGTAAGCCGGACGTTTTCGCGGCCGCTGAGCAGCCCGACGAGCTCGCGCCCCTCCGTGGTCCCGGCAAAAACGCAGACGTTATACATCGCGGTATCCTCTCGGCGTAACGAGCTTTCCGCCGATAAGCGCGGTGGAGGAATTGCCTATGAAAACCGTGCAGAACATGTCCGCCTCGGCGTCTCTGAGCCGGGCGAGAGTGAGCGTTGTCCCGCTTTCTCCCTCGCGGCCTATGTTGCGGGCTATGCCGCAAGGCCTGTCCTCGGGAAGACGGCGCAGCAGGATATCGCAGGCGCGGCGCAGATGGTCGGGGCGGCCGTGACTGACGGGGTTATACAGAACTATGGATAGATCGGCCGCGGCGGCGGCATCGAGACGTTTTTCTATCGTTTCCCAGGGGGTGAGGCGGTCGCTGAGGCTTATCACGGCGAAATCGTGAGTCAGCGGAGCGCCGAGAACGGCGGCGCCGCTGCAGGCGGCCGTCAGGCCGGGGATCACGTCTATCTCCGGCAGGGCGTCATTGCCGCGAAGCTCGTATATCAGCGCGGCCATGCCGTAGATGCCGCTGTCTCCCGAGCATATCATCGCCACGTCCTCGGCTCCGCGGGCGCGCTCCAGCGCCATGCGGCAGCGATCCGCCTCCCGGGTCATGGGAGTGGTCAGATACTCCTTGTCGGGATAATCGTTTTTTATAAGATCGACATAAACGTGATAGCCCACTATCACGCCGCAGCCGCGCAGAGCTCTGTCCGCGCGCAGGGTCATATCCTCGCGGCTGCCGGGGCCGATGCCCACAACGTACAGTTTACCCAAAGCGCACCTCCGTTTTTTCCGCGGCAAGAGCCACGGTAACGCCGTTGACGGCGGTTTTTTTGATAATAAGCTCGTCCGCCTCCGCGAGGGCGGCGCGTTCGCAGACGTTGTCCACGCCCGTGACGCTTTCCACAAAGGCGGAAGAGGAAAAGTCTCCCCTTACCTGTCTCAGGCGGTCGGCGCCGTATACGGTGAAGGGAAGAGCGTTGTTTTCACAGTAGGCCAGAAGCCCGGGCTCGTCCGCCTTCAGGTCGACGGACGCGGCGCATTTCACGGCGCGGAGATCTATCCCGTGCCCGCCGAGGACCTCCGAGACGGCGCGTGATATCGTCTCTTCGCCCGTACCGCGGCGGCAGCCGATGCCGAGATGAAGAACGCGGGGGATGAGCCTGAGAGTGATGCCGAAGGGCTCTTTTTTCTCCCAGCCGATATATATCCCGACGCTGCCGCTTTCTCCGCGCACCACGCCCGGGGGAAGCTCTCCCGAAACGGGCAGGGAGCAGCACACAGGCACGTCGCCCTCCAATATCGCGGAGCTGACAGCCTTCGCCGCGCGCATGTCGCCGATGACAAAGCCGTTTTCGGCGGCCCAGGCGTCCACGGAAAAACGGCGGTTTACGTCCGTAGCCGTAGTCACGACCGCCGTCGCCCCGAGAGCCTCCGCCAGAGCGGAGGCGAGAGCGTTGGCGCCGCCGATGTGTCCGCTGAGCAGGGGGATGACGAAGCGGCCCAGCTCGTCCAGGCACAGCACCGCGGGATCGGTGCGCTTGTCGCGCACGTACGGGGCCACGGAACGCACGGCTATCCCCGCCGCGCTCACGAATATCAGCGCGCCGCAGCTTTCGAAAAGCGGGGCGTAAAACGTGATATAGGGAGGCAGGAGCGGAAGAAAGTCCTCCGCCTCAAGCCGCGGCGGAGCGTAAAGGGAAACGTCGTGCCCGGCAAAAAAGCCGCGCACTCTGCGCGCCGTTTCACAGCCGCGGCGGCTGTAGGCGAATACGGCGAGCTTCACCGCTCCGCCTCGCGGAACTCGGTGGTAAAGCCGGGGTCGTAGAGCTTGGAGCGGGAGTATTCGCCGCCGAGACAGCCGCCCACGATGATGAGGGCGGTCTTGGTCACGTTGTTTGCCAGCGCGGTCTCGTGGAGCGTGCCGACCGTACAGCGGAAAATGCGCTGCTCCGGCCAGGTGGCCTTGAAGACTATGGCCGCGGGCATATCGGGGGAGCAGCCGCCGGCGATGAGCTCGCGCTGCAGGTCCGCCGTGAGCGACGAGCTGAGAAACAGCACCATGGTCGCCCCGTGGGAGGCGAGAGAGCGTATGCTTTCCTTCTCGGGCACCGGCGTGCGTCCGGCGGCGCGGGTGATTATCACGGTCTGGGATACGTCGGGAAGGGTATATTCCGCGCGCAGCGCCGCCGCGGCGCCGCAGAACGCGCTGACTCCCGGGCATACGTCGTATTCTATGCCGAGGCTGTCGAGAACGTCGAACTGCTCGCGCACGGCTCCGTAAATGCTCGGATCGCCGGTATGCAGGCGCACGGTGGTTTTCCCGGCGGCCTCGGCGGCCTTTATAACGTCTATGACCTGTTCGAGTGTCATTTTCGCGCTGTCGTGTATCTCGCAGCCGGGCTTTGTCCCGTCAAGCAGCGCGGGGTTCACGAGCGAGCCCGCGTAAATCACGACGTCCGCCCCGGCAAGCAGCCGCGCGCCTCTGAGCGTGATGAGATCCGGCGCTCCGCTGCCGGCTCCTACAAAATGGACCATGATCTATCCCTCCGTTATTTTTTTCAAAAGCTCCGGCGCGTTCCGCGTCCGGCAGAGAAAGCCGAGCTGATTGGAAAACACTATCGCTCCGCTTTCGGACGCGCCGCATACGTCCTTCATGACCGAGGCGATGTTTTCGGCGAGCAGGGAGAGGACGGGGGCAGAAAGCCCCGCGGACTCGATGATGCGCAGCGCCTCGTCGCAGCTGACGCATTCGAGTATCCTTTCGGCGTCTCCGCCGCCGACGCCGGCCTGCTTTGCAAGCCGGCAGAGTATCTCCATGCGCCGGTCGCCGTATTTCGAGTGGGTATTGAGTATGCCTCCCGCCAGCTTTACGAGCTTGCCCACGTGCCCCACGAGCAGTATCCCGCGGAAGCCCAGCTCCGCGCAGAAGGAAAGACTGTCGCCTATGAAATTGCTTACGCGGATCGGCAGAGCGCGGTCTACTCCCATGCTGCCGCTGAGATAGTCCGCACCGTAGTTTCCCGGGGTGAGCAGGATGTATTCGGCTCCGAGAGCGCGGCGCTGACGAAGCTCGACGTGTATCGTGTCTATGAGCGCCTGTTCGCTCATGGGCTCGACTATGCCGCTGGTGCCGAGTATGGATATCCCGCCGATTATGCCGAGACGGGGATTGAAGGTGCGCTCCGCTATTTTATCTCCCCCGGGAACGTATATCGTTACGCTCAGTCCGCCCGGGTGATCGGCAAGACGGCAGACCTCCTCCACGTTTTCACGTATCATTTTCCGGGGCACGGAGTTGATGGCGGCGGCGCCCACGGGCTGATCGAGACCGGGCTTGGTGACCCTGCCCACGCCCTCGCCGCCGTCGATGACTATGCCCGGAGCGCCGCTGAGAGCGACGCGGGCATAAATGAGCGCGCCGGTGGTGACGTCGGGGTCGTCTCCGCCGTCCTTTTCGACGGCGCAGCTGACGTATCCGTCCCCGAAGACCGTATCGCGCAGCGGAAGGTCGAGGGCGACGCCCTTGGGCGTAACTATCCCGATGCGCTCGACGCGCCGGCCCGTCAGCAGCATGAAGGCCGCCGCCTTCGCCGCCGCGGCGGCGCAGGAGCCGGTGGTATAGCCCATGCGCATGGGCTTGCCGGAGACCGTGACGTAGCTGTCCATATCAGCGGGTTATGATGTAAAGCAGGGCGTTGCATATGGCGGCCGCCACGTTGCTGCCGCCCTTGCGGCCGAGGGCAACTATATACGGGACGCCGCAGGAGAGCATCAGCTCCTTGCTTTCGACCACGTTGACAAAGCCCACGGGAACGGCGACGGTGAGCGCCGCCGAGGCCTCGGAGGAGAGTATCAGCTCTCTCAGACGCATGAGCGCCGTGGGAGCGTTGCCTATGGCGAAAATACAGGGCTTGCGCAGGCTCAGAGCCGCGGCCTTTTCCATGGAGACCACGGCGCGGGTAACGCCGCGCTCCTTTGCCTCGCGGGCCACGTCCTCGTCGGACATGAAGCAGTGGACCCGGCCCCCGAGGCGCTCCAGAGCCGCCTTGTTTATGCCGGCTTTGGCCATCTGCGTATCGGTGACGATATCGCAGCCCTCCCGCAGAGCCTGTACGCCGCGGCTCACCGCGCCGGGCGAAAAGACGAGATTGTCGGCATAGTCAAAGTCTGCGGTGGTATGTATCACGCGCTTGATAACCGGTTCGTTTTCGGGATCGAGCCTGCGCTCCCCCAAAAGCTCGGTGATGATCTCGAAGCTGCGTTTTTCGATATCGGCGGGCTTGATTATCTCAGTCATGGGCGTGCTTTACCTCCAGACAGGTTTTGTAGAAATCCAGTGCAAATCCGGGCTCGGAAAGGAAGTTGAAGTGCGGAAATCCGGCATACAGCCGGTCGGAAGCCGTGCCGCAGGACCATTTTCGCCCCGTGGGCTTTTCCGCGGTGAAGTCCGCGCCGGGGAGCGTACAGTCCCAATGGTGGAATTCATGCGCCGCTATCTCCCCGCCCCTGCGGCAGAGCATATTGTCCTTCTCCGCCCGCAGTCTTATATATCCGAAACGGGTCAGCTTTCCGTTATCACGGCATTCTCCCTCGAGAAAACCGACCATCGGGCGGCCCGCGACGGACTGAGTAAGGTACATAAAGCCGCCGCATTCGGCGATGCACGCGACGCGGCCGCGCTTCAGCGCGTCGAGTATGCTCGAGCGCATGGAAAGGTTTTCGCTGAGACGGTCGGCGTACAGCTCGGGATAGCCGCCGCCGAGGTAAAGCCCGTGGACGTCCTCCGGCAGCCGCTCGTCGTCGAGCGGACTGAAGGAAATGAGCTCCGCGCCCATGTCCCTGAGAAGATCGAGGCTGTCCTCGTAATAGAAGCAGAAGGCCCTGTCGCGGGCGACGGCTATGCGCACGCTTTCCTCCGCCTTCGGAAGCTCGGGCGGGCGGAAGGAAAGCCTGTCCGCGCCGCGGGCCAGCTCAAGCAGGCCTTCGAGATCCACGCTCTCGCGCGCCCGGCGCGACAGCTCGGCGAGCTTCCTGTCGAGATCCTCCACCTCGTCGGCCGTGACGAGGCCGAGGTGGCGGCTTTCCAGCGAGCAGTCCGGCATTACGGGAAGAAAGCCCAACGGACGTATGCCGCCGCCGAAGCGCTCGTTCACCGCGGCGGCGAGAGAAGGATAGAGCGAGGGAGGGCAGCGGTTGAAGACGACCCCGCGTATGCCGCTGTCGGGGCGGAAGCGGGCGAAGCCCTCAAGCTCCGCAAGCAAGGAAAGAGCCGCGCCCCCGGCTCCGAGTATCAGAACGACGGGACAGGACGCGGCTTTTGCGGCGGCGTACGTGCTGGCTTCGTCGCTGAGGCCGACGCCGTCATAGTAGCCCATTACGCCTTCGATTATGTTGATGCCGTCTTTTGTGCCGTATCGGTCCAAAAGATAGCCGAGGGTATCCGCGGAAAAGAAAAAGGGGTCAAGATTGACGCCGCGCCCGGTGATATGACGGTGGAACATCGGGTCTATGTAATCCGGGCCGCATTTGAAAGCGCCGACGCGTACGCCCATATCGGTAAAGGCCTGCATCAGCGCGCAGGCGGCGGTAGTCTTGCCGTGACCGCTCCCGGCTCCGGCGAGGACCACGCGGGGGATGACGCTTTCCATAAGACGGCTCCTTTCGTGCAGGCGGGACGCTCCCGGTCCCTGCGGATATACGGGATTATTATACGGGCGCAAATTCGGGCTGTCAACACTTGACAAAAAACGGGGGGTGTGGTATAAGTTGAAAAAAATCAAATGAAAACAGCGGTGCCGCCCGGAGCCTGTCCGGGAGGGTAAAAGGGAAACCGGTGAAAATCCGGTACGATCCCGTCACTGTATTCGGGGAATGCCGATCATTTATGCCACTGACGTTCTGTCGGGAAGGCGGTCCGGCGTCACGATCCGTAAGTCAGGAAACCTGCCGCTGCTTTTGACGGGAAGACCCAAGAGTCTTCGGCCACGGGTAATTGGTCATGTCACTTCTGCGCTGTGCTGTGTCACAGCGCGGTTTATGACGCCTTTCCCGCGGGGGAAAGGTTATTTTTTTGCAAATAACAATCGGAGGAAAAGAAGAAAGATGAAAAAACTGCTTGCACTCGTACTTGTGCTCGTCTTCGCCGCGGGACTGCTGACGGCATGCACCGGCGGAGAAAAGACGCCCGATCCCGGCAAGACCGACGCGCCCGAGACAGACGCTCCCGCTTCCGACGCTCCCGAGCAGGGCGGAGAGGATGGCGAGGACGAAGAGAACTACGACACCGGCGACGCCTCCCTCGACGATCCCCTGAACGCCGACGGCATAGGTGAGACCGAGCTGCTGATAGTCTCCTTCGGCACCAGCTTCAACGACAGCCGCCGCGAGACCATCGGCGCCATAGAGAAGGCCATGATCGAGGCTTTCCCCGAGCTGGACGTCCGCAGAGGCTTTACCAGCCAGATAATCATCGACCACGTTCAGCGCCGCGACGGCATAAAGATAGACAACATCACCGAGGCCCTCGACAGAGCTATCGCCAACGGCGTCAAGAAGCTCGTCGTTCAGCCGACCCATCTTATGTCCGGCTTTGAGTACAACGACGTAGTGGACGAGATCGCCCAGTATGCCGACGCTTTCGAGGCGGTATCCATCGGCCGCCCCATCCTCGATACCGATGAGGATTTCCGCACGGTTGCCGACGCCATAGTCGACGCGACCGCTTCCTATGACGACGGCGAGACCGCCATCGTTTTCATGGGCCACGGCACCGAGGCCGACTCCAACGGAGTATACGCCAAAATGCAGAAGCTCCTCAGCGACATGGGGATGAAAAACTACTTCATCGGCACGGTCGAGGCCGAGCCGAGCGTGGAGGACGTCCTGGCTCTGGTACAGGCCGGCGAGTATAAGAAGGTCGTTCTCGAGCCCCTTATGATCGTTGCCGGCGACCACGCCAACAACGACATGGCCGGCGACGAGGAAGACTCCTGGAAGACGATCTTCGAGAGCGCGGGCTACGAGGTGGAATGCATCCTCAGAGGCCTCGGCTCCTTCGAGGCGATACAGCAGCTGCTTGTCGAGCATGCCTCCGCCGCCGTGAGCGAGCTGGGTTGATAAACGGCAGAACGTAAGCTGAACATAATTCCGATCGATAATATACCGCAAACGGCTCAGAGCATATCTGAGCCGTTTGCCGTGGGAAAAGAAGAGGAGAATGAAAATGAAAAAGAGAATATCCGCCCTCGTGCTTGCCTCGCTCATGCTGCTGGCCCTTGCCGCCGGCTGCGCAAAGCCCGACGCGGGCGGTCAGCCGCCCGAGAGCGCGGCGCCCGACGCCGCTCAGGAGACTCCGGCCGCTTCCGCCGAGAGCGAAAAGAACGGCGAAGAAGGCTCCGAAGGCTCGGACAAGGTAGCAAAGGCCGAGGATATGACCACGGTCGAGGAGGTCGTTGAGGAGGGCATGACGCCCGTGTATGCCGACAGCCTTGTCGACGGCGTATATCCCGTGGAGATGAAGTCCAGCTCAAGCATGTTCAAGGCGGATCACTGCGAGCTCAGCGTTGAAAACGGAAAGATGCAGGTCCTGCTTTACATGACGAGCAAGGCGTATACCCGTATGTTCGCCGGCACTGCCGAGCAGGCCGCCTCGGCGGCGGAGGACGACCTTATTTCCCCCGTCGAGGACGGAGAGATGAAGATATTCACTCTCCCGCTCAACGCGCTGGACGACGGAGAGAGCTTTGCGGCCTTCAGCAAGAACAAGGAGCTGTGGTATGACCGCACTCTGCTTTTCCGCGCCGACTCCCTGCCCGCGGAAGCGTTCGCCGAGGGCTTTTTCACCACCGGGAAGAGCCTGGGCCTGGCCGACGGGGAATACACCGTTTCGGTCGCGCTGGCAGGGGGCTCGGGGAGAGCCTCGGTCGCTTCTCCGGCCCTGCTGACCGTGAAGGACGGGGAATGCGCCGCCGTCATCGAATGGAGCAGCCCGAATTACGATTATATGAAGGTGGACGAAGAAAAGTACCTGCCGGTGAATGAGGAGGGCAACTCGACCTTCGAGATACCCGTGAGCATTTTTGACCGCCCGATCACGGTCTTCGCCGATACCACCGCCATGAGCCAGCCCCATGAAATAGAATATACTCTGACCTTCGAGTCTTCCTCGATCAAAGCCTCGGGCGAGTGAGCCCCGAGCGAACGGTACGGCCGGAATGAGCGGGCGAACGCTCATTCCGGCCTTTTTTTCGGCTCCGTTTCCGGAGCTGCTCTTTTTTTTCAACGCGCTCGTTTTTGTCCTGCCCGGGGGATGAACGGCAGGTCAAAAAAAGGTACGCGCCGCGTTTGCCGCGGCGCGTACGGATATATGTACGGTACGTGTTTGCTGCTTATCATCCCACGGTCACGGAGGTGATGTGGGGATTTACGCCTTCATACCAATACAGGAAGCCTTCCATGTCCACGACGTCGCCCACGTTCAGGGCCTTGACGGCGGCGTAAACGTCGCTGTCCTTGTCGCAGAGGTAGGACTCAACGGTGAAGGTGTAGGTCTGTCCGTTCACGGAGACGTTGAAGTAGAGGTCGTCGCCGTCGGAGCCGGAGCCGTCCCATTTGTAAAGGAAGGCCGCGCCGTCGCCGCTGTCCTCAACGGTCATGCCCTTGAAGGAAACGAGCCTGTTCTGATAGTCGATGAGCTCATCGGTGCCGAGCAGCTCGGTAACGTCCATGGGCTGAGCGATGAAACTGCCGTCAAGGAACTCGAACTGACCGTCGATGATCTCGACCTCTCCGGCCCACTCGGACTTATAGCCGGAAACGAGGATCTTGGTGCCGGGAACGAGGAAAGCGTACTCTTCCTCGGTGCAGGGCATGTTGTAGAGGAAGTAGGCGCCGTCTTCATCCTGGGTGTAGAGGGTGGCCTTGTTGTCCCACCAGGACTGCTTGGCCTGGACGTAGGTCTCGACGGTGACGGGGTCGTCGACGGCGGCGTCCACGTATTCGGCGTAGCTCATCACCGCGGCGTCCGTCTCATCGGCTCCGTCTTCGGGAGCGGCAGCGCCCTCATCGGGGGCGGGAGTGCCGACGTCGGCGTCGGGAGTGACGTCGGCGGGTTTGTTCTCGGTCTTGCTGCACGCCGCAAAAGCCAGCAGCACGGCAAAGATCATGAGAACTGCCAGAAGCTTTTTCATAATCTGATCGATCTCCTTTTTGATTTCGTTCGCCCGGCCATGCAGGCCACGGAACGTATGAATGTACTTATTATACTCAAAACCGCGCGTAAATCAAGTCATACCTGCAATTCAGCGTTTTTTCTTTTTCAGCAGCGATATGAGCGCGAAAACGCCTATCAGCACCCATATGCCCGCAAGGGAGCCGAGCAGGGCTTTTGAAGTAGTCGGCAGCGGCCCCAGCTGCGCCTTGCCGGAAAAGTCGGCTCCGCTGACCTGGTTGAGGCGGTAAAGGGACCTGACGTCGTCGAAGAGTTTGTCCATATACGCGTCGTCCACCGTTTCCCTGCGGCGCATGGATTTGGTCACGTTTTCTATGAGCTGCCCGGCGGCGTCGCGCAGGGAGGCGGAGCCGTTGAAAACGGGCGTGACGAAGGTGTTGTCCACGTTGTCGAGCAGCAGACCGGAAGCGCGGAGCTTCACATAATAATATTTATTGTTGTCCTCGCCCTCGCGGCTGAGGTAATCCAGGTATTCGTCGGACTGCCTGGCCTTCAGCGTTACGGGAACGTAGCCCTCCGTCTCGGCGTAGGCCGTCTGCACTCCGTCGGTAAGAAGGAACTGCGTGAACAGCCAGGCGGCCAGCACCTCCTGCGGGTCCTCCTTGTTGAAAACGCAGACGGAGGGGCCCTGGGAAATCATCTGAGGCCTGTCCGGATCAAACTGCGGCACGGTCATGACGACGGTTTCAAAGTCCACGACTCTGTCGGCACTTATATCCATAAGCGGCGCGTCCGAGCCCATCCACGTGGCTCCGGCAGTGGAGTCGACGGCGAAGATGCACTGCCCCGCGTTGAAGAAGTTGCCGGGATAGCTGGATATCTTGAAGGTGGAAAAGGCCCCGGTCCCGGCGTGCTCGGCAATGGTATAGAGCAGCTGCTCGGTCTCGTCGTTGAACAAAAGGATATCTCCGTCCGCGGTGGAATAGCCGCTGCCCTTCTGACGGACGAGCTGTATCATCATATTGTCGGTAGACTTGTAAATGAAGGGTATCATGACCTTCTGCCCGTTGACGGCGAAGTTCCCGTCCGCGTCCTTTGCCATGGCGGCCTCGGAGACCTCCCATACGAAATCCCAGGTAAGGATCTCGGGCAGAGTATAGCCGAGCGCCTCGACGAAATCCCTGTTCACGTAGCAGGCCTCGGTGGAGCGCATGTACGGCAGGGCGTAGCAGCGGCTGCCTATGCGGCATTCGCTGAGGAACTGCGGCACTATCTCGGACGCCTTCGGAGCGTCGAAGCGCACCTCGCGCCCGCCGAGACCGTACGCGGGATCGGTGAGCAGATCGTCCAGGGGCACCACGACCTCGTCGCCGGTGAGATAGGTGGCTATATGGTCGGGGTAGGTTATGCACACGTTCGGCGTGGTGTTAGTGGCGATATTGGTGATGACGTCGTTGTATATCTTGCCGTAATCGGTATACAGGCGGAGATTGACCTTGATGTTGGGATAAACGGCCTCAAAATCCTCGATCGACTGCTCGTAAATGCGGGTCTGAGCGCGGTTGGTGTCGTTCTTCGCCCAGAAGCTTATCTCATAGCTGCGGCTTTCGTCGAACTTGTCGGGCAGCTCGAAGGAGCTGCGTTCGCGCGAGCCGTGGCAGCCGGACATAAGGAGGCATATGAGCGCCGCGCAGAGAGCGAGCGCGGCGATACACGTTTTTTTCATCCCTTCGTGCCTCCCCTCAGTACACCCGCCATGATCTTTTTGCGGAAAATGAGGAACAGTATTATAAGCGGTACGGATATGACCACCACCGCCGCCATCATCGCGGGGATGTTCTCGCGGCCGAAACCGTTTTCGCGTATGGACTGTATGCCGTTGGATACCAGGAAATACGCCTCGTTATCCGTGATGAGGCGGGGCCATACGTAAGAGTTCCAGCATTCTATCACCTTGAGTATGGTGATCGTTATCACGGTAGGACGGCAGATGGGCAGCATCACCTTGAGCAGGTATTTCAGATCCGAGGTCCCGTCCACCTTGGCGGCGCGGTAAAGCTCGTTGGGTATCTGCTCAAAGTTCTCCTTGAGCAGATATATGTAAAATACCGACGTCACCGAGGGCAGTATCAGGCCCAGGAAGGTGTTGCGCAGCTCGAGATCGGTTATCGTGACGAAATTGGTGATGATGACAAGCTCGTTGGGTATCATCATCAGCGACAGGAACAGGGTGAAAAGAAGGTTTTTGCCGCGGAATTCAAGCCGCGAAAAGGCAAAGGCCGCGGGTATGGTCACGGCCAGCATGACCGCGGTGGTCGCGAGAGTGAATATCAGCGTGTTTGTGAAATACCGCGCCAGAGGCACCGCCGTGAAGGCCTCGGCATAGTTTTCAAGGGTGGGGGAGAGCGTGAAAAAGCGCGGGATATACTCGCCGTTGTACGCGCTGTAGCTCTTGAGCGAGGAGAGTATCATCCAGTAAAACGGGAAAAGGACTATCAGCGCCCAGACGGTGAGCAGGATGTACGTTACCGTGCGCACGGCGCGTCTGCGCGCCGCGGCGGAGCGTTCGATGCGTTCGAAATCGTTCTGCATGTCCGTATCCTCCCCTCCGTCAGTAATGCACGTTTTTCCTGCTGACCATGAGGTTTATGCAGGTTATGGTAAGCACGACGGCGAAAAGAATGAGCGCGGCGGCCGAGGCATAGGAGGGATATCCGCCGCTGTTGCCGTACAGCATGTCGTATACGTAGCCGACTATGGTGTTCATTCCGGCGGCGTTGAGATTGGTGCCGAAAAGGGCGACCTCGTCGCTGTAAGCCTTGAAGGCGCCTATGAAGCCGGTTATCACGAGATAAAAGACCATGGGCGAGATCATGGGCAGAGTGATGCGGGTAAAGATGCGCCACTTGGAGGTGCCGTCGATGCGGGCGGCGTTGTAGTAGGTCTTGTCGACAGAGGCGAGCGCCCCGGTGAGAATGAGTATCTTGAAGGGCAGCACCACCCATATCGTGTAGAAGCACATCACGAACATCTTGGCCCAATACGGCCCCTCGATGAAGTCCACGGAGCTGCCGCCGAAAAAGTTGATCAGCAGGTTTATCAGGCCGTCGGAATAGGCGGTCTTTTTGAACAGTATCATGAATACCAGGCCTACGGCCAGAGTGTTGGTGACGTAGGGGAGAAAATAGACCGTCTGAAACAGCTCCTTGAGAGGCTTTATGGAGTTGAGCCCCACGGAGATGAGCAGAGCGAGCCCGGTGGATACGGGAACGGTGATCACGACGAGTATCAGGGTGTTTTTTACGGCCCGGAGAAAATACGGGTCGTGCAGCACGTAGGAATAGTTGTACAGCCCGGTCCCGAAAAAGGTCTGCGAGGCAGAATTGTAGCCTTCCTCAAAGGAGTATACGAGCACGTCCACGAGCGGATATACCATGAATACGCCCAGAAAAAGCATCGCGGGCAGCAGATACAGCCAGGCTTTGAAATCAGTCCTTTTCATCCTCGCCACCTCATACCGCCCGGAAGGGTATGCGCTCTTCGCTCTCCCGGTCGAAAATAAACAGCTTGTTGGGCTTTACAGAGAAGCGTACTTCGTCCGCCGCGGCGTCCACGGCGTTTTCCGAGCTGATTATGGCGCGCAGCGAGGACGCGGCGCAGGCGCCGTGGGCGGAGACCACGCTGGTATCGCGGCCCATGACCTCCACGGCGATGAGACGGCAGCGGAGCGGTCCGGAGGGATCGGGGACAAAGCCCTCGGGGCGTATTGCCGCCCATACCTCGCCGTTTCCGGCTCCCTCGAGCTTCATGACCGGATCCTCGCCTATGTACAGGGTGTGCTCCGCGACGCGGGCGGAAAAGACGTTTATCGCCGGCGTGCCGAGGAATTTGGCCACGAAGAGGTTTACGGGATCGTCGTATACGTCCTGCGGACGGCCCGTCTGCTGGACCACGCCCTTTTTCATCACCACTATCATGTCGGAAATGCTCATGGCCTCCTCCTGATCGTGGGTGACGAAAACGGTGGTTATGCCGGTCTCACGCTGTATGCGGCGTATCTCCTCGCGCGTCTGAAGGCGCAGGCGCGCGTCGAGGTTGGAAAGAGGCTCGTCCAGCAGCAGGACGCGGGGCATCTTTACCAGAGCCCGCGCTATCGCGACGCGCTGCTGCTGCCCGCCGGACAGCTCGCCGGGGCGGCGCTCCATGAGCTCGTCTATCTGCACCAGCTTCGCGGCGTTCAGAGCCTTTTCCTGCATCTGAGCCTTCGTGGGCCTGTCCGGGCCTTTTATGTTCTGCAGCGGAAAAAGGATGTTTTGCCTGACGGTCAGATGCGGGTAAAGCGCGTAGTTCTGAAACACCAGTCCGACCCCGCGGTTTTCCGGGGGAAGGTCCGTCACGTCGTCCTCGCCGAAAAAGATGCGTCCGGAGGTGGGCTTTTCCAGACCGCAGATCAGGTTGAGCGTGGTGCTTTTTCCGCAGCCGGAGGGGCCGAGCAGCCCTATCAGCTTCCCGTCGGGTATCTCAAAGCTGAAATCGCTCACCGCGGTAACGATCTCCTTCGACGCCTTGTTGCGGGAAGGGTAGAGCTTCGTCAAATTCTGCAGTGTGACCTTCATAAGATCCTTCCTTTTTCAGGCGGCCGCTTCGGGCCGCTTTCATTGTATAAACAGAATAATATATAAAAAGAAAATGAAAGTCAACCGCGGGAAAGAGCGGAAAACCGAACAGCGGGCGGCATCTTGTCCCGCGGCGCCGCAAGGTGTATAATATCCTCATGCCGCTGTCATCAGGCGGTATGATTTCCACTCTGCCGAAAGGAGAACGGATAGATGAGCACCCGAAAATTCAAGAACCTGTTTTCGCCGATCAGCGCGGGAGGGGCCCTGTTCCGCAACCGTATTTTCGCTTCGCCTACCGGAGTTTCGTACGTGGACAGCGACGGCCTGCTCATGCCGGAGGTCGGCGCTTATTATGAGCGCAAGGCGCTGGGCGGGGCGGCCTCGGTATGCATAAGCGGCGGCGGAGTCAGCAGAGAGGGCATGGCCTACGGCGGAGGTATGCTGCCCTACGACAATTACCGCGGGCTGCCGTTCTATACTTACGTTACCAATTCCATCACGCGCCACGGCTGCATGGCCGCGCTGGAGCTGCAGCACGGCGGGGCGCATTCGACACAGGCCGCGGATATGGGCATACAGATCTACGGCCCCACGGAAACGGACTACGGCGGCCATCACGTCCTCGCCATGACCGAGGAGGTGCTCAGCCGAACCATAGACGATTTCGTCAGGGGCGCGAAATACGCGAAGTCCGCCGGCTTCGGCATGGTGACCGTACACGGAGGTCACGGCTGGCTGATACACCAGTTCATTTCGCCCACGACGAACAGGCGTACCGACCGCTGGGGCGGAAGCACCGAAAACCGCATACGCCTGGCGCGGGAGATATGCCGGGCCATAAAGAGGGAAGTGCCCGGACTCGTGGTGGAGCTGCGCATAAGCGGCTTCGAGGGCACGGCGGACGGCTACGATATAGACGAGGGGATACGCATAGCCGAGGGGCTTGACGGGTATCCCGACATCCTGCACGTTTCCGCGGGCAGCGGAGCGTTTACGGTGACCCACCCGTCCATGTTCGATCCCGACGGAGTGAACGTGCGTCTCGCCGCCGCGATAAAGCCGAGAATGAAGATATCGAAGGTGGCGACGGTCGGCGCGCTTTCCGACCCGGAGCTGATGGAGGAGATAATCGCCTCGGGCAAAGCCGATATAGTCGAGATAGCCCGCGGGCTCATTGCCGATCCGGAGCTGCCGAACAAGGCCATGACCGGGCGCGAGGCGGACATAGACCGCTGCCTGCGCTGCTACCACTGCTTCAGCGAGGTCATGAGCTCGGGACAGTTCTGCTGCACGCTCAATCCGACGATAGGCAGGGAGGAGGAATACTCCACCGCCCCGGCGCCCGCGGAGAAGAAAAGCGTGGTCGTCGTCGGCGGAGGCATCGCCGGGATGCAGGCTGCGATAACCGCCGCAAAGCGCGGACACGACGTGAAGCTGTATGAAAAAAGCGGGCGCCTCGGCGGCGTGCTGCTCTGCGAGGAGAACGTGCCCTTCAAAAAGCATCTTGCGGAATATATCGAAAGGCAGGCGAGGCGCCTTGAAGAGTCGGGAGCGGAGATATATCTCGGCCATGAACTGACGCCTGTGGAGGCAGCTTCGCTCGGAGCGGACGTTATCATCGCCGCCGTGGGCTCGGCGCCGGCAAGACCGGGTATTCCCGGGCTGGAAAACGCCGTGGAAGTGACCGAGGCCTACGCCCGCCCCGACAGGCTGGGGGAAAAGGTGCTCATACTCGGAGGAGGGATGGCGGGGACCGAACTGGCGATATACCTGCGTTCCCTCGGAAAGGAAGCGGAGATCGCGGAAATGGGCGGATCGCTCAATTTCGCGAACAACTCCTGCCACGCCGCGGCGGTAACGGAGCGGCTCGCCGGGCTGAAGGTGACCGTGCATACCGGCGCGAAAGTCGAAAAAGTCACGGCGGACGGCGCGGTATGCCGCGGCGGTAACGGGGAACTGACGCTCACGGCCGACAGCGTGGTGAACGCGCTCGGACGCGCGCCGCTGCAGGAGAGGGCCGCCGCCTTCGCCGTCTGCGCTCCGGTGTTCTACGCCATAGGCGACTGCCTCGCGGCAAAGAACGTGTACGAGGCGAACCGCCTGGGCTTCAACGTGGCTATGGATATTGGGAAGCGGAAGCTCTGAGCCGCGGAAGGGGATCCGGACACGATGAGCGGGAGAAAATACGGCGCGGCGGACGCTCTGCCCTCCGGCCGCGCCTCGGAGGAGATCACGGAAGGCTGCCTGGTCCTGGAGGGCGGGGCGTGGCGCGGAGTATATACCGTGGGCGTACTGGACGCGATGATGGAGGGCGGGATAAATCTGAGGACCGCCGTGGGCGTCAGCGCGGGCGCTCTGTCCGCCCTCGGCTACATTGCCGGGCAGATAGGCTGGGGCATAAGGATAGACCTGACGTACAGACACGACCCGAATTACTGCGGCATAGGGGCGTTCATAAGAGATCGCGGTATAACGGGCTTTTCATATCTTTTCAATGATATCCTCAAAAAGCTGCCGCTTGACACGGAGCGGCTCATGTCGCCGGAGCGCAGACTGATCGTCGGCGCGGCGGACATGCGCACCGGGAAAGAGACGTATTTCGAGAAGGGGAAATGCGATCTTTTCCTTGCCGTCCGAGCCTCGGCTACCGTGCCCTTCGTTTCAAGACCCGTGATCATCGACGGCAGGCCGTATCTCGACGGCGGCTGCGTGGATAAGATACCGTACGCCTGGGCAAAGGAGAACGCCGCGGGGGAAAAGACCGTGGTGGTCAAAACGCGGGAGCGGAGCTATCGCCGCAGGGAAAAGCCCGGCGCCGCCGCGGGGATCGTATACGGGAAATATCCGGAGCTCGTCGCCGCCATGGGCCGGGCGAACGCACGCTTCAATCAAATGACGGAAGAACTGCTGTCGGAGGAGAAAAGCGGAGGGATATTTCTGATCGCCCCGTCGGAGCCGGTCGAGGTTAAGCGATTTGAAGGAGATATGTCGAAGCTTGCCGCGCTGTATTTTCTCGGATACCGCGACATGGAGCGCAGACTCGGCGAGCTGAAAGAGTATCTCGGAGTCGGATGACAAAGGAGGACTTCATGAAGCTGGCGGTGATTTATGAATCCGTTACCGGAAACACGAAGCAGGCGGCGGAGTGGATAGCGCAGGGAATGAATGCCGTGACCGGCGCAGAGGCCGCCGCCTTCCGCATCGGGGAAACGGACGAGGCGTTTGTGAGGGAGGCAAGGGGAATAGTGATAGGATGCCCTACCTACATGGCGACCATGACTCCCGATATGCGCGCATGGCTGATGAGACTTGGAACGCTCGATCCGGCAGGGAAGCTCGGAGGCGCGTTTGCGACAGAGCAGTATACCCACGGCGGCGGGGAAACGGTAATTCAGTCCATCCTTGCAAATGAGCTCTGCTTCGGCATGCTCTGCTATTCCGGCGGAGCGGCAATGGGCGATCCGTGCATACACATGGGGCCCGTTGCCGTAAACGGCAACAAAGAGGCGCATAACGGCATGGAGTACTATAAAGATACGTTCATGATCTACGGCAGGCGTTTCGCCATGAAAGCCGCCGAGCTTTTCGGGGCGGACCGATGAGCCGCGGAAAGGGAGAGTTTCATGACCCGTAAGGCGGAAATGACGGTGCTTGCCGACAACGCTGCCGGCGACCCGCTGGAGAACGAATGGGGACTCAGCATCCTTATCACATTCGACGGAAGAAAAATATTGCTGGATACCGGGGCGAGCGGAGCGTTTGCCCGCAACGCCCGGCTCCTCGGAGAGGACCTTGCCGGAGTCGACTTCGGCGTGCTTTCGCACGCCCATTACGACCACGCGGACGGCATGGCGGAGTTTTTTGCGCTGAACCGCAGCGCGCCGTTTTTCGTGCGAGAGGGCGTACGTGAGAACTGCTGGGCGATCAAGGAAGGAAAACTGAGCTATATCGGCATCCGCCGCGGCCTCCTGAAGGAATATGAAGACCGCATCCGGTATGTGAGCGGAGTATATGAGGCGGCGGACGGGGTTTGGCTGATCCCGCATCGGAAGGCGGATTATTCGTCCGCTGCCCTGCGCAGCGACCTGTATACCGACTCCGGGCGCGCCGCGGACGACTTCTCCCACGAGCAGAGCCTGGTACTGGACACCGAAAAAGGACTGATAGTTTTCAACAGCTGCTCCCATACGGGCATGACGAATATCCTTGAGGACGTGAGGGAAATGCTCGGGCGCAGCGACGTATTCGCATATGTGGGAGGACTGCATCTGTACAAAATGACGGATGAAGAGCTGAAGGCTGTTTGCGCGGAGCTCCGCGGTACGTCCGTGGAGCATATCCTCACCGGGCACTGTACCGGAGAGCATGCCTATGAAATGCTCAGATCGGAGCTCGGCGAACGCATAGAACGTTTTTACCCGGGTTTTAGTACCTGATAGCCCGAAAGCTGCCCGTCAAAACCGGCCTTCAAAGCGCGCGAGCTCCGTATAGATCATGCCGCCGCGTCCGCGGTCCGAGCGCATGAGCGAGAAGGAGTCCACGGTCATGGAAACGGAGCCGATACAGACGCCCGCCGCGTCTCCGCGCGCCCTGCGGATAAGAGTGACGTGGGGGGAAAAGCTCTTGCGGTCAAAGGGAATGCCGTGCTGCGAGAGAGCATGGCGTATCCGGCGCGCCAGAGCGGACAGCTGAGCGGACGGGCGCATCCCGGCCCACCACAGGTCTCCGAAGCAGCCAATGCCCTCCGTACACAGCTCGAACGGAGCGAAGGACACCTCGGAAAGCGCCTCGATCACCGTCTCGGCGTCCGGGTACTCGCCGATGAAGGCCAGCGTGAGATGCAGATTGTCCTCCGGGGTGTAATTCCCGCGGACGCCGCGGTCGTACATATCGTTCTGCGCGTCGACGAGGACCGCCCTGACAGCTTCGGAAAGATCAACCGAAATAAAAAGTCTCATTGAGCATGTTCCTTTCATGTCATTCAAAATTATAATCCGGTCGGAACCGCGCGGTCAAGCGGGATAAAGCGGTGCTCGGGACATAAACGCAGATGCAAATTGAACTTTAATTCGAAACATGTTAAGCTGATATACATAAAAAATAAAAAGAGGAGGAAAAAAGAATGACGCCGGAGGCAAAAAAACGCTATGACGAAAAAGTCCGCAGGGTCGAGGCTGCAATCGCCCTGCAGGAGCCGGACCGGGTGCCTATCATGCCGTCTCCCGCGCTGTTCCCCATGCTGAACGCGGGGTACACCGTCGCGGAGGTCATTTATGACCCCACTTTGGAAAAAATGACCGACAGCATAGTGAAGTATCTCAACGAGTTCGATCCGGACGGCTGCGGAGGATTGGGCTACAGCTTCGCGGGAGAAGGCCCCATGCTGGAGCTGGAAAGACCCAAAAACATGCGTTGGGCCGGCATGCCGGGGAAGATCATCGACGACAACTCCATCCAGCAGTACATCGAGTTCCCCACGCTTTTGGACGACGAGTTTGACGAATTCTTCACCGACCGCACCGGCTGGATGCTGCGCAAGCAGACCTTCCGCAATTCCGAGCTGCTTGAGCCCTTCACGCGGCTCTTCGCCGGGGGACGCATCAGCGCCCGTTCGCTGGCGGCTCAGATCGCCGCGCCGGATTTTCAGGCAATGCTGGAGGACCTGCGCAAGCTCAACGAGCTGAACGCGGAATACACTGAGAACATGGCCAGGCTGAACGCAAAGATACTCGATATGGGCTATCCGGACTTCGACTGCGGTATGGCCGGAGTGCCTTTCGACGGCTACTCCGACTTCCTGCGCGGCACTATTCTCTCGCTTCAGGACCTGTATGAGCATGCGGAGGAAGTGGAGAGGTACATCGAGGAGACGATCGGCCCCACGCTGGAAATGATCCGCATGCAGGGAATGAACCCCGCGTCCAAGGGCAAGCACGTGTTCATGGCCCTTCACAAGGGTATGGACGGCTTCATGAGCGACGAGCATTACAGGAAGTATTACTGGCGGCATCTGCAGATGATCATCGAGGAAATAATCAAGGCGGGCATGGTGCCGTATATCTTCTGCGAGGGGAAGTACAACTCCCGCCTGGACTGCCTCACGGAGGTCACTCCCGGCAAGGTGTTCTATCACTTTGAGGAAGTGAATATGGAAGTCGCAAAATCCAAGCTGAAGGACATCGCCTGCATCTCGGGCAGCTTCAGCACCAATCTGCTGCAGTTCGGCACCCCGGAAAAGGTGCGCGACGAGGCAAAGAAGCTGCTGGATATCTGCGCTCCGGGCGGCGGATTCATCTTCATGACGAGCTCCGGGCTCAGTCATGTGAAAAAAGAGAACGTTCAGGCCATGTTTGAGACCGTGCGCGAGTACGGAGTATACTGAGATCACCGGCAGGGAAGGAAGCAAGCAAGCGTGAAACGTCTGAAAGAGGTGTTCCGGACAGACTCGGGATACAAAGCGTTTTTTCTGTCCGTAATGACCTTTGCCCTGGCTTACGGGCTTTACAAGGGCGTAATTGACAATTATCTGGCTGAGGTCGTCACCATGTCCGGCTTTGACAAGGGAGTTTCGGAGTTCTTCCGGGAGCTGCCCGGTCTGGCGCTGGTGTTCATACTTGCCGCTCTGTATACGCTGTCCGCGGAGCGTCTGTTCAGGATCGGAGCGCTGATCATGCTCGTGGGAATGGCGGCCCAGTCCATAGTTCCCGCGGACCGCGTGCTTGTGATACTGTGCATATTTGTGTTTTCGCTGGGTGAACATATCCAGCTCGGAATGCGCAGCACCATCTCGCTCGAATACGCGAAGGAAGGCAGCGGAGGAGAGGCCCTGGGCCTGCAGAACTCCGTCCATCAGGCGGGTATGCTGGCGGGGTACCTTGTTATCGTCGCCGTGTTTTTGCTGCCGGGCAGCTCCGCCGGACTGTACCGCACGGTATTTGCCGTAAGTGCGGCGATCATCGCCCTCGGCTTCCTTTCCACTCTGCGCATGAGGGGCGACAGCGCGGCGGACGAAACGAAGCGGCGTTTTTACTTCCGCAGAAAATACACGAAGTATTATATGCTGGAGGTGTTTTACGGAGCGCGCAAGCAGGTGTTTTTCACCTTCGGGCCCTACGTGCTGGTGCTGTTCTACGGCGCCAACGCGATGGTGATCAGCCTGCTGTTCGCCGTATCCTCGGTATGCTGTTTCTTCGCTTCTCCCGTCGTGGGAAAGATCATAGACCGCTTCGGATATAAGATCGTCATGGTCACGGACACGCTGATACTTGTGATCGTCTGCTTTTTCTACGGCTTTGCCCACCATATATTCCCCATGCGGACCGCGTTCATCATCTGCTGCGTGAACTACATACTGGATTCCGTGATCTCCCTTGCCTCGATGGCGTCGAACGTATATGTGCAGGACATTTCGGACAGCGCCGACGAGGTCCGCGCCACCATATCCACCGGGGTGTCGGTAAATCACCTCATTACCGTGCTGATCGCCCTGTTCGGCGGCTGGATATGGCGGGAGCTGGGCATAGAGACCCTGTTTGCCGTTTCCGCCGTACTCGGCCTGTGCAACAGCGCCTATGCCGCAACGATAAAAACGAAGAAAAAAGCGGCGGCTTGAGCCTTATGCCGCCGCTGAGCCGACAGCCGACTCTTTTCGGGGAGTCGGCTGTCGTTTTGTTTTGCCTTCGGGGAGAGTCCCCGTGACTGTCTTCGGAGCGCGCCGGCGGAGCGGGGAGGGAAGGGGAGAAGGGCGGCGCCGACGCGGGCGATGGAATACCGGAGGTCTTCAAACGGGGCTTTCTTTCGGAGCGCTGCGGATGTTCTCGATGTTTTCGGTGCTTCCGCCGCCCAGGTCGTCCGGATCGCGGAATTCGCCCTTTTCCACCAGTCTCATAAAGGCGTCCACCACGTCGGGGGCGAGCTGCGTGCCCGAAACCTCCCTGATTATGGATACCACTTTGTCGAAGTTCATGCGGCTGCGGTACGGACGGTTGGAATACATCGCGTCAAAGCAGTCCGCCACGGCGATGATCTGCGCCACGCGCGGGATCTCGTCGCCCTTGAGATGGTTCGGGTAGCCTCTGCCGTCCGGGCGCTCGTGATGTGCCTGAGCGCCTACGGCGAGCTCCGGCATGATACTGATGTTCTTGAGCGCGCCGTAGCCCTGAGAGGTATGGCTCTGTATTACGGAGAATTCCTCGTCCGTCAGCTTGCCGGGCTTGTTCAGCACGTCCGGCGGGACGCCGATCTTGCCGATGTCGTGCAGCAGGGCGATGCGGTAGTATTTTTCCACCGTCTCGTCGTCATAACCGAGCTCCTTTGCCAGCATGGTGGTGTACTGCGCGACGCGGCTGGAGTGGCCGTTCGTATAGGCGTCCTTCATATCTATGACCTTTGCGAAGGATTCGGTGATCTCGCGTACGAAGGTCATGGTCTCCCGGTTTTTCTTTTCCAGCTTCTGCATGCGTTTGCGTATGTAAAGCCGGATGAGCATTACCGCGATCAGCAGCACGGCAAGCGCGGAGACGGCGTAGAACCAAATCTGTTCATAAAACGCCTTTTCCTTTACGATGCGTACGGAGACCTCCTTGCTGCCGCGCCCCATGGAGTCGCGCAGCTGTATAACAAAGTCGTAGACGCCGCCGCGCAGGTTCGTGTAGTCAACGGGCATCAGCTCGCTGCGGCTGACGGTGGTGCTTTTCTGCTCAAAGCCCCTCAACTGGTAGCTTACCTGCGGGTTGCTGAGGGAATAGGTGTATACGTAGCTGTAAACGGTCAGCTTCTGCACGTCATGGGGAACGGTGAACGTACCGTCGCTGTCGGGATATACCCGCGTGCCGTCCGTGTCGATGAAGGGGACGGAGACCTTCAGATCGTTCACGTCCTCAAAGGGCTTTTCGATATTGACCTTGCATACGCCGGTGCTGCCGGCGATGTACAGGTCGCCCTCGGGCGTCAGATCGCTGTAGGAATTGGCGGTAGCGATGCAGGGGATACCGTTGGCGATGCTGTAATAGACCGTGTTGATCTCGCCGTTGGCGAGCAGCTCCTCCGACGGCGCGACGTAGATGCCGTTGCTGCTTAGCACCCACATGTCTCCCTTGCTGTTCTCGAACAGGTCGAAGTTGTTCGTATAGGGGAATTTCTGCACAGTCGTAACTTTATAGTCGGGCGTCATGTAGGCTATGGCGTTGCTGGTAACGATCCAGATTACGTCGCGCCCGGGATCGCGCTTGAGGCGCATGACGATATCCGAGGGCAGTCCGTCCTCCACGTTGACGGTACGCACCTTGCCTTCGGCGGAAATGATGTAAAGGCCGCCTCCGTTGCTGCCGAGGACGATATCGCCGTCCGTCCCCTCCTCGACGCAAAGGCTTTCCGTATCGGTAATGCCGTCCTTTTCGCCGTAGGCCGCGACGATCTCGTCGCCGTCGATCACGTTCACGCCGCCGGTCAGCGCAACGAGAATGGTGCCGTCCTTTCGTTCGCAGACGGCGCGGATGCTGTTGGACAGCGGGCCGTCGCCCTGAGAAAAAGCGGTGAGCTCGCCCCGGTCATAGCGCAGCAGACCGTACTTGCGCCAGGTGGAGATCCATAGCCGATCCTTGCTGTCCCGGATAATGGAGCGGATGCGGCAGCCGTCGAGCAGAGAGATAAGATCGTCCGCTTCCATATCCGTGCCGGAGACGGTCTCGGCCTTCGTCAGCGGGAGGCTTTCTACCGGCCCGTTTTCGTCGAGCACGATCAGACCCGAATCCGTGGCGACGAACAGCCTGCCGTCGAGCATACAGGTGGAATTCACCACCCGCTCCGGCAGATCGTAGCGCTCAAACAGACTTGAAAACTGGTTCGGTACCACCTTCATCACGCCCTGCCGCGTGGAAGTGAACCAGAGATTGCCCAGATAGTCCGTCATAACGTGACCGATGGAATTGCTCATGGGCAGGTTGTCCAGCACCCGGAAATCACCGTCATCCAGCACGCCGACGCCGTAGGAAGAGCAGATCCAGATCTTCCCGTCAATGTATTCCATCTGCTGGACGTAACTGAGAGGCTGAATGTCGATGAGCTCCATGTCCGTGAGCGTATCTCCGAGAGAAGCGTGATAAAATCCGAAATCGGCGCCCTCAAAATAGATCTTGCCCGGCTCCTCCGGATCGGGGAGGATGGAGCCGACGCCCTTGACGCCGGTCTCTTCAAAGCTGAGGAAGCTTAAAAGTCTGCCGTCCCGGATACGCAGGAGGTCGCCGAAATTGGTAAGGCCGTAGATGATGCCGTCGCTGCCCATGCGCAGATCGCGCATGTTTGCCTCGGCAATGGCTTCGTCCTCCATCATGCTGAGATTTCCTTCCGTGTCGATCACCGCGACGCCGCAGGTCGTAGCGACGTAGATCGTTCCGTCCGGGCCCTCCGTGATAGCGCGGGTGTGCGCGGATCTCATGCCGTCCAGCTTGCCCCACTTCCGCAGCTCGCCGCATTCCATCACGGCGATGCCGTTGTCGTTCGTTCCGATCCACAGGCGGTCGCGGCTGTCCGTGAACAGGCATTTTATGCTGCTCAGACCCGTGGTGGAGTCCATGCGCGTGAAGGTATTGCCGTCGTAACGGATAAGGCCGCCGTAGCTGCCGATCCAGATAAAGCCCTCGCTCGTCTCGGCTATGGCGTTGGCCTCCGACGTGGGAAGACCGTTGGTGTTGTTGTACAGTACAGCGGAAAAGCCCTCGCTGCGGCCGGTGGGGTCGACGGAGACGGGCCTGTTCTCAACGCCGGAGGCGTTCTTTACGCCGCCGTCGGCGAAGGCGAAGCAGACCGTCGCCTGCACGGCGAGCAGCAGCGCCGGCAGGGCGCGGAGCAGACGGCGTGCGAAGCCGGCCGGACGCGCCGGTTTTTTGCTTGACGTGTGTTTCTTCCTCATGTTTTCACCCCTGCGATCCCTGAACAGTATAGTATCGTTTTCATTCAGGAATGAGCGGAAAAACGGCATGGCCGTATTCCACCGATACAATACCACATTATTGCGTATATGTGAAGATACTTTCCGCGGGTGGACGGGCACAAAAAAACGCCGGTGGTTTCGATCCCGCCGAAATCATTCGGCAGTCAGGGGGCTGCCGGTCCGAATGAGCTCCGCGGATGCAAAAAGACCGGACCGCATAAGGGAGATACCGCGCAAGGAAGTTCTCTCGGGACGAACGGCGATCCACTGCGGAAGCTTTGACGCAAGCCAAAGCGCCATGGTGGGTCACAGATTGACTGTGCCGTGAAGCGACAGTATAATCGGTGCGAAAATCGGGTTTTATGGAGGTGAAAAGATGATTGCTTATTCAATTTTGATGTTTGCAATAGCAGTATTGTTTCTTGTCTTTGGCATTGCCATATATAAGGGAAATACAAAGCTGATACATGATTATCACCAAACACACATTAAGGAATCCGAGCGGCAAGAATATGGCCGAGCTTTTTCAAGGGGAATGTTTGCAATATGCGCAACACTTATCATCAGTGGAATTGTTGCGTTATTTGGCGAAGAAAATGCGATTATAGCGGCGAGTTTGACCGTTTTGACTGCAGGGCTCATCGTTTCTTTTATTATTTTGGCAAGAGTTCAAAAGAAGTATAACGGAGGATCCTTTTGAAAGATAGATTTCCGTTTGCCTTTGACGAAAAGAGCAGCGCAGCAGAAAAAGAGGTGCGAGCCGCCGGACTCGCACCTCTTTCTTTGTGTTCTTCGCGAAGCTCGCGCCAAAAGCGGCGGAGCTTTTCTTTTCTTCGTCAGGATCCGGGAAAAGCAAAGGCTTCGCTGTCTTCCCGCAGGCATCGCACGGCGATCCGGTTCCCGCCCCCGAGGGTGCAGGTAAACATGGTCAGGTCCCAGCGGGGATCGAGCATCTCCTCCGTGTCGTCCCGGTCCAGCACCTCCAGGCCGCTTACCAGGTAACGAAATTCGTTTCCGTCCATGTCCGTGAAGCAGACAAGGTCGTTTGCCCGCAGCTCCCGCAGGCCGCCGAAATGGCTTTCGTAATTGTGCCCTGCCAGGACCATATCATCCAGATAAGCGGAGCCGGAATAGCGGCAGGGGGCATGCTTGAGGTCTGCGTACGACCACCGGCTTATGACAGGCAGCTCAAGAGTGATGGCGGGGATCTCCAAAACCCCGAGATATTCGATCCCGTCCACCGTCTGCGTGGGCATGGGCATTTCCGGGTCCAGCTGATAAAGCGGCAGCGGAGAGAGCGGCGTCTCCGCCGGCGCCGCATCTTCCCCGGCCGCCCGGAGCTGCACGGCGGAGCTGTCGGGGCGCAGCCGGGTCAGCACCGCTTCCGCGGAAGCGCCTGCCGCAGCGTCCTGCCGCAGGTTCAGCACCCAAAGGGACAGTGAAAAAGCCAGCAGGGCAACGCCGAGGCCGATCAGCAGTTTAGCCGTCTTCATCCATGCGTCCCTTTCTCAGAAGAATGATCCCCAGCAAAAGAAGCATAAATCCGAGGGGAGCTCCCAAAAGCACCGGCCACCACAGCTGCCCGGTCTGGGGGAGCCCCTCCCGGAAACTGCCGGTGATCACCCAGTCGTTTCCGATTTGTTCCACCTTTACAAAGTAGCCGGGAGTGTATTCCTCCATTACGGTCCATTCGATCTCGCGGCCCTCTTCGTCCAGTAAGGGAAGCCCCTCCCAGGACCAGGACCATTCGTTGTCCTCGGTGAGCGTCTGCCAGTCCACCGTTTCGCCGTCGCGCAGCAGCAGTACCGTCACGGAGTCGGGGCGGACTTCTTCGCTTCCGTCGTCATCCCACTGTTTCAGCACGCTGACCGTAACCTCCTGACCCTTTCTTCCGCTGAACATCGAGCCGGGCAAATACCGGTTTTCGAGAACGAACACGGAGCCGAGCTTGCTGACAGTCAGCCGGTAGCGGCGCATGACGGAGGGGTCCTCCGCTACGGTCCAGTCGTGATCTGCTTCCATCCCCTCCCAGATCACGCGCCAGTTGTTCTCCGGCGTCAGCACGACGGTGTCGGCTACCTCGCCGTCACACAGGAGAAACACCTTGAGGCCGTCGGGCCGCAGGGTGCCGTAGCCGCCGTCCTTCCAGAGCTTCAGGGCCTGGAGCTCCACGATTTCATTTTCCGGGGGAGGGAGGGGCTTGGGCGCACAGACGGACTCCGCCGTCTCCGTCCCGGGCGCAGATATCAGAAAAGCATCGGCAAAGCAGGGGGCTCCGCCGCCCTCGGGACGCCCTCCGACGGCCAGATAGATGCCGGGGGCGACGTCCGCCCGCAGTATCCCGTCCTCGCCGGTAACGCCGGTGTAATCCGGCTCGAGGCCGCTCAGCAGGACACAGCTTTTCATGGCCTGTCCCTGACGGGCCAGCTCCTCACGGGTCATTCCCGGCCAGCAGGCCACACATTCCTCAAATCCCGGCGTGAGGCAAACGGCGTCGCCGTCATCCGGCAGGGCGGCCAGAAACAGGGAGTAGGCAATATTCGCCGAGGGGACCCCGTCCGATAAGCATACTATGGACAGCGCGGCGGACTGTCCGGGCTCCTCCGCCCCGGCAGCGAGGGCCGGCGGCAGAAGCAGTGAAAGCAGCAGCAGGCATACTGCCGCGGTCAAGCCGTGTTTTCTCATTCGCTCATCCCTTCTTTCCACCGGAGTTGTTGCGGTATCGGATCAGCAGAAAGACCGTGAAAAAGAGCAGCAGCAGGCTTGCAAGGGCGGGCGCCACGATAAAGGGGTCGATGACGCAGGCGTCGGACGGCACCAGAAATGTCCCTGCGGTCTCGCGGTTTTCCGTCCGTTTTCCGCGCACAAGCAGCCGATGGGTGTTTATGCCGTAGGGCGTGCAGGTAAACAGGGTGCAGTAATCTTTGCCGTCCTCGATCCGCAGCATTTTCGCGTCGTCCGGCTCGGTGATGCTGATCAGGTCCACCTCGTAGGTGACGGTGCGGTTCATGCTGGTGATGGTGAATATGTCGCCCACCTCCAGTTTGTCCAGATCGGAAAAGAGCTTTGCGCTGGGCAGGCCCCGGTGAGCGGCCAGCACCGCGTGGCTCCCTTCGCCGCCGATGGGCAGGCTGCTGCCCTGAAGATGGCCCACGGCCACATTCAGGATCTCGTTGCTCGTTCCGTGATAGATGGGCAGACGGACGCGGATCTTCTCGATGGAAATGCTGCCCATTACGCCGTTTCCCGCCACATTCAGCTGGGCCTCATAGCCCTCCGACGGCGAGCCCTCCTCCAGCTGCCGATATTCCATCAGCGGCTGACGGAGGCCGTGCAGCGCCTCGTTGTACCTCTGCGCGGACGCCATGACGGCGTCGATATCCTCCTCGGAGAGACGCACTGCCTTCTCCTCATAGTCCACCATGGCTCTGGACTGGGTGCAGCTGTTGACATAGTTGCTCACGGTGGGATACAGCAGCAGCCCAATGCCCAGCAGCAGGAGGGCGATCAGGACAAGGGTGGTCTTTTTCTTCATCGTTTCGAGCTTCTTTCTTCGCTTTGTCCTTTTTATTCGGCCGGATTGCCGCGCCGTCCCGGACGGGCCGAAGCCCGCCCGGGACGATGGATAAGGGAGAAACCTCAGTCCTCGCGTCCGGCGCTCATCTTTTTGCGGGTGAACAGCAGGACGATGGCGCCGCATACCAGCACTCCGCCGAGCATATAGAAGATGCGGGTGCCTATGCCGCCGGTCTCGGGCAGCTGCAGGCCGGAGTGGTTCTCCACGCCCGCCGTCTGCGAGTACTGTCCGTCGTTGGTGCTCTGAGCGGAGGTGGACATGACGTTGCCGTCCGTATCGCAGGTGATGGTGATTTCCACAGCCTCCGCATCGGTGAGCCGGTTATATCCGTCGGGGGCCTCCGTCTCAAGGAGATGATAGGTCCCGGAGTCCAGACCGGGGAAGGAAGCCTTGCCCTCGGCGTCGGTGACGACCTCGGTGATGGCGTGGCTGGCTACTTTCGCCTGTACCGCCTCAAGCTCCGTCTGACCCGCTCCGGGAATTACTTCTACCCAGGTCACGTCATTTCCGACTTCGTCGAGATAATAATGGTGATTGCCGCCCACTACCTTGTAGAGAACGAATTTGGCGCCGCTCAGAGGCGTATGCGTACCGTTCTTGACCGTGTACTTGTCGACGACGAGGTCAAAATCATAGACGTATACGGTGCTGTCGGGAGTTTCCGCCGTGGAGGGATCATAGTCGGGAGCGGTGGGGTCGCCGTCTCCGGGATCGTTGTTCGGGTCGTTGGAATACTCCAGACTCGCGGTGTTTTTCTCGGAATCGCTCGCAAGGGCATTGTTATTCAGAGTCGCGGAATAGGTGATGACGATGGGGTCTCCGTGATCGGCCCTGTAATCAATGATCTTCTCAAAGTCAAGGGTGAAGCCGTTGGAAGTGGCGGTCACGGTGTACTTTTCCGCCGGCACGGCCGCGCCGCCCACCGTTATCGCCACGTCGTTATTGAAGGTGAGGCCGTCGGACATGGTATCGGTCACAATGAACGTGTATCCGTTGTAGCCGGTCATGTTGGGCACCTTGGAGGTCAGCTGGAAGCGGACGGTGTCGCCGATGTCCTGTGCGGTGCTCTTCTCATGGTCGCCGCCTACGATCGACTTGCTGAGGGAGGGCGCGTCTGCCTTGACGTGGACCTCGGCGCTGGGGTCGGTGGTGGTGAGGGAGCAGGCGGCGACTACGTCGTTGTTGTTCTGATCCTTGGCGGAACCGGCGACCAGATAATAGCCCGCATCGGACAGACCGATCGTCGCCGCCTGGCCGGATGCGGTCCCGGTGCCGTCGGCGGTGATGCTCCGGTCAGCCGCATATTTCAGCGCGGCGGCGGCAAAGTCATCGAGCGCGGCGCTGTTATCCGCCACGGTGCCGAGCCAATCCAGCAGTGCGCTGCCGCTGCGGCCGTCATAGGTGAAGCCCGTGAAATCCGCGTCGACCGTGTAGTGGTAGCTGGAATCCGGACCCGCGCTGTAGGTCACGTCGAAGATCTTATAGGCGCTGAAGGTTTTTCCGTCGATGGAGATCTGGCTGTTGCTGTTTTGTACGTTGATCGAATAAGGAGGATCGGCGGCCAGAGCGGTGCCGGCAAGGGTCAGCAGAAGGATCGCTGTCAGAAAAATAGAGATCGTGCGTTTCATTTTCGTATCCTTTCATATCGTATTTACGGGATTTCGCCTGTTTTCGTCAATCATTCCTGACGCCCCGGGAGGCGATCAGCGTTCCCGCCTCCTTTTTCGTCCGAATACGAAAAACAGAGCGTACATCAAAGCGGCGGACAGGAGCGCCAGACCGCTGAGTGTATAAGGCAGGGTACCGAAGCCGCCGGTTTCCGGCAGCTCTACGGTATACAGGGAGATGTTCGTGACGGTGATCACTCCTTCGGAGATCCCGTCGTTGTTGTCATAAACGGGCTCATAGCCCTCGGGTATATCCGTTTCGACAAGATAGTATTCATAAGGAACGCCGGGAGCAAAGTTCGCGGGAAGCTCCCTTCGGCTCCAGCTTTTGCTCCAGCCGTTTTCTTCGCTGAGGGAGAAGGCCTCTGCAAGCTCGTCCATCTCCGCAGCTTCGCCGCTTCCTCCGGTGGGCGCGTCCCGGCCCGTGACACGGAAGGTAGGATTCCAGGGATCCTGATTGAAGGAGACGGTCACGTCGCCGTCCCTTTCTACGCCTCTGAGGACGAAATCGTAGCCGTTCCCGCTCGCGGTCCTGGTTATGGTGCCGCCCGCAGTGCTTTCCGCCGTCACGTTTACGCCGCTCCAAAGCTCCGCGTAGAAGGAGACGCTGCCTCCGTGGCCGACCTCCTCCGTGGCTTTCAGGCTTTTTTTGCGAACATTTTTGCCCTGGGCGTTGTCCCATTCCATTTGCCAGACGTAGAAGTTCACCGTATGGGACGCGGGTGCGGCAGGCTGCAGCCATCTTCGCCGGAGCTCCATGGAAACGCTGTCCGTCGGCGGGTCCACGGGAGAGCCGCCCAGGGTCTCCCAGCGTTTTTCCGCGGTGAGGACCGGGTCCTCGTTCGGCTGACAGAGGTTGAAGCGGAGCGTCAGATCGGAATAGCAGCCGCCTCGCTCCAGATAAAAGAGGGAGATCCGGTGCAGGGAATTCGCCGAGCTGTCGTAAGTCTTTCCCGCGGCGCGGAAGATGTTCGTCAGGGTGGCGGATGTGCCGATGGTGCTGCCCGCATTGTAGGCCGCCTGGGCAGAGTCCACGGTGACGGCCCCGGTGGTGAAGTTGATTTTTCCGCCCAACGCCTCGTGGATGCCGCCGATATCCAGCACCAGCACGTCGTCGATGAATACCCACATGTCGTCGTCGCCGGAGAATTCAAGGATCATGTCGTTCCCGTTTACCTTGCCGTCCGGCGGGATGCAGAACTCCGCCTCCATGGTGAGGCCGAAGTGGTGATCATAGTAATTGCTGTCGGGCTTGACCTGGGTGTAGCGGGTGTTGTATTCGTTGAAGGGGAAGAAGCCGATGGCGCCCCCGTCGCTGTTCCGATAGGTGCCGCTGTAGACGGAGAAAGTATTGTCACCGGGATCGAACTTCGCATAATTCTCGTTGCTGCTGTACCAGTAGTACCCCTCCGCGTCACGCTGGAACAGATAATTGACGTCCGGGTAGACCACCTTGTAGGTCCCGGCTGTCGGCTCGAACAGGTAATCGAGACTTTGCCCGCCGCTGCGCAGGGTGGGGTAGCCGTCCGCGCCGAGAGTGCTGCTGACGATGCCCTGCAGGGCCGTCGGACCGTTGGTAAAGCAGTTGATGCCGTTCCTCGGGCTGACGTTGGATGCGTTGTTTCCGGAGCCGAGGAACAGCAGCTTCTTGTTGCCGCTGTTGATCCCGTTATATATCGGGTTCTGAACGGAGTTGTCCCAGGTGTCCAGGTTTTTGCCGGAATAGTTGAACAAATTCAGTATGATACCGTCGCTGCGGCTGTCCACGGTGGGCGCAAAGCTGCCCGCGGCCCGCTGCTGCGGGGCTTCCGCGCGCAGAACGGCGTAGGTTGAAAAATGGTCCGTTTCCATGATCAGCTCGCCGTTTTCACCGCTGACGGCCTCCATATCGTCGGCGCGGTTTTCTTCCTCGTCGATACGGTAAACGAAACAGCGGCTTTCCTCCGTATCCGCTTCCTGCTCCGGCAGGCCGGAAAATACCAGCGTCACCGGCCCGACCGGCTCGATCTCCTCACCGTCCGAAATCAGGCAGATATCAAACAGCCGGAGCGTATTCACGATCAGGTCTGGGGCTTGGCCCGCATCGCCGGTCAGCGTCTCCGCCGCGTCGGTAAGGCAAAGAGACTCAGCCTGCGTAAGCAGCGCCGAATCGGTGATCTCCCTGACGGAGAGCGCGGGCGCATCGGCAGGGCAGGGGAGCGAGTCCAAAGATCCGGAAACGGTTATTAAACTGTTTTCGTCCAGGACGGCGTCCAGCAGGAAGGTTTCTTCCTCATCCGAGGTATCTCCGGCGTCCCCGTCAGCCTCTTCGCCGGATACTTCCCCGGCCTCTTCGGCTGCTGTGTCCGGGGTCTCCTCAGCGGCTTCATTTTCCGCTTCTTCGCCTGTCTCCGCGTCGGCGTCATCGGGGAGCTCGCCGGCTTCGTCCGGCTCTCCGTCGGCGTCATCGGGGAGCTCGCCGGCTTCGCCGGTCTGTTCATCGGGACTTTCCGCGTCCTCCGGAGGCTCCGCTTCCGGTTCGCCGTCGGTGGTCTCCGCGTCCTCCGAAGGTTTCGCCTCCGGTTCGCCGTCGGGGATCTCCGCGTCCTCCGAAGACTCCGCCTCCGGCTCGTCGTCGTGGGTCTCAGCGTCATTCGAAGGCTCCGCTTCTGCGGCGTCTTCCGGTCGGGCGGACTCGGCTGATGCTTCGGATGCCTCCGCTTCTTCACGTTCCGTGCCCTCGGACGCTGCGGGAAGCAGGTCTTCCTCCTGTCCGGGATCATGAAAAACAGGCAGCGCCATTTCAGCCGCTGTGGATCTTTCCAGCGTAATGGCAGGGAGCATAAGGGCTGAAAACGTGCAGATCGCCACTATCAATGACAGCAGCGAAATCGTTGCCCCGCGCTTTTTCCTTTTTCTGTGCCGGTCGGTCAGCCGGGCCGCCTGCCGATCCAAGCTGTTTTGCATTTTCCTTCCTCCCGGTGCCGCCCTAAGGCAGCTTGCATACGGTTTTCAGGGGCCAGATCCGAAAGATCAGGCGCCCGACGATTTGTTCCTGAGAGATGCAGCCGATCACGGTGCTCCGGCTGTCCACGGAAGTGTCCCGGCGGTCTCCCAGCAGGAACCAGCGTTCATCCGGCACCTGATAGGGAAATTCCAGATCGCAGTCTCCCAGCGAGGGAGCTTCCACATAGGGCTCTTCCAGCAGTTCTCCGTTCACTGATACGCTGCCGTCCTCATCAATGGATACCCAGTCTCCCGGCCCGGCGATGCAGCGCTTTACCAGCAGCTTGTTGCCGTAGTAGAAGGCGACCAGATCCCCCGTATCATAGAATGAGCCGCGGACCGTTACCACGATGTCGCCCTGGGAAAGCGTAGGGGACATGGAGGATCCGTAAATCCGCAGCACGGGCAGCCATGTGGTGGCTGCCAGGATGGAGAGGGCGGCAATGACCACCAGCGTGAATATGCTGTTTTTAAGAATTCTTCCGTACTCCCGGCGATAATCCATTCGCCGAAGCTCTTCTTCTATCTGGGCAATATCCGGCCCGGAGAGCATTTCAGCCTTTTTCATGTTCGGGGAGCTTGCTGAGCAGACTGCTCAGCTCACGGTGCTCCTGCATATACTTTTCAAGCCTCGCCATCATATCCGCGTAATATTGATCGGATTCGTGCTTCTGCAGCGCTTTCTCCGCCTCGGCGTCCGCGATGATCTTGTCCGCACGCATCTTGGCGTCTGCGATGATCCGTGCAGCTTCCTCCTCCTGCCGGGCGGACAGTTCTTCGACCCCGGACAGATAATCTGCCGCGGCCTGCTGCGCCGCCTCGAAAACACCGTTGAGGCTGAGGGCTGCCTCCGCAATGGAGCCCGCCTGCCGGAGCCGGAGCTGCCGGACCTCCAGCTGATTTGCCTGCTCCGCGCAGAGCGATTGCAGTCTCTCGTTTTCCTTTTTCTCTTCCAGCAGCAGTTTCAGCAGCTCTCCTCGGCTGAGCTTCTGCAGAGTGTTGTTTTCCATGCCCGTAT
>JAEEGK010001609.1_pt1 | contig 56703 bp, 46 predicted proteins | sample 8958771 | NCBI WGS metagenome assembly JAEEGK01 (sample SAMN16246547, study PRJNA631951) | gut metagenome | biome: gut microbiome; feature: rumen; material: SC-attached | host: Bos | place: Iran: Karaj | collected 2018-10 | reverse complement strand
CTGAAAGTGGAGTATAGGGGAGTCGAACCCCTGACCTATAGATTGCGAACCTATCGCTCTAGCCAACTGAGCTAATACCCCGCGGAAAGGATTGCAAAAATACGGGATTTCCTTTAAAGAAACAAGTTTTCACCGCAAAATTCCGTATCTTTGTGTTATGAGAATTCTGATTTCCAACGATGACGGATATAAAGCGGCAGGTATCCATGTCCTGGCCCGTGTGATGGCCAAGTTCGGCGAAGTGACGGTAGTGGCTCCCAAATACCACCAGAGCGCCATGTCCATCGCCGTGTCTTTGGGTGTGAAACAGCTGGCCTACAAGGAGCTTCCCGGGGAAGGTCCCGGAAACTGGTCCTATCTGGATGCTACACCGGCTTCCTGTGTGAAGTTCGGCCTGCAGTACAAGTACGAGAACCGCAATCCGGACCTTGTCGTTGCAGGCATCAACCACGGCAGCAACGCTTCTACCGGCGCCAACTACAGCGCCACCCTGGGCGCGGTGGAAGAAGCAGCCATCAACGGAATCAAGGGCATCGGCATATCCATTACTTCCCATCGGGCCGATGCCGACCTCTCCGCCGTAGAGCACTTGCTTCCCGGGATTATCCGGGATCTCCTGGCGCACTGGCCGCAGGACAGGCCCGGGCTTTACTTCAACGTGAATTTTCCGGATTCGCCTCTGGAGCTCATCAAGGGTGTCAAGTGGGCCCGGCAAGGGCATGGCCACTGGATCAAGGAGTTCGAAGAATGGGACGAAAGGCGCCTTGTAGAACTGGGCCTTACGGACTCCTTCCTGTGGCAGCAGCACCGCGTGGAACTGGAACCCGGAGAGAAAGCCTACTTCATGAAAGGCGAATTCGTCAATGACGACACCGACCCCACCCAGGCCGATCACCTTCTGGTCAAAGACGGCTGGATCACCATCACCCCCTGTGTAGCCGACCTCACCGACTACACAGTGCTAAACGCCAAACTCCACATCTAGCCACTCCCCTCTTAAAAGCACATTTTCTGCCTTAGAGCCTGGTCTCTGTGCCTTCACCCCGGATGGCGCAGGTCTCACGGTGCATGGAGCAGGTTCCACGATAATTGGAGCAGGTTCCAAAATAGGGGCGAAACCGGCGCCGCGAATTGGCCTTCTACGTTGTTCTGATGGAGCAGGTTCAAGGCCTAAAATGGGACCTGCGCCATTTAGTTCGACACCTGCACCATCTACCTCGGCACCTGCGCCATTCAAGCCGATGCCTGCACCATTCAGATCACGCCCTGCGCCATCTAACTCAGAACCTGCGCCGCCAACCACCATCACTCCAACAAAAGACCGGCTCGCAACAGAGCCGGTCTTTATCATACTACTTGGATATCTCGTTGAAGATCTCTTCAATCATCTTTACGACGTTGTCCTCATTCAGGAGCCAGAAGTCAAAGCCGTATCGGTTAATGAGTGTGTCAAAAATGATCAGGGCAAAATCAATGGCGCCATTTTCATGGGCTGGCATGTCGGGCATCCAGGTAATGTCCCCGACGACCGATTGCGTGATATCATCCTTGCTCAGGCCCAGCGTATTCACCAGATAGTTATACAGATTGGTCTGGTTCACAACGGGCACGGTGATGTCCTTCTTGTGGTGGATGAGGGCGATGCGGGCGTCCTTGGTGGGCTTCCAGGTTTTGGCCAGGTTCTCTTTCTCAAGGGCATGCATCAGTTTTTGGGAAACCTCAGACTTCATATCCTGAATTTCCTTGCTGGCAAAGTTGGAAAACTTAAGGGAGCCAATCATGGCGTCAATTTCCTGCTGAGTGTAATTCTTACTCAGGAGCCAGTTGTCTGCATTGGCGAGGGCGTCTCCCTGTAACAATCTGTCGCGGGTATAACCCATTCTGGAGTACTCGTTGAAAGCCAGCATGACACTGATAATGGTAGAAGGCATGCCGGAGATGTCTGTCCGGGTCATCTCCCGGTACGTAGCGGGCATATCGTACGGGCCGCCACCGGCAAAGGAATGAGTGATTTTGATGTCCGGATACTTCTCTGCCACCAGTTTCTCCACGGCAACAGTTGTCTGACCACCCTGGGAGTAACCCAGATTGAAAAGGTAGTTTTTGCTCTCATCCATGGTGATATTGATACTGGGGAAGAGCTCACGGGCAGCAAGAAGGCAGTCAACGCTGGCCTGTGCATTGACAGACCCCACACAATATGCCTGGTTTTTGTCTTCCGTACAGCCGAAGCCGTAATAATCGGCCGATACACCAACCATGTGGCTGCCTACCACGAACTTCTGGATCATGAGGTCTCCCTTGGAGGGGCACTGATCCTTACGATATACGGTGAAATGATTGACAAGCACCACGCCCACTGCCGGAGCCTTTCCATTTTTGATTTCATCACCCACAGTAATGGCGCCAGAGAGGGTAATGGGATGGCCGAACGGATCCTTGGAAGGGTATTCGATGTTATAGGCAGTCATCTTGTCTTCCGGATAATACTTGACGGCCGTAATCTTTGCAGCAGGTAGCGGCTGTTCCTTATCACAGGAAACGAGACCCAGGGTCAAAGCAAAGCTAAGCAGCGCAAAGAGCAGGTAGATGGAGTTTTTCATGTTCTTAATGGGTTAATTGTTTATCTATTAACGCCCAAAGATAATCATTTTTCGAAAAAATTGTTCCTTTTTGACAAATTTATAGGGTAACCTACATCTAGCCGATTCCCTTCTGTCCCAATACCTAGCGCAGGTCTCACGGTGTCTGGTGCAGGTTCCACGATAATTGGAGCAGGTTCCAAAACAGGGGCGAAACCTGCGCCGCGAATTGGCCTTCTACGTTGTTCTGATGGAGCAGGTTCAAGGCCTAAAATGGGACCTGCACCATCCACCCCCACACCTGCACCACCCCTCCCCCCCACACAAAAAAAAGACCGGCTCCAAACAGAGCCGGCCTTAAAGAAGTGTTTCCGAAACAACTTACTTGGTGATCACCTTAGCCATTTCGCAAACCTTGTTGCTGTAACCCCACTCGTTGTCGTACCAGGCGCAAACCTTCACGAAGGTCTTGTCCAGCTGGATACCGGCCTTCTCATCGAAGATGGAAGTGCGGGAGTCGTTGCGGAAGTCGGTGGAAACCACAGCCTCGTTGGTGTAACCGAGAACACCCTTGAGCTCACCCTCGGAGGCGGCCTTCATGGCAGCGCAGATCTCCTCGTAGGTAGCTTCCTTGGCGAGTTCGCAGGTCAGGTCAACGAAGGACACATCGCTGGTGGGAACGCGCAGGGACATACCGGTGAGTTTGCCGTTCAGCTCGGGAAGAACCTTACCTACAGCCTTGGCAGCGCCAGTGGAGGAAGGGATGATGTTCTCGAGGATACCACGGCCACCACGCCAGTCTTTCTTGGAAGGACCGTCAACGGTCTTCTGGGTAGCGGTAGCAGCGTGAACGGTGGTCATCAGGCCACGGACAACACCGAACTTGTCGTTGAGCACCTTGGTGATAGGAGCCAGGCAGTTGGTGGTGCAGGAAGCGTTGGAGATGATGTTCTGGCCAGCGTAGGTGTTGTGGTTTACGCCGTAAACGAACATAGGGGTAGCGTCCTTGGAAGGAGCGGACATGATAACCTTCTTGGCACCGGCCTTGATGTGAGCCTCGGCGAGCTCGGCGGTGAGGAAGAAACCGGTGGACTCAACAACGACGTCGGTGTTGAGGGCACCCCAGGTGATGTTGGCGGGATCCTTCTCGCAGAAGACCTGAATCTTGTTGCCATCTACGATGAGGTAGTTGCCTTCCACTTTGATATCGTGGTTGAACTGACCATGTACGGAGTCGTACTTGAGCATGTAAGCGAGATAATCGGGATCGAGGAGGTCGTTGATACCGACGACCACGATGTCCTTAGAGAAGTTCTCCACGGCAGCGCGGAAAACCATACGACCGATACGGCCAAAACCGTTAATACCAAGTCTGATCATAATTGTTTGTGTTAGTTATTTGTTGTTAAAAACTCTTGCTTTCAAAATTGCGCCGCAAAGTTAGTAAAAAAATTTAAGACTGCAAAAAACTTTCCCCGCCAAAGAAACTCCTTTCGACGACGTCACATATAATGTGACCAGCCAGGGTCTGGCATTCCTGGATGCGCGGCGTGTCTTTCGAAGGGATGTGGATAACATAGTCGTAAGCGTCCATCCGGCAGGCTTCCTCCCCGACGATGGCGACGCTCACCACGCCCTTCTCCCGGCAGGCGTCCAGCGCACGCACCAGGTTGGCCGAATTTCCCGAAGTGGAAATGCCGATAAAGACGTCCCCCGGCGCTCCGCACGCGATGATTTGCCGATAGAAAACCTCATCGTAACCATAATCGTTGCCGATAGCGGTAAGGATAGACGTATCCACGGTGAGGGCCAGGGCCGGAAGGCCGGTGCGGTCCAGGCGGAACTTGTTCACCAGCTCGGCCGCCATGTGCTGGGCGTCGGCGGCGCTCCCGCCGTTCCCCGCCCAAAGGGTCTTGCCGCCGGCGCGGTAGGTCCTCACCAGGAGGGCGGCCACCTCCGCGAGGCGGTCCATGGCGTTTTCATCGGCCAGAAATTGCTCTTTCACGCGGGCCGATTCGGCCACTTGTTCCTTAACGAAGTTCTTGTAATCAGTCATAGCTCACAAATATACAAAAAAAACGCGACTCCGCAGGGGAGCCGCGCCTGTCATTAACGGGCCGACGCTTAGAAAGCGTAGTATACGCCGATGGTGGAGCCGGGGTTGATGCCAAAATTGAAGGTATTGCCATAATAGCCCAGCGAGCACACGTGGGTTACGAAGGACCACTTGTCGTTCAGGGGAACGGCGATACCGGCAGCGACACCCACTCCCCAGGTGGAGGAGGAAGCAACTTTGGAACTGGTGTTCGTAAAGTTGAGTTTGGCATCTCCGAAGAAGCGGACGGGGCCCACTTCCGCGAAATAGTAACGGAAATAAGGATTGATGTCGAAGACGGTGACACCTTCACTGAAACCAAGTCCGAGGCTTACACCGGCTGCCATGTCGTCATTGAAATTGTAGCCCACTTCCGGAGCGATGGAGAACACGGCGGCGTTTTCGCCGTTTGCAGCCGTACCCACGAAAGTGAGGCCGCCGCCCACATAAACCTGGGCCTTGGCGGTCAGGGCGGCCAGGCTCAGGGCCAGGATAACAAAAAGTTTTTTCATAACACTAAAGGTTTTGGGTTTCATGTTTATCAACACGAATTTATTCCTTTTTCCCGAATAATCCAAGCCTTTTTCCTATCTTTGCGTGAATTTATGGCAACGAAAGAACCTATATATCTTTATACGGACGGGGCGGCCAGCGGCAATCCCGGGCCGGGCGGATACGGCATCGTGCTGCGCTGCGGCTCCCATGAGAAGGAGCTCTCCGGCGGCTTCGCCCGCACCACCAACAACCGCATGGAACTGCTGGCGGTGATCATCGGCCTGGAGCAGATCAGGTGGGACAACGCGGAGGTCCATGTCGTGAGCGACTCCTCCTACGTAGTGAAGGCTCTCAACGAAGGCTGGCTGGACAAATGGAAGCGCACCGGCTTCAAGGGCAAGAAGAATGTGGACCTGTGGATGCGCTTCGACGCCGTTTACCAGAAGCACCGCGTGGCCTTCCACTGGATCAAGGGGCACGCCGGGCATCCGGAGAACGAGCGCTGCGACCGTCTGGCCGTCGCCGCCTATCACGGGGCCAACCTCCCGGATGATACGGGCTACCTGGCCACGGAAGCTTCCGAAACCTTGATTTAGGTCTCGGATTTTTTCTTATATTTGTAGCTTAAAATTTTGAACTATGGCTCTCCCGAAACTCGTCGTCGGCATCACGCAAGGTGACAGCAACGGCATTGGATACGAAGTAATCATCAAGTCCCTGTGCGACGAACGCATCCTGGACTCTTTCACGCCGGTCATTTACGGTTCCTCCAAGCTCATGGGCTTCTACCGCAAGACCGTGCATAATATCGGCCCGATGGACATCAATGTGATCCCCTCGGCCGCCGAGGCCAAGCAAAAGAAGATCAACCTGGTGAACTGCCTGCCGGACAACATCTACGCAGAGCCCGGACAGAGCACTCCGGACAGCGCCAAGGCCGCCATCAAGTCCCTGGAAATGGCCGTGAAGGATCTCAAGGAAGGACAGATTGACGTGCTGGTCACCGCTCCCATCAACAAGCGGGCGATGAGCGCCGAGGGCTTCTCCAACACCGGGCACACCGAGTACCTGCAGAAGGAGTTCAACGTGGACGACGTCACCATGATTATGGTAAGCAGCCAGCTCAAGGTGGGTGTCGTCACGGGACATATTCCCCTCCGGGACGTCTCCAAAACCCTCACCAAAGAAAGCATCCTGGGGAAACTCCGTATCATGAAGGCCTCCCTGGAACGCGACTTCGGCATTCCGGATCCCAAGATTGCGGTCCTGGGCCTGAACCCCCACTGCGGTGACGGCGGCCTCCTGGGCGACGAAGAGCAGAACATCATCCTCCCGGCCGTGCAGAAGGCACAGGAAGAAGGTATCCAGGCATTCGGCCCGTACTCCCCCGACGGCTACTTCGGCTTGGGGAACTACTCCCGCTTCGACGCCACTCTCGCCATGTACCACGACCAGGGCCTCGCACCGTTCAAGGCCATCGCCTTTGCCGACGGCGTCAACTTCACCGCGGGCCTTCCCATCGTCCGCACCTCCCCCGACCACGGCACCGCCTACGAGATGGCCGGCCGCGACGAGGCCGATCCCCGCTCCATGATGAGCGCCATCTACACCGCCATCGACATCTTCCGCAAGCGTCTCGAATACGACACCCTCATGGAGGGCAAGCTCAAGAAATAGCGCACCCTTGTGTCGTTCTAGGCACTGGAAAGGATTTACGTCATGCCCGGTCACTGCCGGGCATTTCCCATTATCAGCAATCTCCTACCGTCCCACCCGGCCCGGTCTTCCACAGTCACAAAACACTTTGCCGGAAAAATTGTATATTTGCAGAATGAACAAAAGTGAGAACGAATGAAGCACTACCTGAAAAAACTGGAGAATCAAGTACACAACAGGGCGTTTTCCCCTGCCCTGAGTGACTTCGAGGGGGCAAGTTATACATACGCAGACATAGCCGTGAAGATGGCGTGCCTGCATGCGTTTTTCAGGGAAGCCGGCATAAAGAAAGGCGACAAGATTGCCCTGGTGGCCCGCAACTCGGCCCGATGGGGCATTTTCTTCCTGGCAGCCAATACCTACGAGGCCGTCATCGTTCCCATCCTGCCCAACTTCACGCCGCGCGGCGCCATGCAGCTCATCCACCACTCGGACAGCGTGCTCCTCATCACCGACTCCGACATCTGGAAAAACCTGGACCGCGAGAGCCTTCCTCTCCTGAAAGGTGTCCTGGACGCCCGTGAGGACCGCCTCCTGTGGGGCACGCCGGAGTATCAGCAGGCCTGGGACAACCGCATGGCAGCCTTCAACAAGGAATACCCCGACGGCCTGGACCCCATGAAAGTGGAATACCACAGCAACATGGATGGCCTTGCCATCATCAACTATACCTCCGGAACTTCCGGAGATCCCAAAGGGGTCATGCTCAGTTTCGGCGCCATGTCAGACATCGTGGAGTACTGCCAGAAGCACATCTCCGACCAGCCCGAGGCCATCGTCTCCATGCTGCCGCTGGCCCACATCTACGGTCTGGCCATGGAGTTCATCTACCCGTGCTGCACCGGATACCAGATCTGTTTCCTCGGAAAGACGCCCTCCCCGTCCCTTCTGATGAAGGCCATGCAGCAGGTGCGGCCGTCCCTTATCATCACCGTCCCCATGGTGATGGAAAAGATCTATACCTCCTGGGTCCGTCCCATGCTCAACTCCCGTTCCGGCAAGCTCCTCAGCTCCGTTCCGGGCGTCCGCATGTCTTTCTATAAATCCATCGGCGAGAAAGTCCTGTCCAACTTCGGCGGACGCGTGCGCACCATCATCATCGGCGGCGCTCCCCTGAACTGGAAAGTGGAAGTGGCCTTCCGCAAGATCAGCCTCCCCTACGCCGTAGGCTACGGCATGACGGAGGCCTGTCCCCTGCTGGCCTTCGAGATGCCCAAGGGCTATGTGGCCGGTTCCTGCGGCAAGCCCATCCACGAGATCCGCATCGAGTCCTCGGACCCCGAGCGCGTCCCCGGAGAAATCCAGTCCCGCGGCCCCAACATCACCCTGGGATACTACAAGAATCCCGCGGCCGATGAAGCGGCCCACACCGAAGACGGCTGGTTCCGCACCGGAGACCTGGGCGTGATGGACGACGCCGGCAACATCTTCATCCGCGGCCGTATCAAGGCCCTCATCCTCAACTCCTCCGGCCAGAACATCTACCCCGAGGAAGTGGAGCAGATCCTCTCCAACGACCCCATCGTGGAAGAGTCCGTGGTCCTGTCCCGCGACGGGAAAATCGTCGCCCTCGTGTATCCCCATGCCGATGCAGTCGTGGGCACCAACGAGGAGCAGCAGAACCAGATGGCCTTCGAAATCCGCAGCCGCGCCAACCAGCAGCTTCCCAAATTCAGCCAGATTTTCTACGTGGAGCTGGTGGACCTTCCCTTCGAGCGCACCGCCAAAGGCAGCATCAAGCGCCACCTTTACAAGTAGCCTATGCTGGAGGGTGTCATCAACGCGAGAGACCTCGGCGGCATCCGGATTGGAAACAAAACCGTCCGGAGCGGCCTTCTGCTGCGGACGGCACACCTCAACGAAGCCACGGACGAAGACATCCGCCACCTCAGCGAAGACCTTCACCTGAAGAAAATCTTTGACTTCCGCACCCTGCAGGAAGCCTCGTCCCAACCGGACCGCCCCGTCCCGGGCGCGGAGCACATCCTGCTGCCCACCCTGGACCTCGAAGCCGAAAAACGCAGCGGCGAGGCCGTCCCGCAGGACGTCTTCCTGAACCTCCCGGCCCACATCGTACGCCTTTCCTTCATGAACATTTTCAAGGAAAAGGCCCGTCAGCTGTACCCCTCCCTCATCCTGAGCGAATTCTCCCAGTTGCAGTACGCCTCGTTCCTGAACCTCATCCTGGAAACGGAAGAAGGCGCCGTCCTGTGGCACTGCTCGCAGGGGAAAGACCGCACCGGGATAGGCGCGGCGCTCATCCTCGGCGCCCTGGGGGCCGATAAGGAAACCATCATCGAAGACTTTTCCCACTCCAACGACATCTACCGTCCCGTCGTGGACAAATTCGTTGCCGATGTGGAAGCCGCCGGCGGCGGCGAAGAGGAGAAAGAAGTCGTCCGCGCCTTCATGGGCGTGAGCGTAAAAAACTTCCGTCATGCGCTGGACGTATTGGAAGCCAACTACGGCTCCATCCCCGGTTACCTGGAGGAAACCATGGGCATCATGGACGACGATCTGGACGTCCTAAGGCGCAGATATTTGCAGGATTAAATATTATTTCGTATATTTGCCCGCTTTTTTCCCGGACGCGCGCGTAAGCGTGCCATGGCAAAAGCTCAAAAAATAATGTTTAACTACTAGTTTTTTCAACCAAATCAATTATGTCTGAAGAAATTAAGAAAGCCCTGAATGCTTCCATCGCTCCCGAGGAGTTCGATTGGGACGCCTTCGAGAATGACGGCCAGGTAGGTTCCAAAGAGGAAACCATGGCCAAGTATGAGCAGACCCTCAACAAGGTCACCGAGAACGAGGTGGTCGAGGGTGTCGTCACCGCCATCACCAAGCGTGAGGTGGTCGTGAACATCGGCGCCAAGAGCGAAGGTGTCATCTCCGCCCCCGAGTTCCGTTACAACCCGGACCTGAAGGTCGGTGACAAGGTGGAAGTCCTTGTGGAAAGCGCCGAGGACCGCAAAGGCCAGCTCGTGATCTCCCACAAGAAAGCCCGCCAGCTCAAATCCTGGGATATGGTCAACGCTGCCTACGAAAGCGGCGAGATCGTCAAGGGTTACGTCAAGACCCGCACCAAGGGCGGCATGATCGTGGACGTGTTCGGTATCGAGGCATTCCTCCCCGGCTCCCAGATCGATATCAAGCCCATCCGTGACTACGATGTATTCGTGGACACCACCATGGACTTCAAGATTGTTAAAATCAACCAGGAATTCCGCAATGTGGTCGTTTCCCACAAGGCTCTCCTGGAGGCCGAACAGGAACTCAAGCGCACCGAGCTCATTTCCAAGCTCGAGAAGGGCCAGGTCCTGGAAGGCGTTGTCAAGAACATCACCAACTACGGCGTATTCGTAGATCTGGGCGGCGTGGACGGTCTCATCCACATCACCGACCTCAGCTGGGGCCGCATCTCCCATCCGGAAGAGGTGGTTGCCCTGGACCAGAAGATCAACGTCGTCGTCCTCGACTTCAACGAGCAGCAGAAGCGTATCGCCCTGGGTCTGAAGCAGCTTACCCCCCATCCTTGGGAGGCCCTCTCTGCAGACCTCAAGGTTGGCGACACCGTGAAGGGTAAAGTCGTCGCCGTGGCCGATTACGGCGCCTTCGTCGAGGTTGAGCCCGGCGTGGAAGGTCTGGTACACGTTTCCGAGATGAGCTGGAGCCCCCGCCTGCACAGCGCTCAGGAATTCCTGAAGATGGGCGACGAGGTAGAGGCCGTCATCCTCACCCTGGACCGCGAGGCCCGCAAGATGTCCCTCGGCATCAAGCAGCTCACCGCCAACCCTTGGGAGAGCATCCGCGACAAATATCCCGTGGGTTCCCAGCACAAGGCTACCGTTCGCAACATCACCAACTTCGGTGTGTTCGCAGAGCTGGAGGACGGTGTTGAAGGTCTCATCCACATCTCCGACCTCTCCTGGAACAAGATCAAGCATCCCGCCGAGATGGTTCAGAGCGGTGACGTGATCGACGTAGTCATCCTCGACTTCGACGAGAACAGCCACAAGCTTTCCCTGGGCCACAAGCAGCTCACCCCCAACCCTTGGGACGAGCTCGAGGCCAAGTACCCTGTGGGTACCGTTGTGGACGCTACCGTGAGCGTGATCGGTGACAAGAACACCACCCTCACCCTGGCCGACGGCACCGAGGTGACCGCCTTCAACCGCGAGCTCACCAAGGAAGACGGCAAGACCGCCCTCGTAGGCGAGACCCTGCCCGTGAAGATCGTTGACCTGCGCCGCAGCACCCGCACCATCCGCGTGTCCCACGTCCGTACGTACCAGGAAGCCAAGGTCGCCCGTGAGAGCGCCGAGGCCGAAGGCACCAAGAAGGCCATCAAGAAGGTGCAGACCAGCGTAGAGAAGACCACCCTCGGTGACATCTCCGCTCTGGCCGCCCTCAAGGAGCAGCTCGAGAAGGGTGAGTAATTCGCCCCATATATTTAAGGTTACCTTACTGGGCACGGCTTCTGCCATGCCCGTAAGGGGCCGGAATCAAAGCGCCCAGGCACTGCATGTGCATGGGCGCTTGTTCCTTTTGGACTGTGGAGAAGGAACCCAGAACGCCATGGTGGAGCATAAGATTCCCATGATGAAACTGGATTCCCTTTTCCTCACCCATATCCACGGAGACCACGTGTTCGGCATTTTCGGCCTTCTGAGCACCCTCGGCATGAAGGGACGCCAGATGCCGCTGAACATCTACGCCCCCGTGAACTTCGGCCCCATCCTCAAATTCTTCCTCAGCTATTACGGCGACGGCATCGGCTTCGAGATCCGCTACACGCCCCTAAAGATGAAGGAGCCGGAGACCATCCTGGAAACCAAGAGCCTCCGCGTGCAGGCCTTCCCCCTGAACCACGGCATCGAGACCTTCGGCTTCCGCTTCGAAGAAAAAGACCCGCCGTTCAACGTGCACAAGGACGCCATCGGGAAATATGGCCTCACCCTCACGGAGATCGGCACCCTCAAGCGCGGAGAAGACGTCGTTCGGGCCGATGGCTGCGTCATTCCCGCCGAGGAAGCCGCCTACAAGCCTTTCGTCCCGCGCAGCTACGCCTACGTCACGGACACCGCCCCCTTCCCCGAGGAGGCCGACTGGGTCAGAGGCACCACGATCCTCTATCACGAGACCACCTATCTGGAGGAACTCGCCGACCAAGGCGCCCAGCGCCACCACTCCACCACCCTCCAGGCCGCCCATCTGGCACAGGAGGCCGGCGTGGGAAAGCTTCTCATCGGCCACTTCTCTTCCCGGAATGTTAACGGGAAAGCCTACGAGGCGGAATGCCGTAAAGTCTTTCCAAACACATTCGCGACCTCTGACGGGCAGGAATATGAAATTTTTTTGTAAATTAGCGGCTATGAAGAAAATCCTCATAGCCGTTCTCTTTATCACGCTGGGCCTGTTCCTGCAGGCCGCCGGGGACGATACCCCCCAGGAACGTTACATCCGCCGTTACTCCGCGCTGGCCGTCGAGGAGATGCACCGCAGCGGAGTACCCGCCAGCATCACCCTGGCGCAGGGCCTGCTGGAGTCCGGGTCCGGTCTTTCACGCCTGGCCAAGGAAGGCAACAACCACTTCGGCATCAAGTGCCACGTAGGTTGGACCGGAAAAACCATGTACCACGACGACGACGCCAAGGGAGAATGCTTCCGCGTCTATGACTCCCCCGAAGAAAGCTTCCGCGACCATTCGGATTTTCTGCGTTACCGGGACCGTTACAAGTTCCTCTTCGACCTGGAACGCACGGACTACAAAGGCTGGGCATACGGCCTTCGCCGCGCCGGCTATGCCACAGACCCGAACTACCCCGCCAAACTCATCAAATACATAGAGCAATACGACCTGGCCCGCTTCGACAACCTGACGCCGGAAGAAGCCGCCGCCATGCCCGCTCCTCCGCACAAGATCGAGGAGCCCGTCCTGGTCTCGGAAGAGTATTCCTTCGCACCGGAGCGCACGCTCTACTCCCTGAACGACGTTCCCTTCATCTACGCCTCCGAGGGAGAGACCTATGCCTCCATCGCCCGGGAGAACCATCTGTTCAAGAGCGAGGTACTGCGTTACAACGACCTCAAGGGAGACCCCGAGCTGCTGCCCGGCACCATCGTGTACCTGGCCCCCAAGAAGAACAAGGCCCCCGCGGGCCTGGACAAATATATCGTAGAAACGGACGGAGAGGATTTCCACGCCATCTGCCAGCGCTTCGCCGTGAAGGAGAAGGCCATCCGGAAGCTCAACCACCTGTCCACACCCGTTGTCCTGCACCAGCTGGACGAGCTTAAACTCCGCTAGTCCATGAAGAAGACTTACTGGATTCTCATCGCCATCGGCCTCATCCTCCTTACGGCCGGCGGCATCTGGGCCTACCGCATGTGGTACGACCGCAAGGCTCCCAACTTCAAGGGCGCCTTCGACGTCTATGTGTACCCCACGATGGACCCGGAGTCCGTGTGCGAGGAAATCATCGCCACCGGACAGGTCCGGAAGCCCGCCAGCCTGCGCCGCGCTTTCCGCGAAGTGGAAACCCTTGAGGTGGGCCACTACCTCGTTGACTCCACCTGCACCAGCATGTATGTCATGCGCATGCTCCACAAGGGCTGGCAGACACCCGTGAACCTTACGCTGTCCGGTTCCATCCGCACGCCCGGCATCCTGGCCCGCAAGATCGGCGCCCAGATGTTGGCAGACTCCGCCGACGTCGCGGCCTTCATTTGCAGCGACGACTCCCTCCTCAGATACGGAGCAGACAGCCGGCAGCTTTTCACGCTCATCATCCCGGATACGTACCAGATACGCTGGACGGCCTCCGTCCGTGAAATCATGGACCGTCTGGTCAAAGAGCGCGATGCGTGGTGGACCCCCGAACGCGTCGCCGCCGCCAAGGCGCAGGGGCTCACCCCCCGGGAAGCGGCCGCCCTCGCCTCCATCGTGGACGGAGAAACCCGCTATGTCCCCGAGCAGCCCACCATCGCCGGCGTGTACCTCAATCGTCTCAGGACAGGGATGAAGCTCCAGGCAGACCCCACCGTCGCCTACTGCTTCGACTATGAACCCCGCCGCATCCTCAAGACGCATCTCTCGGTTGACTCCCCGTACAACACCTACAAGTACGCAGGTCTTCCTCCCGGGCCCATTTCCTGCCCTCCGAAGAGCTGCCTGGAAGCCGTGCTGTACCCCAAGAGCCACAACTACATCTTCTTCTGTGCAGATCCTTCGTTCAACGGCAGCCACCGCTTCGCCGCCTCCTATACGGAGCATCTCCGGAATGCCCGCGCGTTTCAAAAAGCGCTGACCCAGCGGCAGCGCGCAGCCAGCAATTAATATGGTAACTACACCCCTCATCGACAAAGCCCGCGCCGAGGCCGCCGAGGCCCTCAGGGACCACACCCGTCACGACGGATCGCCCTTCATCGGCCATCCGGACGCCGTCGCCGCCATCGTGGCCGATGAAATCGGCCTGCCGGAGGAGTGTATCGCCGCCGTCTATCTGCACGAAGCCTCCCGCATGGGCGGCTATCCCGTCAAGGAGGCCGATTGGGGCGCTTCCATCTGCACCCTGGTGGACGGCCTCAACAAGATTTCCACCATCAAGCCCAAGGACACGCGCCTGGAGGCGGAAAACTACAAGAAACTCATTATCCAGTATTCGGCAGACCCGCGCGTTACCGTGCTCAAACTGGCCGACCGCCTGGAAGTCATGCGCAGCCTCAAGATCTTCCCCAAAGCCAGCCGCGAGGGAAAGATTCTGGAAACGCTCATGCTGTACATTCCCCTTGCCCACCAGCTGGGCCTGTACAACATGAAGCGGGAGATGGAAGACATCTACCTCAACTACGCAGAGCCGGAGCAGTACCGTCTCATCACCAATAAGCTCAAGGCCGGAGAAAAGGACCGCGAGCGCCTGATGGCCCAGTTCATCGAGCCCCTCAAATCCAAACTGGACGCGGAGGGCATCCGCTACAAGCTGAAAATCCGCACCAAGGCCGCCTACTCCATCTGGCAGAAGATGAACAAGCAGAAAGTGCCTTTCGAAGGCGTTTTCGACGTGTTCGCCATGCGCTTCATCATCGACTGCGACGGAGAAGACCACGCCCTGGAGAAGGAACTCTGCTGGAAGGTGTTCGGCTTTGTGACGGAAGAATACGAGCAGGACACCAAGCGCCTGAGGGACTGGGTCACCAACCCCAAACCCAACGGCTACGAGAGCCTGCACATCACGGTCAAGAACAAGGAGGGCGCCTACATCGAAGTACAGATCCGCACCAAGCGCATGGACGACATCGCCGAAAACGGCTTCGCCTCCCACTGGAGCTACAAGGGAATCAAGCGGCAGGAGACGCTGGACACCTGGCTGAAGTCCGTCCGTTTTGCGCTGGAGCACCCGGACGAGAACAAGGAAGACCTTCCCCAGCCGCCGTCCAAGGAGATTTTCGTGTTCACCCCCACCGGTGAGCTGCGCATCCTTGCGGCCGATTCCACCGTCCTCGACTTCGCCTTCGGCATCCATTCCAACATCGGCGCGCACTGCGTGGGCGCCAAGGTTAACGGCAAAGCGGTCTCCATCAAGGAGAAGCTCTCGACCGGAGACGTCGTGGAGATCCTTACCTCCAAGAACCAGCATCCCACGCAGGACTGGATAAACTGGGTGGTGACAGCCAAGGCCCGCGCCAAAATCAAGCAGGCCATGGCCGCCCAGGAACAGACCCGCGCCGTGGATGGCCGGGAACTGCTGGAGCGCCGCCTCAAGAACTGGAAACTGGAACTTCCGGACGCTATGCTCACGGAGCTCCGCACCAAACTCAGCTATTCTTCCCTCACCGCTTTTTACGCGGCCATCGGCTCGGGGGCCATCGACGTCAACACCGTCAAGGACTTCATCCTGGGAGAAGCCGAACGCCACGCCGCTTCCGTGGAAGCCGCAGAGGCTGTGCAGGCATCGGCCAAAGCCCAGCGCCACTATGAAAGCAAAGATGACATCCTGGTACTCAACGCCAAGAATGTCAAGGGAATAGACTATAAGATGGCCAAGTGCTGCAATCCGGTCTTCGGGGACGATGTCTTCGGATTCGTCACGCGCGAGGACGGCATCAAGATCCACCGCATCACCTGTCCCAACGCCGCCCGCCTCCTGGAAGCCTACCCCTATCGCATCCAGAAAGTAAAATGGGCCGATGCCCCTTCCAGCGGCAGCTTCCAGGTCGCCCTCAAGATCATCACGGACCTGGAAGGCTCTGTCCTGAACAAAATCATGGAAGTCGTGGGGCAGTTCAAGGCCAGCATCCGCAGTTTCAACGTGAACGAGAACCCGCGCAACGGTACCTACGAGATTGCCGTCAAGCTCTCCGTTCCCTCCAACCTCGAACTTGACAAAGTATTGTCACAAATACGAACTTTAAAACACGTATCCAAGGTAACAAGAACATGAAAAAATGGTTATTCATCCTGGCACTGGCGCTCCCCCTCGCAGCCTGTGTCGGGCAGAAAGATGACCCTGAAGACCCCGGCCAAGGAACCGGCGGGACCGGCCCCGGCGGAGCCGAATCCGGTACGGTATTCTACCGGCAGGTGCTGGCCGTAGGCTTTACGGCCACCTGGTGCCAGTATTGTCCCAACATGGCGGCGGCGCTCGAGGAAGCGGCCAGGAATCGGCCCGGACGCATCATCCCCCTCGCCGTCCACCACGAAGACGAGCTGTCCCCGGATGAAGACAACGCCCTCAACGACGCCTTCTTCGTCTTCTCCTATCCCTCCCTCCTGCTTGACATGGACCCTGCGACGTTGTCCGGCGGACAGGATGCATCGGCCGTGGTTGCTTACGTGGACGAGGCCCTCAAGAATGAGCCCTGCGGCCTTGCCGCGGAAGCCCGTACCGAGAACGGCAAAATCCTGCTCACCATACGGGTCAAAGCCGTACGCGCCGCATCCTTCAAAGTGGCCGCTGCCTGGGCCGAGGACGGAGTCGTGGTGGCCAACCAGTCCGGATACGGTCCCTCTTATGTCTGCAACGCCGTACTGAGAGGCTACCTGGAGCCCGGGACGCAGGGCAAGCCGCTGGGAACCCTGCAGGCGGGCCAGGAAGCCAGCGCGACGTTTACATCGGACATTCCGGAGAATCTCCAAAACAAGTATTTAGTAGTGTATGCACTGGAGGACGACATTGTCATGAACGCCCTCACCATTCATCCCGATCAAACCCAAAATTACCTTTATGAAAAAACGAATTCAACAAATGGCAGCGGGCCTGATGTGCCTGCTGGTTCTTCCCCTGTCCTGCACTAAGGACCCCTCTGCAAACGGGGAAACGTACACCGTCTCGCTCGACAAGACGGAACTCACTCTCGAAGAAGGCGAAAGCCAGACTCTTACCGCCAAAGTATCCCCTGCCGGGAAGAAGGCAAGCTGGAGCATCGACAAGGCCGATGTCGCCAGCGTCAAGGACGGTGTGGTAAAGGCCCTCAAAGCCGGCACCGCCGTCATCACGGCAAAAGCGGGAGACAGCGAAGCACATTGCCAGCTCACCGTTACGGCCGCCCAGCCCGACAAGTTCGAGATGGTGGACATGGGCCTGTCTGTGAAGTGGGCCAACATGAACGTGGGCGCCAACCACATCCAGGATGCAGGAAACAGCTACGCCTGGGGTGAAACCGAAAGCAAGGGCACCTACTCCTGGAAAAACTACAAATGGGGAGAAGTTCCTTCCCGGTACAGCAAGAAGGACGGCATCGTCATCCTGTATCCCGAGGATGACGCAGCTGCCGCTTCGCTGGGTTCCCAGTGGCGCATGCCCACCAAGAAGGAATGGGATGAACTGCGCGCCACGGCCAACACCACCTGGGAGTTCACCCAGAAAAAAGGCGTGAAAGGTTTCCTCATCACCAGCAAGAGGACCAAGAACACTATCTTCCTGCCCACGGTGGTCGCCAATGAGGCCGCTACCTACTGGAGCGCCAGCCTCTCCGACAATGAGAAGCAGGCACATACCCTGTTCTTCGAGGGCCAGTATCTCCTTCCCATGGCTACGGCCCGTATGGAAGGCAATGCCGTCCGTGCCGTTTACGGAGCGGATTTCCGTATCGCCACGCCCGCTCCCTCGCTCCGCTTCAACGCGGAAACCTTCGACGTGGAAATTGTCAGTTCCGTCGGCTACCACATTACCGAGAAACCCGAATGGATAACCGAAACCGGTGTCAAGGACGCCGGCCTCAACCGCAAGGTCCACACTTTCAGCGTCACCCAGAATGACGGGGAGGAAAGCCGCAGCGGCATCATCGTTTTCTGCAACGACGACCAGAAGTGCGTTCCCCTGACCGTCACCCAGCTGTCCAAGGACGGCGTTGACTGGAATACCCCCTTCGCCCATCATTCCCTGATGCTTCGCTTCACCGCCACCTGGTGCGGCTGGTGTCCTTTCATGGCGGAAGCCGTCAAGAAGGCGCAGACAAGCCTCCCCGGAAAAATCATTCCCCTGAATGTACACGCCAGCGACAGTGACCTGGCTTTCAGTCAGGTGAGCCAACTGGCAACCCAGTACAAAGTCGGAGGCTATCCCAGCGGCATCGTGGACGGACGTATCGACATCCCCAACTACCAGGACACCGACTACACGGCCAGCCTTATCGTGGATGCTGTCAATGAGACCGAAAGCAAATATCCCGTCACCAGCACGATCGGTATCAAAACCAGCTTCAGCGCTTCCTCCCTCCTGGTGGACATCGATCTTTTCCTGAGCAAGGCCGAGACTTACAAGTACACGGCCGTCATCACGGAAAGCAACATCATCAACAAGCAGGCCGACAACCACGTGGGCGCATATGTCAATGACTACCAGCACGACGACATCGCCCGCATCGCCCTTACTCCCATCAAGGGTGAATCCGTCACCGTCGCCAACGCCAACACCGTAGTAAACAAGAAGTTCACCGCCTCGATCCCCGCCAGCTACAAGAAGGAGAATCTCAAGGTGGTCGTTTACGTACAGCGCGCCTTCGGCAGTCAGGAGGCCATCAGCAGCGACAACTACGGCGGTTACTATGTAGATAACGCCGCCGTGGTCAAAGCCGGGGAGACGCTTGTGCCTGCCTACGAGCAGTAAAACATGAAGCCCGTAAAGTATTTGATTTCACTGCTGCTTGTGTCTGTATCCTTCGGGGTACAGGCACAGGAGCATGTGTTTTCCGGCAGCCTGGAATCCAACTCCCTGCTGGAGGAAGGAGCGTTCTATTCCAACAACTACCTCAAACTGGACTACTCCTTCGGCCGTTTCTCCGCCGGTCTTCAGGCAGAGTATTACCCCACACCCATGCCGGGCTACGACGCCCGGTTAAAGGGGATCGGACTGCCGGGGAAATACATCGCCTGGACGGACCGCAGCTGGAGCCTCACCGCCGGAGACTTTTACGACCAGTTCGGCACGGGCGTGATCTTCCGCAGCTGGGAAGACCGCAACCTGGGCTGGAACAACTCCCTGGGCGGCGGCCGCGTCACCTTCCGTTCATCCGAAGACGTGTTTTCCCTGAAAGCCCTGGGCGGATGGTCCCGTGAGTTCCTGGGATACTCCTCCCACGCCCTCGCCGGGGCAGAGGCCGGCCTGCATCTCGGCGGTTTTTCGCTGGAAGGCAGTGTGGTTTCGCGCATGGGCGAAGGCTCTCCGGCCGTGTGGTGGTCGGCCCTCACCTCCTACGCCGCAGGCGGTTTCTCGGCCCGGGGCGAATGGGTGGGCAAGCCGGGCGGCAACGCGCAGACCCTGGAACTGGGTTACGGCGCCGGCAAGTTCTCCTCTACCCTCACCCTCAGGAGGCTCTGCAACATGCTGGATCCGATGGGCCTGAACTACCTTCCCTCCCTGTGCATGGAGCAGTCCTATTCGCTCGCGGCCCTGAACCCCTATACCACTTTCGCAAGCGGGGAACTGGGCGGCAGCGCAGACCTCTACTACAGCTACAAGACATGGAAATTCCACGTGAACGGGGCCTATATCTTCGCCCTGCCGCAGGCCCTGCCCGCCCAGGAAACCCTGCGCATGGCCTACCGGGACATCAACATCCAGGTAGAGAAACGCTGGAACCGGAGGCTCAAGACCGTGGCATTCGTAAGCATCCAGGAGAATTCTCCCTCCCATGGAAACCGCAAGGCAACCAATGCACAGAATGTATTCGTGCTGGATGTCCTGTACCGTTTCCCCGGAAAACTGTCCCTGCGCTCGCAGGCCCAGTACATGTATTCGGAGGAACTGACGAAAGACTGGATGGCCGGATCGCTGGAACTCTCTTCCGTCGATGGCTGGAGCATCCACGTCCAGGACCTGTTCAACCACGGCAGCTCCCGTGAACATTACTACGAGGCCGGGGTATCATTCACGCACCGGGGCCTCAAGGCAGACCTGGCCTACGGCCATCAGCGTTCCGGCATGGTCTGCTCCGGCGGCGTATGTCGCTGGCAGCCGGAATATAAAGGCGGTCTGCTCCGCCTGGCATATCACTTTTAACGTATGAAAAAGATTATCGGCATCCTTGCCATCGCACTGCTCTCCTGCGCCAGCCTCTTCGGCCAGGACTACACAAAAGTGGAACTCCAGACGGCCGAGGGCGGCATTACCACCCCGGCCCAGTGGGTGGACCACAAAACCCCTTACGTGGTTTCCTTCTGGTTTGTCACCTGCAAATACTGCATCGAAGAGATGGACGCCATCTCGGAGGTCTTCGCCGAGTGGCAGGCCCAAAAGCCGTTCCGCTTCATCGGCGTCTGCACCGACGACACCCGTTCCCTGTCCAAAGCCAAAGCCATGGTACACGGCCGCGGCTGGGACGACTTCCAGTTCTACTATGACGTAAACAAGGAGCTGGCCCGCGCCATGAAGGTCACGTCCTGCCCCTACGTCTTCCTCTTCGACAAAAACGGGAAACTGGTCTATTCCCACCTGGGTTACACCCCGGGAGACGAAGAACTCCTCTTCAAGGAAATCCTCAAGCTTTAGTCCTTCCACACCTTGAGATACTCCTCAAGGGCCCACATTTCGTCGCGATACTTGGCGGCTGCCGTGAAATCCAGATCGGCGGCCGCTTTTTGCATCTTGCGCTTGGCCTCGGCGGCAGCCTTTTCCACCTGCTCGCGGGACATGGAACGGATCACGGGGTCCTGCAGGACGGCGGCAAGATCGGCCTTCACATAGCCGTCCACGTAGGCCGATGTACTCTCGCGCCGGGCGTCGTGCCCGAGGCCGACGGAGACGTCGCCCTTGCCCAGTTCGGAGGCGGAAGGGACGTACTCTGGATGCGAGACACTGTCCCGGGCGCTCACGTGGCCCGTGACGCTGTTGTTCAGGACCGGGTTCAGGAAGCCGGACACATGGGTAGTGTCTTCGCCGGATTTGACCAGCTCGCTCATGAGCACGTTGGCCCGCACCTGCACCTGGGTGGGCGTGATGCCGTGCAGCTGATTATATTCCTGCTGTTTGGCGCGGCGGCGGGCGGTTTCGCGGATGGTCTCGTCCATGCTCTGCGTGACGGTATCGGCATACATGATCACAAGGCCGTGGATATTGCGGGCGGCACGGCCGGCGGTCTGCGTGAGGGCGCGGCCGCTGCGCAGGAAGCCTTCTTTGTCGGCGTCCAGGATGGCGACGAGGGAGACCGTGGGGATGTCCAGGCCTTCGCGGAGGAGGTTCACGCCGATGAGCACGTCAAAGAGGCCGTTCTTGAAGTCCTCGATGATCTCCACGCGGTCTGCCGTATCGACGTCGGAGTGGATGTAGCGGCAGCGCACGCCGTTCCGGCCAAAGTAGCTGTCCAGTTCTTCGGCCATGCGCTTGGTAAGAGTGGTCACCAGGACGCGCTCGTCTTTCTCGGCCCGCCGGCGGATTTCCTCCATGAGGTCGTCCACCTGGTTCTTGGTGGGCCGCACTTCGATGGGCGGGTCCAGGAGACCCGTAGGGCGTACGATCTGCTCCACCACCAGGCCTTCGCTCTTTTCCAGTTCATAATCGGCCGGGGTGGCGCTCACATAGACGGTCTGGCCCGCGACGGCCTCGAACTCGTCGAAGGTGAGGGGGCGGTTGTCGCTGGCGGCGGGAAGTCGGAAGCCGTACTCCACCAGCGTCTCCTTGCGGGAATGGTCTCCGCCGTACATGGCGCGGATCTGGGGCAGGGTGACGTGGCTTTCGTCGATGAAGACCAGGAAGTCGTCCGGGAAATAGTCGATGAGCGTAAAGGGGCGCTGGCCGGGCTTACGTCCGTCGAAATAGCGGGAGTAATTCTCCACGCCGGGGCAGTAGCCCATCTCCTTGATCATCTCAATGTCATATTCCACCCGCTGCTTCAGGCGTTTGGCCTCCAGGAATTTGCCGATGGATTCGAAATACTCCACCTGCTTCACCAGGTCCTCCTGGATCTGGCTCACGGCCTTGGCGCCCTTTTCCTTGGACGTCACGAAGTTTTTGGCCGGGTAGAGGTCTATCTTCTCCAACTCTTCGAAGACGGCGCCGCTCACCGGGTCGATGAGGGCGATGCGGTCCACCTCGTCCCCGAAGAATTCGATGCGGGCGGCATAATCGGCCCCTCCCAGGAAGATATCGACCGTATCCCCGCGCACGCGGAAGGAGCCGCGCTTGAAGTCCGTCTCCGTGCGGTAGTAGAGAGCGTCCACGATCTTGTACAGAAGGCGCGTCATGCTCATCTGCTCTCCCCTTCGCACCGTCACCGTCTGGTCATGGAAGTCGTCGGGATTGCCGATGCCGTAGAGGCAGCTCACGGACGAGATGACAATCACGTCCCTTCGGCCGCTCATCAGGGCCGATGCGGCACTCACGCGCAGTTCGTCGATTTTATCGTTGATGCTAAGATCTTTTTCGATGTAGGTATCCGTCGAGGGGATATAGGCCTCCGGCTGGTAGTAGTCGTAATAGGAGACGAAGTATTCCACGGCGTTGTCCGGGAAGAAGGCCTTGAACTCTCCATAGAGCTGGGCGGCCAGCGTCTTGTTATGGCTCAAAATGAGGGCTGGACGCTGCAGGCGCTGGATTACGTTGGCCATAGTGAAGGTTTTTCCGGAGCCGGTGACGCCCAGAAGCGTGACGCCCGGCACGCCCTGGCCGAGCGCTTTGCACAGTTGTTCGATGGCTTCCGGCTGGTCTCCGGAAGGCTCGTATGACGACTTTAATTTGAATTCCATACCTCCTGCAAAGTTACATTCTTTTGGAGAAAACCTTTAAAAAATGAGGTTTAAATTTGGTTTCAAAAAAAATATTGTATAAATTTGCGTTGATTAAGGGTGGAAAATGGCCCTTAAAGGACGAGAATTTAATAACTTTTTGTTTTTATACTTTATTATGAAAGGTATCAAAATGATTCTTGGAGCTCTTGCCACTGCAAGCCTCCTCTTCTCTCTGAACGCCAATGCTCAGGAGAATGCAAATCGCGACGAAAACGGTAAGGTTGTTCGCGGTGCTTACGTGACCAACAAGGCCTTCGACAACACTTTCATCGGTGTTGGCGCCGGCATCAACGCTGGTCTGAACCTGCAGAATAAGGAAGGTATTCCTTTCGCCCAGGGCAAGGGCGGTCTCGCTGTTGACGTTGCCTTCGGCAAATGGTGGACTCCGTTTATCGGCGGCCGTATCAACTACCTCGGTATCTCCAACGACATCAAGGGAGACGGCTTCGGTAAGACCCCTCAGCACTTTGTAACCGGCGACCTCCTCTGGAGCCTCACCAACACCTTCTGGGGTTACAAAGAGACCCGTATTTGGAATGTCAATCCTTACATCTCCGGCGGTTACGCCCGTGTTGACCAGGATAACGAGTGGGTTATGGGTGCCGGTATCTACAACACCTTCCGTGTTTCCAACCGTGTGAACATCACCCTCGACCTCCGCGCCATGGCCGCCAAGGCTTCCACCTACAAGGTGACCGTAGAGAAGAAAATCGGCCAGTTCGAGTTCCCTCTCTCCGCTACCATCGGCCTCGCATTCAACCTCGGTAAGACCGGCTTCAGCCGTCTGAGCTCCGTCACCCCTGTGGTGATCCCCGTGCCCTTCACCACCGAGCAGTACAACGCCCTCGCCGACAAGGTGGCCGCTCTTGAGAAAGAGAACGCTGCCCTCAAGGCCCAGGTTGCTGCCCTCGAGAACGAGCTCGCTCCCTTCAAGAACCTCGTGAACGGTCAGACCTACCTCTACGAAAACGGCACCTTCACCGCTGTTGACGTCAAGGCCGGTTCCCCTCTCACCCTCTACTTCGACTGCGGCAGCGCCAAGCTCTCCGCTCGTGAAAAGGCTCACCTCGAGTACTTCACCGAGAACGTAGTCAAGGCCGACACCAAGCTCGCCGTCAACGGTTACGCCGACAAGCAGACTGGTACCGCCAAGCGCAACCAGAAGCTCTCCGAGCAGCGCGTAAAGACCGTTGTTGACCTCCTGAAGAAGGCTGGTGCCTGCGAGGAAAACATCGAGACCGCCGCTCACGGTGCTACCATCCAGCTGTTCAACGGCGCCGCCAAGAACCGCGTGGTTACCATCGAGGTTAAGTAAGTTTACCCTTACAACTCAATACAGGAAAGCATCTCCCCGGAGATGCTTTCTTTGTTTTTATACAAATAATAGCTACATTTGTCTGTATTAATAACAGGATTATGAAAAGCATCTATACCCTTGCAGCGGCAATTGCTGCTGTCATTCTTCTCCAGCCCGCCAAGGCCAACGCACAGGATCGTTTCATTGACAACACCTTCGTCAGCGCCGGCGTAGGAGCCAACGTAACCATCCTGCATCCGCTTAACCCCAAGACCTGGGGAGACATGGGCTTTGCCACGGATATTACCATCGGCAAGTGGTTCTCGCCCCGTTTCGGCGCCCGTCTGGGCGTGCACGGCGGCTGGAACAAGTGCAAGCAGGATCTCACGGCGCAGGACATTCCCGCCGGGACGCCTTATGGATTCAGCTACATCCACGCAGACTTCCTCTACTCCATCTCCAAGGACATCCTCGGCATGAACGAAGACCGTATCTGGGATGCAGCCATCTATGTGAACGGCGGTGCAGCCAAGGTGAGCAAGAGCCGCACTGTCTTCGCCAAAGGCCAGTACACCTGGGCTTTTGGGGTTGGCATGCTCAATGAGTTCAAGGTTTGCAAAGAGGCCAGCATCACGCTGGACCTGATGGCCATCGCCACCAATCCCTCCGTATTCACCAAGGGCGGCGGCCGTGCGGTCGTCTTCCCTACCGCTACGGTTGGTGTAAGCTTTAACCTGGGAGAAATCTTCTAGTATTTCCCGTCATGCGGCGCAAACCCATCATCGGCCTCATATACGACTTCGACGGCACGCTGTCTCCGGGCAATATGCAGGAGTTCGGCTTTATCCAGGCCATCGGCCAGACGCCGGAGGAATTCTGGTCCAAGAGCAACGGGCTCGCCATCGGCCAGGATGCCTCCGACATTCTCGCGTACATGAAGCTCATGGTGGACGAGGCCAAGAAGAACCACATCAAACTCACGCGCGAGAACTTCAGGAAGTACGGCGAGGACATCAAGCTGTACGAGGGCGTGCGGGAGTGGTTCCGCAATATCAACGAATACGGGGAGAAGCACGGCGTCATCGTGGAGCACTACATCAACTCCTCCGGTCTTACGGAGATCATTGACGGCTCCCCCATCGCCCGGGAATTCAAACACATCTTCGCCGGCAGCTTCCTGTACAACGAAAAAGGAGAAGCCGAGTGGCCGGGAATCGCCGTGGACTACACGGCCAAAACCCAGTACCTGTTCAAGATCCAGAAAGGCATCTTCTCTTCCCGCGACGCCACCAAGGTGAACGAGTCCCTGGCCGATGAATCCAAGCGCATCCCCTTCACCAACATGATTTACTTCGGGGACGGAGAAACCGACGTGCCGTCCATGAAGCTGGTTACCATGTTCGGAGGCAACGCCATCGCCGTGTTCGACCCTTCCCGCCCGAAGAAGAAGGAATCGGCCCAGAAACTGCTGCGCCAGGGCCGCGTGAACTTCATCACGCCGGCTTCCTACACCAAGGATTCCAGAACCTACCGCCTGGTCTGCGCCATCATCGACAAAATCAAGGCAGAAAACGAACTTCGCCAATTCACCCGCTACAAATAATGAGAAAACTGAAAGTGGGCATGGTGCAGCAGCACTGCACCGCCGACATTCCCGATAACATCGCCCGCCTGCAGGGGTACGTACGCGAGGCTGCCGCCCAGGGGGCGCAGCTTGTCGTGCTGCAGGAACTTCACAACAGCCTGTACTTCTGCCAGGAGGAAAACGCCCGCCTGTGCGACCTGGCGGAGCCCATCCCCGGCCCTTCCACCGAGTCTTTCGGCGCCCTGGCACGCGAGCTGGGCGTGGTGATCGTCCTCTCGCTCTTCGAGCGCCGCACCCCGGGCATCTACCACAACACCGCCGTCGTCCTGGAGAAGGACGGCAGCATCGCCGGCAAGTACCGCAAGATGCACATCCCCGACGACCCCCTCTTTTACGAGAAGTTCTACTTCACCCCCGGCGACATGGGCTTCGAGCCCATCAAGACGTCCGTCGGTACGCTGGGCGTGCTGGTATGCTGGGACCAGTGGTATCCGGAAGCCGCCCGCGCCATGGCCCTGAACGGGGCCGAGATGCTCATCTATCCCACTGCCATCGGCGGCGTCCCTACGGATCCCGACTGGGAGCAGGCGCAGCAGCGCCAGGCCTGGCAACTGGTCCAGCGCGGCCACAGTGTAGCCAACGGCCTCCCCGTTATCACCTGCAACCGCACCGGCGTCGAGCCAGACCCTACCGGCCACTCCACCGGCATTGACTTCTGGGGGCACTCCTTCGCCACCGGCGCTCAGGGCGAGCTCCTCACCGAGTTCGAAAAATCAGAAGAAGGTGTCCATGTCGTAGAACTGGACATGGAACAATGCGAGTACGTCCGCCGCGGCTGGCCCTTCCTCCGCGACCGTCGCATCGACGCCTACGACGTTCTCCTGCAACGCTTCGGCAAATAACTCCCCCAGAACTTATTTTACCTCCAGAATTACTTCTGTGGCACCCCTATCCAAAAAAGGCAGGCCGCGCACAATGCGTGGCCTGCCTTGCTTTCAAAAGTGATTACTACTTGTACAGGAAGCGGCGGATGGACATCTTCGGAGTCTTTTCGAAGGGCTTGTCCATAAGTTCCACCTTGGCAATCTGGCTGTAGCCAGGGAGCTGGCGGTTGGCACCGAGGCGAATGTTTTCGGGAATCTCGGCCTTGGCTTCGCTATCCAGCAGGGCGGTGGCGATGGCCTGCTCGTCGGGGAAGACGAGGGCGACAAGCTTGCCGCCACGGTCCACCACCACGGATTCCATCACGTAAGGCTGGTTGTTCACTACGGCCTCAAGCTCTTCGGGGTAGATGTTCTGGCCGGAAGGTCCCAGGATCATGTTCTTGGAACGGCCGCGGATGAAGATGTTGCCGTCTGCATCGATAATACCCAGGTCTCCGGTACGAAGCCAGCCATCCTCCGTAAAGGCGTTGGCGGTAGCCTCGGGATTCTTGAAGTAGCCCACCATGATGTTCTCACCGCGGGCCTGGATTTCGCCGACGACGTGCTGAGGATCGTCGGAGTCTATACGTACCTCTGCGCAGTCAACGGCCTTGCCGCAGGAGCCGGCCACATATTTGGTCCAGTGCTCATAGGCGAGCAGGGGGCAGGCCTCCGTCATGCCGTAGCCGACGAGGTAAGGGAAGCCGATTTTCTTGAACAGGCGTTCCACCTCCGGATTGAGCGCGGCGCCTCCCATGATGAACTCCTGCACATTGCCGCCGAAGGCCTGCACCAGGCCATCCTTGACCTTCTTGTAGATGACACTGTTAAGGCCGGGGATCTTGGTGAGGAACTTGATAAGCGGCTTTTCCAGGGTGGGTTTCACCTTGGACTTGTAAATCTTCTCCATCACCAGCGGAACGGTGATGAGCAGGTAAGGTTTCACATCGGCAAAGGCCTTCAGCAGGGTGGCCGGAGTCGGGGCCTTGCCCATCCAGTAGATGGAGGTACCGTTGCACAGCGGGTAGAGGAACTCGATTACCAGGCCGTACATGTGGGCCATGGGCAGCATGGAAACCATCTTGTCACCGGCCGGCACATGGCGCTGGGCGAAGTCCACGTTGGCGCTGAAGTTACGGTAAGTGAGCATGACGCCCTTGGGGTCTCCGGTGGAACCGGACGTATAGTTGATGGTGGAAAGGTCGTCCCAGTTGTCAACGGGGAAAACGACATCTTCCGGGCCGAAGCCCTTGGGATACTTCTCTTTGAAAAGTGCATCCAGGTTGTCCACGCTCTCCTGAATGGCGGGATCCGTGCAGTAAAGCGTCTTCCAGGTATCTACGTCGAAGACTACTTTGAGGCCGGGCATCTTGGCGGCGTCCATCTTGGCCCAGCGGGCTGCGTTGGTGAAGAGGGCCACGCTTTCGGAGTGGTTCACCAGACCCATGACGCTTTCGGGGGTGAAATCTGCCAGAATGGGGACAATAACCGTCTCGTAGGTATTGACGGCGAGGTATGCGAAGCCCCACTTGGCACCGTTATTGGCGCAGAGGGCAATCTTGTCACCTTTCTTGAAGCCGGCTTTTTCGAACACAATGTGGAAACGGGCGATATCCGTTGCCATCTGTGCGTAGGTGAATGAATCTCCACCAATGGTGTTCAGAGCAGGTTTGTCCCAGAATTTCCGGGTGGCGTCCTGAAGACGCGTCAGATAATGAGGGTAATTGGTTTTCATGATCTGTTCTTAAGGTTTTAGTACATTCGTACAAATATAGCAAAATAATCGGAAATGTCGTATCTTTGCACCACTTAATTATCGAGGATATGAGACTGCCCGCAGAATGGGAAAAACAAGGTTTCGTGCAGCTTACATGGCCGCACCCGGACACCGAATGGTATGACCTTCCGCACGTGCTGGACTGCTATGTGAACGTGGCCAGGGCCATCACCCGCTACGAGCCGCTGCTCATCGTCTGCCGGGACATCCGCGAGTGCAAGGCCGATATGGCCGCCCGCGACTTTGATCCATCGGCCCTCCCCATCCGCATGGTCGAATGCCCGCTCAACGACACCTGGGCCCGCGACCACGGCGCCATCTCCGTCTGGGGCGACGGCGGCCAGAAGTGCATTGAGGACTTCGTCTTCAACGGCTGGGGGCTCAAGTTCGCCTCCTGGCTGGACAACCAGATTACCCGCCGCATCTTCGATGCCGGAGTATTCCAGGTCGATGTCCAATACCGCGACATGCGTCCCTATGTACTGGAAGGCGGCAGCATCGACACGGACGGCGCCGGCACCCTCATGGCCACTTCCGAGTGCCTCCTTTCCCTCAACCGCAACGAGCAGCTCTCCCGCGGGGAGGTGGAGCGCAAACTGAAGGAAGCCTTCGGCCTGCAGCGCATCCTCTGGCTGGACCACGGCTCCATCGCGGGCGATGACACCGACAGCCACGTGGACATCCTGGCGCGTTTCTGCAGCCCGGACACCATCGCCTATACCACCTGTGAGAACGAGGCCGATGAAAACTACGCCAGCCTCAAAGCCATGGAAGAGCAGTTGCGCAGTTTCCGCACCCTTGACGGAAAGCCCTACAAGCTCATCCCTCTCCCCCTGCCGGAGCCCATGTACCTTGATGACTACCGCCTCCCGGCCTCTTATGCCAACTTCCTCATCGTGAACGGAGCCGTGCTCATGCCCGGCGCCGCTTCCGCGCTGGACCAGGTGGCGGCATCGGCCCTCCAGTCCGCCTTCCCGGACCGCAAAGTGGAGATCATCGACTGCCGCGCCCTTCTCTCCGGCCACGGCGGACTTCACTGCATTACGATGAATTATCCTGCCGGCTGGTAGGAGATTCTGCCGGCCCCTGGGGCCATGGAATATAAAAAAGGCGCCGGGTGTTTTCCCGGCGCCTTTTCTGTTAACGCTATACTATTTCAGGATGCTGTAGCTGCGGGAGATGAAGTCGGCCAGGGCTTTGCCTTTCAGCATGCCATTGGCGAGGAGGGCCAGGTCCACAATCTGGTGGAGGGACTCGTTGGCATCGGCGTAGGTCTTCAGATCGGCCTTGTGCTCGTCGGACTTGACGTCTCCGACAGGCTTCCCTTCCAGAATCTTCTGAACAGTCGGGTGCTCCATGTTCACGGTGATGTTGTAGCTCTCAGGCATGGAGCCGTAGAAGTTCATGCCTCCGCCGAGGGCGCTCATTTCGCGGTAACGGCGCATGAATTCGTTCTGGGTGATGAGGATCGGGGCGGCATCGGCCCCCAGGTTCTCGCCCTGCACGAAGTAGTCGTTGCCCTGCGGGAGGGCGGCCTTAAAGAGGTTCTCCAGGTCGTAGCGTTCGTCTTCCTTCATTTCGGGCTTGATGCGCTCCTCCTTGGGGATGAGGTTCTCCACGGCGTCGGAGTCCACGCGGGCGAAGCGGGTGTCCGTGAGTTTCTGCTCCAGGAGGTTCACGTAGTGGCTGTCCAGTTCGCAGTCCATCAGCAGGACATCGTAACCCTTGTCCTTGGCAGCCTGGATGAAGGCGTACTGGTCCTCGGGCTTAGTGGCGTACAGATAGACCAGCTTCTTGTCCTTATCGGCCTGGTTGTCCTTCACGGCCTCCTTGTACTCGTCGAAGCTGAAGTACTTGCCTTCGGTGTTCTTGAGAAGGGCGAACTTGAGGGCGCGCTCGCAGAACTTTTCGTCGGAGAGCATACCGTACTCGATGAAGAGCTTGAGGTTGTCCCACTTCTGCTCCAGCTGGGCGCGCTCCTCCTTGAAGATGCTTTCCAGGCGGTCGGCCACCTTCTTGGTGATGTAGGTGGAGATCTTCTTTACGGAGGCGTCGCTCTGGAGGTAGGAACGGGAGACGTTCAGCGGAATGTCCGGGGAGTCGATGACACCGTGCAGCAGGGTCATGAAGTCCGGGACGATGTTGTCCACGTGGTCCGTCACGAACATCTGGTTGCAGTAGAGGGAAATCTTGTTACGCTCCACAGCCACGCGGTCCTTGAGCTTGGGGAAGTAGAGGATACCCGTGAGGTTGAAGGGATAGTCCACGTTCAGGTGGATCCAGAACAAAGGCTCCTCGTTCATCGGGAAGAGGGTACGATAGAAGTTCTGGTAGTCTTCGTCCTTCAGCTCGGAGGGGGCTTTGGTCCACAGGGGCTCCACGGAGTTGATAATCTTGTCTTTGTCGGTATCCACGTACTTGCCGTCCTTCCATTCCTGCTCCTTTCCGAAGACGATGGGAACGGGCATGAACTTGCAGTACTTGTTCAGGAGGCCCTCGATGCGGGATTTCTCGGCGTACTCCTTGGAGTCGTCATCCAGGAAAAGGGTGATGGTCGTGCCTCTGTCGGCCTTGTCGGAGGCCTCCATTTCGTAGGCGGGCGAGCCGTCGCAGCTCCACTTCACGGCCTTGGCGCCTTCCTTCCAGGAGAGCGTGTCGATGGTCACCTTCTTGGCCACCATGAAGGCGCTGTAGAAGCCCAGGCCGAAGTGGCCAATGATGTTGCCAATCTGGTCTTTGTATTTCTCGAGGAACTCGCCGGCGCTGGAGAATGCGATCTGGTTGATGTACTTGTCAACTTCTTCTTCCGTCATGCCGATACCTTCATCGACAATCTTGAGGGTTTTGGCGGCTTCGTCCAGGATAATGCTCACCTTGAGGTCTCCCAGCTCGGCCTTATAGTCGCCGCTGGCGGCGAGGGCCTTCATCTTCTGGGTTGCATCAACGGCATTGGCCACCAGTTCGCGCAGGAAAATCTCGTGGTCACTGTACAAAAACTGCTTGATCACCGGGAAGATATTCTCGGTAGTTACTCCAATCTGTCCTTTGTTTGCCATAATATATATAAGTCTAATTGATTCAAAAAAGCGGCCTCCGTGGAGGTCGCTTCTGAGTAGTCAAATCACAGGCCAAGGGGCCTGGTTCTGCCAATTTGGCAGAACTATTTTTCGATGAGTTTCAGGAACTCGTTGCGGGTTTTGTCGCTCTTGAGGAAGATGCCGGAGAAGGCCGATGTCGTGGTGACGGCGTTGGATTTCTGTACGCCGCGCATGGACATGCAGGTGTGCATGGCTTCGATGACGACGGCGACGCCCAGCGGGTGCAAGGACTCCTGGATGCAGTCGCGGATCTGCTCCGTCAGGCGCTCCTGGACCTGCAGGCGGCGGGAGAAGGTCTCCACTACGCGAGCCACTTTGCTAAGTCCGGTGATTTCGCCCTTGGGGATGTACGCGACATGCGCTTTGCCGATAAACGGCAACATGTGGTGTTCGCACAGGGAGAAAAGCTCGATGTCCTTGACGATGACCATATGATTGTAAGGTTCCTGAAACAGAGCGCTCTTGATGATGGTCTCACCGTCCTGGAAGTATCCCTGCGTGAGGAACTGCATAGCCTTGGCGACACGCTCCGGAGTTTTGACGAGACCTTCGCGCTCCACATCCTCTCCCAGCAGTCCCAGAATGGCTTTTATATGCCCCGCGATCTCCTGCGTAGTTTTTTCGTCGTATTCTTCTACTTTTCTGTATGCCATGGTCTATTCTTTGTAGCAGATTTTTGCTTTGAGGATGCAAAATTACAAAAAATAATTAAAACTTAAATCTATGTTTTGGACACTCGAACTTGCCAGCAGCCTGGATGACGCTCCCTGGCCGGCCACTAAAGACGAACTTATCGACTACGCCACCCGCACCTGTGCCCCCGACGAGGTAATTGAGAACCTCGAAGAACTCGACGACGACAACGCGGAAATCTACGAATCCATCGAAGACATCTGGCCGGACTACCCCACCAAAGAGGACTTCATGTGGAATGAAGAAGAGTATTAATCTTATAATCCAATAGTTGATGAAATTAGCCAAGGTTTTTGCCTTGGCTTTTTTGTGGTTCGACGGCAGAGATAAAACGTGACGCAGGTGGGCAGCCGTACCGCCGCAGGTGGGTCGATGAAGTGCTGCAGGTGGGCATTTTTGTTGACCACCTGCAGCGCAAATCGGCCACTCAGAGCATACAGTGCCGCAGGTGGAAAGAATTTTGCCCACCTGCCGCGTTTTGTCGTTCCACCTGCAACATCCCCTAAAGCACGCTATCGGCCGTACAAACCCGGTCAGTGTGCTTTAACCCACTTGGAGAAAATGGTCAAAGCACGCAATCGGCCATTGCTGGCACAAAATTTGGTCCACCCAGGGGCGAAGATAAAAAAAACTATTTAGCCATGAGTACAACGAAATTCTGCAAACTTACCTATGTTCTACTTGCCTGTCTCGCTATTGCTTCATGCAACAAGCATAACCAAAAATGGGACGCCATGGAATGGAAGGCCGAGACGGAAGCCACGCAAACAAATAAAGGAACTTATGAAATCCCCACGGAGGGAGCCACTCTCATCTTCTCCTGCAGCAACTATTCCCAGCCCTGGCTTGTCAATGCCAAGGAAAACGACCAATATCTTCATTTGGAGCGTGTGAACGACAAGGCGATGTCCGTTGACGGTGAATATCTCCATGCAGAAATAAAAGACAACAACCTGACCGTCGCATTCAAAGCCAACGACAATTCTCAGACAAACGAATACACCTTAACGGTAACGGCTGGAGACATCTTTTACACGTTCAATTTCAAGCAGTCCGCGTGTTCTGTCGTGGAAAACAACTGCCAGATCACATACACTCTCAGAGGGATTAGCGATGACATGCTCAAGTACTATGACATTACCGTTGACTACATCGGCCTCGACGGCAAGAAGCACACCAAGGCCATCGCAGGCAACGAGTGGAAGTACGCTCCCGATCCCGTAAGCGTTTCCGGCGCCCCGGAAGAATTCGAGTGCACCATTGTTGCCGTACGCAAGGACCCTCTCCCCCAGATTGTCAGCGAATACGATTCTTACGAAATCGGTTACGGAGTCGAGGCGAGCGTCACCATTTACGATCAGGACGGAAATGTCCTGGCCAGAAAAAAACAGCCGCAGATGGCAACCTTCTCCTACAGGACCGGCCAGACGGGAATAGAGCAGTTCCTCGACAAAATGGAAAAGATAGAAATCGCAACTTTGGCCACAAGTAAGGAAGACCTGATCAATCAATTGAACCAGAGTCACGAATTGTCCTAATCGTTATACATATCATTCTAAAATATCTCTGCAAATATCGCGACCTTTGTGGCCGCGATGTTTGTTAGTGTATTTTTATCCTTAATGATTGCCGAGGGGCTGGATACAACCCTTACGGCATCCCATGTAACCGCTCTCAAAGAGGCGCTGCCCACTGCCCGTATTGCGGCGGCGGCAACGACGGTATCCCTGCAGACGATGCAGAGCGCGGGGGCATATCGGCCCCAGCATCTGTCGGCCATGGTGCCCAGCCTGCACATACCCGAATACGGCGCCTCCCTCACCTCTACCATTTACCTGCGCGGCCTGGGCTCCCGTATGGAGAACCCGGTGCTGGGCCTGTATGTGGACGGCATTCCTGTCATTGACAAGAACGCATACGACTTTGACTGGGAAGCGGTCCGCAGCGCCACACTCCTGCGAGGCCCGCAGGGTACCCTCTACGGACGCAATGCCATGGGCGGCGTACTGGCCCTCAGGACGCTCTCCCCTGCATCGAAGGAGAAACCCTCCTTCTATCTGGAATATGGCAGTGCCAATACGCTGCGCGCCGGCGGATCCTTCACAAGTGGAAACCACGCCTTCGCGGCCAGCTTCCGCCACACGGACGGATTTTTCCCCAATGCCACAAAGGGCAACCGCCCCTGTGATCCCTACAACGGCCTCCAGACGCATTGGAAATGGGAGAAGGCCGATGGAAACCTCTCCCTCAGCAACCTCCTCCGGATGAGCCTCTCACAGGAGGGCGGATTCGCCTATGGCCTGTACGAGGACGGCGTCCAGCACCCCGTCTCCTACAATGACGAAGGCAGCTACAAGCGACTGTCCCTGGTGGACGGCGTACGCCTTGAGCGCAGCGGCGACCGCTACACCCTGGAAGGAACGGCGTCCCTGCAACTGCTGGCCGACGACATGCACATGGACCAGGACTACACCGCCCGCAGCATCTTCACCCTTGAGCAGAAGCAGCTGAGCGGGGCAGCGACGGCCGAAGTCCTCCTCCGCAAAGCCGCGAGGAACGACAGCTGGCAGCCCACCACCGGCGTATTCGCCTTTTACAGGCTCAACCACTCCTATGCTCCCGTCACCTTCAAGCGAGACGGCATCCAGACCCTCATTCTGGACAATGCGAACAGGAATATCCCGGAAAACATCGGCTATCTGGACATCACAGACCAGACCATGCCGGTGAATTCGGACTTCCTCATCGGCAGCTGGAACGCAGCCCTTTTCCATGAGTCCGTGTACCGCACCGGTTCCTGGATACTCACGGCCGGCCTGCGCCTGGACTACGAAGGTGCCCGCATGGACTACGACTGCCTGGCACAGCTTCATTACCAGTTCCATCCCACAATGGTCAACGCCAAGGCCTTCGAAGTCCCCTACCGCGGCTCCCGCGTGCACGGACGGGTGCAGTTGCTGCCCAAGCTGTCGGCCCTGTATGAGGCCTCCGAAGCCGTAAAAATGTACGGAACCGTTGCACGGGGCTACCGCAGCGGCGGATTCAACACACAGATTTTCTCCGACATCCTGCAGAACCAGACGATGACCGCCATGATGAGGGATCTGGGCGTGTACCTGAGCAAACCCATGGTGAGCATAAACGCCGGAAACACCGAATACAACCCGGAACAGGCGTGGAACTTCGAAGCAGGCCTTCGCGTCCACAAAGGGAATGTAAGGGCCGATGCCGCCCTCTACTGGCTGGAAGTGGAGAACCAGCAGCTCACCGTCTTTCCTCCCGGAAAATCCACCGGCCGCATGATGACGAATGCCGGAAGGAGCCGCAGCCTGGGCGCAGAGGCGGAGGCCCTGTGGACCCCGGGACAGTGGCAGCTGCGTGCCGCCTACTCCTACTGCGACGCCCGTTTCATCCTCTACAACGACGGCAACAACGACTACGCCGGAAACGCCATTCCCTATATCCCGGCCCATACGCTCCATGCCGGCGCCGGATACCGGTGGAACCTCACGGCCGATACCGTTCTGAAGCTTGACGCCTCACTCCGCGGAACCGGTCCCTTCTACTGGAACGAGGACAACTCCCGCCAGGAACCTTTCTCCCTGCGGCTGGACGCCCGCGTGGGCCTGTCCTTCCCCCGCTTCGAGGTCTATGTCCGCGGAGAAAACCTCACGGACACGCGCAGCAATGTCTTCTATTTCAAGTCCGTAGGAAACGAATTCTTTGCAGCCGGCAAACCGCTGGCACTATACTGTGGAATCACTTTTAAATTATAAATATCATGAAAATCAAAAACTTAGCAATTCTCTCCGTGGCCGTTGCCGCACTGTTCGCCTGCACCAAACCCGCTCCCGTGGAGGAGCCCCTTGCTCCCGAAGCCGATTATAACGGCACCGTAACAGTCAACCTCACCAGCGGCGACCTCTTCACCCTCGAAGACGCAAAAGTCAACGTCACCGTTTCCGAAGACGGCAAGACCGCCAGCATCATCATGTACAAGGTAAAATTAGCTCCGAAGATGCCCCAGATGGACATTACCATTCCCGGCATCCAGGTAAGCCAGAACGGAAGAGTCCTCACCTGTGAAGAGTCCATTCCTCTGGCCCTGGGCGGCGAGTTCCCCAACTTCAAGGTAACCGGTTTCACCGGCACCCGCACTGAAGAAGAGCTTAGCTTCTCGCTCGTATTCGGCAACACCCCCACTGCTTTCAAGGGCGTGTTCGTCAAAGAAGAGGTAGAGGTAGAGGAAGAAGAAAAGTAAACTACTCAGCCACAGCCTGAACCGTCCAGCTGGACGGAATGCTGCCGAAACTGGTAGCCGACGAGGTCTTCTGTGAGTTCCAGAACGTAACCATGGAGGCGGGGCACTTGAAAGTTCCCCTCACCGTAATGTTCTTGAACCACTTGTCCAAGTTGGCTACCTTTTCTGCTTGTGTAGGGGCCGTCTCCAGCATACAGGTGACGCTGGTAAGCGCCTTGCAGTCATAGAAAGTGGCAAAGTAGCAGCCGGAAACCATGGTCCTGGCCGGCAGCACCACCGCAGAGGACAGGCTGGTGCAGCCGCGGAACATATGGTAATAGCAGTCCACAGCCAGCTGCGTAGCCGGCAGCTCAGGGCCTGTCACCAGGCCGGTGCAGCCATAGAACATTTCCCGATAGCAGCTCTGCCCCAGTTGCGTGGCCGGAAGGACCATCTTCTGGGAAGGATGGGAGCGCAGCCAGGTAGCGCCACGGAATGCACCGCGGAAGGCGTCGGTTCCCACGCTGGCGGAGGGCACGTAATTTCCGGTGCAAAGGAGGCTCATGAAGTTACCGTACACATAGCAGGGCCTGTTGTCGGCCACGGTAAGGAGCGTGACGTTATTGACGCTGGCATAATTGCTGCGCTTGCCCCGGAAAAAGACCTTTTCCCCGGCATTGAGCGTGATGGCTCCGTCTGTGGTCTGGTAAGGGATCCAGGTAACCCGGTCCAGGCTGTACTGCACTCCGTCATCGGCCCCGGCATACTGGAACGTAATCTGCGTACCGTTCTCGATGGCCTGGACCGTGAAGTACTCGCTTCCGGCCGCGCGATCTATGGTGTAGAACGCATTGGGCGCCAGCGTAAAGTCAGACACGCCGAAAGAACGGGGGGAGCCTCCGTCCATGACCTCCAGGGCTGCGTCGGAAAGGGTGGTACCGCCGGGCAGGGCAGCCGTGAACGCGACAGTGACCACACCGTCGGTTTCCACGGCCACACATGAGGCCGTGCAAAGCGTCTGGGCGCCGTCGTGATTCCGCAGCACAAGCGTCACCGCCGCACCGTCTTCGGCCTCGGCAAGGGCCACCGTAAAGAGCAGGAAAGACGACTGCTGATTCAGGACGAATTCCCGGTCGCCGAAAACACCCGTGGCGGTAAAGTCGCTCAGCCGTTCAACGGCATGCACAAAGCTGTCCTCATACGCATCCGCAGGATAGGACGTGCCGATGACGCGTCCGTCAGCCACCGTATGGATGCGGTCCCCCGCACTCACCAGCGTCACGGAGACGGGCGTATCGGCCGATGGAGTGAAAGATTCGTCGCAGAAAAGGTCGCCCTCGAAGCGGGCATCCGTCGCTCCGGCGCCGGACACCATGTCCAGGATGCCGAAGAGAAGGTCGGAATCGGCCCCGGCGGCACAGACGTAAAGGCGGTCTCCCTCGCAGAAGACGTACTGCGATTCCCCGTTCAGGGAAGCCTTGGAAAGGACGGCCTCGCTGGCCCCGACGCTGTACGGGATGCGGTGCAGCACCCGTTCAGAAGGAAGGGTTTCTTTCCCGCAGGCCACCAGCAGGACTGATATTGCGAAATAAAGTATCCGTTTCATTACAGGGCACCTCCATTTACCGGATTGTTACCGAAGTTCACTCCGCCGCCGGCAGCGTTTTCAGAGGAACTGTTGTGTACGGCGCGCACGAACATGTAGCCGGCGCGGCTGTGGTGCAGACCCTGCGTGGAGCCAACGAACACAGTACTGGCCTGCAGGATTGTATTATAGCTTGCCTTCGCATTCGCCTTGTTCCATTCCACCCCGCTATGGTCGAAATCCACCTTCTGGTCGTTCCAGAAGACGCCTTCGCCCGAGAAGCGGAAGTGCTGCAAATCCGTAAGCGTCGGTTTGTACAGGGCCCCGCTGTAAAGGGTGAAGCCCGTCCCTTCCCCACCCCGGAACCACTTGTAATTGCAGCCGTTGCTGCGGCCGGCGGGGGTGGACGGATTCAGGCGCAGCCAGTCCTTGCCGCTCGACGCAGAGTCGTCGTGCGCGGGATAGAAGACATGGAAGACATACGGAACCTTGATATCGTCTGTAGCGTAGTCGGTATCGTTCACGCCGATACTGATCAGGTTGTCACGACCGATGGTAAGACTGTTGTCGCGCTGGCTGGGGTTGTTCTCCTGCATCACCTCGTGGTAAGTACAGTTGGCGATATCCATATTGGCCTCGATGAAGTCCCCGGCGCTGAAGCGCATGTTCTTCACCTCCTGCTTGTCCCAGAGCCCGGTGATATCCGCGGAAGTATTCCACACGAGCGGGGCCTCGGGCAGCGGGTTCGGCCAGTAATTCACCTTGAGGATCTCCATGCTGGCCGATGCCGACCGCACGGCCACGTCGTTCTCGTTCTTGCGCACCACGGCCTCCACGAGGAACTCGTACACGCCGGTCTGCAGCGAACGCAGCTGATATTCAAAGTTGTACACGGCACTCAGGAAATGCTCTTCGCCGGCGCCGACCGGCAGGGCCACGCGACGGATGTCACCGTCCGGGTCGCTGATACACAGGCTCACCTGTTCGATGGGCATGGAGGCCGACGAAACGGTCACAGCCACCGGGAACGGAGGATTCTGGGTCGATGCATCGTACACACAGGGCAGCAGGCGCACGGAAGTGAACACGCCGGAGAGCAGTTTCACAGGAGTCTCGAAGGTGCGGAGCACGCCGGCTTCGTTGCGCACCGTAGCGCGTACCGACATGTTGCCCAGGATGGGCACATCGGGCACCTCCCAGTCAATCTCCGTCCGGAGGGTGAGTCCGGAGAGCGTAACGCCCGTGAGCGGGATTTCCGTACTGGCTTCCACGCCGCTTGTGGTGACATACACCAGCGCGAGCGAAAGGTTTCTCAGGGCGGAACCCTGGGAGCTGAAGTTGAGCTGGATGCGGGTGGTTTCGCCGGGCAGCAGGCCCTCGGCGCCCGTGACGGAGATCCTGCCGGTGATGTCGCCGGTACGGTTCCGGTCACGCACGCAGCGGACGCCGTGGATATGGTTGCCGGCATCCAGCAGGTGGACGCGGCCGGTATTGCGGTTGTATCCCCAACCCACCTTCTTCTTTTCGGAGTCGGTAAGGTTGTCGCCCAGTTTACCGCGGGTAAAGAAGGAACGGCAGGGGTAATTGACGTTTTGGTCCCAATAGCCGTCCGGCTGCAGGATAGCCATCAGCAGCAGTTCCGTCATATTGGGAAGGCGGTAACCGGCCGGGCAGTAGTTATTGTATCCGTTGCGGGTGATATCGCTGTTGATGCCTTCTTCATCCTGGGTGGAGGGGGAACCGTCCGCGAACACATAATCGGCCGGATTCTGCATGTTCAGTTCCAGGTACACGCGGTCATGGATGGCGTTCTCGTTGTGATAAGGAAGGTCATATTCCGTGTATTCACGCACGGAAGCGGGGTTCAGGTTGGAGAAGCGGATCGTATAGGTTCCGTCCTCGTTGGGCAGCACCTTTCCGTTGGGGTCGGTACCGGCAGGCACTTCGTAATACTGGTCCACCATGTACTCGTAGGGAGCATAGGTAATATCCTTCCGAACCCCGTTGGAAACATACGTGCCGATGTTGCGCACGCAGCGGATGGTGGACACCTGGTCGCGGTTTCCGGGGGTGAAGCCGGCCCAGTCATAGAAGGAGAAGTCCGACTTGGTAGCGCCTTCCTCTGCACGGATCAGGTTCGGGTCTGCCACCGACTCGGATGCGGTACTGGAGATAACCCAGGAGCGCCAGTCCAGCGGAGCGTCGGAATTGGCGTTCACAGGCTGGTACAGGCGGGCCGTGGTGGACAGCGATTCATTGCCCACCCAGATACCTACCAGCTGGTTGATGGATGCGGTGTACCAGCGCAGTTCGTCCGGCTCGATGACACCGTCGCCGTCATTGTCCCGGTTGCGGGTGAGGCAGGAGTACGCCAGGTACTTGTAGTCGTTTTTCAGTTCGGGGAGCGTATTCTCCACGTTATAGTTCAGGAAGCCCACGTGGCCCTGGTCATCGTCGGCCCAATACTGCGTCTGACCGGTGTACAGGCCCCAGAGGGCGGCGGTGTTCATACGGCCGTTGTCGTCGTCTTTCGGTTGCACGGTGGTACCGGCAGGCAGCCCCTCGCCGGAAGGCCACCAGGTCCACGCACGCTGGCTGGCGTCCTTGCCGTGACGCTCGGCATAGGACATCTCGTCCTTGTGCTCAGTTCCCCAGAGGCTGCTGAGGCTGGGCGAATAGATGTTGTAGATGGTCTGGATGGAATGCTGGATGATGGAGTGGCTGGAGGTAACCACGCTGCTCTGCCGGTCCTGGCTGTAACGGGCGTCGGACAGGATGTGCAGCTCACGGGGTTTGGCATTCACGAAGCGTCTCCACAGCTCCGGATCCTCTTCCGAGGTGATGGGATTCTTCTCATAGTAGAACTCCTCCACGAAAGCGGTCATACGAATCACGGGCGGACTGGAAGGGTCTTCCTGGAGGAAGGCAGAGGGTTCCCCGGCTGTTTCCAGGGCCGTCTGCTCGATGAGGAAACGCACCAGTTCATGGATATCCATGAGTTCAGGGCTTCCGTCTCCGGGGTACTGCAGGCGGTAAGTCTGGTACTTGCCGTCCGGTCCCACATTGTTGAGCCCGAACTTCACCCATTTGTAATCCTGCTGGGCCAGTTCCGCGGGAGTGGAATCCCAGGCGCCGCCGCCTTCGGAGAAGGGAGTCTTCACATACCAGGAGATGTGTTCCGCATCCAGCTCGGGAGTATAGGTGAATGTCATGCTGTGATACTCGTAGTGGGCGTCGCAGTTGATGAGTTCGTCGGTGGCCAGCAGGAGCGTGCCTTCCTGGGCGGGTTCCTCCTCACGGATGCCCTCGGCGCCCTTTCCCTTCACCTCGATGAAAATGCTCTCGGAGTTCTGGATGGTAATGTAATAGGTGTACGCATGGCCGCGGGCCACGTCGTAATTGTCATAGTTGTGCACGGCGCCCTTGCTGGAAGAGAAGTCTCCCAGGTGGATGGTGTAACGTGTCTGGGCCGTGAGCGCGTGCTGGGACTGGTTGGAACCCAGGATGCTCATTAGGCCGGCCTCGGTAAGGCCGAGCAGCACGTCGAAGTTAACCAGCGTACCTCTCTGGGGCGCATACACGTAGTCGCCGTTGGTATAATACTCGGAGAAATACTGATCGCCGGCATGGTCGGGATCCACGTTCTTCTCCTGAAGTTCCCGCATGTAATAGTCTCCGTCGGGTTCAATCAGGGCGCGGGGCTGCTGCAGGTTTTCCAGCATATAGAAGGAGAACACATGCCACTCTTTCCCTTCTTCATCCACCTCAGTTCCCTCGAAGTAGGCCTCCTCGGTGGTGAAATAGCTCACGTCGCCGGGGTTGTGGCCCTGGGCGAAGAGGAAGCTGCTGGTAGGAATATTGGACACACGCCAGTTACGGGTACGGGTGTTCTCGGGGTCGATGTTGGTGGTGTTGTAGCTCACGCAGAACTTCACCTTGGCTTCCAGGGTATGCAGATGCACGCCCACGGCCGGATTGCCGCCGGTTTCCGTCCATACCATGGTGGTGGTGTCCAGGCCGTCGGCCGTACCCATCATCAGGAAGGCGTCGGAACGGTTCACCACTTCCTGCCGGAGGGTGATGCGGACAGACTGGAGCTCGGAGAGCGTCTGGATCTCGGCCAGACGGTCCACGGCCGTCGGACGGTCGTCCAGCGAGGTGACGGTATTGGCGACGTTCGCCAGCAGTACCAGCGTAACGTTCTGCCGCGCCACCGTCGCAATCTTCACCACACCGTTGGTGGTGGTATAGGAGCCGCCCACATAGGCCGAGTTGTCCACGTACCAGCCTTCCGCGTTCTGGGAAAGCAGCGTAGCCCGCTCGGCATAAGCATGTTCATAAGTGAAGTAACGGCCGTAGAAACGGTCCCCGTTCTCGTCGAACAGGAGCACGTAGAGGTCCTTCACGCGTGACTCGTCGGCCCGATTGGCTTCGGCCTTCGTCCCCAGCTCTACATGCAGGAAGTCGTCCGTACCGAAGCCAATCTGGAGCATGACGGGATCACCTTCCCGTACGCGTTCACATGCGGGATCCAGCTCCCTTGTGCAGGAAGCCACGAGAATCATCATCAATATGCCCAGCCAACGTTTCATCTTAATTGAACTCAATGTACTGCGGTTTATCCACCCAGTCCACCACGTCAAAGAAGAAGGTTACGTCTTCCTCGTCCTCCTTTTTGCTGATGCGGGTTTCAATCTTCAAATGCTGGTTGCGCCCCACCCGGGGAATATCGGCCGATCGGCGGTCGTGCACGGGAAGATCCTCGAAAAGGTGGGGAGTGCTGCCGATACGGAATGCGATGTCGCACAGGTAACGGCGGCCGCGGGGCTGCAACGGGGCCTCGCTGGGGAAAGTAAGCTCTGAAAGGAGCGCGTAGTCGCTGGAGGTGGCATTGCCGATGACGATGTCTCCGCTGCGGGAGATCACCAGGTCGCCGCTGCCGGCCACGGTATCAGTCTCGCGGAAGAAGAGGTAACCGTTCCCGGGGTTCATCGCCTTGAGGGTGACTTCGCAGTCGCTCAGGGTAATTTCCCCGCCGGTTTCGTTCTTGAACGAGATACTGACACGGGCGAAAACGCGCTGGAGGTCCAGGAGCACCTGGCCGTTGTGTCCGGCATTCACCGTGACACTTCCCTTTGCCGAGAGCGGCATGGCGCCGCCGGCGTAGGAAGGGCTTCCGGAAGCCGGAAGCACCGTGACGGCCTCGATGGCCTGCCTGGTACCGGCCGACAGGAAGGCCGACCGCGTAGCGGGGTCCAGTCCCGCGGTGTTGGCCAGGGCATACACGCTGTACGTACCGGCCGTCACCGAGTTGAACTCGACCACGGATTCCGCGAGACCTTCGGCATCGGCCTCCATGCTCAGGCAGGAAGACGTCGCGCCGGGATAGCGGGCGACGACGTTCCCGTTCCGGCTGACCATCGCTACCAGCAGGTCCGGTTCATCGGCCTTCGTAAGGACCTCGCCCAGTGACAGACGGAGGGTGACCCCGCCCGTCTGGACAGGGACCTCCTCGCGGACACAGGAGGCGGCCGGCAACAGCGTTACCGCTGCCGCCAACAGGACCTTATATGTACGATACTTTCGCATTATATCGTGATGCCGGGGGTCTCGGCCTGCACTTCTTCCCAGGGGGCGACGCGCACATTCACACGGACACCGCCACCCATACGGATGTGGATCTCGTAGATGTAACGCACGCCGGGAAGCCAGCAGGTGATCAGCTTGTCAGAGCCTTTAACGTATATTTCTTCCAGCCGGACGGAGGTTTCAATCACTGTGTCCTCAGACTCTCCCTCTTCACGATACCGGTAAGTCAATACCAGACGTGGAATATATGAAAGGTTAAGGCCGAATTCTTGAGGAATCATCAGATCCGTCACATAAGGGGTTCCTGCCTCCGGGAAACGGGTTCCTGCGGTAAGCGTTGCGCCGGGAGCACAACCCAGGACACGGTTCGTGTTGTAGCCCGGTGACAGCCACTCCGAAGAGATGACGATGTTGTCACCGTTCTGTTCCACCAGCCCCCTCCCCTGTGTGCACAGGTTCTGGAAGCGGTAACTGTCGAGGGTAATGCTCATCTCGGGAGAGTCATTGAATACAACGACGCTAACGGCGGAGAGCAGATGTGAGAACTGGAAGTGGACGGGGGTCGTGGTGTGGGTTTCCAGACGGCGCCGGGTGCAGGCGGCCATGAGGTCGTACTGGGCCACGGTAGGGTCGTAACTGATCTGGGCACTGAGTGCGCCTGCGGCATCTGCCGGATTGCAAAGGATGCTTTGGTTGCCATCCGGCCCGGCGATAGCCAGGAAGTCGTAACTGCTGCAGGTAAAGTCCCAGAAACGGTGCGGCGCATAATCCCAGGAGGATCCGTTGGGCGTATCCACCGTATCGCCGCAGAAAACGGCGTAACGGTTTCCCTGCCGGGTTTTGGTGCCGTACACGAAGAACCTGTCGTCCGGAGTGAAGTACACCTTGGGCGACCCCGTTTTGGTCGCATCTTCGCTTAGCAGTGCCGACTCCGCGCTGAAGCCGATGGGGGCCTCGTCCTGCACGGGGTTGTCCAGCCGCATGGTGCAGCCTGAAAAGACCAGGCTGCCCCATGTTGCCAGAACTGCTATGCGTATGATGCGGGAAGACATGGAATACTACTGGAAGATATAGTGATGACCTTCGATGACAGTGGCATCAGCCCAGTCTTCGATGTCGGCCGAGAAGGTAATCTTGTTGTCGGCGTTGATGGTGATGTAGTAGGTGTAGTGGACGCCGGGCTCCCAGGCAGAGATGAAGGGGGTGGTGTTGTTCTTGTCGGAGGGATCGGGATTGGTCTTGTCGAAGGCGCCGATCTCGAAGGTCTTCGTATAGTTCACGGAATCCAGGTTGGGAGCGACACCGGTAGTGAGCGTGTAGTTGATGGTGATGGTCTGGGCGCCGGTACCGGTAGCCATGGTCTGAGGCATGGCGATAAGGCCGATGATCAGGTCGGCGGGAGTGTTGGCGCCGGCGGCGATCTCAACGGCAGTGGCGTTCTTGTAAGGAGCCACGGTGTTGTCATTCTTTACGGGAGAGGAGGCCACGGCCCAGCTGCCGACAGGGTTGTTGGAACCATCGTAGCTGGAGACGGTGAAGGAACCCTTGGTCTGGATGTCGTTCACGGAAATGCTGTTCACGGTGAGTTTGACGTCCAGGATCTCGGTGTGCTTCTTCACTTTGATGTCCACCTTGGAAGCGAGGTGCTTGAAGGTGAGGTTGACCGTCTGGCCGAAGTTGGCCTTGGCGACGGTGGTCTTCTTGGCGATGAGCAGCTGCTCGGATGCGCCGTCATAGGTGAAGTCGCCGGTAGCGAACAGACCGTTCTGGGCATAGTCGCCGGAGTTGAGCTTATCCTTGGGATAAACGCCGAAGAAAGTGTAGTGGCTGAAGTTCCTGTCCCAGAAACGGATGGGAGAATACGTCCAGTTGGCACCGTCGTACTTCACATCGACGTCGTTGAACACGGTGGCTATGTCGGCCCCGTCATTGTGTTTGTAACCGTACACCTCGATTTCGTCGTTAGCGACAAAGGCGGACTTGTCGGCCTTCGTCATCACGTCGTTCCAGGAGGAGAAGCCAACGGACTTCTGGGAGTCGGGACCCACGGAGTAGGTCTTGCTGCAAGCGGCAGCTGCCAGGGCAACTGCGGCGATGAAAACAATCTTTTTCATACGCATTTTTGATTTGGTTAAAAGTTAATAAAATGAGTTATATCAGTCTGAAATAGTCGTTATTCCAATTTGTTCTTCCCAATCGGAGACGAGGGCCTGGAAGCCTCCGCCAGGGATACCCCCCGGAGAACTGTCGGGCGGAATGTCGTCCACATCGATCTCCAGGGTGATTACTCCGCCAAGCGGAAGGGCGCGAACTTCGTCGGTGATGTCAACGCGCACATTCCTCCAGCTGCCGTTGGAATAACTGACATTCATCACCAGGAAGTGCTCCTTGCGGGGCGCGGCGGCTACGCTTTCCTCGTCGTAGGGGTTGCAGCCTGGAAGACCGAAGCTGAGCAAACGGGCACCCAGCATATCCTGCGCGCGGTCCATGTACATATCCATGGGGACGCTCACGGTCTGGGCGTGGGTTTCCCGGGTCCAGAGGTTCACGCCGGCGGACATGCCGGTAAGGGCTGCGCCGCCTCCGCTGCCCACCACCCGGCCGCCATTGTTCAGCAGCTTAACCTGGATGAGGTAGATATAGGTGGCGGGAGTAAGGTCTCCGGTAATCTTCAGCACGTAACGTCCGTCCTCATATACATAGTCGTCAGGATTGTCGGTAATGAGACGGTTTTCGTCATAGAGGGCGTAGAGGGCATCCGGCATCAGGGCCACGGGTTCTTCCTCGATTTCGTCCGCCTTGGTGGGGACGCCGGACATCTTCTGGGCGGTGGTCTGCACCGGATTGGATGTCCTGAGGCCGGAAGAAATGATGCGGGTGTAGCTGTGCACAGGGGAAAGTTCATCGTCCGCCGTGAAAAGCAGGGTCTCGGAATCGTTGTTGTGGAACAGCAGATTGTGCTTTCCTACAAACACATCCATGGTGGCGCTCGTTCCCACGAAATTGTGGACGGTGTGCATGGCCGGGACTCCCTCGGCGTTCTGCGTGTAGATATGCAGGCGCATACCGGCCGGCTGCGGGTAACCTACAGGGCCCAGGGCGGAGGCGTTCCAGTTGAACTGCCACTTTGCCTGCCAGTCCAGCTGCCACATGATGTCCACATTCACATGGGTGGAAAGCACCAGACGGGTAGCCACGGGCCGGCGCAGATACAGCGGCGGCTCGATGGAGCAACTGCCCAGGAAGAGTACACCCAGGCTCACAAGCGATATGAGGCGGCGGGGTGTCATCTTGCGTGGCGGTTGAAAAGGTCGATTCCGATGGAAATATAGAGCCGGGTGGGACCTACCCACATCAGGCGCTTGCGGCGTGCGACGAAAAGGTCCACGTCGCCGTCATAGTCATAGTAATAACGACGGGTATGGTCGAAGCCATATACATAGGGATCGTAGGCCGAATAGAAAGCGCCCACGGCAACCCCCATGTCCAGGAACACGCGTCCCTTGCCGAAGACCACCTTGTAGCCGGCGCCGAGCGAAGCGCCGATTCCTTCGCCTTCCCAGCCCCGGGCATCCCAGCCGATTCCATAACGGGCGGCATTCGCGCTGGCGAACAGGTAAGCCCCCTTGTAACGGCCCTGGCTTTCCTTGAAGTAGCGGCGCGTCCACAGGGTGATATTGTTCACCTGGAAGAAACGGTGACTCTCATAGTGACGCCACATGGGCCACTCTACATCAGCCCCGACGGTCCAGCGTCCTCGCGCAGGATAATACTCCAGCGAGAAACTGGGAATGGAAGTGACGCCATAGCCGGGGACATAGGTAATATCGTAAGGGAGGTTGGTGCTAAGGCCGAAAACGGGACGGAGGCCGGACTGCCGGAGGGCCACGGAGGGAATATCAAGCCCCTGACGGACAAAGCTCCCGTCAAGGAAGACCTGCGTCGAAGCAGGAGAGAGCGCCTCACGGGAAACATCCACGCGCGCATAACGAAGTTTGGGGCGGGAGATGCGCAGGATGGTGAACTCATACCAGGCTTCGCCCAAGGAATGGATCTGAAGACAGTCCTCCAGGTCGGGACGGTGAGCGAGGATATAGGCGCGCAGCGCCTGGCCGCGACGGCGGGACAGGGAATTATTGTTACGGACAGGTCCTTCCGGGGATGCAGCGGAGAAGATAATACCCACATGGATATCGCCAGGAACCGTCTCGTCCAGGATACGATCCAGCATGGCAAGGGATTCTGCATTGCCGGCGAAATCCCGGAGAAGGACGGAACGGTTTACGGGGAACAATACATTAATACGCGTGTACGCGTCGCGCTCCTGCGCACGCGAGACGAAAGAAAAAGCAACCGCACAGAATAAACACACGGTAGCTTTAAAGACTACCGTGGCAAACATAGGGCTATGATTAGTTTGTTGAGTCAAAATGCGGCTAAATTTTTCGGCGGCAAAGTTATGGAGTTTTTACTTGTATTTCAAGCGAATAATTTTTGGTTTCGAAAGATTTTTACGATTCTTGAATACGTCAAACTCCATAAAAAATTGTAAAAATCGTTTCAAAAAATATGAAATACTCAATTAAAACACGCCAATAACATATAATTCGATTTGATTTATGAAACACTCGGCAAGATGAATATTTTTCCGTTTCAGCAATTAGCAAAAATTTACGAATTTGAAAAAATCGCACAATTTTCAGAAAGATTCGATGTCAAAATTGGTAAAGTTTGAGAATATTATTATATTTGCGCGAATAATCATGGACACTATGCATAAAAAACAACATTTTTTGCATTATTTGGCGCTTGTGGCGGCAGGGGTTTCGCTTGTCGGCTGCCAGCGCCTGTCCGAGCAGGCACCCGCCCCCCGGCAGTCCAGGTTATATTTCGATATTTCCGTTACCCGCGAGGGTGAAAGCATCCCGCAGGAGCGCATCGCTTCCCCGGCGACACCGCTCACCAAGGGCGAAATCGTAGATGCCACGGACCTGCTGGCCACGATGGATATCCGGAAGCCCTTTTCCCTGATCGGCATCGACGGCGAAAATGGCACCCTCCTGATGGATAACGCACCCGTTCACAGCGGAGAAGACGGCAAATACTCCCTGTTCCTGGGCGGAAGCCTGCTGGAGGCGGCCTCCCAGATCCTGTTCAGCGCCTATTACCCCCACGTAAAGGACTTGAGCTACCAGAAGGGCTACCAGGCTTACTCCATACCCTTCGCAGCAGCCCAGACGGAAGCCGGACCGCTCGTTTCGAAGACCGTCGAGCGCAGCATCGCCGAGCTTAACACCCTCCCGCTGGAATTCGGGCACATCACCAACGACATCGGCTTCAAGGTCTGCGACGTCACGCCTGACGCAGCGCTGCAGGGCCACATACGCCTCAGAAAGCTCACGGCGTTCAACGTAGCCTCCGCCGGCGTTTATGTGAACGACATCGTCAACGGCCGCGGGAACTGGGATTTCCAGGGCTACTACCGCAACGTCACGGTTTTCGAAGGGGACGCCCCCGTTGGTGCCGGCTCTTCCGGAGAGTTGTTCGTCGGCAGGGATGCGCTGGTCCCCCGCATGGCGGAAAGCAGCCGCTTCTACGCCATTCCGGACGACGTTATCCTAGGACGTCAATATGTGGAGGCGGAATTCGATGTCGAAGGCTTCGAGTACGAGGGCGAACACTTCGCCCCGCTACCCGGACAAATTCGCAAGTATCTCATTTACGGAATCTTACCGGGTAACACCATGATACCCGGGAAACAATATACCTTCCATATCGGCCTGGACCTGAGCTCCATCTACAGGGAAATCAGCTTCGGCGCCGCAGTGGACGAGTGGGAAACCAAGATTTACGAAAACAACGAAGACTTTTAAATGCGCCTGAACTTCTTATATCTGGTACCGGGCCTTATCTTCCTGTTCTGGGCGGCTGTCCACAGCCTGCTCGCTTCCCGCACGTCCACCTTCCGCATCATCGAGTGGAGTCTGCTCACCATTTTCGTCACCGCTACCGGAGACCTCATGCTGGGGCAGGTCCTTCACTCCGAGGCCATCAGCATCCTGGTGGTCCAGCTCATGACGCCCGCCATCATTCCGTTCAACAGCATTTACTTCGCCCATCTTTCCGGGAACTTCAAGCATCGGCCCTACCAGACCCTCTGGGTTATCCTGCCGGCCATGCTGTTCACGGCCTCCCTCATCATCACCAGCGTGTACGGCGTAGCCAATATCAACGATTTCCTGGAGAGGATGCATGCCGGCTATAAGGGAGACACCCTGTTTACCAACGGCGCAGAGCGCACCTATTATGCGTGGAGCGTGGTCGCTTTCCGTGCAGTGATGGCCGTTGAGGCCGTCATCATGATCATCCATTCCGTCATGCTGGCCATCAAGTTCCGCTTCAAGCCCACTCACTGGGTGGATTTCCTGTTCCGGAACCGCCGCATGCGCGTTCTGGAGATCCAGGTTACGCTGTGCCTGATCATTCTCTTCACCCTGTTCCTGAAAATTATCCTCCACGCCCCCATGTCGGGCCGGGAACCTGCCTGGGTAACCCCGCTGGTCATCGTCATCTCCATCGTGGATTTCTTCTTTGGGTTTTTCGCCCTGTTCAGCGCAAAGGAATTTATCTCCATCCCCGAAATCCGCACCGCCTTCCGCTTTAATTATAATAAGGAATGTGCAGAAAGCGTGGCGGAGGAGGTCATCCTGGACATGATCGGCGAACTGCGCGGAGAATCCCTCACGCACGTTCTCTCCCGCCTGGAGATCCAGGCCGGCGCGGAGAATCCCGGCCGCCATATCGGCCGGTCCAAGACACCCACGCTTTCCACCACGGTACTCGGCCCCAATCCCATGTCCCGGGACGAGGAAAGCCTGCTCACCCGCTTCCAGCACCTGATGATGGACGAGCAACTGTTCCTGCAGCCCAGTCTCACGCTTTCGGATGTTTCCGAACGGCTGCACTCCAACAAGACCTACGTCTCCAAGATGGTCAACCGCACCTACAACCTGGGATTCCCGGAGGTGCTCAACATCCTGCGCGTAGATTACGCGGAACAGTATATCCGCAAGCACAAAGACTCCACGCAGGATGAAATCGCCAGAGCCTGCGGGTTCCTGAGCGCATCCTCGTTCAACAGCACTTTCAAACGAATAACCGGTTATACGCCAAAAGTCTGGGCGGCGCGCGTCGCCACCAACAACCAATAGACATGAATAAACTTCCTACACTTAAACTTGAAAAACCACATTTCTATGACCCCGTTTTACGCACAGGATCACGACTATGCCAAATACAACGTTTTGGCTGTCGATGACATCCCTTTGAACCTTGTTCTGGTTCAAAAAATGCTATCCCGATTCAATTTCAAGCTTCGAACGGCTAAAAGCGGCCAGGAGGCACTGGACGCCGTAGCCGAACAGAAGCCGGATCTCATCCTGCTGGACCTGATGATGCCCGGAATCGACGGCTTCGAGGTAATCCGGCGACTGCGCGAGAACCCCTCCACAGCCGACATCCAGATTGTCATCCTATCGGCCCTCAACTCCAATGAAGATGTCGTAAAAGGCTTCAAAGCCGGCGCCAACGACTTCATCATGAAGCCCATCATCATGGAAAAGCTGCTCAGTTGCGTCGTTACGCAGATGACCATCGTCGAGAATAAAAAGCGTTAGCCATGCGACGGCATCTTGCGGTCATAGCACTGACCCTCTCACTGTGTCCGGGAACCCGGGCGCAGATAGTAAATCGTCTGCGCGTGGACCAGGACACCTTTGTCCGCTACGCCTACGGTCGCATGCAGCAGTTCAACCCGCAGAACCTGTCGCTGGCCGACTCCCTCTACCGGGAAGGTGTCGCTCAGAACAATCTCCGCTACAAGTGCCTGGCGCTTTCGCTGGAGATTCCGGTGCGCTTCGCCCGGGGAGAGGAACAGCGCATGACGGCCGCGGCCGATGAAATCAAATCCCTCCTGGCCGAGCGAAAAGACTGCCGCGAGTTCTACTTTGCCACGTTGCACGAGTACGGAGAGTTCCTCGTGCGACTGGGCAACGCCTCGCAGGCCATGCTGGAGGCGCGTGCCATGGAACGGATTTCATCGGCCGAGAAAAGGCCGGAGGGGCGCATGTATGCCTATCGCATCATCGGCCTCATCCAGAGCGAACGGGAGAACCACGTGCTGGCCATCAAGAATCTGGAGAAAGCCGTGCAGTACTGCCGCGAATCACACTCGGAGCAGGAACTGCCCAACCTCTACATCCTTCTGGCTCAGGAATCCGTGGCGATCGGCCGTTACACCGAGGCCGAGGCCTTCTGCACGCGGGCCGAGCAGTACGAAGCTTTTTTCCCCGCCATCCGCATCCGGGCGCTGATGACCCGGGCCGTCCTGCACCACTCTCAGGGCCACTACTCCGCCTTCTGGGATGCCTACAACACGCTTGTCAAAGACCCGCTGTACACCCTGCAGACCGACGCCGACACGCGCGGCGCGCTGGACATCACATACCTCCGCTCCCGCGGCGCATTCAACGAGGCGCTCAGGAAGGCCGATGCCATCCGCAACGAGCACGAGCGCCTGACACTGCGGCAGGCCGTATATGCCGATATGGGCGATTACTCAGGCGCCTACCAGGAGCTGACCCGCCTGATGGAGGCGCGCGATTCGGCCTACATCCGTGTTCAGAACGAAGACCTGGCCGTCCTGGACGCCGAAATGGACAACGCGCATCTCCGGGAACAAGCCCAGGGGCTCAAGGCGCAGAACCAGATGGCCATCCTGGCCGGTTTTCTGGTCATGTTCACGGTGGCGTTCATCTCCATCGTCGTACAGCAGTGGCGTCTTCGCGAAAACCTGGAAGAAATGCGCGCCCAGAACAACGCCATGCTCACGGCCCGCCGGGCATACCAGAGGACCATCGAGACCATGGAGGCCGAAAACAACCTGCGGATCAAACTCCTGCAGAAACGTAAATTCAACACGCTACAACTATGAAGTGCAAAATCCTCAAATACTATAAACATGAACTGCTCGCCCTCCTGTATTTCCTCTCTGGCGGCATCCTGGCCATGCTGGCCCTCATCCAGAAAGTCCCCCTCATCCTGGGCATCCTGGGTGTGGTCATCCTGTCCAGCAGCATGTTCTACTACTGCCTGAAGTACGTGACCGAACTCACGTACAAGAACTACTACAAGGAAAGCTACGAAATCGAGCACGAGACCATCGAGGAGGAAATCCGCAAATCCATGGCGAACAACCGTTACCAGGAAGCCGTCATCAACCGCTACGAGAGCGCCTGCCGGGACCTGGGGCTCACGGAGGAGCAGAAGAACTGGCTGCTGGAACTCCTCATGGCAGAAAAAGACCGCGTTGACGAAGAACTGCGCCGGGAAGGCGGCGGCCACATATAGAAAAAAACCTCTGCAACGACTTGCAGAGGTTTTCTTGTACTGGGTAGGAGAATCGAACTCCTATTGCGAGATTGAGAATCTCGAGTACTAACCGTTATACGAACCCAGCGGTTGGGAGTGCAAAGGTACGAATATTTTTTATTTCCGCAAATTTTTATTTCAAAAATACAAAAAAAACTGCGAGCACCAGGCACACGAAAGCGGCCAGGTGATTCCACTGCAGCGCCTGTCCCTTGAACAGGAAAGTGACGATGACGGTAAAGATGGTGAGGGAAATCACTTCCTGGATCACCTTCAGTTGCATCAGGTTGAAGGGGCCGCCGTTGTCGATGAAGCCGATGCGGTTGGCCGGAACCGTAAGGCAGTACTCAAAGAACGCAATCCCCCAGGAGAACAGGATGATGAGGATGAGCGGCCAGCCGGTGGATATTTTCATCTCCTGAAGCTTCAGGTGTCCATACCAGGCGAACGTCATGAAGACGTTCGAAAAGACCAGCATCAAAACAGTCCAAAACCCTTTCATACGTTTACCTATTGTTTTAAGGTCGCAAATTTAGTAATTTTGCTGGCTCATTGAACACATTGATTGCATTATGACCTTAATTAAATCCATTTCCGGTATTCGCGGAACCATCGGAGGCGCCCCGGGCGGCGCACTTACCCCCATCGATGTTGTCAAGTTTACGGCTGCTTATGCCGCCACGCTTCCCCAGCGCAAGGCAAAGCCCAACGGCGAGCGTTACAAGATTGTCGTCGGCAAGGACGCCCGCATGTCGGGCGACATGGTAGAGCAGCTTGTCGTGGGCACGCTCATCGGCTGCGGCATCGACGTTGTCAAATGCGGCTTCGCCAGCACTCCCACCACGGAAATGGCCGTTCTCTTCGCCCATGCAGACGGCGGCATCATCCTCACCGCCAGCCACAACCCCCGCCAGTGGAACGCCCTCAAGCTTCTCAACGACAAGGGTGAATTCCTCACCGCCGTAGAAGGACAGGCCGTCCTTGACCTGGCAGAGAAAGAGGATTTCAATTTTGCCGAGGTGGACAACCTGGGCAATGTAGAAGAAGAAGATTTCACCGACAAGCACCTGGACGCCGTCCTGGCCCTCCCGGCCGTTGACGTGGAGGCCATCAAGGCCGCCCACTTCACGGTAGTGGTGGATGCCATCAACTCCGTGGGCGGTATCATCATGCCCCGCCTGCTGGAGCGCCTCGGTGTCAAATGCATCGGCCTCAACTGCAATCCCACCGGAGACTTCGCACACAACCCCGAACCGCTTCCCGCCAACCTCGTGGACCTGTGCGAGACCGTCAAGAAAGAAAAAGCAGACCTCGGCATCTCCGTCGATCCCGACGTGGACCGTCTGGCCTTCATCCAGGAGGACGGCGAGCCCTTCGTGGAAGAATACACACTCGTGAGCGTGGCCGATTATCTCTGCGAGCTGGCCCAGAAGGAAGGCAAGCCCATCGCCACCGTTTCCAACCTCTCCTCCACCCGCGCCCTGCGCGACGTTACGGAGAAGCACGGCGGCACCTATTACGCATCGGCCGTAGGCGAGGTTAACGTGACCACCCTCATGCACAAGGTGGGCGCCCTCATCGGCGGCGAAGGCAACGGAGGCGTCATCTATCCCGCCATCCACGCCGGACGCGACGCCATGGTAGGCACGGCCCTGTTCCTTTCCAACCTGGCCCACAAGAAGATGAAGGTAAGCGAACTCAAGAAGACCTACCCTCAGTACTTCATCGCCAAGAACAAGATCCAGCTCAGCGACAGCGCCCTCATTGAAAAGATTCTCTCCGAGCTCAAGAAAATCTACGCCAACGAGAACATCAACGACATCGACGGCGTCAAGATCAACTTTGAAGCCAACAAGACTTGGGTGCACCTGCGCAAATCCAACACGGAGCCCATTATCCGCATCTACTCCGAAGCTTCCACCATGGAAGCCGCCGAGGCCCTGGGCAACGAGGTCATCGCTGTAGCCAACAAGATTATCGGAGCATAGTGTTTTCATTCCGGACCACACCGCTGGAGGACCAGCTGGACAAGGCCTTGCTCTACGGCAAGGTCGGGTGCTTCTGCACGCAGAACTGCTGGGACACGGCCAAAAGCCGCTGGATGTGGGATATCTTCGCCCAGCGGGGCAACCTGGCTACGGTTTTCAATCCGCGCGAAGCGGAGCTCACCCCCGGCACCAACCATATTGTCTGCGAGGCAGACCAGCTGCGGGAACTGAGTGCCGTCGTGGTGGAAATCCAGGATGTGGGAGTAAGGTACTTCAATTACACCAAGGACGTGATGCAGCTCATGGAGATGCTCGCGCTCCTTGGTGATGAAGCCCCTTCCTTATATATAGTGGACCATCTGAACCCTTCCGGACGCGTGGTGGAAGGCACCATCCCGGCGGTAGCCGGAGAAATGTACGTCCCCAAGGTGGCGCATCGGCACGGCCTCACCCTGGGTGAGCTGGTGAACCTGTATGCGTCGGAGACGGGGGCCCGCTTCCCCATCCATGTCATATCGGCCATGGCGACGGACGCCAACCGGCAACTCATGCCCTGGACCATCGCCCCGGCCTCCGACATCCCCGGCCTGTTCAGCTCCTACCTGTACAGCGGCGGCGGTCTGTGGAACAACACTTCGCTTACGCCAGGAATCGGCACGGCACGGCCTTACGAGTACATCGGCGCGCCCTTCGTGAAGCCTCTCCGCCCGGAGGAGCTTCCCCAGGCGCACGGCGCCCTGCTCAGGCCCTGTTCCTTCACGCCGGCGGCCGGCCGATATGCGGGACAGCGCTGCTTCGGTTTCCAGATTATGCTGGTACCCGGAGAGCCCTACCACAGTCTCCTGCACACCCTGCACCTGATGCGCTGGTTCCGCGAGCATTACTCGGCCTTCGAGTTCGAGCCCGCTTTCTGGACCAAACTGGCAGACCCCGTGCTCGAGGCCTACCTCAAGGAGGAAATCGGCTTCGACGTCGTGCAGGAGCACATGAAGGTGGAAGAGCAGAAGTGGATTCGCAAGGCCAAGCGCTACGTTTTGTACGAAGACACGCCGTATAGAATGAAATAATTTGGATTTCTCTTAGATAATTTCTATCTTTGCGGTCCAAAATTGTTAACAATTTAATTTTTACGTAAAATGAAGAAAGGAATTCATCCCGAAACCTACCGTCTTGTAGCTTTCAAGGATATGTCCAATGACACCGTCTTCGTCACCCGCAGCTGCGCTCCTTCCAAGGAGACCATCACTGTCGAGGGCGTTGAGTACCCGCTGGTGAAGCTGGAAATTTCCAACACTTCCCACCCGTTCTACACGGGCAAGGTGAAGCTGGTGGACACCGCCGGTCGTGTGGATATGTTCTATCAGAGATACAAGAGCCGCAAGAAAT
>JAEEGK010001608.1_pt1 | contig 56766 bp, 39 predicted proteins | sample 8958771 | NCBI WGS metagenome assembly JAEEGK01 (sample SAMN16246547, study PRJNA631951) | gut metagenome | biome: gut microbiome; feature: rumen; material: SC-attached | host: Bos | place: Iran: Karaj | collected 2018-10 | reverse complement strand
GGAAGGAGAAACTGGTGTTGAAGCCGAATCCATGACCTCCTGTTGAGAACGTCTTGCTTTTAACTGGCACACCTGCATTCGTCAAAGCCCTTTTGTACATCGTACTGTTTGCGGGTTTCACGGTGTTGTCATTGCTTGCCCAGCTAAGATATGCAGGAGGTGTCTCAGCAGTCACTTGCTGGTCGCTGCTGTAAAGCGTCACGAGTTCTTCACTCGGATCGCTGCCAAGCAGATTCTGACGGGAGCCGGCATGCGTGTAGCGTGTATCCATGGAAATGACCGGATAGTACAGAATCTGGAAGGCCGGCAACTCATCACCCGTAAGATGCGTGGCTATGGTACTTGCCAGATGACCTCCTGCACTGAAGCCCATCACACCTACTCTGTCAGTGTCCAACATCAGATTCTCAGCATTGTCGCGCAAATACTGCAGGGCAGCCCGACCATCGGCTAAGGGTACTTCCGGATTCCCATTTGGGAGGTTGTAGGTAAGTACTGCGACTGTGAAGCCGAGGTCAAGGAAAAAAGGGGCCCAATCGGAACCTTCGTAACTGCCTGCGACATAAGAATACCCTCCACCGGGAATGATGATGACAGACATTCCATTGGCATTCTCCTCCGAAGCACAGAAAACCTTGAGTTTCGCACCCGTAGAAAGTGTTTCCTCATAAACTGTAGGTTGCTTCTCAACATAATTTGCCAGAATCTCCAAGGCCTCAGTCGGATCGAACTCGCCTTCTTCCGTGATGGCTGTTTGATTGCCTGCATCGTGAGGCGCATAAGTGTTGGCACAAATACCTGTCTGCGTACTGGAGGCACTGTTGAAGACATATTCGCCCATCGTCAGGTAGTACGGATAGCCTTCAGGAACTCCTGTATAGTTCACCTTGACGGGTTGCAAGTATTCATTGGAGCAGATGATGTTGCTCCAATCATCGCTGTAAGAAACGGGGTCGCGATACATAAACGAATGGTCAGCAACACTATAAAGGTAGAGTTGACCTTCGTGAGTGATGAACGCGAACTCTCCCTTCGTTGCTCCAATGCCAGTCTTCACGGTACTGGTCATCTTTCCGTCGAGTGTTCCCATATCACCACGAGTGGTCTTCATGCTGTACTTCTTGTTGTTCTGAGGCTTGAAGACGTTCCACTCTGGCAGGGGATGCTTCACCTCTATGCTGTCAGCCTCGATGAGTTCCAGCAGACTCTTGGCCCATATCTCAGCCAGACGTTTGGCACCATTCACATTGGGATGCAGATAGAAGTAGCCTGCATTACCACTCTCGCGAGTGAAGAGCGCCCTGTTGTTCTCGAAGTATTCCCAAACTCCACGATTGCCTGCATAGACCTGGTCGTACTCTTCCACAATGGCATCAAGCATGGGATAGTAGCTGTGAAGGCGGTCCAGACCTTCCTGCAAATACTTCGCGCCATTATATGTGCTGGGGCTGTACCATATGGGATAGTTGAGCAAAATCTTGCAAGTAGGCACTTCCTGTATGAGTTTATTGATAATTGCCTTGATGTTGTCGCGATAGACATCTGGTGCCACAGGTGCTCCCTCCGTACCTGTGCAGGCGCTGTCGTTCGTGCCTAACATTATACTTATATATATATGTCCGCCATTCTGTCTGTAAAACGCCTTTGCATTGTTGACGACACGAGTGAAATCGTCTCTTCCCGGCAGATATCCGAAAGTGGTAATGCCGGAATGGCCTCCATTGTAGACATTCGTGGTGACCTCAGTCGCCTCTTCAATCAGAGCACGGCACACGATGGGCGGGGCCTGTGTGGATGCATTACCGAGGGTAGCACCTGCAGTAATACTGTTACCTATGAACAGAAGATTGATGTTGTCCTTCGGATCGATAGGATCCGGCTCACCCTCTACGGCACGATAGACTTGGAAACGGCCAAGTGCCACGAACGGATTGCCATTGCTGTCGTAGCGGTCACTCTTGTTTGCATTGACGGTCTTCTTCACCACAAAGCGAATGTCAGTATAAGGCGCCCCGAGTGCAATGTGGGGCGACTGATAGCGATCTGGCGAATAACTGGTAAAGTCGACGTTCATGTTTGTCAAGTGTTCCACTTCCGTCCAAGTCTCGTCGGGCAGATTGGCGGCTTCGATGATGACCTCAGTAGGTGTATCGTTGGCACTGCCCCAAGTGGTACCTAACATAGTGAAGATAATGTCTGTTTCCGCCTGATTGAGATGAACTTGCAGATAAGGGTCAGTATTGGCGGGCAATGGCGCAGGGTTGCTCCAAGCCGTATGCCATATGTATTCGTTCGTTCCCACGCCATCACTTTCAGGACGCAACAAGTTGCTTGGAGGGAAACCATTCTGCCAACTGTTTGCCGTTATTTGCGAAGCATTGGTCAGCAAAGCAATATCCTTCTTCCAAGACGGGCCGACAGGATCAGGTTCGCCTTCATAGGCCTCATATATCTGGAAACGTCCCAACGAAAGCAACAAACCTCCTGCAGTCTGACGACGGTTGGCATAGGTCTTCTTCACAAGGAATTTCACATCTGTATATTCTGCACCAAGGTCGATGTGAGGCGAAGTATAACGCTCTGGCGTATAGGACGTGAAGTCATCCTGCATATTCGCGAGCGTCATTACAGTTGTCCATTCGCCAGGCAGATTGGCTGCTTGAATCACCACCTCTGTAGGTGTGTCGTAAGTAGCTTGCCAGGCTGAACCAATCATCGAGAAAATGAGGTGCTGCTCGGCTTTGGGAAGATGGAACTGCAGGAAGGGGTCAACATCTGCAGTAATCATGTCCGAACCTGACCACGCTGTATGATAGATGTACTGATTCGTACCTACTCCATCGCTTTCAGGGCGGATCAAGTTGGCAACCGTAAAGCGGGAATCTTGCGGCGCAGTTCCAACAATCTGCGAGGCACTTGTAATGAGGGCTTCACCCTTCTTCCATATCAGCTCTGCATGCATGGGCAGACAATGCAAGGTACCTAGCAGCAGGAAAAAAGTATAGATTTTTTTCATGGTTAATGGTATTTGACAGTTGTTAGCGTAACGTTTTTCGATTGCAAAGATAATAAAAATTAAATTTAAGAATTATTTTTGAGGCGTTTTTGTTTGCAATATAATAAATAATGTATATATTTGCCATGCGTAAAACGTAAACAAATAACATTTTTTTAAATAACCGCTATTATTAACCTAAAAAAAACATCATGAGAAAAATCTTATCTCTCTTGTTGCTCATGACAGCAACAATGATGGCTTGGACCGGTGCTTACGCACAGACCGACGCCGAGTATGAGGCAGCGCTTGCTGCTATTCAAGAGAATGGTGTTTACTACGTCAAGAGCGACGTAGGCGGCACCTACTACTACCTGAAGGGAGACGGCACCCTGACCGCCACCCAGGCAGATGCTGCGAAGTTCATCTTCCAGAAATTTGCTATAACAGGAGGCTTCAAGGAAGTTGGCTTCAAGCTGAACAACAACAACACTTACTTCAGCAATCCTCCCGGAACCAACGAGAGCAATCTGGCTTGTGGCCACATCAACACCTCCACACGCCAAGACAACCACCAGTTTGAGGCTCAGGTGTTCTTCCTCAACACAGACCTGGGCAAGTATGCTGTTCGTGCCGGCAACACACCGGAAGCAACCAGCGGTTGGTCTTGGGTAGCAGGTTCATACTGGACAATCGTTGGCGATGTTGACCCCGTTGCACAGTACCAATGGGCAGCCGACTACCGCTGGGAACTGGAAATCGATGCAACTGCAACAGAGCAATATGGAGCACATCTCACTGTTCAGGCATGGCCCCTCTACATTCAGAGTGTTGCAGGCCTTGTAAAGGATCCTGCCAAGTTCGTCAGCAATGCGAAAGAATCATCTGAAGGTTCTTATGAAGCTCTGCTCGACAACGTTTACACAACATTCTTCCATTCTTCATGGAGTGCCTCTGTAGGGGAAGCCCACTATCTGCAGGCAGAACTGTCACAGGCTACACAGAAGTTTGAGTTCTACTTCAAGAAACGTTCTCAGAACAACAACAACCGTCCCACGGTTATTGTCATCTCTGCCAGCAACGACGGTGAGAACTTCACAGACATCACCACTCTCGACTCCGGCTTCCCAACAGACGCAGCCGTAATTGATTATCTGTCAAGTGTCATTGACCTCGGCGCTTCCTACAAGTATGTTCGCTTCACCGTGACAGAGACAAACAGTGGAGGCACGAATTCCGGAGGCGAACAGTTCTTCACCTTCTCGGAGTTCTATATCTTCCCAGGTGTTGACGCTGCGGCTCAAGTTGCTGCTGTTTACAACCAACTCTCTGGCACTCCTTGGAATGAGCTCACACCAGAACAGGTCGCACAGGTTAACAGATATGACACGCTCCTGAAGGCTGTCCTCTCCTCAGTGAACGTTACATACGAACTTTATGAGGCCGACGGAGAATTGGTTGCTTCACGAACCGTTGTTCAGCAGCCCGGCAGCCCTGCCAATCCTCCTCTCGACTTTGTTTCAGGTGAAAAGTTCTACACCTATGAGGTAACAGGAACCGTTGGCGCTACAGACTGCACGATTAAGATTACCCGCACCCTTAAGCCTGAAGTCGTAGGCGCACTCGCTGAGCTGTCCAACAACAAGGCTTACACCGTTGCTTGCGACCGTGGCGCTTTACTCACAACGGAAGGCTATCTGGCTTCCACAAACCACAGCAGCCTCTTAACGGCTGAGGCAGGACAGTTCGCTATCCTCAGCTATGAGGGCAACTACTATGTCTACAGCGTAGCAGACGGCAAGTTCGTGACGAACAACGGTTCGCTGGCAGACAGCCCCACCAATGGTAAGGAAGATGCTATGGTAATGGATCCCCAGACTGTTCCATACTTCCTCTGGCACTTCAACGCTACCGATAAAGTCCTCAACACAAACGGCAACGACCCCTATGGCTATGTCATCAATAACTATAATACTCCCGACCCAGGCAACCAGTACTACATGATTGAGGCCGCTGACTTTGATCCCACAAATGCAATAGCAGCACTGGACAAACTTTTCCATCCCGCATATTCTGTAATATATAAGGTAAAGGATGCCTTTGGCAACATTATCTTCACATCCGATCCCGAACCCGCAGAACAGGGCGATGTAGTTACCACTCTGCCCGAGAAGTATCATCGTGCATTCTACACTTATGATGAAGTGAATGTAACCGTTGAGACTGCCGGTGGAACTGATGCTGTGTTCACAGCTACTTGGGAAGGTCCGTTCGAACTTTCTGCCGACTTTGCAAGCGCACGCTGGTACAACATGACAATGCGTGGCAACTACTATGTAACAAGTGCTGAAAAGGATGAAGCCGACGGCGCATACGTAACTCAGCAGAACGCTCCGAAGGGAAGTCTCGTTGAGGATTCCTACCAGTGGGCATTCACGGGCAACGGCTACCAGGGCATCAAGATTCTCAACAAGGCTGAAGGCGAAGGCAAGAGCTTCGGTTGGACAGACGCCAACCAGAAGGATGCCGGTATTCCTACCGTATTGGCTGACACAGAAGGCAACCACGCATGGAATATTGTTTCTTCTACCAACACAACTGTTCCCGCTGGTTCATTCGTCCTGAATGTTGCCGGCACGAACCTCTACCCCAACCAGTATGGTGGCGCAGGCAGACCTATGAAGTTCTGGAACAGCGCCAACAATGTTGGTGACCCAGGCGCAGCCTTCACCGTTTACGATGTTCCCAGCTATGCAGAAGTCGTAACAGACGAGATTGCTCCTTACTTCGAAGGCAAGTACTTCGTATTCACCGACGAGGCAAAGGCTGAATTCGGCTACGAACCCGCTTACAAGGAGGAATGCTCCTTCGAGACTTATCAGGAATTGAAGGAGAAGATGACTCCCGACTTCCTGAGCGACATGTCGAACTATGTAATGCCCGAAACAGGCATCTACTTCATGAAGAACCTGCTCTATGGCACATACATGGGCATTGATCCCAGCGACGCCAACATGTATGGCAACTATAAGAAGGCTGACCAGCTTAAGCACTATGTGACGCTGATCAAGACTGGTGAATTCACCTACAAGATTGGTTTGATGGGCAAGAATGCTCCTTCTACCGTATCAGAGAGCGCACAAGTTACAGCTGATGCTGAAGATGCCGGCGAATACACTGTAGTCATCACTACTCCCGGTTATGCAGCATTCCAGGCTAACACAGAAGACAACATGTCTGCACTGCACTGTGCAGGTGGTGGTTCTATCGTAGGTTGGGAGCCTACTGCTGATGCTTCTAAGTGGGCAGTGGAAGATGCCACAAGCATCAGCCTCGCTGTTAGCGAAGCTGGCTATGCAACCGCTTATCTGCCCTTCCCCGTAGAGATTGGTCAGTCTCTCGCAATTCCTGAAGCTATCGGCACATGGACATTCGACGATGGCACAACCGGCACTCTCACAGCCAATGCTGGTGCTAATGGTGATGTAACCGTTGCCGATGGTGTTGCAACTGTTCCTGCAGGCGCCAACCTAAGTGTGGAACCCGGAATCGAAGACCCCAACACCTATACCTTCATGATGGATGTTAAGGTAGTCAACGAGGATAATGGCAGATACACTTCACTCTTCATGTCTGGCAACGACCGCGAGGACGGTGGCTTGTTCATATTCAACCATAAGACAAACGGCAGAAGGATTGGCATCAACATGGGACAAATGGGTTACGGCGGCAGCTATGAGTTGGATACCTGGTACCGCGTAGTATTCTCCTGCGAGAACGGTCTTCCCACTGTTTATGTTGACGGTCAGAAGGTTGTAGCTGCCACTGCGACAATTGAACCCAGACTGCACTGGACACTGAGCGACGTGATTTACTTCTTCGCCGACAACGATGGAGAAGAGAACGAAGTTCAGGCTGATCAGATTCGCCTCTGGGATATAGCTCTCTCTGCTGACGAAGTTGCATTGCTTGGCGCTTATGGCGATCCCGAGCCCGAAGCATCCAGCGTGGTTGCTTACACTGGTGTGATTAAAGATGGTTCAGAAGGAGTAACTCCTGGCGATTACAAGTTCCTGCTCATGAGTGACATCGGCAGCACTATTCCCGCTTACACACCTGTTGTCCTGAAGGGCGAGCCTTCTGTTTACGAGTTCACTATTCCTGAAGTTGAGGTTGATCCCGAAGGTGACCTGAGGATTATCCATTCCGAGGTTGACGGCAGCGAAGCTCTCGCCAAGGAAGAGACCGAACCCATTGAGAACGACCTGAAGGGTACACTCGAGCCCATCGATGCAGCAGGCTTGTATGTTCTGGCTCTGGAAAATGACGTAGTTGGTTTCTATAAGGCAGAAGACGGCAAGATTGCAGCAGGCAAGGCTTACCTCGAAGTTCCCGAAGGCTCTGAGATTAGGGGCTTCGTCTTCACAGACGAGGGTGCAACCGGCATCCAGAACCTCAACGAGCTTAAGAGCACAAGCAACGCTATCTACAATGTTGCAGGTCAGCGCCTCAGCAAGATGCAGAAGGGCGTCAACATCGTGAACGGCAAGAAGATTCTCTACTAATTTAAGCACGATTCAAATATGAAAAAGATTTATTTGATTCCAGCCTTGAAGATAGAAGAGGCTCAGGCAGTTCAGATGCTTGCCGAGAGTCTGCCCATCATCAGCGGCACGACCGTTAGCGGCGACAAGACTCTGACAAAGGAGAATGATGCTTGGGACATCTGGGGCGACGCAGAATAAGCCTCAGTCCAAGCCCCTCGAATAAGAGGGAGAATATAAAGGAATCCCCGATGCGCAAAGGCGTGTCGGGGATTTTTGGTTGCCGGATTTTCCATAGCCTGAGGAGGGGCTCCAAACGCCGCGTGCGGCGATGCCCAACGCCGCGTGCGGGGATTGCCATCGCCGCAGCCGGGGATTGCCATCGCCGCAGCCGGCGTTTGAAAGGGCTCTACGGAGGGGTTTTTCCGAGGGGGAGTCAAAGGTGCTGCGGGCGTTAAGGGAGATGAGGAAGATAGCTTTCCTGCCGTGTATTTTTCGCAACCCGATGCAATTGTCCAATGCCCTCCACAAATTATTTCCTTAAAATAATCTGCATAATTCTTGGAGCGAAAAGTAAAAAAACGTAACTTTGCGTGCAATTATACATTATATATAATAAATACCTTATTTATATACTATGAAACTATGAAACATGGATTACTGATGTTGGCATGTATGGCAATGCTTTTCTCCATGCCGACTTTTGCCACAGACTGGCAAGCAAAAACGGACACCATTTGGCCTGCACGCCACTATCGCGAACTGAACGGCCTTGCGACAGGCGACCAGCGTTCGGAAACCTACATCAACTGGAACTACACTCAGGGCACAGTCCTCGTTTATGGCATTCACTTCCCGACGGGCCACGTTCGTGCCGATGCCGTCTTCAAAGCAAAGAGCGGCAAGTATGTCACCTTCGGCGTGCGCATCGTGCATCCGGCCACCGGTACCGTCGTACTCGACACCAGTTCCAAAAGCACCCAGACCTCGTCGGCAGTGCAGACAATGGAAATAATGCCCGACACCGAGATGCCCTACGACGGCTGGTACCGCTTCGAACTGACCTGTCCCGCCGGCGCAACCACACTCGAGCGCCTCAACCTGCTCCTCTTCCAACGCACCTCAACGCTCAAAATCACAGACTCGGAGATATTCATGGCTCCCAGCGTACACCTGTGGTGGGACAAGAAAGACCAAGGGGCACCGTCCGGTCAGAGCTACAACTGGGCTTACCTTGAGGTGATGTACCCCGAAGAATACAAGCAGCCGGCAACCTATCAGATGGCCATCGGCACCGACGGCATGTACTCCGGCATACAGATGCCCAACCGCAGCGACGGCAGCTACGGACACACGGTGCTCTTCTCCGTCTGGGACAATGGCGACGTGGACAAAGACAAGAACCTGCCCGATGTCATGCGGTCCGCAGCCGTCGACCTCGGACCGGAAGCCTACGCCACACGCTTCGGCGGGGAAGGCACGGGCTCGAGCATCCGCTACAACCGCGACGACTTCTGGGAGTTCGGCCACTGGGTTCAGTTCCTCTACAACGTACGCCCCGACATCATCAGCGTGAAGCAGGCAGACGGCACATTCAAGGAATTTGAGAGCACCCTGCAGACCGTCTGGTTCAAGCAAGCAGAAGAAACCGACTGGCACTACATGGGCACCCTCCGCATGGCAGGAGCCAACCGCCTCCTGAGCGGCATATACAGCTTCCTGGAGAACTTTGGCGACAGAGGCGGCAACCTGATGCGCCGCTGCTACTTCCGCAACGGAGCAATGCGCTCAGCCGCCGACGGGAAGTGGTACACACTCAACTATGCAGGCTACGGGCATACACAAGGAAAGAACCAACGCAATTCCCGCTACGACTTCGGCCACGGCGTCACCGGCCTCTACGACAATGCCTTCTACCTCGAAACAGGCGGCTACATGGGCACTCGCGACAGTGCCAGCACCTACACCCCACCCATGCAAGGCCAAATGCCGTGGGTAGATACCATCAACATCGCCCGACTGGAGCACCGCGTGGATGAAGGCGTACTGCACTATCAGACAAAAACCCTGCAGTCACGCGTCGAACTGACCCGCACCGTCTCCGACCCCGCCACATGGAAGTTGATCGGCTATACCGACGAAGAGACTGTAGGCGAAGGCGACAACGGACGTGCAGCCATGATACTCGACGGCCAAGCCAGCACCTACTACCACAACAAATGGAAGAACGGCTCCGTCGGTTATCCCCACAACTTCGACTTCGAAGCCCCCGACTCCGTAACCATCACCTCCATAGGACTGTTCCAGAACCGCGAAAGCACATATCGAGCCAAATCGCTGACGCTCTATACTTCCAGGAACGGCATATTGTGGAGAAAGGCAACGGCAAGCCTGAACATCGAAGACAGCGACTATCCCACCATACAGCTGCCAAAGGAGGTTTCAGCGCGATACTTCCGCCTCAGCTTCACGGCAGGCTACGGCGACAAGCTCCTCATCAACGAAGTCTTCTTCAAGTATGAATACCGCCTCAACGACCTGCTCGACCTCACACGACAGATTATCGAGGAGTCCGACACATGGGGCGGATACGCGCCTGCCGACCTGCAAGCATTACTTGATGTCTATGCCAACGGCACCTGCACCGACGCCGAGGCATTGCGCCTGGCTATCGAAGCCCTTGGCAAGACGACACAACCACTCACATACGGCGTAGTGGCAAAGGCCGAGAGCTTCACGCCGATGGCCGTCTATCAGCTTCACAATTACCTGGGGCGAGGCGACCTCATCGCCACAGCCGACAATGCGCCGTCCATTGCAGCCTCGAATGCCAACAATGCCCTCGAAGCATACCGCCAGCCATGCGCCGTTTCAAGCCCCTATTGCAACTGGATGCTTCTAAGCACCGGGGCGAGCAACCAGTATTACCTCTACAACCTTGGAGCCAAGAAGTATCTCGGAGCAGAAGGCACAGCAACCGTGCTCTCCGATATCCCGACGCCTGTCACCATCAGCAAGAAGGATAACGGCTTCACGCTTAGCATCAAAGGCAAGTACGTCAGCATCAAAGCCGATGCCGAGGCGCCTGTCATCCTCTCTGCATCAACAAGCACCAATTCCTACTTCCAGCTGCGCACCAACCAATACCTGAGGCCCGACGAAGACACTGTCTCCCAATTAACGGCCCAAGCCGAACAGACTGTCAACGACAACAATCCTGCTCTTCTCTATCTGCATGGCTTACAAACCTACTCTAAGGCATTTGTCGCACAGCCTGATTTGAGCTCAAAGCTCATCAAGGGCAGCTCGTATCTCTCCTCGAATGCCAACACGACGCAACAAAGTGCACACGACTTAGCCAAGCTTGTCGACGGCAAGACCAGCACGTACTACGAGACATGGTACAGCGGGATTACATGGCCGCAGGAGATGTCGTTCATTCAGGCCCGCGTCTCAAATAACCTCAATGCTATTGCCTTCAGCTTTACGCCTTCGCAGAATCCTGAGTACGGCTTACCCGACATCCCTACAGACATCACGGTATATTCTTCATCCACGACAAACAACTTATTGCCTATAGCCAAGCTGTCGGAAGACATGCCATCGTCAATCAGCGAAAGCTATGTTTCGCCTGTCATCTTCTCTGACGGAGCGTCGCGTTTCCTTCGCTTTCAGGTAATGAAGACCATAGGCAATCGCGAAAACAGTCGCGTCTTCGCCATGAGTGAGTTTCAGGTGCACAATGCCATCATCGACGAGGAAGCTTCTCCTTATTACAGAAAGGCTAATGTCAAGGAGGCTTTCGATGACTTGATGACGCTGCTTCAGGACATGCGCACCCGCATCGGAAACGGCAACGTCACTCCCGAGGCACGCGAATCGCTGCAGCAAGCCATCGAGCGGGCAGAGCAAGCACTCGAAAACTCGACGGAGATAACGAGTGTCGTGGGCTCCTCTGTCATGAAGGACGGCACTATCTACAACCTTTCCGGCCAGCGTGTAAACAAGATGCAGAAGGGCATCTACATCGTGAATGGCAGGAAGATACTGAAGTAAAAAAGCCCATAAACACAAAGAAGGCAGCCCCGCGACAAGGAGCTGCCTTCTTCCGTTTTGTCTCAACTAAAGGTCAGAGAAAAGTTCCCATATTATCTTGCCCCAGATGGAGAAGAAGAAGATGAGAGGCAGTATACAGCAGACGGCTATGGCGATGAGGATAGCCTTGAGGCAGCCCTTGTTCTCGTTCTTCACCACTATAGGCTCCGAGTCATATTTCACCTGTTGGGCGAGGCTATCGGGATTGACGTCCATACCTTTCTGGCGCAAGCGGTCCTCAGGCGTATTGGCGGCAGGCGTCACGAGCCATATCACAATATATATAAGAGGCAGGGGCAAGCCGATGCCAATCAAGGTGATGATGATAGCTCCGAGTCGCCAGATGACTGGTTCGCCCCGTTCGAAATAGATTGCGAGGCCGGAGCAGACGCCGCCCAAGACCTTGTCGTCGGCACAACGGTAGAAGCGATGTGTGCGGACATGGTGCTTGCTTCTGGTATATATATCGTCTGCATACCTGCCCGCCTCGTCGCTGAAGCGCTTGAAATCCTCTTTGAAGCCACTCTCCGCTCTGTGCCCGCCTTCACTTTTATTATAGTTTGCAAAGGCACTTTCCGACTTGTTACCACTTTCTCCGGCAATGTCTTCGGCATTCCCTATCGTATCGATTATCTCCTTCACAGCATGGATGTCGATGGCTGTCATACCTGCTTCACGGTCTTTCCATAGCAGTTCTGCCACGCGATGCTCAATGTCGTCGGCTATCTCCTCACCTCCTTCCTGAAGGGAGAAGTAGCGATGCATACTGTTCAGGTAGTTATCAAGGAGATTGTAGGCATCCTCGTCGATATTATATAATGTGCCGAAGAGGTTGATGCTGATGTTCTTTTTCATTGTTTTATTTGTTTTAGTGTTTATTTTTCGAGTTTCAGGATATTTACTGTTCGCAGGATTTCTTCCCAACTGGCATCGAGCTGTCTGAGCGCTTCCTGCCCATCATCGGTCAGGACATAGTATTTTCGAGGCGGTCCCTGCGTGCTTTCCCGCCATTCGTAGCCGAGGAGCCCGTCCCTCTTCAACCTTGAAAGCAACGGATAGAGCGTACCTTCCATCACAATCATCTCGGCTTCGTGGAGGCGCTGGATGATGTCGTTCGCATAGCAAGGCTGGTGTCTGAGCAAGAGCATGATGCAGTATTCGAGCATACCCTTGCGCATCTGCGATTTCGTGTTGTCGGTATTCATTTATTCTGACATTACGTGTTTTGATACTGCAAAGGTAGGCATAATATAAATACCTTGTATCGCAAGGTACTTTAATTTAACATAATTTATAGTTTTACAAGCGAAACTACCCCACCCCTAACCCCTCCCCTTCAAGGAATGGGAGGGGAGAAAGGAGAGCTGACCTGCTTCATTTTCTGAGAATGCAAGCTGTATCCAAACTCCCCGCCCCTTTAAGGGGAGGGGTAGAGCGAAGCGAGGGGTGGGGTACCAAGGCAAAACCCACAACAGAAAAGCACCGAATTTGTCAAGATATTTCTCATGGGGGTCTTCTCTGACGGCTTATTTTGCTCCGTCTGGCACTTTTGCCCACCCAACACAAAAAAGTGGCTTAAATCGCGTTTCGCCCTAAAATCAAGGGTTTCAGAAGCCGAGTTTTAAGAAATGAAGTAAAGAAAGTATAAGTGTAGCGTGCTTAACAATCAAACAGCGCATAGTTTAAGGCAAAATTCCGCGTGCGGCGTTGGGCAACTCCACACGGGGAAATTACAAACGCCGCGTGTTAAGTTTGCAAACGCCGCGTGCGGCGTTGGGAAACATCACATAGGGAGATTGGATTTTCGGCATTTTATGGCTGGATTTTTGTCAAGAAATTTTCAAAAAGAAGACTGGCGGAAAATGGTGAGCAGGCGTCGTTTTCTACCCCACCCCTAACCCCTCCCCTTCAAGGAATGGGAGGGGAGAAAGGGGAGCTGGCCTTCCGCATATCCTGGAAATGGGAGGGGAGAAGGAAGAATCGCCCTGCCGCACATCCGTGGATTGCAAGGGGTAACCTCAACTCCCCGCCCCTCTAAGGGGAGGGGAAGAGCGAAGCGAGGGGTGGGGTAAGCAGCGAAAAACAGAGGTTCAATGGCAAAAATAGAGAAAAACTTTGTTTTTCTTTTGTATTTTACGCAACTTTTCGTACCTTTGTAGGCAGAATGGATAATCTGTAACATTAAATAAAACAACAAACATGAAAAAACGAATCTTTTCTACGCTGAGCATCCTGTTGATTGCTCTCGCTGCTCTTGCAGAAGGCAGGGCTAAGTATGTGTTCTATTTCATCGGCGACGGAATGGGTGTGAACCAAGTCAACGCAGCCGAGACCTATCTCGGTGCCCTTGAAGGCCGCATTGGCATTCAGGAACTTTGCTTCCCCAGCTTCCCCTATGTAGGCCTCATCAACACTCAGAGTGCCACGAACGGTGTGACCGACTCGGCAGCCGGCGGTACGGCTCTGGCCAGCGGAAACAAGACGAAGAACGGCGCTCTCGGCGTACTGAAGGACCTGGAAACACCCGTCAGCTGCATCGCCCATTGGGCAAAAGAGGCTGGTGCGGCAGTCGGCGTATCGACCAGCGTGAGCATAGATCACGCTACGCCTGCAGCCTTCTACTCGCATGTGGCAAAGCGCGGAATGACCTATGAGATTGGTTCCCAGCTGCCTACTTCAGGCTTCGACTTCTTCGGAGGAAGCGACTTCGTGAAGCCCGAGAACCCCAATGGCGGCCCAGACCTCTATGCACAGGCTCAAACTGCCGGCTACACGATAGCACGCGGCTACAAGGACTACCAGAAGAAGTGCAAGAAGGCCGAGAAGATGATTCTCTTCCAGCCTGAAGCAGCAAGCAAGATAGAACGCGGCTCCATCCCTTATGCACTCGACCGCACGAAGGACGACCTCACGCTGCAGGACATCACCCGCGCAGGTATCAACTTCCTCATGAAGAAACAAGGCCTCAGAGACGGCTTCTTCTTTATGGTGGAAGGCGGCAAGATCGACTGGGGCTGCCACGCAAACGACCCCGTCTTCATCAGCGAACTCATCGATATGGACAACGCCGTCAAGGTGGCCTACGAATTCTATCAGCAGCACCCCGACGAGACGCTCATCGTCATCACTGCCGACCACGAGACGGGCGGACTGGTGCTCGGCCGAGGCGCGTACGAGCTGAACCTCAAGGCCGTATCCTATCAGAGAATGAGCATGGTGAAGCTTGAGCGCGAACTCAAGGCTATGAAGGAGAAAATGGGCAACGCTTTCACTTGGGACGAAGGCAAGAAGTTCCTCTCAGCAAACTTCGGCTTCTGGGACGGCGTGACGGTCAACGACGACCAGACAAAGCGCCTCGAGAGCTCTTTCAACGAGTTCAAGGAAGGCAAGGCTGGTGCCGACCGCCTCTGCAGCACAGTGAAGCACGTCATCTCCGAGTGCGCGATGATTGGCTGGCAAAGCGGCGGACACAGCAACGGCTATGTTCCCGCCTTCGCAATCGGTGTTGGAGCAGAGCAGTTCCACGGCCGCTTCGACAACACCGAAATATGCAAGAAGATGGCGAAGGCTGCCGGATGGGAAGTTAAGTAACAACATTTCGGGCGGGACTTTGTTCCGCCCTAAAACATATTTAGGGTAACAAGACATGAAAGGGAAAACATTTCTTGCAGGAATCGCACTCTTGCTTCTGCCCTTCCTTGCAAAGGCAGAGGGCGGCAAGAGTCAGGTTCCTCTGGCCGACCCGTACATCCTGCTCGACGGCGACACCTACTATGCCTACGGCACGAACGACGCCGACGGCATCCGCTGCTACACGAGCAACGACTTGCGCGTCTGGAAATACGAGGGACTGGCTCTCAACAAAAGCAACACCACAGAGACAAAATGGTTTTGGGCTCCCGAGGTCTATCACGTCAAAGGCAAGTACATCATGTACTACTCTGCCAACGAGCACCTCTATGCCGCGACGTCTTCCTCGCCGAAAGGCCCCTTCGTGCAAGTCGGCTCCTACCAGATGGGAAGCGTCCTTGCGAAAGACGACGAGAAGTGCATCGACTCGCATGTCTTCTTTGACGTCAAAGCAAATGGCGACACCATCGCCTACATCTTCTTCGTGCGCTTCACCGACGGCAACTGCATCTGGCAGGCAAAGCTAAGCGACGACTTCATCACTCCTGTCGCCGGCACCCTGCGCAAATGCTTTGCCGCATCACAGTCGTGGGAGCTTAAGGAAGGCAGAGTCAACGAGGGGCCGAATGTCATCAAGCACAGGAACACATACTACCTGACATATTCCGGCAACGACTACCGCAGTCAGGACTATGCCGTAGGCTATGCCACAACAACAAACATTGCCTCGGGCTCTTGGACGAAGTACAGCAGCAATCCCATCCTCCGGCGTTGGGACGACCTCGTTGGCACAGGCCATCACTCGCTCTTCTACGATAAAGACGGAGCCCTGCGCATCGTCTTCCATGCCCACAACAGCACAGAAAGCGTACAGACACGACTGATGTACATCGGCACGATGCAATTCAGAGGCAGAAACCTCGAGATGCTTAGCGACCCTATCATCAGGCCGACGCTCTCTACCACAGCCCCCTACAACCCAGAGCTCATCACGCAGTCCTGGGGTTTTCAGGACGGCGGAGCGGTCACCGTCGATCTGAACAATGACGGAAGCCAGGACATCGTGACCGGCGGCTTCGGTAATACCGTTCAGAACTCCGCCACAGATGAAAACACAAGCAAGCGCATGTCCTACCTTGCTACCTTCAGCCCCACCTCTCACAAATGGATGAAGGTCTTGACCGCCCCGCCTTTTAAGGTGGCCGACTCGCCGTCGCTCGTTCCCTGCGACATCAACAATGACGGGAACATGGACATCATCGCATTCGAGCAGACAGGCTATGATACGTCAGAAGAAGCCTATCTCGGTGGCTATGGGCACGAGGGCATCTTCCTGGGCAAAGGCAACGGAACCTTCACGGAAGAAGTGCCGCTCCTGCTCCCTCAAGAGGGAGAGAACACAGAGCAGGAAGCCAGCATCTGGGGAGATTTAGCGGGAGCGTGCAATGCAGAGATTATCGACATTGACAACGACGGACGGCTCGACATCATCCTCGCAGGTCATCAGGGCGAGACAAACTGCAACGTCATCCTGCACAACCAGTCTTCCAGCGACAGCGCTCTGCGCTTCTCCGTAGAGCCATACGACACGGAGTTCCTGCTCCGCAAGGCAATCATCAAGCCCGCCGATTTCAACAACGACGGCTTCCAGGACTTCGCCATCTCAGCCCTCGTGGACGGGAAGGAGGGACAGCTGCGCTTCACCGACATCTTCCTTAACAATCCCGACCAACACGGCAAGTTCGTCCGCCTGGGCTTGGGCGAGAAAGGAGCCAACATCAAGCGCAAGTCCAACGGCGCTCTGCAGGTTGCCGACTTCAACGACGACGGATGGCTCGACATCATGCTCGCAGGGCTGGGCGAAGCATCCGCAGGAGAAACGGCAACCAGGCAACGCATCTACATCAACCAAAAGACGGAAGTGCCCAGCTTCAGTGCCATCAGTTGCGAGTTCCAAAACGACATCTACACGCTCTCCTCTTCCGCCGGCAATTCTGCAGGCGTGATAGATTGGGATGGAGACGGTGACTACGACATCCTCCTCGGCGGCACAAAGTCGAATGTCTATGGAGGAATGCTCTACCTCAATAACGGGCAAGGCATCCTCAAACGCAGCACAGCCATCCCTGGAGCCACAGGAGCCTGCATCACCTTCCCTGACTACAATGGCGACGGACGCAAGGATTTTCTGCTCTGCGGCCTTTCGAAGGACAACACTTATCTGACGTCAGCACAGCAAGGACGCAATGCCATCCTCTGCTACAACCTCTCACCCCAGCCATCACGACCTGATGCACCGCTTGCCCCAGCCTTCGACAAGCACGACGGCATAGTGACGCTCTCGTGGCAAGCACCAGAGACGGCACATCCAGGCTTTACCTACGAAGTCTTCATTAAAGACGAAGAGGGCAGACTCATCAACAGCATACCTGCCTTCATAGGCGGCACAAACGACGGCAAACGCAAGGAGAATCGCCTCGGACGCGTCGGCACGAGGACAGAATGGCCTTTCAGACCCACAAAGCCCGGCACATACAGTTGGGGCGTGCAGACCGTTGATGCGGCCTACACAGGCTCTACCTTTACAGAAGGGCCCCAGTTTGCCGTCACAGAAGAGGACATTGCCTCCCACATTAAAGACCTTAGGGACCTTAAAGACCTTAGGGACATCAAATGCCTTTACAACCTTTCTGGGCAAAGACTTTCAAGGGCACAGAAAGGGATTAACATAATAAACAAACAAAATAAACCCTTTAAAGTTATAAAGCGATGAAAAAGACATTACTTTCCGTGCTGTTGCTCGTTGCATCAGCCATCATGGCCCAAGCACAGGGCTTTCGTGTTATCAAAAGCGACGGAACTGTTTATCAGTTCAGTTGGGTAGCGGACAGAATAGAGTTCTATGAAGGCGACGGCGACCCGAACTGGGTTGAGCCTATCCCTGATGAAGTGAAAGACGCTATTGCGACACTTCAATCAGCATGCGCAACGAACGCTGCTAAAATTGACCAAATCCAGGCAGCCCTCGAAGAAAACAAGGCGGCTGATTTGAATGTTGTGAAAGATCTTGCAGATATTAATGAACAACTCTCAGACCGAATCAACGAATTAGCACTACATGTTACAGAAAACACAGGTATGATTGAACGTAACACAACTAAGATCGATCGTAACACAGCAGATATTGCAACGATAGGTGAAAAGGTCGAATGGTGCCAATATGCGGTTTCTGAGCATGATGTAGTGATAAAGGACCATCAGGTAACTATCGAGAGCCTGTTGAACCAGTGCAGGACTTTGAATGATAAAATCACAACCGTTGAGGATGTGATTGCCAGCCTTGAGCAAAATATCAATCAGGACTTCAATAATATTCAGAAGCAGATTGACGAGCTCAATAGCTCTCTCTTTGCCACAATCCAAAGTCAGCAAGAGCAGTTTCAATCTCTCAAACTTGAGAACCAAAATCAGCAAGCAATGATTGATGAATTAAGTGTGCGTATATCACAGCTCGAGAACCTAATCAATCAACTGAGGAATCAATAATCTGACGATATTCCTCAAGTATAAGGCCTCCCCACAAAAGGGGAGGTTTTTTTGTGCTGACAACGACGGGCATGACCGCAGCCACAGTCATATTCAAAGACACCACGTGTGATGTTGGCTAAATCCACGTGTGATGTTTGCTAAATCCACGTGTGATGTTTGCTAAATCCACGTGTGGATTTTGAGTGTAGGAAGAGACGCATCAGTTGCGGACGGGTGCAGAGGGAGGCGTTGCCTCTGCGGCGCTGCCCCATAGCTTGTTGGGGCGGTTGCCCATTTCCAGTAAAAGCGTGGCGCCGTCCTTTATGTCATCGTGGCTGAACCAAGGCTTGTTCCAGGGCTTTCCATTGAGCGTGGCGCTCTGGATGTACTTGTTCTCCTGACTGCATCCCCTGGCCACGATGTGCAGTTCCTTGCCATCGGGCAGTTTGATGCGAGCGTCGGTAAAGAGCGGCGACCCGATGTTGTAGGCAGGGAAACCGGGCGTGACAGGATAGAACCCGAGTGAAGAGAACACCACGAACGAGGTCAGGCCGCCGCCATCCTCGTCGCCGGGTATGCCCATCACGTCGTTGCGGAACCAAGTGTCGAGGCATTGACGGATGCGCTTCTGTGTCTTCCAAGGCGCTCCTGCATAATTATATATATAAGGTATATGGAGCGAAGGCTCGTTGGCCATCGAGAACTGTCCGATGTTGCCCGTCTGGTCGGGGAGCTGGCCGTAGAACTGCCACTTGCTCCTTCCCATGGGTTCCGTGAAGGTGCGGTCGAGCTCACGAGTCATTGCAGAGCGGCCTCCCATCAGTTGCGCAAGGTCGGCAAGGTTGTGCTGCACATCCCAGCGATAAGTCCAGCCGTTGTTCTCGTCGTATGCTTCGCGAGCGCCAAGTCCTCCGCTGAAGCGATAGTCGAAGTCGGGCAAGAAGTTGCCGTCCTTGTCTTTGGGATGGAAGAACTTCGTCTTGGCATTCCAGACATTGCGGTAGTTGTAGCTGAGGGCAAGATACTTGGCGGCTTCTTCCTCCTTGCCCAAGAACTCGGCAATACGGGAAAGGCACCACTCGTCGTAGCTTGTGCCGAGTGTGACGGCCACCGGCTGTCGTTTCTCGAAGCCGTGCACATTGGGGTCGGTCTCTTCCTCGTCCTTTGCCAGAGCAGGGATGTAGCCTTTCTCTTTATAGAACTTGTCGATGCCATCGCCTGCAGGACGCCCGCTCCAAGGCGCAAGTGTCTTTTCCTCGATGCCCCTCCTGCAATACTCGAAGGCACGTTCGGCATCTACCTCAAGCCCCTTCCATAGCGCATCTGCCACCATTGCCACGCCGTGATTGCTGTTCATCCTGCGCGTGTCTCCGGTCATCTCGGGGAAAGTCGGCATCCACTTCGTGCCCATCTGCTCTGCCATACGAAGGTAGCTCTCGATGATGTCCTCCTCTTTCTGAGGTTGGATGAGCGCACGAAGCGGGTGCGCGGCACGATAAGTATCCCATATCCAGTCGTCGGTATAGAAGGGCTGGCCATCATCGTCGTGCACCTGCCCGTCGAAAGCCGAGAAGTAGCGGCCATCTTCGCTGAGGCAGACGGGACGTTCGAAAGTACGGTAATATGCCGTATAGAGGACAGTCTTCTGGTCTTCCGTACCGCCTTCGACAAGGATGTTGCCCAGCGTCTCGTTCCATTCCTTGCGGCCGTCCTTCATGACTTTGGCAATGTCGAAAGCCTTCCCCTGCTCGCGTTTGAGGTTCTTCTCTGCCTGTTCCTGACTGATGAGGGAGATGCCGTAGCGGAAGAGCACCTTCTTTGTGCCTGCAGGGAAGCGCATGGCTGCACAAGCCCGAGGTTCCTCGGTAATCCACTTGTCGCTTATCTTTCCGTCTTGAAGCAGGCCGACCTTCTCGGGCTGCACATCGAACTCGCCAGAGAAGTAGATCTTCATGTGCTGCCCCATCCGCTGGCTGCCGGAAGCATGCCTGCCATCGACCTGCATCCTGCCGTCCTCCGTGAAGAGAAGTATCGTGGCGGGCTTTGAGAAGTCGAGAAGGGTAAGCTCGTAGATAGCACTCTGATGCGACACAGCCAGGTGGGCATCGATGCTGTTGTCGGCTATCTGCACCTGATAGTCATAGGGCGTGATGCGCTCGTTGTCCCAAGAGGTTGCGATGATGGGGCGCAGGAAGTCGTCTTGCGTGATGCTCAGGCGGAAGGCGCTCCGTTCGCGATGATTGGTGACAGCCATTGGCAAGCCTTCGAGCATCTCAGCTGTATAGTCGCTACGCGTCGGGTAGATGCGCATCAGGCTGTTGGGCAACTGAACTGTCGGGAAACAGGGAACCAGCAGATGGCTGACGCTGCCGATGTAGGGATTCACGAAATCGACAGGCTCCGTCCTTATGGCAGCCGAACTGGCAAGAGGGGCAATCAGAAGGGCTGCAAGGATATTCTTCAGGTTAATCTTCATAGCATTTCTGTTTAATTTACTGCAAAGATACGAAAAAAACTCTAATACCTAATCCTTATTCCCCATTCTTTTTGTATCTTTGCACTACGAAAATAAAAAACATCATCAGACATGAGACATCTCATCACTATTTCACTTCTTCTTCTCCCCTTTTCTCTATTTGCACAGGCACCCGTCAAGACAACCTTCGTGAGCGGCACAGGTCCTAACGACGACGAGGGGCCCAAGATGATTTGCGACGGCCGGCTCTCCACGAAATGGTGCATCGACATCCCTCACCAGTTGCCCTACTCGATTGTCCTCGACGCAGGAAAGCAGACAAGCATCGCCGAGTACGGCTTCGCTACGGGCGACGACACGAGTTCCTATCCCGACCGCAACCCTGTGACGTGGCGTCTCTTGGGCTCCAACGACAAAGAGAACTGGATACCTGTTGACGACCGCAAGAACGACCGCAGCCTTCCCGCAGAAGACTTCTCGGAATACCGCTTCAAGCCAACTGCCGGAGGGGCCAAGGACAAGTTCCGCTACTTCCGGTTCGAGTTCATCAGGATGGCAGGAAGCACACGCATCCAGCTCAGCGAAATCAACCTCTACGACAAGCCGCAGACGCCTGTAAAAGCCGCTTTCGTGAAGGGTTCCGGCAGACACGACAAGGAAGGAGCGCCCATGATTGCCGACGGGTTCCTCTTCACGAAATGGTGTATCGACGAACCGCAAGAGATGCCCTACAGCATTGTCCTCGATGCAGGCGGACAGACGCCCATCACCGAGTATCGTTTCTACACGGGCGACGACACACACTCCTACCCCGAGCGCAACCCCGTCACTTGGCGCATGAGCGGCTCCAACGACCAGCAGAACTGGACGACGCTCGACGAACAGAAGAACAACCGCCGCCTCCGCGACGAAAACGAGCAGGAGTATCGCTTCAAACCTGCTACTACAGGCAACTACCGCTACTACCGATTCGAGTTCCTCCGCATGGCAGACGGCACTCGCCTCCAGCTCAGCGAAATCAAGCTCTTCAAGTAACCTGCCTCATCAACCTTTGCCCCTCGCCCCTGAAAACAGCAAGAAGAGCGAACGAGGCAAGGCATGACAGCCAATACAGACAGGGGCGATGCACCACTCCACACGGTGCATCGCCCCTTTTTTGCTGCCTGGTCACAAAACATCGCAGGCGGCGTTCGTTGATTTATCATGATGCAGCAATTGATTTATCATGATGCAGCAATTGATTTATCATGATGCAGCAATCAACCTAACTGCAAATATTTGGCAAAAGACTTGCAGGAGTGGAGTTTTTTCACTACCTTTGTGGAGCAAACTAACACGAAACAACTATGGCAATACAGTTTTCTATCGCAAAACGTGGGTTGCTGCCTCACGAAAAAGAGCAGCAGAATGTCGATGAAGCAACGAGTCTGAAGAACCTCCGGCCTCAGCTGGAATGCCCGACGACGGTGGATGCGGTGGATTTCCAGAGCAGCAGTCTCCGTCTGCCCTCGGTGATGCCCAAAGGCGAGCTGCAGGCTGCGCTGAGCACGATGCAACGCGTCTTGCTGCATGAGCTCGAGCAGGGCAATGCCGTCACGCTGCCTGGAATCGGCACTTTCCGACTCACCTTGAAGGGCGACATCGAGGTGAAGGACGGCAACTATCACGGGAAGGATGTCCATGTGGATGGCATCAACTTCCGTCCCGACAACGAATTCCTGAAGACGATACGAGGCTTCAAGGTGGAGCAAGTGCCCTTCGGCCAGGCCTTCCAAACAGGAGAGACAGAAGTCGAGGCATGCCTCGCCGAACTCTTTGCCCGCCAAAACACCATCACGAACAAGGATGTGGCCACAGCCTTCGGGCAGACTCTGACGCGCAACCGCATCGTGGTGCTTCTGGGGCGCCTCGTCAAAGAAGGCCGCCTCATTCGCGAAGGCAAAGGCGCTCAGACACGCTATCGTGCCGCTCAAGGCAGCTTCTGACAAGACCGCACTTTCGAGATAACTATCCATAATCAACCACCTTTAACATTAACACACAATGAAAGAACTGAAAGGAACCAAGACCGAGAAAAACCTCATGGAGGCTTTTGCCGGTGAGAGCATGGCTCGCAACAAGTACACCTACTTTGCCTCAAAGGCCAAGAAAGACGGATATGTGCAGATTGCCGCAATCTTCGAGGAGACGGCAGCCAACGAGAAGGAACACGCAAAGCTTTGGTACAAGTACCTGAACGGCGGCAGCGTGAGCGATACAGCGACGAATCTGGCCGATGCAGCCAACGGCGAGAACTTCGAATGGACGGACATGTATGCCCGAATGGCAAAGGAAGCTCGCGAAGAAGGCTTCGACGAGATAGCCGCAAAGTTCGAACTGGTGGGCGCCATCGAGAAGCATCATGAGGAACGCTACCGCAAACTCCTCAAGAACATACAGGATGCTGTGGTCTTCTCCCGCGAAGGCGACGTCATCTGGCAATGCGCAAACTGCGGCCATATAGTAATCGGCAAGCAAGCACCCGAGGTATGTCCCGCCTGCAACCACCCGCAGAGCTACTTCCAGATAAAGGCAGAAAACTACTAATAAGAGGTGAAAAGGTGAAAAGGTGAAAAGGTAAAAAGGTAAAAAGTGGGAAAAGCAGCCACCTCAGACTTTAATCCTTTAACCTTTTCACCCTTTCACCTTTTAACCTTTTTACCTTTTAACCTCTTCTATTTCCATGATGAAGCGTCTGGAATCGCTGGATGCCTTGCGAGGCTTCGACCTGTTTTGTCTGGTCGCACTCTCCGAACTCATCGAAGAGTTGTCGGAAGTGATAGACAAGCCCTGGATGTATACCGTGATGGCGTGCTTCACGCATAAGACCTGGGAAGGCTTCTCGCCTTGGGACCTCGTGATGCCGCTCTTCATGTTCATGGCCGGTGTGGCGATACCCTTTGCGCTCGGAGGAAGCAAGGAGCAGGGAGCAAAGGGCAAGGCTGTCTATTGGCGCCTCATTCGTCGCGTCATCCTGCTTTGGATATTCGGCATGATGGTTCAGGGCAACCTGCTGGCTCTCGACCCTAATCGCATCTACCTGTTCACGAACACCTTGCAGGCGATTGCGGTCGGCTACTTCTTCAGCGCCCTTATCTATCTGCATACCGGATGGAAGACACAAACAGGCATAGCGGTCGCTCTTCTGCTTGTCTTCTGGGCTGCAATGGAGTTCGTGAGCTTCGGAAGCTACGGAGGCGGCGACTACACACCTCACGGCAACCTTGCCGAAGGCATCGACATGACTGTGCTTGGGCGCTTCCGCGATACGGCACAGGTCGTCGACGGACAAGTGGTCGTCAGGGAAAGCTATACCTACACCTGGCTCCTCAGCAGCATCAACTTTGTAGTGACGGTGCTGACAGGCATGCTTGCAGGCGAAGCACTCAAGGGCTCGATGAAGCAAGGGCGCAAGGTCATGTTGCTCCTGATAGCAGGCATAGCGATGGTGACCCTCGGCTGGACTTGGGACATAGTGCATCCCGTCATCAAGCACATCTGGACAAGTTCCATGGTGCTCGTCAGCAGCGGCTACTGCTTCCTGCTCATGGGGCTCTTCTATTGGTGGATTGACTGTAAGGGACACAACAAGCACCTGACCTTCCTGAAGGTTTATGGCATGAACAGCATCACGGCCTATGTGGTCAGTCATGTCATCGACTTCAAGAGCATCAGCCGCTCGCTCTTCTTCGGCCTCAAGCAATATGTGGGCGACTACTACGACCTGCTCATCCACTTCAGCAACATCGCCATCCTTTTCATCATCCTCTACATCCTCTATCGGAACAGAATCTTCCTTCGCGTATAACGCCAACAACAAGGAAACAAGCCCCGCTGAGTCATGCGACGCAACGGGGCTTGTTTAATAGAGAAGCAAGGTCTCGCCCTACTTCTTGAAGAGGTGCGGCACGAACTCCTTGAGGCTGCGGCGCCATGTGAGCCATTCGTGATGGGTGCCAGGGGAGACATAGTAGTCCACCTTGATGCCTGCGCTGCGAAGCTCATTCACAAGCCGGTCCGTGCCGAAGTTCTCCTCAGAGCCGAAACTGAGGAAGAGGTAATGGATGCGGCTGTTGAACTCCTGGCTACGGGAGAAGGCGCCGTCGTAAGTCTTGTTGATGTCGAGCCCGAAGATGGCTCCGCTGAAGCCTCCCATCCAAGCGAACTTGTCCATGTTGTTCATCACGAGGTCGAAGGTCTGGTGACCGCCCCACGAGAGGCCTGCCATAGCTCGATTGTCGCGGTCGGCTTTCGTGCGGAAGTTGGCATCGATATAGGGTATCAGGTCTTCCGTCATCACCTTATAGAACGAGGCACCGTACTGGGAACGTCCTGCCTGATTGTTGCCTCCGCGGAAAGGAGCCTTCACATCGCCGCTCTCCATCACCACCAGCATCGGAACTGCCTCGCCACTGGCAATCAGGTTGTCCATGATGTGCTGCATCCGGCCTTGTATCGTCCAGCTCGTCTCGCCCTCGCCCATGCCGTGCTGCAGGTAAAGGACTGGATATTTCTTCTTGCCTTTCTCGTACTCTGCTGGCGTATAAACCATAGCATGACGCCACTCGCTCGTGCTCTGGGCATAGTAGTAAACGCTGCGGATCTGACCGTGAGGAACGCCATGCTGCGGACGATAATAGTCTCCTTCCGGTCCTTCGGGAATCTCTATGCCACCCGACTCTCGGCAACAGCCAAAGAAGGTCTCGGTGGCAGGGTCGATGAAGTTCACGCCATCGATATTGAGGAAGTAATAATGGAAGCCGACAACCAACGGGTCGGTGACAGCCATGAAGCCTCCCTTGCCGTCTGGCTGCATATCGTATTTCTTGTTGCAGATATCAACCACGACCTTCTTGGCCTGAGGCGCATGGATGTAGAAGTAGGCACGGCGCTCTATGTCAACCTTTGGGAAGTCGTTGCCGGGAATGGTCGTTTCGGCCGTCACCGCATCCTCAGGAACCTCAATCTTCTTGGCATTCATCATGGCAGGACGCTTCGGCTCATACCCCAAGAAGCGGGCTGCGGCGGCTCCATAGCGATAACCCAACTCGCGATAACCCGCCGCATCGAAGTGCAAGCGGTCGGGGCCATTCGTGCATCCCTCGGAAGAGATGACCTGACAGGTGTGGATGGTCTGCGGCAACTCACTTATCTGCTTGTTGCAACCGATGCAGACGCCTTCGCCATTTGCCTGAACCACGCCGCCCACATAAAGAGGCACCTCTTCGGGCTTCAGCTTCAAGTCGCCAAGGAGATGGTCATAGACGTTCTTCACCTTCTTTCCCCATTCGGGGTCGCCTGTGTTCGACTCGCCTTGATGCATAAGGATGCCCTTGATGACGCCATCTCCTTGAGCCTTCTTTGCCAAAGAGACAAGCGCCTTGTAGGGGTTGTTGTCATAGTTGGCAAGCATGCCTGGCATCCATGCGGGAACTTGCTTCAAGTAGATCTCGATGCTATCGGGCATGAAGCCTTCTATCTTGATGCCTCCGATGGCCACATGAATCACGCCAATCCTGATGTTCTCGGGCAACGAAGCCACAAGCGTACGGCCAAACCAGTCGGCTGGCGACAAGCCTGTATTGGGTCGGCACAAGGGAGCGAAAGCCTCGCACCACTCGCCTTTCTTGCGACCGCGCTGAGCGTCGTCCACAGCAGGCATCAAAAGGAAGCGAGGCCCAGGGCTCTCAATATCCACAGCTTCAGGTTTGGCAGCACCTTCCATATTAGACTGCCCGAAGCATAGGAAGATGTAGAAGTTCTCATCGACGGCTGCCGACAGTCTGGTGCCGGACACGGCCATCAGGCCAAGAGCCAGGAGGCTCAGAATAATGTTGCGTTTCATAATGATTTGTATTTGTTATTGTGTTTAGTGACTGCGGAAATTCCATTTCGAGTTGTCGGTGCTGAAGTCGTATGGAGCCAAGGTCGGGGTGCTGTCTGCAATGGAATACAGCACGTAATGGGTGTTCACGCCGTCTTGCCCCGGGATGGCTTTCGGCATGATGCGGTAGGTGCCATCGGCCAGCTGCTCGATGCGCCAGAGCTGTTCAGGGGCGCCAGTAAACGTAGGCATTGTGGTGACCTCAAGCTTGGCGGTAGCCGTCAGAGCGCGCTCCGTTCCCTCGATGACGATACGATAATAGGGACCGCCCAAATAGCCGCCTGCTTCTGGGACGGGGGTAATGGTCCATCGCTGCCAAGGGCGGAACATATAGTCGCTGCAGCGCACGGGAATCTCACCTTTCGGCCATCCACTGACAATATCCTCGAGCCTTTGGTTGGGAAGGACCTTCAGGGGCTCGTTAGGGTCTATCTGCCAGAAGCGCTGCCGTTCCTGTTCCATGCGGACGAAGTCGACAGTCAGTTCCAAGGAATAGCCGCGGCGCTCCGATTCAATCTCGAAGGTGCCGCCCTTGAAAGGCTTGGCGGCACAGGGCCAATCGTTCTTCCATAGCAAAGGACAGATACCGAGGACGGAACGGCCGCTCCTATCGAAATCTGCCTCGAAATGGCACGACATCACCTCGACGCCCTCGTCGATGACGGTTCGTCCGAAGTGGCCTGGGCCTGTCTTGCGGTCGCCAGCGGCAATCACCATCTTGCCTCCTCCATGAAACATATCGCGTCCTACATTATCTATATATGGGCCATCGACAGAGCGGGAACGTCCAACGACGATGTTATAGGTAGAGTTGACGCCGTCGCAACAGGTGCCATGCGTGCCCAGCAAATAGTACCAGCCGTTATGGTAAAGCAGGTCGGTGGCCTCGCAATCAATGGCGATGTCTTTCTCCACATTGCCTTTCACGCGTTCACCCGTCTTGGGGTCAAGTTCAATGAGACGAATCGTACCGAAATAGGTGCCGTAGCTGCACCAAAGACGCCCCGTATTAGGGTCGAGGAGCAGCGATGGGTCGATGGCATCCTGGTCTTCCATACCGTCGGAGGAAGCCACCTCGATGGCCGTAGTCCACTTAAAATCGGGCGATTTTGGGTCGAGCGTCTTGTTCCACATCGTCAGGATGCGTCCGTTGTGACCTCCTCCCAAACCGCCTCCCGTAGCACCATAGATGCAGAGATAGCGGTCGCCTATCTTCATCACGTCGGGTGCTGCACCGCCGCCAGGACGCTCTGCCCCGCTATGCCATGTCCAGCCGTCTTCGCTAATAAGGCCGCCTCCGCCCGTGCCGAAGGTATAGTACTTACCTTCGCATTCGGCAATGGTCGAGGGGTCGTGGATGTAGGGAGCACCTGTTTGCGCTTTGCTTAATGAAAAATGAAAAATGAGAAATGAAAAAAAGTAAAGTATGCGTTTCATGGCTTAGTCGTTTACAAGGGTGAAGTTGGTAATAGGCGAGCCTTTCTCGTCGAGGAAGCGGGCGCACATATCGCTGAGGCCGGGGCCATTGATGACGGCGGCACGAAGGATGTTCCGCCCTTTCTTTAGGGAGAGGCGCTGCGACATGCCGTCGTCCTCCACCATTCGACGGTCTCCTTCGAGCAGAAGCACCTCCTCTCCGTTGAGCCACCACATCGAGGCGCCGTTAGAGCCGCAGGCCAACCGCACATTCTCGATATCGGCAGGACAGTCTATGATGGTCTCGCACCAAAAGAAGGAGCCGTAGGTCTGCCTGCCGTATTTCTCTGCGAAGCGGAAGAGTTTCACATTGTAGTTCTCGCTGTCCAGGACATGCCACTTGGCTTTCTGCCTTGGAAGGCCTGCCAGCTCCTTGGCAAACTTGTCGCGGAGCCATGAATTGGTGAAGATGGTATTGGAACGCACATCCACGGCGATGGGTTCCATCAGTCGCCAGCGACGGATAAAGCCCTGCCCGTCGGGTTGGGCTGGAGAGTCCTTCTTCCCGATCTCCTTGAAATAGGACGGACGGTTCTTGAAGCGCAGCCAGTCCACGCCGACAGCCTCGCCTTCGCATGTCACCACAAGGTCGGTGATGCCTTTGGGCGTGAAAGCCAGAGGTGCCGTCAGGGTGAGCCATTGTCCCGACATATCGCGACGGAAAGCGCCATTCTCGCTCTTCACCGTCACATCGACCTTCGCGATGACCTTTCCCTTGGGGCTCTTCTCTCTCACGCTCAACTGCGTGTTTGCATGGGCCATGACGTTGATGACGAGGTAGCCGTCGGTGATGCTGCTGAAATCCACGCCTTCGTACCTCACCCAGCTGCCTTTCCGGGACAAGCCGACATAAGCGCCTCGGAGGGTGTTGGCGGTATCGACATAAGCCGTTTGGACATCATTGGCTGAAGAGTAGCGGTCTATCTCTATGCGCTCCGAGGCCTGATTGATGCCCACGCCTCGCATGGTTTCCTTGACCTCCTGGATGGTGCCGTCGGAGTTGAAGGTCAGTTTTTCTATGCAGACCGAGCGCCGCTTGTCGTCTTTTGGGGAGAAGAAGTTCGTGTGATAGAACAAATACCATTGCCCTTTATATTCCACGAGGCTGTGGTGGTTGGTCCAACATCTGTTGGCGTGCTCGGCCATGATGATTCCCCTGAAATCCCAAGGACCGAGGGGCGAGCCGGAAGTCGCATAGGCAAGCGTTTCCGTGCCGCCTTCATGCCGCACCCACGGGAAGGTCAGATAGTACAGGCCGCCCAGCTTGAACGCGAACGGTCCCTCCTTGAAGCCGTCGGGCAGACCTTCCATCATGGTGACGGGGCCGTCCAGCTCTTTCATGTTGCTTTTGAGCCGAGCCCCACGCATCGGGCCGCCAGCCCAATAGATGTATTGCCGGCCGTCGTCGTCGAGAAGCACGCATGGGTCGATGCCCACTACGCCCTCAATGGGTTCCGGCTCCGGGGTGAAGGGACCTTCCGGACTGTCGGCCACTGCCACGCCAACGGCAAAGCCACGACCTGCCTTGGGGGCGTTGGGGAAATAGAAATAGTATTTGCCATCCTTCTCCACGCAATCTGGAGCCCACATCGCATAGCCGTCGGCCTTTCCCCAAGGCACCTTCTCCTGCGAGACGATGACGCCGTGGTCTGTCCATTCGGTGAGGTTCTCGGAAGAGAACACGTGGTAGTCCTCCATGCAGAACCAGTCCTGGCGCTGACCTTCGGGAGGAAAGATGTCGTGCGACGGATAGAGATACACCTTGCCCCGAAAGACGCGAGCCGTGGGGTCGGCTGTATACAGGTCGCGAACGACGGGGTTCTGAACTTCTGCAGCCAAAGCCGTCAAGGCTGCCGCAATGAACAAAGCTTTCCGTAACATTATCATATCTTTATGATTGGGAATGCAAATGTACGAATAAGCGAGGACAAAACAAAAGGAAAGCAAAGTTTTTCTTTTTTATTGTCGGGCGGAAGTACATTCGACTGCATGACAAATGTGCGAATATGCGGGCGAAATGCAAAAGAAAAGCCGAAATTGTTCCTTTTATTTATATTGCTGTCCGGTTAATCCGGCCTGAAAGGCCATTAAGATGTCAGCCCAGGGCATCGCCCTGGGTTTATGACGCAGAAGTAGATTTCGCCCTAAAGGGGCAAAAGATTTGTGTTTTAGTGCTTTTGCTCTTACAGAGCGTCATTTGCCGCGGCATTTCAACACCCAGGGCGCTGCCCTGGGCTGACATCTTTCTGCCCCTTCGGGGCGTCCCAAGCCCCAGCCAATCACATGTTGCTCTAAATGCCGATGGCTAGGAAGGCGAAGGTAATGATGAAATATTTTTACCGGACAGCAATATTTTATTTACAGGCGATGGCTTCGCCGGCTTACTCAACAAATCCGCCCTGCATAGAGCGTTTATTCATTCCGCGTTCCGCTATCTGCCTTTCCGCCTTCTCGCTTTCTCATCCCCCTGCTTTGTCTTCTGCATACGCAGGCTGCAAACCGACAGACGCAGGCTGCAAACGACGATACATAACTTGCGACTCTGCGTACGCAAGCTGCGTATCAAGAATCGGGCGTAGCAGACGGCAAAAGCCAAAGGGCTACACACGAAAAGCGGGAAGAGGAAAACAGAAAAACCCTGCAATCCGGACTCCAATCTCCATTTTTTCTCCTCTATATATGCCGTATCTCGGAATTTTTCCTTACATTTGCACCTTAGAAGCCCCCGTTTCGGAGAATGGGAACAGCAATCTTTACACTTATCATGGGGCTTCGGGTATGAATATGAACAGACTTGCCTCAATTATCTTCCTATGCATGGCGGCCATGATGGTCAGCGCCCAGAATGCGAAGTCGCCCAACGGCAGACTGTCTGCAGCGATGGCAGACAACATGCTCGTCGTCAGCTACAAGAAACAACCTGTGCTGAGACTGGCAGACATTCCTTTCCAGAAGTTGAAATTCGTCAGGAAGGTGAAGGACGACTACCGGATGCTGGAGGGCAAGCGTCTGCTCTGCTCCAATGAGGCCAGAGAGTACGAGGCGCCCATCGGACCTGATGCGCGAATGGTGATGAGACTCTACAACGACGGCATCGCCTTCCGCTACGAATACTCAAACCTACAGAGCAGCAAGGCTCCCGAGGAGCACACCTCCTTCATCATTCCTGAGGGCACAAGGCGCTGGATGCAGCAATGGAGCGACAGCTACGAGGGGTTCTTCCCGCTCTCGACCACTGCCAATGTGAAGACCTTGACCGGTTTCGGGGGTTCCGCCGTATCGGATGCCATAAACACCCATTGGGGCTATCCTCTTCTCGTGGAACCCGCAGACGGCGTGTTTGCCCTCATCACAGAGGCCAACATCGAACGAAGGCAAAGCGCCTCAAGCCTGTATAGCAAGGGAGAGGCCTTCAGCGTAGTTCCCGACAAGAACGACCTGCTGCTTACGGGCGACTGGCATACGCCCTGGCGCGTCGTCATCATCGGCAAACTGGCCGACATCGTGCAATCCACGCTGGTGACGGACGTCAGCGAGCCCTCACGGTTGGAAGACGTCAGCTGGATAAAGCCAGGCGTGGTGTCGTGGATATACTGGGCCAACAATCACGGCTCCAACGACTTCAATATCATAAAGAAATATGTGGACATGGCGGTCACGCTGCACCTGCCCTATGTTCTCATAGATGCCGAGTGGGACGAGATGAAGGACGGCAAGACGATAGAGGATGCCGTGGCCTACGCCCTGTCCAACGGCATAAAGCCTTTGATATGGTACAATTCGTCGATTGGCTGGATTCATGGCGCTCCAGGGCCAAAGTTCCGTCTGAACAAGCCGGAAGACCGCGAGAAGGAGTTTGCCTGGTGCGAAAGGATTGGCGTGGCTGGCGTGAAGATTGACTTCTTCAGCGGCGACAACCAGATGAACATGGACTATTGCATGGATTTGTTGGAGAGCGCCGCCAGCCATCATCTGCAGGTCAACTTCCACGGCGCCCCCATCCCGCGTGGCTGGCAACGCACCTACCCCAACCTGCTCTCCACGGAAGGCGTCTATGGGGCCGAGTGGTACAATAATGTGCCTCACTTCACGAAGAAGGCTGCCTGCCACAACGCCACCCTACCCTTCACCCGTAACATCGTCGGCCCGATGGACTATACGCCCTGTGCCTTCAGCGACTCGCAACATCCCCACATCACATCGAAGGCTCACGAACTGGCTCTCACGGTGCTGTTCGAGAGCGGCTTGCTACATCTTGCCGACCGTCCGGAAAGCTTCCTTGCCCAACCTCAGGAGGTGCAGGCGTTCTTGGGACAATTGCCCACCGTCTGGGACGAGACACGCTTCGTCAGTGGCTATCCAGGAGAGAGCGCCGTGCTTGCACGCCGAAGCGGCAATGTCTGGTATGTGGCAGGCATCAACGGGAAGGACGAACCGCAAGTGCTCGCCACCGACCTCAGCTTCATAAAGAAGGGCAATATGCAGATATTTGCCGACGATGCCGCGGGAAATTGGCAAATCGGCAACGCAGGCAAACTGCCCTCGCAGATGGACTGTCAGCCCCGAGGCGGTTTCGTGCTCGTCATAAGCCCCGTTTCCTAAGGATTCCTGTCTTTGGGAAGGCTTTTTCGACAAAAAGAGACAGGACAGCATCTATGTTTTCCGACATTTCACTTGCAGATATCAGGATTTTTTCCGACATTTGCAGCAAATAAGAACACTAACAACTATAACATGACTAACATTTTTTCATTAAAAGGCAAGAATGCCTGGGTTACTGGTGCCTGCTATGGCATCGGTTTCAACATTGCCAAAGCTTTCGTGGAAGCAGGCATCGAGACAATCATCTTCAATTGCCGCAGCGAAGAGGCGCTGCAGCGAGGATATGACAATTACCGTGAGGCTGGCATCACAAACGCAAAGGGCTATGTCTGCGACGTGACCGACGAGAATGCCGTAAAGGCGCTCGTGGAGAAGATTCACAAGGAGGTGGGACAGATTGACATCCTCGTGAACAATGCAGGCATCATCAAACGCATCCCCATGCACGAGATGAAACGCGAGGAATTCCAGCAGGTCATCGACATCGACCTTGTCGGCCCGTTCATCTGCGCTGCCGCCGTTGTCCCCGAGATGATGGAGCGCCGAGAAGGCAAGATAATAAATGTCTGCTCCATGATGTCGGAGCTGGGACGTGAGACGGTAAGCGCCTACGCTGCTGCCAAGGGCGGCCTCAAGATGCTTACGCGAAATATCTGCTCGGAATACGGCGAATACAATATCCAATGCAACGGCATCGGCCCGGGCTATGTGGCCACTCCACAAACAGCGCCGCTCCGAGAACGCCAAGCCGATGGCAGCCGTCATCCCTTCGATGCTTTCATCTGTGCCAAGACGCCTGCAGGGCGCTGGCTCGAGCCTGAGGAAATAGGCGGTCCTGCTGTGTTCCTGGCATCTCACGCAAGCGATGCCGTCAACGGACACATCCTCTATGTCGATGGAGGCATCCTGGCTTATATCGGGAAACAGCCGTAAAGCTCTTTCCTAATTCATAATACATAATTCATTCGAGGAATGGAGCAGGTGTTTAGCTATATCATCAGTCTTGGGGCATCGGTCATGATGCCAATTCTGTTTACAATCATCGGCCTTTGCATTGGGCTGAAGTTCGGTAAGTCCCTAAAATCAGGCCTATATGTGGGCGTGGGCTTCGTCGGTCTCGGCATCGTCACAGCCTTGCTGACAAACAACTTCGGCGGTCCGCTAAGCGAGATATCGCAGATCTATGGCCTGCAGCTTGGCGTGTTCGATATGGGATGGCCTGCAGCTGCTGCCGTGGCCTACAACACGGCCGTTGGAGCGCTCATCATCCCCATCTGCCTGGGCGTGAACTTCCTGATGCTCATCACGAAGACGACTCGCACCGTCAATATCGACCTCTGGAACTATTGGCACTTCGCCTTCATCGGGGCTGTGGCCTACTTCGTGATGGGCGAGAGCCTGGCTTGGGGCTACTTCGCAGCCATCGTCTGCTACATCAATACACTAGTGATGGCCGACCTCACGGCAAACAGGTTCCAAAGCTACTATGAAGGAATGGAGGGCATCTCTATTCCTCAGCCTTTCTGCCAGAGCTTCACAGCCTTTGCCATCGGCATCAACTGGCTGCTCGACAAGATACCAGGCTTCTCAAAGCTCGACATTGATGCCGAAGGCCTGAAGAAGAAGTTCGGCGTGCTGGGAGAGCCGCTGGTGCTGGGCGTAATTGTCGGTGCTATGATTGGCGCCCTGGCACAGCTCGACATCAAGAAGATCCTTTTCCTCGGCGTAACGATGGGTGCCGTGATGGAACTCATTCCTCGCATCACCCGCCTTTTCATCGACGGGCTGATGCCTATATCGGAGAAGACGCAAGAGGTTGTGAAGCGGAAGTTCAACGGCAAGAAAGTCTTTATCGGCATGTCGCCGGCTCTGGTGATAGGCCATCCCACAACATTGGTGGTAAGCCTCTTGCTGATTCCTGTGACCTTAGGCATGGCAGTCGTCCTGCCTGGCAACGAATTCCTGCCATTGGCCTCGCTGGCCGGGATGTTCTATGTGTTTGTAATGGTGCTGCCTTATACAAAAGGAAATGTGATAAAGACCTTCATCATAGGCTTGGTAGCGCTTTCCGTCGGGCTTTATTTTGTGACAGATATGGCTCCTGCCTTCACCCGGGCAGCCCATATTGTTTTCGAGCAAACAGGCGACAATGCAGCCAAGATACCCGAAGGCTTCGAGGCCGGTGCGCTCGACTTTGCCTCGTCGCTCTTCGGATGGGTCATCTACAAATGTGTAAACAACCTGCAATGGATTGGCATGGGTGTGCTGTCAATCTTTACATTGGGCATGATGGGGTGGAACCGCAGCCGCATCATTGCCGATGAGAAACAATCAAAATAACAATAATATGAAGTACCTGTTTTTAAGTTTGTTGGTTATGAGTTCCTTAATTGTGTCTGCCCAGCAGAAGATGAATTTCCAGAAAGCTTGCCATCCTGATGATGTGAAGCACTATGACACACAGACCTTGCGCGACCGATTCGTGATGGAAAAGGTGATGACGGCCGACGAGATTAATCTAACCTATTCGATGTACGACCGCTTCATCTTTGGCGGGGCTATGCCTGTGACGAAGGATTTGAAGCTGGAGACTCATCCCCAATTGCGTGCTGACTACTTCATGCGTAATCGCGAGCTGGGTATCATCAATACAGGTGGCGATGGCGTGGTAATCGTCGATGGCCAAGAATATCCTTTGGGTTATAGTGAAGCGCTTTATGTAGGCCGCGGATGGCTGGGCAAGGATAAAAAGGGGAACGATATCGACTCCAATAAAGAGGTGATTTTCCGCTCTAAGGATGCCAAGAACCCTGCGAAGTTCTACCTGAACTCGGCTACTGCTCACAAGCACTACAAGACGCAATGGGTTACTTTGGACGGACGCAAGAACGGCAAAGTGCAGAGCCTGAAGGCTGTCATTATCGGCACTAAAGAAAAGCCGCTCGGAACAAAAGCCGAGAGCAACCTGCGCACCATCAATCAACTGATAGTGAACACCGCCCTCGAAGAAGGGCCTTGCCAACTTCAGATGGGCTTGACGCAGTTGCAAGAGGGCTCTGTGTGGAACACAATGCCCCCTCACACACATGGTCGTCGAGTAGAGGCCTACTATTACTTCAATTTGCCAGAGGGACAGACCATCAGTCACATCATGGGAGAGCCACAGGAGAGCAGAGTCGTATGGCTGCACAACGAGCAAGCCATCATGTCGCCCGAGTGGAGCATCCATTGCGCCAGCGCCACCTACTACTATACCTTCATCTGGGGCATGGCTGGGGAGAACCTCGACTACAACGACAAGGACGTCATCGAGGTCAAGGACTTGAAATAGGTCACTCCGTCACCTTATAGCTGAATGGCTGGCGGAGGTTGGCAAGAAATTCGTCGATGACGAGCTGCCATTGTGCCTGCGAACCAATATCATAGAGGCTCCATGCCGCACCGAAGTAATAGGTATAGGGAGCTCCCTGATAGGGGGTCACTACGCCTATTCCGTGATTCAGTTCACCTTTCTGCAGCTTGGTCTGGCTGACTCCTTCCGGAAACAAGGTCGCCACATATATCTGCGACTGATGTAAGTCCGGGCGGTCTGTGGGGTCGGCATACTGAACATAGTTCTTGCCCAGCTGCAAACCTTCATCACCATGCAGCACAACGCCCGAAGCCAGAGCCGTCGACTCTCTGATGCCATCGTACCACACCGTCATACGATTGAAGTGTGAACCTCTGTCGAGGCTTATGCGACGATGCTCTGTGATGCCGTCGGCAGTCGGATTATAAGTCAGTTCCGCTGTGAACCTCAAGGGGCCATTGTCGAGAATCCTGCAAGTCTTGTAGCAGTAAGGGAACACGAGTTGCCCGTCCTTCATCAAGGCAGGAGTGCCGCAGCCCAGAGAAGGCCCCACTCCATAGGCATCCATCCCATTGCCCTGGTCCAGATGGAACGAAGTGCTTCGGTTTATCTCGTCCAGCCCCGTTTTCTGTCCTGCCTTCCTCAGCGAGTCTTCCAACAGGTTTCCCTCGTGGTCTTTCTTGTAGCGCTCTTCCACAACCAGTTCCGGCGTGTTCTTAACCCACACATCTATGCCAAAGGAGCGTTCGCCAGTCCTTTGGAGAGCAGGACCATAAAGACGATAGGCAGCCCGATCGTTCTCCCAAGCCAAGTCATCCTTGCGTATGGGATACACTTTGCCTCCCACATAAACTTTCGGCTCAGATGGCTGGCCTTTGCTGAGGGTATATGAAGCCTTGCCATGAGGGTGTAGCGAAACGAATATCAACAACTTGCCATCATAAGTCTTCTGATAGGCCACCTCCTGTCCCGCCTTGTTTCTTATCAACAAAGGCTCATCGGAGCTGATGCCGAGTTGACCGCAGACGGCTTGCAGGCCAACCTCTGCCACCTCTTGTCGCTGCCGGTCGCTCTCGTTCTGGAAGGTCAGGGAGACCTGCGGGCTCTGCAGGTTTCCATTATCTTCGCCAGTTGACCATTGCTTAGCCTGAATGGTCACAGTCCCAAGGACTGCTATCAATAACAACAATCGCCGCATAATCATTTAGGAATTTTCATTTAAACTGCCAGTAATCCAGACGCACCTCGCCATCCACATTGCCAAAGCAGAGATAGAAGTCGTGAACGCTATAAGCGCCTTTGACCTTTGCCGAGAACAGTTTATAGGCATCGGGCGAACCTGTCCCACTTATCTTGGCAGTACCGATTACGGGGCCGTTCTCTGAGTCGAGCCGCAAGGTTACGGAGCAAGAGCCTGTGCCAGCGGCAGAGATGCTGAACTGCTTGGCGCCAGCCCCGAAGTCAACGCCTCGCAGACGGATGTACTCGCCATTGTCAATGTCGTAGATATACATATTCTTCTTGCCAGTTGATTCCGGCATATCCTTCACAACGCCTGTGTTGGGAATGCCCATCTTGGCAGACTTGAGGCCTTTGCCCCATGCCATCGTCTCGGCCTCGACACGCTGATACGGGTTGAGCCATTTGAGCTGCTGCATGGGCTTCTGGTCGAGCCAATAAGGTATCTCGGGGATTGTCCCATCCTCGAGATAGACAATCTCGCTGGCACTGACACTACGGCGTTCGTGATGGACATAGGTATCGAGGTGCATGAGGTCGTAGTCCTGGCCGAAGATGTAGGAATGCCCCTTGTAGTCGCAGATGCCGGGATGGTTGCCGCGGTCGCGCTGTGTGGGGCGCATGATGTAGCCCTTCCACTCCCAGGGACCGGTAGGCGAGTCGCTCATCGCATAGCCCAAAGCCTCGGGGCAGCAGGTGGAGGCAAAACCGAGGTAATAGTGGCCGCCTCGCTTATAGAACCACGGGCCTTCCTGATAGTTGGGGATGTGGGGGAGTTGGGTGATGCCGCCATCCACGGAAATCATGTCCTTGCCAAGCTTGCACCAATAGGTGTGGGGATTGCCCCAATACATGTAGGCCTGACCGTCATCGTCCGTATAGACAGAGGGGTCGATATCGTTCCAGTGCTCTCTTTGCCAGACAAGGGGCTCGCCCAGAGGGTCGCGGAAAGGTCCGTATGGCGAGTCGCTGACAAGCACGCCTATGCCGTGCCCATGCAGAGGAGCATACAGGTAGAACTTGCCGTCACGCTCTACAGTCTGGATGGCCCAAGCGCCGTTCTCACGGCTGCGCCACTTGAAGTCCTTCAACGAAGCCACGGCGCCATGCTCTGTCCAGTTGGCCATATCGGTGGTGCTCCACAGCAGCCAGTCGTACATAAAGAAGCCGGCGGAGCTGCGCTCATTCTCGTCGGGTATGTCCTCGGGCGAGGCATCGTGCGAGGTATAAAGGAACAGCGTGTCGCCCACTACAAGCGGCGATGGATCGGCCGTGTATTTGGTTTGGAACAGAGGCATGTTCACCTTGTTCAGGTCAGGCATCGGCATCTTGTGGTCAGTCTGGGCATTGCCGTCGAGACAGCCTGCTCCATACAATATGGCGGCCGTCAGAAATAAAGTCTTGTGTTTCATCTTCAAATTCTATTGTGATTGCAAATATACACAATATTTCCGGATTATAAGCAAGCCCTACAGAGAAAAACATCGTTCTGTGGTGAATTCTCATCTTTTGCGTCCCAGATTCTTCATTTTGGCTTGACAGGATTTTGCGACACAGGCTGCGTCTCTGCATTTGCAAGCTGCGTTTCTACATCCGCAACTTGCGTTTCTGGAAACGCAGCCTGCATTTCAAGTTTTCGACAAAGAAAAAAACATAATTCTGAAGGGGGAAAGGCGGTATGCAGGATGCCACATGATGGTTTTTCTATGGCCTTCCGAATGATTTTAGGCATTTTGCGGCATATTTTGCCGACATTTCCTTTCACCGTTCCCCTTTTTTGCTTACCTTTATACCCGAAATATACCTTATAACCCCTAATCACATATTCTATATTATAGAGAGACAAGATGAACAGGACCATAGCATTTCTCGTGCTTGCTGCGACATCGCTCGTAAGCATGGCACAAAGCAACCGCTCACCTATACAATTCGGGGCTCCCATACAGTGGGACCGACACAGCCTCATCATGGATGGGCATCGCGTAGCGCCCGTGATGGGCGAGATCCATTACTCGCGTCTGCCGGCTGACGAATGGGCCGACGAGATAAGGAAGATGAAGGAGGGCGGCGTAACCATCGTGGCCAACTATGTCTTCTGGAACCACGTGGAGGAGCAGCAGGGCATCTTCGATTGGAGCGGACAGCGGTCGCTGCGCCGTTTCCTGGAGGTCTGCAAGGCAGAAGGGATGCCCGTCTGTCTGCGCATCGGCCCGTTCTGCCACGGCGAAGCACGCTGCGGCGGCATACCCGACTGGGTGGTGCAGAGCGGATGCAGGCTGCGCAGCGAAGACCCGAAGTTCCTGGGATATGTAGAGACGCTGTACCGCCAGATATTCACACAGGTGCAGGGCTTGCAATGGAAGGACGGCGGCCCCGTGATGGCCTGCCAGTTCGACAATGAATATGGGGGCCACGGCTCATACCTGATGCGCCTCAAGCACATCGCCAATGAGGTGGGCTTCGACCTGCCCCTCTACACCCGAACGGGATGGCCGGTGCTGAAGTCACAGCCCCCCTTCGGCGAGATGATTCCGCTCTACGGCGACTATGCCGATGGCTTCTGGGACCGTAAGACCACGGAGGGTTGCGGCAACTACTGGAAGGCATTCCACTTCAGCAGTCCCCTCAAACTGCCCCAAGGGGGAGAGGCTATGGGCGCAATGGATGCCGCACAAAACACTTCCCCTCAGAAGGAGGAGGGAAGGGGACTTTACCCTTATTTCACTTGCGAGCTGGGCGGCGGCATGATGACATCCTACCACCGACGCTGCTATCTCTACCCGGAAGATGCCTACGCCATGGCGGTGGTGAAGCTGGGCAGCGGCTCGAACCTGTTGGGCTACTACATGTACCACGGCGGAACGAACCCCGAGGGACACCTCACTTACCTGAACGAATGTCAGAAAACCCTTGTCACCAATTACAACGACCTGCCCGTGAAGACCTACGATTTCCAGGCGCCCCTGGGAGAGTTCGGGCAGAAGAACCCTCACTACTATGGCCTGCGACCCCTGCATCTGTTCATGCAGGACTTCGGCGAGGCACTGGCGCCGATGGAGGCTCGCTTCCCCTGTTCAGAGAAGGAACTCAAGCAATTTGACGATTCCTACCTGCGTTGGAGCTATCGCACCACAGACAACAAGAGCGGCTTCGTCTTCGTAAACAACTACGAGCGCTTTGCCAACCTCACAGCCAAGCGCGGTGTGCAGTTCGAGGCATGTGGCGTGAAGTTCCCCCGCAAGCCGATTACCATTCCGGCCGGCATGGTGACATTGTTCCCCATCAACCTGCCCGTAGGCGGCAGCGTCATCAACTGGGCAACCGCACAGCCCGTGGCCCATCGCGACGGCCGCATGTGGTTTGAGCAGAAGGCAGGCATAGCAAGCGAGTTCTGCATCGACGGCAAACTACGCAGCATCAAAAAGACAAACACGCAGCAGCCCTTCGCCACAATCGGCGGGACGGAACTCTACCTGATCAGCACCGCAGAAGCAGAGAGGCTGTTCTTGAACAGTCCAAGCTCTCAAAGTAATCAGAACAATCCAAGCACTCCGAGCACTCTGATTTACCGCAAGCTCCGCGAGGCCGGACCACCGCGAACCATCACCACCGGCGTGCAGAAGGTGGCCGAGGAGCCTGTGGACGCCGACTTCGAGAATGCGGCGGTGTACTGCATCGAACTGCCCACGGACTCAGCGCTCTGCCAGTCCCACTCGTCACTCATGCGCATCAACTATCGCGGCGATGTGGCACGCCTGTATGCCGACGGCAAACTCATAGCCGACAACTTCTACAATGGGCGACCCTTCCTCTTCGGACTGTGGAGGCTGCCCAAAGATGTCCGCCAACTGGAACTGCGCGTCCTGCCTCTCCAAAAGGATATGCCCGTCTATTTCCCACGAGAGGCCGACACCACACCAGGCGAACACATAAACTCCATTGTGCTGACAACTACAGACTGACACGATGAGCAAAAGATTCCTCTACTTCACACGTATGGTCATGGCCAAGGGAATATCACGGAAAAGAGAGTCACATAAACCAATAAAGCGTGCCTCGCTCTGCTCTTTTGGTCTTGGCGTCTTCAAAAATATTATTCCTTTTTTTCTCTTTCCTTTTGCTATCTCAATTTATTTTTGTACTTTTGCAGCGCGATAACAAATGACATATTTGACCTTTTATGGCACGTAATATATTCCGCGGACTTGGCATTGCCCTCATCACCCCTTTCCAAACAGACGGGAGCATCGACTTCGAAGCCCTCGACCGACTGGTGGAATACCAGATTAAGGGAGGAGCCGACTTCCTCTGCATCATGGGCACAACTGCCGAAACGCCTACGCTGAGCCGCGATGAGAAAAGATTGTTGAAGGAACATCTGGTGGGACGTGTGGCAGGACGAGTCCCCCTACTGATGGGTTGCGGCGGCAACAATACGGCCGCCATCGTGGACGATTTGAAGACGGAAGACTGGACAGGCATCGACGGCATTCTGAGCGTCTGCCCCTACTACAACAAGCCTTCGCAGGAAGGGCTCTATCAGCACTTCGCCACGATAGCCAAAGCCAGTCCATTGCCTGTAGTGCTCTACAATGTTCCCGGCAGGACCGGCGTCAACATGAATGCCGAGACAACACTTCGTCTGGCACGAGACTTCGAGAACATCGTAGCTATCAAGGAGGCAAGCGGCAACATCACGCAGATGGACGACATCATCAAAAACAAGCCGCAGCACTTCGATGTCATCAGCGGCGACGACGGCATCACCTTCCCCCTCATCACGCTCGGGGCTGTAGGCGTCATCAGCGTCATTGGCAACGCTCTGCCCGCAGAGTTCAGCCGAATGGTCCGCCTTGCTCTCAAAGGAGAATACCAGACATCTCTCACCATCCATCATAAGTTCACAGAGCTGTTCAAACTGCTCTTCGTGGACGGCAACCCGGCAGGCGTGAAGGCGATGCTCAGCGAGATGGGACTCATCGAAAATGTCCTGCGACTGCCGCTCATCCCCACCCGACTCACCACGATGGAGAAGATAAGCCAGATAGTGAGAGATTTAGGATACTGACCCCCCCGACCCCCTTTAGGGGGAGAGAATATCGTCATAACGAAATATCGTAATCACGTCATAACGAAACAACAGAATAACGGAATAACGAAAACATCTTTAACTTTTAAACTTTATAATTTAAAACTTTAATTATCTATGGTTTATTCACACGAAGTACAAAACATGTGTTGCGTGGCCAAGGGTCCCAACCATGGTCCTGCTCCCATTCCCGAAGAGGGCAAGTGGGTTCAGGCAAAAGAAATTAAAGACATTAGCGGTCTGACGCACGGCATCGGCTGGTGTGCTCCTCAGCAGGGCGCATGCAAGCTGACGCTCAACGTGAAGGACGGCGTTATCGAAGAGGCTCTCGTAGAGACTATCGGTTGCTCCGGCATGACTCACTCAGCAGCAATGGCAAGTGAGATTCTCCCTGGCAAGACCATCCTCGAGGCGCTCAACACCGACCTGGTTTGCGACGCCATCAACACCGCTATGCGCGAGCTCTTCCTCCAGATTGTCTATGGTCGCACACAGAGCGCTTTCTCAGAAGGCGGCCTCATGATTGGTGCCGGCCTCGAAGACCTGGGCAAGGGCCTCATCTCTCAGACTGGTACCCTCTATGGCACCAAGGTTAAGGGCACACGCTACCTGCAGCTCACTGAGGGCTACATCACCAAGATGTACCTCGACAAGGACGACCAGGTTTGCGGTTACGAGTTCGTTCACATGGGCAAGTTCATGGATGCCATCAAGAAAGGCGTTCCTGCCGACGAAGCCCTGAAGAGTGTCACTGGCACTTACGGTCGCACAAAGGCCGAGGACGGTGCAGTGAAGAGTATTGACCCACGTAAAGAATAGGAGGAATACATTATGATTAGAGAAGTGAAATTCGAGTCACAAGACCGCCGTATCAAGCAGATTCTTGCTTGCTTGAACAAACATGGTATTGCTTCTATCGAGGAGGCCAACCAGATTTGCGAGGCTGCAGGCCTCGACCCCTACAAGACTTGTGAAGAGACACAGATGATTTGCTTCGAGAACGCAAAGTGGGCTTACGTCGTAGGTACCGCAATCGCTCTGAAGGAAAAGGCAAAGGATGCCGTAGAGGCAGCCAACTATATCGGCGAAGGCCTGCAGAGCTTCTGCATCCCTGGTTCTGTTGCTGACGACCGCAAGGTCGGCATCGGCCACGGCGAACTGGCAGCCCGTCTGCTCAGCCCCGAGACAAAGTGCTTTGCCTTCCTGGCAGGTCACGAGAGCTTCGCAGCTGCCGAGGGTGCCATCAAGATTGCTCAGATGGCAAACAAGTCAAGACCAGCCGACAAGCCCCTCCGTTGCATCCTCAACGGCCTGGGCAAGGACGCAGCCATGATTATCAGCCGCATCAACGGCTTCACATACGTGCAGACACAGTTCGACTATTTCACTGGCGAACTGAAGGAAGTGAAGCGCATTCCTTACAGCAACGGTCCGCGTGCTGCCGTTAACTGCTATGGTGCAGACGACGTTCGCGAAGGTGTTGCCATCCTTTGGAAGGAAGACGTTGATGTCAGCATCACAGGTAACTCCACCAACCCCACCCGCTTCCAGCACCCCGTTGCAGGCACCTACAAGAAGGAGCGCATCCGTGCAGGTAAGGCTTACTTCAGCGTAGCCAGCGGTGGCGGTACAGGCCGTACCCTTCACCCCGACAACATGGCAGCAGGTCCCGCTTCTTACGGCATGACCGACACGCTGGGCCGCATGCACTCTGACGCTCAGTTTGCTGGTTCGAGCTCAGTGCCCGCTCACGTAGAGATGATGGGCTTCCTCGGCATCGGCAACAACCCGATGGTAGGTTGCTCTGTTGCTTGTGCTGTACAGGCTGACCTGTACCTCAATAAGAAGTAAGACTATAGGTTCTTCATATCTCCAACTCCTGCCGCTCCACACGAAGCAGCAGGAGTTTTTTTGTGCCCTATCCTAACTGAAGGTATTCGTTGACGGCATCGACGACGAGTTCTGTCTCGAAACCTCGCGAGAGGAGGTGACGGACGAGCTTGGCCTTGCGAAGATAGATGTCCTTCTCGCAGAGAGTACGATCCTTGGTGCGAAGGACATCGTTCAATGCCTCAAGATAGTCGTCGTCGTTGATTGCCTGCATTCCTTCCTCTATTTCTTCATCGCTGAGGCGGAGGTGACGGAGCATTTGCCTTATCTTGATGCGTCCCCAATGGTTGTAGCAGAACTTGTCGTGGCAGTAGGCTCGGGCAAAGCGCTTGTTGTCGATGTACTTCTCCTTCACAAGATAGTCCATGATGTTGCTGACGTCCTGAACCGAGACGTTCCACAACGAGAGTTTCTCCATTATCTGAGCCTTGCAATGCTCGCTGCCGCTGCATAGAGCCGTTGCCTTTCCCAGAGCAACCTCCTTCGGCATTAGTCCTGAATCTTTCTTGCCCATACAAACCGATTGTTTTCGTAATCATCCTTTACCACCTTCGCATCTTCGTAGCCTTTTTGCAGAAGGAGTTCGGCCACTTGCTCGGCGTATGCCCTGTTCACCTCGAAGAAGATGCGTCCCCCGTCGGCAAGATGTTCCTGCCCGAACTCGCTGATGGCCCTGTAGAAGAGCAGCGGGTCGTCGTCCGGGACAAAGAGCGCCAGATGCGGCTCGTGGTCGAGCACATTCGCGTCCATCGCAGCAGCCTCGCTCTCGCAGATGTAGGGAGGGTTGCTGACAATACAACGAAGCCCCCTCCCCGCTCCCCCTTTGGGGGAGTGCTTCAGAAACGAAGAGGTTTGCGGCTTGGACACTCCCCCAAAGGGGGAGCAGGAGGGGGCAATTATATCCCCCTTCACGAGCTCCACCTCTGCGCCGAGCCGCTCGGCATTCTGCTTTGCAACGGCAAGAGCCTCGTCCGAGACATCGAGAGCCGTCACCTTATAGCCGGCCAGAGCCAGCGTGATGGCGATGCAGCCGCTGCCTGTCCCGATGTCGAGCACCGTGCTTCCTATAGGGACATTCTGACGGACGAGACGGACGAGTTGCTGCGTCTCGGGCCTGGGGATAAGCACGCCCGGACGGACGAGAAACTCGCGTCCGCAGAACTCCTCACTGCCCAAAACATACTGCACAGGCTCGCCTTTCGCCACTCTATCCACAATTATTTGCAACTCTTCATTGTCCTTTGCCGATAATGTCGTATCTTTGCCAAGGAGAATGTCTGTGCGAGAGAGGCCGAAACGCCGCTCCATGATGAGTTCGTAGAGCGCTCTGCCCTCGCCCGAACCGCATCTCTGCTGTAACTTCTGCAGTGCATTCATGCTGCAAAGATATAAATAAAAGTGAAAAGGGAAAAGGGAAAAGTGAAAAATATTATGAGTATTGACATAGAGTTCATGCGGCGATGCCTGCAATTGGCGCGATGCGGAGAGGCCGGAGCTGCGCCCAATCCTATGGTTGGAGCCGTTGTGGTCTGCGACGGACGCATCATCGGCGAGGGCTTCCACCGACGCTGCGGAGGTCCGCATGCCGAGGTGAATGCCATCGGCAGCGTCAGGGAAAGGCATCTCCTCAGCCGCAGCACCATCTATGTCAGCCTTGAGCCTTGCGCACATTTTGGCAAGACGCCTCCCTGCGCCGACCTCATCATCCAGAGCGGCATCAGGCGAGTCATTATTGGCTGCACCGACCCGTTTGCGAAGGTCAACGGCTTGGGCATCAGGAAGCTGCAGGAGGCTGGCTGCGAAGTGACGGTCGGCGTGCTCGAGGAGGGGTGCCGCGAACTGAACCGCCGCTTCTTCACTTTCCACGAGAAGCACAGACCGTGGATTACGCTGAAATGGGCGCAGAGCGAGGACAACTATATAAGCCCCCTCCCCGCTCCCCCTTTGGGGGAGTGCCCAAGCTGCAAACCGGTTCGCTTCCAAAGCACTCCCCCAAAGGGGGAGCGGGGAGGGGGCTGTAGAGGGAGCGAAGAGGGGGCTATATTTTTCTCCAACTCCCTGACGCAGACGCTTGTGCATCGCATGCGGGCTCGAAACCAGGCCATCCTTGTTGGCACAAGAACTGCGCTTGCAGACAACCCGACGCTCACAACAAGGCTTTGGGACGGGCCGAATCCCTTGCGGCTGACCATCGACCGCCACAACATTCTCCCCCCTACTCTTCACCTGAAAGACGGCAGTACGCCGACAGTCATCTACACGCACGAAACGCTGCAGGAGATACTCGAAGACCTGTATAATCGGGGCATTCAGACGCTTCTCGTCGAAGGCGGTTCGCAGCTGCTGCAAAGCTTCATCGATGCAGGCCTTTGGGACGAGGCAAGCATCGAGACGGCTCCTTTCTGCCTGGGCGACGGCGTGAAAGCTCCTGTTCTGGCAGCAGGAGAACTGGCGAGCAAGGTTTGTTACTTCGGAAACGAAGTGAAAACGATAAAAAATCTTTACAAAAAAATGTAACATTTCAGGGGGCTTCAGGCGTCACGGCACAGGGCGATGACAAACGCCGCAGGCGATGTTTGCCAACGCCGCACGTTAAGTTTGCAATTACCCCACGCGGCGTTCACCAATTCCGCAGGCGGAATTTCCCCAAAAAACATGCGTCATTTAGCGCTGTAGCACAAGAAACTTATACTCTCTTAACCCCGCGTCTCAAAACGAGGTTTTGTAAACATCTGACTATCAGGTGCGATTTGATTTAAGCGCATTTCTCGCGTCCGGTGGCCTCAAGTGCCACAAGACAAAAAACAAGCCCTCAGAAGCGATCTGATTGAGAAAAATCTTTACATTTTCAGCACAAACAGGTTCGCCAGCCGGAACCCTTCAGGCACACACGCCTCGCAGCACAACCGCACACATTGTGGGGCGGTGCAGGATGTTAAGTTGTGCCCGTTTTCCCTAATTAAACTTAAAATAAGCACGATTTTGGGCATAAATCGTAAATTGTAAATTGCAAAATCGTAAATTATTCGTATCTTTGCACCTTGAAACCACATACACACGCAATGCGTATAAAAGAAACAAGTAGAAAAAACTGGCTTTTGATGCTTTTGGCGCTCGTCGTTATGGCGACCTCCTGCTCCAAAGACGACACCGTCGTAACAACCCGCGACGACTACTGCTACATAAAGTCCGTGGTGCTTGGAACCGTTAAGCGGAAGACCAAGACGCTCAACACTTCCTTCCAAGGCAGCACCTACGAGATGACCATCAATCTGCGCGACAACACCATCGAGAACCGCGACTCCCTGCCCTACGGCAGCCTGCTCGACAGAGTCCTCGCCACCATCAGTTTCGACGGCTCCACGCTTGCCTACCGCACAAAAGGGTCCGACGAAGGATGGACGGCCTACAACGCCACCGACAGCCTCGACCTCACGAAGCCCCTCGAGCTCTACCTGACGAGCAACGACAACCAGTCAAGCCGCACCTACACCTTAAAGGTCAATGTGCACAAGCAGGAAGGCGACTCTCTCTACTGGAAACAATGCGAGAAAGAAGTGGAAGCGCTCAATGGCATGAGCGAAAAGAAGGCTTTCACCCTGAACGACAAACTCTTTGTGCTCGGGCAGAAGGGCTCCGGCACAGTCCTTGCAGAGCGCTCCTCGATTGAGGCTCAGGGCAGTTGGGAAGAGACGGCAACAGACCTGCCCGCCACAGCTGACCTGCAAACGCTGCGCCAACAGGAAGACAAGTTCTATATCAGCACAACCGACGGCAGAATCCTTACCTCGACCGATGCAAAGGAATGGCAACAAGTGGGCACAACCATCCCAGCCGGCCTGACGCTCGTCGAGAAGACCGAGAGGCTCTACTACATCCTTTCCGAAGGCAAGTTGCTGCGCTCCGAAGATGCCACGACCTGGGAAGAAGAGCCGCTCGACGCAGAAGCCACTCTGCTGCCCGCCACCGGAATCAGGGCGTTGAGCGTAGAGCAAGCCAACGGCAACAGCCGCATCGTGATGGTCGGCCAAAGAGAAGGCAGCGACAATGCCGTCGTCTGGAACAAAATGTGGAACGGGAGCGAGCCCGAAACCGGCGCATCGTGGATATACTTCCCCATCTCTCCCGACAACACCTCTCCCTGCCCGCGGCTCAACCACCTCAACCTGCTCCCTTACGACGGCAAATGCATCGCCTTCGGCGGAGCTTCCGCCGACAAATCCCGCAAAGCCCTCGACGCAGTATACATCAGTCAGGACTATGGCATAACATGGCGACACGATGGCGAGCTCCGCATGCCTGCCGAGCTGAAAGGCACGGAAGATTGCATCACAAGCACCGTCGACAAGAACAATTTCATCTGGATAATCACCAATGCACAAGTATGGCGAGGAAGACTGAACAGACTTGGTTTCGCACAGCAATAGCCATCTGCTGCCTGTTCCTCTGTTTCGCAGCAAAAGCGGAAGACGAGGTAGAGTACAAGATGGATATGGGCGTAGGGCTTGGAGGCTGCTTCTATTTGGGCGATGCCAACGGAGTACCCTTTGCCAACCTCAGCGGAATGGGAGCCATTACTGCCCGCCGCATCCTCAATGCACGTATGGCAGTCAAGACCAACCTCGCTTTCGGCCACATCCATGGCACCACCGACGGTTTCATCCCCACGGACGCATATAGCGAAAGCATCGAAGGCGGCCTCCCCACGAAAGTCAAGTTCTCGCGTAACGTCATGGACATCGGCGCACAATTCGAGATGAACTTCTGGGGCTTCGGGACAGGCGTCGGCTACAAAGGCAACAGCCGCATCACGCCCTACATCCTGGCCGGACTTGGCGTCACCCTCGGCATGGGAGGCGGCGGAGGCTTTTGCGGCGCCATGAACATACCTGTGGGCATAGGCGTGAAGTACAAGTTCAGACCTCGCATCAATCTCGGCTTCGAATGGACAATGCGCTTCACCTCAACCGACAAACTCGATGCCACATCAAAAGAAATGACACAGCTGCACGACCCGTACGGCGTGAAAAGCGGCTTCTTCAAGAACAAGGACTGCTACAGCTTCGCCATGTTCTTCATCACATACGACATGTTCCCGAAACTCCGCAAATGCAACAACTGAAGTAATTAAGAATTAAGAAAGATACAAGATATGGAATTCGAACTCGACAGAAACAACATCCCCGAATCCATCGCCATCATCATGGACGGCAACGGACGCTGGGCACAGGAAAAAGGACTCCCCCGTTCAAGCGGACACCTGCAAGGAGTGGACAACGTGACACGCATCACATCCGAATGCGCAAGGCTAGGCGTCAAGTTCCTGACCATGTACACCTTCTCCACCGAGAACTGGAACCGTCCGGAAGAAGAGGTGAAGATGCTGATGGGCCTCGTGGTCGACAAGCTCGAAGACGAGATATTCATGAAGAATGATGTGCGTTTCCGCTATATAGGCGACCTCGAAAGGCTCCCCGCTCCTGCACGCCAACGCATCCTGGACTGCATGGAGAACACCAAGAACAACAAGCGCATGACGGCCGTCACAGCCCTCAACTACAGCAGCCGCTGGGAACTGACCAAAGCCATGCAGGACGCTGTCCGCGAAGCACAAGCCGGACACGTCAAACCGGAAGACATAAACGAAGAATATGTCTCGAAGCATTTGGAAACGAACTTCATGCCAGACCCCGATTTGCTCATCCGCACAGGTGGAGAACTGCGCATCAGCAATTACCTGCTTTGGCAATGCGCCTATAGCGAGTTCTACTTCTGCGACACCTACTGGCCCGACTTCCACGAAGAAGAACTGCACAAGGCAATCGCAGCTTACCAGCAAAGGCAAAGACGCTTCGGCATGACCGGAGAGCAAGTCACCAAAGGCTGAACACAAGAAACCTACGGCAAAGAAAAGTGAAAAGAACTTACCTCATCATATTTGCCCTCTTCGGGCTGCTTCTTCCCATACTCCCGCAAATAATACAGCGAGAAGTGGCTCCCGAAATCGATTATAGTCGAACGCCCAGACAATACTATATCGGCCAGATTACAATCGATGGCGTCAAGAACTATGACGACCGCCTTCTCATTGGTTTGAGCGGCCTGGCAGAGGGACAGAAGATAGAGATTCCCGGCGAAGAGATAACGAAAGCCGTGAAACGATACTGGCGGAACGGACTCTTCAGCAATGTGTCAATCAGCGTTGACAGCCTCGTCGGCGACTCATGCTACCTGCACATCCAACTCACCCAACGGCCTCGCATCTCAGAAATCAACTACAATGGCGTAAGAAAGAATGAGCGCGACGACCTGAAAGAAAAGATGGGACTGGTAAAGGACAACCAGCTGACGCCCAACATGATTGACCGCGCCATAATCCTCGGAAAAAGGTACTTCTCAGAGAAAGGCTACAAGAATGCCGAGATAAACATCGTGCAGCGAGACGATGCCGGTGCCCCAGAGAAGATCATCGTGGATGTCAATGTAGAAAGGAAGGACAAGGTAAAGATTAACCACATCTACATTACCGGCAACCAGAACCTCAGCACAAAGAAAATCAAGGGCAACATCATCAACAATGGTGTCCTGAAGAAGATACACGAAAAGCATTCGATGGCCGGCTGGTTCAGAAGCAAGAAGTTCGTGGAGGCAAAATACAAGGAAGCAAAGGACAACCTGCTTGTCAAGTACGGCGAACTCGGTTATCGCGATGCCATCATCGTGGCAGATAGTGTGGTGCCTCACAACGAACAGGATGTAAACATCTATATCAATGTGGAAGAAGGACAGAAGTACTACATCCGCAACATCGAATGGGTGGGCAACACGCTCTATCCGACAGAAGGACTGAACGAAGTGCTGCGAATGAAGAAGGGAGACGTTTACAACCAAAAGCTCCTCAACGAACGCTTGTTGACCGATGAGAACGCAGTAGGCAATCTCTACTACAACAACGGCTATGTCTTCTCTAAGATTGACCCTGTGGAAACAAACATCGTGGGCGATTCCGTTGACCTCGAGATGCGCATCTACGAGGGGCCTCAAGCACATATCAGCCATGTACGCATCAGCGGTAACGACCGCGTTTACGAGAATGTCGTCCGCAGAGAACTCCGTAACAAGCCCGGCGACCTCTTCTCAAGAGAAGCCCTCATGCGTTCCTATCGAGAACTCGCTTCGCTTGGGCACTTCGACGAGAATATCGACCCCAAGGTAGAGCCCGACAGAGTGAACGGAACGGTTGACATCAACTGGGGGCTTACGAGCAAGAGCAACGACCAGATTGAGTTCTCGCTCGGCTACGGACAGACAGGTGTCATCGGCAGAATAGGTCTCAAGTTCAGCAACTTCTGTATGGCTAACCTCTTCAACAAAAACGCTATTCGTCGAGGAGTGATGCCGATGGGAAACGGCGAGACATTCAGCATCAGCGGACAGACAAACGGACGATACTATCAGGCTTACAGCGTCAGCTACATGAACCCATGGTTTGGCGGGAAACGCCCGAACATGTTCAACCTGAGCGCATTCTTCTCGAAGCAAACCGATGTGAGCGACAACTACTACAACTCCGCATACTACAACAACTACTATAACAGCTACCTCTATGGCATGGGCAACAGTAGTTACAACTATTACGAGAACTACTACGACCCGAACAAATATGTGATGCTTTTCGGCATGTCTGTCGGTTGGGGTAAGCGTTTGCGCTGGCCTGACGACTGGTTCCAGCTGTCGGCAGAGCTGAGCTATACGCGCTACATGCTCAAGAACTGGCAGTACTTCCTCATGTCCAATGGTAACTGCAATAACATCAATTTCGGCTTGACGCTGAGCCGCAACAGTACCGACAACCAGATTTATCCGAGAAAAGGTTCCGAGTTCATATTGAGTGCCACCCTGACTCCTCCTTACAGTGCCTTCATCAAGAAAGACTACGCTAACCTTGCCACAAATGCCAACAGCCCGACATACAACAAGGAGATGCAGGAGAAATATCGCTGGATAGAGTATCACAAGTGGAAGTTCAAGAGTCGTACCTTTACTGCGTTGAGCGGTCGGGATAAATGTTTCGTGCTGATGACTCGCGTAGAGTTCGGCATACTGGGACACTATAACAAGAACAAGCGCTCGCCCTTCGAGACATTCTATGTGGGCGGCGACGGAACAAGCGGGTACAGCACGACCTATGCCACCGAGACGATTGGAATGCGCGGCTACGACAACGGCTCGCTTACGCCAAGAGGAGAGTCTGGGTATGCCTATGACCGTTTCTCAGTAGAGCTGCGCTATCCTTTTATCCTGAGTCCCAGCACAAATCTTTTCGGCTTAGTCTTTGCTGAAGGCGGTAACGCATGGAGCGACATCAAGAACTTCAATCCGTTGGACATGAAACGCTCCGTCGGTATTGGCGCCCGCATCTTCTTGCCGATGGTTGGCTTGCTTGGCATTGACTGGGCATACGGCTTCGACAAAGTCTTTGGCAGCAAGGCCTACTCCGGAAGCCACTTCCACTTCATCCTCGGACAGGAATTCTAAATGAAAAGGTGAAAAAGTAAAATCGTTCCGGCAAGAAAGGTAGAACATAAAGAGAAACATACATTATTATAATATAATAAAGAAAAGACTATGAAAAAGATTTTGATTGCAATGCTGATGCTGCTGGGCAGTTCATCAGTTTGGGCGCAGAAGTTCGCCTTGGTCGATATGGACTACATCCTGAAGAACATTCCCGCCTACGAACGAGCCAACGAGCAACTCAACCAAGTAAGCAAGAAATGGCAGGCAGAAGTCGAAGTATTGACCACCGAAGCACAGACGCTATACAAGAACTACCAGTCGGAAGCCGTCTTCCTGAGCGAGGAGCAGAAGACTAAGCGCGAAGATGCCATCGTTGCGAAGGAGAAGGAAGCTGCCGAACTGAAGAAGAAGTACTTCGGCCCCGAAGGCGAGCTCTACAAGAAGCGCGAGAGCCTGATGGCACCCATCCAAGAGGAGATTTACAATGCCGTAAAGGACATCTGCGACCAGAAGGGCTACAGTCTTGTGCTGGACCGTGCAAGCGATGCCGGCATCATCTTCGCCAGCCCCAAGATTGACATCTCGAACGAAGTGCTCACCAAGCTGGGGTACAACTAACCTAAATAAGAAATTAAGATAATAAGATAATAGAAAACATTATGAAAAAGATTCTGATTGCCATCCTTATGATGGCTCCCCTGAGCCTTTGCGCTCAAAAGTTCGCACACTTCAACACTGCCGACATCATTCCCAACATGAAGGAATACACGACCGCCATGGAGGAGATGCAAACCATGCAAAAGCAGTATGAAGACGACATGAAGCTCATGCAGGACGAACTGCAGAAGAAGAGCGAAGAATACCAAAAGGAACAGGCCAACCTGCTGGAGAATGTCCGTCAGCGCCGCGAACAGGAACTGAACGACCTCTACACCCGTCTTCAGCAGTCCTATCAGGACAACCAGGCTGCTCTGCAAAAGGCACAGGCAGAGAAGATGAGTGCCATCAGCGAGAAGGTGATGGCCGTCGTCAAGAAGATTGGCGAAGCAGGCGGCTACGTCTATATCGTGGACACTAGCGCAGGCGTGATTCCCTACGTAAGCACAACGCTCAGCACAGACATCACCAACGAGGTGAAGAAAGAACTTGGCATACAATAAAAGAAGAATAGTTAAAAGGTTAATACATTAAAACGTTAAAAGGGGAAAAGCCTATGAAACGCTTGTCATTCATTCTCCCGATTCTGCTGCTTTGCATCACGGCTTCGGCGCAGATTCAGTTCGGGTACATCAGTTACGAGCAAGTGCTTAAGGAGTTGCCCGAATATGCTAAGGCAACGCAGGACATTGCTGCCCTGAAAGCTAAGTATGAGGTTGAGGCACAGAAGAGCGAGGAGGAGTTCCAGCGCAAGTTCGTTGACTTTCTTCAAGGGCAGAAGGACTTCCCACAGGCCATCATGCAGAAGAGGCAGGCTGAGTTACAGAACCTCATGGACAATGGTATGGCTTTCCGCATGAAATCGCAGGAACTGCTCGCTCAGGCAGAGAAGGATATGATGCAGGAGGCTCACAAACGCCTGAACCGCGCCCTTCTCGAGGTTGGTGTAGAACTAGGGTATGGTTACATCCTCAATACGGACAACAACAACTGCCCGTACATCAATCCTGTTGTGGGAATCGACGTGACAAACCTCGTGCGGAGGAAGCTTGGCCTTGCTGTGCCAGAAGAGGAAGCAGCAACAGCTGCTCCCGCACCAGCGGCCGGAGAAGAATAACAGTAAATCGTCAAATGGCAAACGACATTGGTCCTATTGGAGTCTTCGACTCTGGGTATGGTGGGTTGACCATTCTGCGGCAGATTCGTTCGCTGATGCCGCAGTACGACTTTCTGTACCTCGGGGACAATGCCCGTGCGCCTTATGGCGAACGCTCGTTCGAGGTCGTCTATGAGTTCACCCGTCAGGCAGTCCGCTTTCTCTTCCGCCAAGGTTGCCCTTTGGTCATCCTGGCTTGCAACACGGCTTCCGCAAAGGCTTTGCGCACTATTCAGCAAGTGGACCTCAAGAAGATTGACCCCAAGCGGCGGGTACTCGGAGTGATACGCCCCACGGTGGAAGTCGTGGGAAGTCTGTCGAAGACGCGTCACGTAGGCATCATGGCTACCGACGGCACTATTCGGAGCAAGACCTACGAGCTCGAGATTGCAAAGCAGAGCCCTGACATTAAGGTCACAGGTGAAGCCTGTCCGATGTGGGTGCCTCTTGTGGAGAACGACGAATACGACAGTCCTGGAGCCGATTACTTTGTCAGGGAACGCATCGAGAACCTGCTAAGTCGCGACCCGCTCATCGACAATGTCATTCTCGGCTGCACACACTATCCCCTGTTGCTTGGCAAGATTCAGAAGTTCATGCCTGAGGGTGTGAACATCATCGAGCAAGGCGGCTACGTGGCACAGAGCCTGAAAGACTATCTCTCTCGGCATCCGGAAATAGAAGAACGCGTCACGAAGGGCGGCTCTGTCCGCCTGCTGACCACCGAGCGGGCTGAACTGTTCCGGGAAAAAGCGACCATCTTTATGGGCGAAGATATTGAAGCACAACGCATCCAACTTTAAACGCTAAACTTTAAACCATGAACTCTAAAAGCGACACTATTGTTATTATTCCAACCTACAACGAGAAGGAAAACATCGAGGCCATCATTCGTGCCGTCACTTCATTGGAAAAGCCCTTCGACGTGCTCGTCATCGACGATGGGAGTCCCGACGGAACGGCCAACATCGTGAAGGGCCTGATGGAAGGTGAACTGAACGGGCGTGTCCACCTCGTTGAGCGCTCTGGCAAGCTGGGACTCGGCACAGCCTATATCTGCGGATTCAAGTGGGCACTGGGGCACGGCTACGAGTATGTAATCGAGATGGATGCCGATTTCAGCCACTCGCCAAACGACTTGCCGCGACTCTATTCGGCGTGCCACGACGAGGGCTTCGATGTCTCCGTCGGCAGCCGTTACATCACAGGCGTCAATGTGGTGAACTGGCCTATTGGGCGCGTCTTGATGAGCTACTATGCCTCTGCCTATGTCCGCACAGTGCTCGGCATCAAGCTTCGCGACACCACCGCCGGCTTCGTCTGCTGGTCGCGCAAAGTGCTGGAAACCATCTGCCTGGACGACATCCGCTTCAAGGGCTATGCCTTCCAGATAGAGATGAAATACACCGCCCTGCGCCTCGGCTTCAAGATAAAGGAAGTGCCCGTCGTCTTCGTCAACCGCGAGCTGGGAACGAGCAAGATGTCGGGCGGCATCTTCAGCGAGGCATTCTTCGGAGTGCTGAAGCTGAGGTTCAAGAAGTATAAGAGAAACAAGTAGAAATGTTTATGAAGTTAAAGAAGTCAAAGGAGTTAA
>JAEEGK010001607.1_pt1 | contig 56773 bp, 52 predicted proteins | sample 8958771 | NCBI WGS metagenome assembly JAEEGK01 (sample SAMN16246547, study PRJNA631951) | gut metagenome | biome: gut microbiome; feature: rumen; material: SC-attached | host: Bos | place: Iran: Karaj | collected 2018-10 | reverse complement strand
TCAGAGTGGCCAATGCCGGGAACTGATACCCCGAGGCTCTTTCCAGATGCCTTCAGAAATAATTAAATAAATTTGTGGTGACTTCCTGTAAGTTTTCTCTTGACAGAAGGTCATTACATATCAGTGTACTGGCACGATGATAATTTGATAAATTACTTGCCTGATTATTCATATGCGTTGTCAATCTCAATCGTCGTAGCCATCGCTACGACTCATTCGATTTCCTAGCATATGAATAATCATTCAGCGTAATTTGATCAAAAATCACCGTGTCAGCACACTAGATTTTCACATTTACCGCCCTTTTCATAGACAGCCCGGCCACAAGGTATAGGTTCGGAAATTCGCTGTATTCGTACGAGGACGATGATTTCCAAAAATTTTAAAACAGATAAATGCCGATTGTTCTGAATAACATGAAATGAGGCATTTATCTGTTTTAAAATTTATGGAAATCACGCCGCAGACGTACACAGCAAATTTCCGAACCTATACCTTGTGGCCGGGCGTCAGGAAAGGCTGCAACACTAAAAATTAGCGCGCAGTCCTTTATACTTCGTCATCGTTTGCTTTGTTTGGCTTGGGAGCGCGTTCTTTGGCTTCGTCGACGACAATGGTGTTGTTCATGCAAGGCAAATTGAGGATTCTTTCGGCATATCTTTCTGCCATATCGTAGGCAAAAGCCACTTTGTGTAAGTTTGATTCGATATTCTGAAGCGTTACATTAATTTTTGCCGCCATCATTCGAACGTAACTCCTGTTGGCCGGAGTCGTCTCCATCTCCTCGAATTTTGCCAACATTTCATTGAGTTCTTCTTTGTAACTTTCGAATTCTTTTCTATGTTGTAAAAGATTGTCATTAAAAATAATAATCTTGGTCTGCATTTTTTTACCCTTTTCTTTCAAAGTATTTTTGTAAAATAAATGTTAATAAAATTATAGAGAAATATTTACAAAGTTGCAAGTATTTTTGCAATAATGAGGCAAAAGGCACATAGACAGGGGTTAAACAATTGTTACAGTGTGAAGAATATGTTTTTAGAGACGATAGATGGTGAACGAAGTTGTGATTGGAACGGCTTGAAAAAATACACGCAAAATGATGATAATAACAGATAACTGATATATAATTTATCTAAAAAAATCGTGGAGAAATATATGGAACATCTGGTATCAAATTTGTTAATATACGGCGATCTGCCAAAGGACTCGGTTTTAATGCAACTTGCTTATGTTTTTAAAGATTTTCATTCAAAAGATTATGATAAGACCGATCTCACAACAAGAATTTATAAACAGGTAAAGAGGATCCTTGAACTTGGGACGGATTATGCATTTGACAAGAATCTCTGGCATAACTATCTGACATATCTTTTGATCATGCAGGAGAATCCTTTTTCTTTGACATGTGAAAAAGTGGGAAGCAAGGACGGAAGTGTAAATCATTTCGCAAAGAGTGACTTTGGTGTGTATAAGAAGTTATTCGAATATGATTTTTCCGAGATTGAGGAAGCTTTGGAAATAGATTGCTTTACATGTATAACAAATTATAAGGCAATTGAGAAGCCGGAGCTTATGTACAATCATAATGTGAGTGAAAAAGTAAGGAGTCTTTCGGAGAAACTTGAAAAGGCTACCGATGAAAATGACTTTTTTGACATTGTAACGAAGTTCTATAAAGATATCGGTGTGGGTGCATTTGGTCTCAACAAAGCATTCAGACTTAATGAGGACAAGGACGGAAAGATTGTTTTTTCATCTATCAACAACATGGATACGGTTGTGCTTGACGATCTTGTCGGCTACGAGATTCAGAAGAAGAAACTTGTGGCAAATACCAAGGCATTTGTCGAGGGAAAGAAAGCCAATAATGTATTGCTTTTTGGTGACAGTGGAACGGGAAAATCAACGAGTATTAAGGCTATCGTAAATGAGTTCTATTCTGACGGACTAAGAATGATAGAGATATATAAATACCAGTTCAGGCTTTTATCTTCGCTTATTTCGCAGATCAAAAACAGAAATTATAAGTTTATTATTTACATGGACGATCTTTCTTTTGAAGAGGATGAATCCGATTATAAGTTCCTTAAAGCCGTTATCGAAGGCGGTGTTGAGACAAGACCTGATAATATTCTTATTTATGCGACATCGAACAGAAGACATCTTATCAAGGAGACCTGGAAAGACAGACGTGATGTTGAGCAGAATGCTGATATCCATCATTCCGATACGATGGAGGAGAAGCTTTCACTTGCAAACAGATTTGGTGTGACAATAGGATATTACAAACCTTCAAGACAGGAATACTATGACATTGTCAGAGAGTTGGCGGTCAGAAACAATATCGACATGGAAGAAGAGGAGCTGTTCAGGGAAGCAGACAGATGGGAAATGAATCACGGCGGAATATCGGGACGTGTTGCACAGCAGTTTATAAATCACGTGCTGGGACAGTAAATCGAGACGTGCTTAAGGGTTCCACTTTAGATTGGGACATCCCTGGGCACAGCCGTTGAGATATTCGTTTCTCACTTCACATGCTGCATTACGACAGTCCTTGCATCTGAAAGTGTAGTGGTAGGAATATCTCTTTTTGCAGGTCTTGCAGCAAAAGGGCATACTACTGTTGCGGGCATTAAATGTGCGACCGCAGCCTATACAGATTTTAGTCGTATTATGTGCCATAGCAAGTACCCCCTTTATGTATTATTATCTTTTTTGTGCTGAATATAATCAATTAAAATGCAATAAAATGATAATTAAATAATGATTTATGGTGAAACTATGCATGAGATGAGTTATGTGACGAAGATAGTTGCGATGGCTATGGATTCGGCAAAAGACAGTAAAATAAAGAGTATACATGTTCTTGTTGGGAAGACCAGCGGAGTATTGCCCTATTACCTGAACAAGTACTATACGAAAGTAGTGGAGGGAACGGAACTTGAGGGATCTGAGCTTATATGTGAGGAAGTTCCGGTAAAAGCGCTGTGCGAGGAGTGCGGCAAAGAGTATTATCCCGACAAGAGCAACAGATATCTGTGCCCGCACTGCGGAGGAAAGAGGGCAAAGATAATAGAAGGCAAGGATATAGTTATAAAAAGTATAGCGGTTGTAGATTAAAAATATAGAGGTCTGTATGTACAGGCCTTTTTTTTGAAACGGAGAGATGATGACAAAAGTTGATCTTATAACAGGATTTCTCGGATCGGGAAAGACTACTTTTTTAAAAAAATATGCTAAGAAACTCATGGAAAAAGGTGAGCGTATATGCATTATCGAAAACGACTTTGGTGCGATAAATGTTGATATGGTTCTTTTGAAGGAGTTGTTGGGCGATAATTGCAATATAGAGATGATAGTCGGCGGCGACGGAGAAGAAGCGCATCAGCGAAGGCTAAAGACAAAGCTTATCGCGATGGGGATGCTCGGATATGACAGAGTGATAATCGAACCTTCGGGGATTTTTGATCCGGATGAGCTGTTTGATATTTTATATGAGTCGCCGATAGACAGGTGGTATGAGATGGGAAGCGTCATCTGTATATATGACGCGGAGACCGGGGCGGATATGTCGATGGAATCAAGGTATCTTATGATGGCGGAAATGGCATCCGCAGGAATCGTCCTTGTAAGTAAACTTGATGAAGAGGACGAGAAGAAAAAGACAGAGATTGCATCAGAAATTGGAGCTGTGCTTGATGAATTCGGTTGTTCACGAACGATAAGACCTCAGGACATCATCGCAAAGAATTGGGAAAATTTGTCAGATGCTGATTACAACAGGGTTATCAATGCGGGATATAAAAGAGCCGATTATAAAAAAAGTTTGCGCGTAGGAGATTCCGAATATCAGACGCTGTTTTATTTTGATTTTGCGATGGATGAAAATGTATTACACGAAACCGTGACTAAAATCCTGAAGGATAAGGATTGCGGAGAGGTGCACAGAATAAAAGGCTTTGTAAATATCAGTGATGATAAAAAGGTGGAGATAAATGCTACCGCGAGCAGGTATGAGGTAAAGAGCGTAGATACGGACCGCGCGGTACTCATAGTGATCGGAGAAAGGCTGGACCGCGAGAAATTGGCTAAATATGTAGGAAAGCCTTCCGTATAGGTGCAAAGTGCATTTATTTATAGTATAATTTACGCAAGAGAGTTAATATGTTAACACAATTAAGGAGTATACGAATGTCTGACAATCTTAACGACGGAAAAATTGGATATTCATCATCTTCTAATTTTGCGCCTAGTGATATTTTATATATGCTCAAGGACCTTCCGGATGCATATTGTATTTTTAAAGTAATGACAGATCCTTTCGGAACAGTAAAGGATATGCTTTTTTTGTTTGCAAATGAGAAATACTCTCAGCTTGTTGGTAAGCCATCAGCTGAGCTTGTCGGAAATACATATTTAAAGACTGTAATGAACAGAGACGAGGATTGGATAAAGTATAGTTATCAGGCAGCAATCCTCAGACAATCCGCAACAATCAGAACATACAACACCCAGCACGGTAAGTGGCTGGAGTACTGTGCCGTTCCTGTTTATCAGAAGGGCTTTTGCGCATTTATCATACATGACATAACTATTGCGAAAAAGAGTGAGGATAACAGGGAGCTTGCTTCGAATACAAGTAAGCTTGTCATTGATTGCGCTACCGCATTATCTTCTGCCGAGTTTGGAAAAGGTATAAGAAAAGTATTAAAGCTGTTAGGCCAGACGATAAAGGCTGATCGTGTCGGTATTGTAGAGGTAAAAGACAAGAAGGTCGTTGATGTAAGAGAGTGGCTTAACGATGCACATGCGTCCAATCTTCCCAACCGCAAGAATTTTGAACGCATGAATATCATAGATATGTGGGACAGGCAGCTTAAAGGGAAGAATACAATTGTTATAAATGATACATCAGTTATTCGCGACTATGAAGAAGAGGTATATAACGAGCTTCTTGCAGGAAGTATTTCAAGGTATATAGTAACAACGCTTCATGACAATGATGAGATAATAGGATATCTTATTGCGGATAATTATGAGAATACATTGCCTATAAATGTAGCGGAAGTAATGGAATCTGTAGCGATTTTCATTTCCTACGATATGAGAAACAGGGCACTTACCAAAGAGATGGAGTATCTTGGAAGTCACGATGCACTTACGGGACTTGGAAACAGAAATTCATTGAATCAGGTACTTCTTGTGTTGTCTGGAATGTCATCGGTTGCAGGTGTATGTTATACGGATATAAACGGACTTAAAGCAATAAACGCGCGTGAAGGCCATGATGCGGGAGATGCGAAGATAAAAGAGGCGGCAAATATTGTTGCATCTGTATTTAAACGCAAGAACTGCTATAGAATCGGCGGAGATGAGTTCCTGGCAATTATCCCTGAGATCACGCAGGAGAAATTTGAGGAGCAGGTTAAGAAACTTCGTACAAAACTTGCGAAGGTTTCCGCTGCAATCGGATCTGTATGGATAGAAGATTCCGGTGAGATCAATAAAGCTGTTAAAAGAGCCGATGAGAGAATGTATGAAGACAAAGCTGCTTATTACAAGGATAAGGAGCATGAACGTCGCGGAAAGCACGAACAGGAAGAGCAAGAATAAAGAGTAAAAAATAACCCCATAGAAGCGAGTATATCAAGCTTCTATGGGGATTTCTTTTGCTTTTAACAAATGACTTATGCAAGAGAAGCGGTAATGATTGACATTGAGTAAACTTCAATCGCATTGCATCCACGTGAAAGGTCGTTGATAGGAGCGTTAAGACCAAGTAAGATAGGTCCGAATGCTTCAAAGTTACCCATACGCTGAGCAATCTTATATCCGATATTTCCTGCGTTGATATCAGGGAAGATAAATGTGTTTGCATATCCTGCAACAGGTGAATCGGGAGTTTTCTGCTTAGCAACATTGGGTGCTACGGCAGCGTCAAACTGAAGCTCACCGTCAATCGGGATATCAGGATACTTTTTCTTAGCTTTCTCAGTTGCGTTCTGCATCTTTGTAACAGTATCATCTTTTGCAGAACCCTTTGTAGAGAATGAAAGGAAAGCAACTTTGGGATCGATACCGAATCTGCGTGCGCAGTTTACGGTCTCACCACAGATCTCAACAAGCTCGTCTTCATTGGGATTAATGTTTATTCCGCAGTCGGCCATAGCGATAACTTCGTTTTCTCCGGTTGCAGAAGGACGAACAAGAATAAAGCAAGATGAAACAATAGAGTTTTCAGGCTTTGTCTTAATGATCTGAAGTGCAGGTCTTACTGTATCAGCTGTTGAGTATGTTGCACCGCCGAGAAGACAGTCACCAAGGCCCATTTTAACAAGCATTGTACCAAAGTAATTAGTCTGCTTGAGAATCGGGATAGCTTTCTCGGGAGTCATTCCCTTGCTCTTACGAAGCTCACAGAAAGTTTCAACCATTTCATCAAATTTATCATAATTTTCAGGATCAATTATCTGAGCGCCTCTGATGTTGTATCCGGCATCCTCTGCAGAACGATTGATCTCATCTACATTTCCGAGTAAGATAGGCTTTAAAAAGTTAGCGGCAAGAAGACGTGAAGCGGCCTCTAAGATTCTTGGATCTGAACCTTCGGGGAAAACTATAGTCTTGGGATTTGCCTTAAGCTTTTCTATCATATCACCAAATCCGTAGTACATGTATTGTCCTCCTTTTATATATCAGGTATTTCTATTATGTAAGCGCATACATATTCTAGACCTGTTAACCGGAAAATAATTTGATTTCGCTCAAGTTTTACATTAATATAAAAAGAAAACAGGAGAATTTTTTTAATATGAACCCAATGAGTTTAATGCAGTTACAACAACGTTTTAAGATTTTTCAGCAGGAACATCCGAAAATCATAGCATTTTTCAAGGCAATCGGAAGAGATTCTATGCAAGAAGGCACTGTTATTGCTGTAAAAGTCACTACGCCCGACGGAAAAGAGATCGAATCAAATATTAAGATCACAGCCAATGACATAACGACTTTTCAGCAGATCATGGAAGTAGCCCAAAACAGATAATTAAAGATTTTTTTTGTAAACACCGTCATATCTTTCAAAACCCATTTTTGCAAGGTATGGCATATGATGTTTGTCAGGGCCTTTATAGGTAAGCGTTTTGAATCCGTCCTCGGGAAACTTTGAGTACAGGAACTTGCCTATAGAGAAATCGCGGTATTGAGGAATTGAATAATCCAGAAGTATATCTATATTGTCTTCGGGTTGTTTTTTTCCCAAAAACAGCCCGGTCGGAGTACCTTCGTGCAAGACCGCATAACCTACATCCGAAGAATCAAAGTCAGTGTTGATACCGGGAAAACACTTTTGAATATCCTTCATATAGAATTCAATAAAATGCTTTATCACCGGATCGTCTTTGGAAACTTTTATGCAGGTATAGTCAATTGATGTATTATTAAGTTTTACCAGATAATATACGTTTATAAGAACCAGGCATAAATTCATTACCGCAGTCGGATATGATTTGATTATGAAAGCGTAAATCGTGAAAATTACGCTTCCTACCGAGTTTACAATTCTTAATTTTGCGACTGAGGCCATTAAAAAGGATATGAGTACCAATGAAGATCCCAGATAGCCGATCATTTCAATAATAGTATTTGTATTCATAGTGTATCTCCATTAAAAAATATATGCTATATGTAATGATAGCAAAAGATTATACGATATTCAAATTATGCTTCGCGTAATTTGACTGGTAAATTTGGCAATGTTAGAATTAAGCGAAAAATTTGAAAGGATATAGTTATTAAAGAAAGAACCGACATCATGTTTCAACTAAAAAAAATATTGAATAACAGCATTTCTACACTCTTCCGAATTCTTATCGCAGTAGTTTCTGTTTTTGTCCTGATATCAAAGTATATTCCATACAATGAATATTTCAAAAGAAGTCATGTCTTGGGCAACGCCATCCTGATGATATTTGGTATTTTATTTTTTACTGTATTATATGGATGTTTTGAACGTTTTGATTTTTTGGAATCCAAAACTAAAAAAGTCGTTATCCTCATAGTTCTTTTTGGTGTTCAGGTGATAATCTCGCTATGTTCGATGTACGGAACAGGATGGGATGCGGGAACACTTACAGAAGACGCATATAATCTGGCGGTCGGAAATTCTTTCGACCCGGGATATTACTCAAGTTACACCAATAATATGCTGTCGCTGGTTCTTTATGCGAAGCTGTTTTCACTTGCCGCACATATAGGATTGTCTTCTTATATATCGGCCTACGGTTTTTGTGTTGTATTTAATTGCATCATTTATTACTGTGTGGGACTTCTTCTTGCTGATTGCATATATAAGCTTACGGGTGATAAGAAAATGCAGGCTATGGGATTCTTGGTATGCTATGTATTTGTGTATATCTCGCCCTGGAATTTTGTATTATACACGGATTCATTGGGAATAATCTTCCCGGTGCTTATGTTGTGGATATATCTGTCTATTACTGAGAATTCTGTAAAAAAATCGATCTTAAAGTGGGTAATGATGCTCTTTGTATCGATAGTAGGATTTCATATAAAAGCAGAATCGGTGATAATGCTGATCGCAATTGTTATCACACATTCCATCCACGTCTTTGTTGAAAACAGGGGAGTGGAGATTATTAAAAAGCTTGTTCCTATAATACTCGTATTGGCGCTTGTCGTGCCTTCTTTTAAACTGGGAAGTTATTCCGTTATCAAGACTTTTGAAAACGAAACGGGCACGGAATACGATAGTGAAAAGAGTTTTTCAATGTTCCATTGGCTGATGATCGGAATGAATGTAGAATCCGACGGTACTTTTAACGGTGAGGATGACACTTTTTCACATTACATTTCCGACAGTGAAGAGCGTGAGTCTCAAAATAAAAAGGTTATAAAGCAGCGCTTAAAAGAAATGGGGCCTTCAGGCTTTTGCGTATTGATGATCCATAAACTTATTTTAAATTATAATGACGGCTCTTTCGGAAACGGTCTTGACGGAGAAGGATTTATTGTTAATAAGTTTTCAAAAGATACGCCGGCAAATTCATGGATCAGATTTTTTTACAGACCGGATCATAAGGGCTTTTCGGTTTACCTGAATCTTGTTCAGCTATTGTGGCTCGGAATTCTGTTCTTTAGCTTTTTTATAAAGAATAAGTGGAAATATCAGTCCATTATGTTAAGTATTATCGGCTTATCTGCCTTTGTTATGCTGTTTGAAGCACAGCCGCGATATCTGATCGTTTTTGCTCCGATATATGTCATTGCAGGAATTCTTGGTATGAGCAATTTCTTTGATATTGCAAAACAGGAAAGGATATCTCGTTAAATTAAAAAGCTCGGACATTTAAAGTAAAATGTCCGAGCTTTTTGTATAGTGTGAAATTATGCTTTGGCTAATATCAACTTCTCTAAGTATGCGATTCTTGCACATACGGTAAAGATATCTGCAGCCTGCTCTAGCTCTTCAAGAGGCGGAAGAGAAGGAGCAAATCTGATGATTGAATCGTTAGGATCCATGTGGTAAGGGAAAGGAGCTCCTGCGGGAGTTAATATAACACCGGCTTCCTTTGCAAGTTCAACGATACGTGATGCAGTTCCCTTAGGTGCTTCATAAGTAATGAAGTAACCGCCTTTTGGTGATGTCCAGGTTCCGCATCCTGTGTCTCCAAGATCTCTTTCCATGGTCTGAATTACCATTTCAAACTTAGGTCTCAAAATTTTTGCATGTTTCTTCATGTGAGTCTCTACAGATTCAACATCCATGAAGTATCTTGCATGACGAAGCATGTTGATCTTATCGAAACCGATTGTCTGAACAGTAAGAGTTTTCTTTAATTCCTGTCTGTTTGCATTGTTACATGCGATAGCAGCGATTCCGCCGCCGGCAAAAGTAATCTTAGAAGTTGAAGCAAATTCAAATGCAAGACTCGGATTATCAGCTTCTTCACATTCATGAAGGATATTTAAGATCTTGCATTTTTCTTTATATAAGTGATGTACGGCATAAGCGTTATCCCAGAAGATTCTGAAGTCCTTGGCAGCAGGCTTAAGATTTGCCATGCGGCGAACAACTTCATCTGAATAAACAATTCCCTGAGGGTTTGAATACTTGGGAACACACCAGATTCCCTTGATCGAATCATCCTTAGATACGAGATCTTCGATCATATCCATGTCGGGACCGTCTTCATTCATAGGGATGTTGATCATTTCAAATCCGAAATGCTGTGTTATGGCGAAGTGTCTGTCATATCCGGGAACGGGGCAGAGCCACTTAACTTTATCAAGCTTGCACCAAGGTGTGCATCCGCCAAAACCGAACATATATCCACGCGCTACGGTATCAAACATTATGTTTAATGAAGAGTTACCGCAAACGATAACCTGCTCAGGCTGGCAATCCATGATCTCAGCCATTAAATGCTGAGCTTCGACGATACCTTCAAGGCAACCATAGTTTCTGGTTTCAACACCGTTCATGCATCTCATTAAAGACTTTCCGTCTAGAATGTCGAAAATAGGCATAGAAAGATTGAGCTGTTCAACAGAGGGCTTTCCGCGACTCATGTCGAGCTTAAGGCCTTTAGCTTGCCACTGTTTGTATTCGTTTGAAAGAATCTCTTTTTCTTTTACTAATTCTTCGTGTGACAGTTCACTGTACTTTTTCATAAATCAATCCTCTACAAAATTGTATACAAGTATTTATGTATCTTACATATTATTACAGTAACCTCCTGACAAGTCAAGTATAAATAAGAAATGCAAGCGTCGGTTTTTTGATATAATTAATTTATCAGTATAAAAAGGCATTGTAATATTGCAGATTAGTGACATGGATAATTCCGGAGATTACCTTATGGAGGGCAGAAATGGAAGGATTATATAGTGTTTCTGAAAAAGTACTTAGATATGCCGTAGAATATTCCACGCTACTTTTGGAACTATTCGGAATCTGTATTCTTGTATTTACTGCCATAAAGAGTTTTATATTCTGGCTGAAAAAAGATGAGTCGATAAGACTTGAACTTGCGCAGGGAATAGCTCTTGCACTGGAATTTAAGTTGGGCGGAGAGGTGCTTAGGACGGTTGTTGTGCGCGAATGGTCGGAACTCGGGATACTGGGGGCCATAATCGCGCTCAGAGCGACACTGACGTTTTTGATACATTGGGAGATTGAGAAAGAGAAGATTGCACTGCAACCAAAGGTTAATGTTGATAAAGATACTCCTTCGTGACGCACTGTCACTGATTGCAGGCTTTTTTATGGACAAGTCCCGAAGGAGTTGTAGATAAGAAAGAACTTTTATAGAATAAGACGATTTTTGAAACAGCAAAAAGGTATTGGAAAAATATTGCGATAAAACATAAGATGATGAGTTTTCCAAAAGGAATAGATGTTCAAAAACTCAATATAGAGTAAATGCAGATTTTTAATTTAAATTCGGTTCCCTGCAAACCGCATTAGCTATTTTCGCTTTTTCGTGTGTTTTATATGTGAAATAAAAGTGTTCATTTTGTGAACATGATTGAAGGTGAAAATTAATTTACTTTTATGAGGAATAGTTTATAATAAAAAATCACTTACATTATTATAAGGACGGATAATTACAGATGAATCATTTTTATTTTGTACGACACGGAGAAACAATCTGGAACGTTGAAAACAAGATATGCGGGGCAACAGACATTGCACTGACACAAAGAGGCCATGATCAGGCCATAGAGGTTGGACGTTTGATCTTGGAAAAAAATATTAAGGCAGATGAGATACTTACGTCTCCTCTCATGAGAGCGTATGACACTGCAAAGCACATTTCGGAATGTACCGGTATTCCGTTAAGAGTGGAACAGAGACTGATCGAGCAGAATTTCGGTATATATGAATCAACTCCGCGCGACGGAATTGAATTTCATGAGGCCAAGAAACACATGGCGAGCCGCTTCAAAACCGGCGAATCCATGATGCAGCTTGCGCAAAGAATATATAATCTCCTGGATGATATAAAAAACGGCGATAAAGAATATATATTGGTTGCCCACAACGGAATAGTAAGGATTATAGAATCATATTTCAGAGAGATGGATAACGAAGAGTTCTCAAGGTTTGGAATAGATAACTGCGAGATCAGAAGATATGAGTTTTAATCTATAGAATAAAAGTATACTCCCGTGAATTTTTCAATATGAATTCACGGGAGTATTTATATATTATTGAAGAAATGGTATTTACAAAATTCTTACAATCTCCAATGAGTTTTCATATGGATTTATGACTGAACCGTCGGATAGTTGGACCAGAGGATGGCTGCGATCGCGATTATTGATGAATACTATGGTTCCTCTTTGGCCGTTGCTTAATAGAACAGTATTTCCAACGTAGCTTTCTGATATTCGATCGAGAAATGTTAGAGCAATATTGCCGTTGCAGATGCTGAACCATTCTTCATCGAGCATTCCTATTGCTTCGAAAGGAGTCATTGCTTCCTTATAAGGAGTTTTTCTCGTATCAAAATCAAATCTTCCTGCAAGGCCTACAATCTGAGCATAGTTGGAAATCTCTCCGATCCCGAGAGACATGGGATAGCCGTTCTTGTCAATTTGCTCATGATGCTGCAATACTGCACGTTTTATGTCAGAGTGCAGAGAAGATTTTTTCAACATCATGAATCCTTCGAATGGATGAGTTTTGATCAGCTGTTCTTCTTCTATTGTAAGAGGGTCGACTTTGTTTAATATTTTTTCCGGAACATTTAATTTTCCGATGTCGTGAAAAAGACCTGATATAGCAGCAATACCTGCTTCTAATTCAGAGTACCGGCACCATTTTGCCAAAAGATAAGAAGAAATTGACGTTGAGACACTGTGATCATACAAGCTTTCGGAAATATCTTTTGTCATAGCTACGTAATTGAGCAGATCAACATTGTTACCGGATTTATATATTATCCGGATGATGTCTTCGGCAAGTTCACTTGTATTGCTGAGATAACCGTTTTTTATTGCTTTAAATTTTTTGCTTGCGTTATCTGTGGCTCTGATGTAATTCTCTTTGAATTCTTTATATTCTTTTGTTTCTGACAGATATTCTCTATGAGTCTGAATTATTCCTGTAATTTCTTTTTTTATTTTTTCTAAACAGAAATCACTTTCGTTATTGTCTTCAATGGGAACATAGATAACATTGTTTCTTTTTAAAGTCTCTATTGTGCTTTTTGAAACAGATGCCCCCTTTGCAATAACGGTTCTTCCGTGCCGTCCCACGATATTGACACTTATAACGTCCCCAATCTTCAGTTCCCTTATATATACTCGTTTCATGTCTTTCCCCTCACAGCGTACTACGAAGATTATAAAGGATTTTATAGAAAGAAGCTTCTTTTTTTTTATTTTTTAAGAAAAAAAACCATATTACGAATGAAATCAAATAGAAAAAAACGAGGTAAAAGACATGTCAAGAAGATATACATATCCGGGATGTCCGATGACAAATTATTCTGATAATGATGTGTTGTTTTGGTTGAATGGGATGGAATACAAGAAAAAGAGAGAATTAGCGGAAAAGATTGTCAGATTATGCGGGGCAAAAAGAACAGAAAAAAATAGGGAAGAGTTTGCAAAAGCCATAAGAGGTCTGGAAAAGGAAGGCCTCATTGAAGAATACACTATCAATGGAAAAACTGCATTTCGCATCACCGAAAAGGGAAAAAGATTTGTGGGTGAGCATAACATTGATAAACATAACGGATATGCAGACATGACCGTAGGAGCGCTAGAAAAAAAAGAAAACCCGTTTATCTTCGATATCAACAAGGAAAAAGAAAAAATAATCAAAGAAAGGGTAATGCAGAACTATAAGAAAAGAGAACAAGCTGAAAATGCGAAACTCCCAAACAGCATTGCGGATGAATTTATGTGGTACAGAAATTACCTCGGTATTCGTGATGAGATTTTGAATGCATGTTCTCAGCTTCAGTTCATTCTTACATCGAATGATGCGTATAGCCTTAACGAAGCCGAATTCAATGATATCCGTAAACTTTTAAAAGAAATCGGTTCGAAAGAAATTGAACTCAGAAGGCATTTTGGCGTAGAGCCGACTGCCTGAACGCAGGGAATGTAGCTTTATTACATAGGTGAGGAAAAGTATGAGATTAGACACAAAAACAACCGGTGAACTTTGTTTCAGATTAGGGGCCAAGTTTCCCGATGCGGAGATATCCGTTATCAGAGCCAAAGATATAAAAGAAGTTCTTCCGCCGGAAGGACATGAGCAGGACAACATCCTAAAGCTCATGGAAGGAGAAAATCTTTACGGTGTTAATCTTACGGAACTCGAAGAAGGCATCGACTGTATTGAAGATATGATCACTTTTATTGAGTATCAGTATTCAAATGTGTACATCATGTCGGAGAAAAATGAAAATCGTTTCAAAAGAGACGTTACAGATTTTGAAAAAATATCGGACAAGCTTTTTGTGGGCGTCGAAAATGCTTCGGAAAAAGATGAAATGGAAACGGAAGGGTTATGTTCAAAAATCCTTGAAGGAACAGACCTTAGCATGGTGGCGCTTATTGATATAAGCGATTATTGCCGCGATATGACAGAGCATGAAAAAAGAATCTTTTATGTTCCCAAAGACCTGTGCGAAAGTGTTTGGAACATTACACAGGAAGAGCTTTTTGAAAAGGCGGTTGAAAATACCGGAAACAGGGCGTCTGCAACCGAAGCTGAGGATATTTTCGATAAGGAAATGACAGATGATGAGAAGAAGCTCATAGATGAGGCATATAAGGAAGGGCTGGAGAAAGAGAAGTTCGAGGAAGAAAACTCCGTTGAAGAAGACGATTCTTATCTGTATGAAGGCTGGGATGATTATAAAAGTGAATGGGATGAAGAAGAGCCGGAGGAAACTGAAGAGAATGACAGACCGGATGAGGATCTTTATAAACTCGAAGCCAATGCACTTTGCTTATACGGACCATATGGATTGTATGGGCTTAGCACTATATGTGACAAACGCTTCCTAATGGAGCTTTGTAATAAAAAAATGGTGCAGGCGGCGTATATCTTACCGTTAAGCAGGCATGAATGTCTGTTTTTGCCGGACAATGGCTATGATCGTTTTCTTTTAAGAAAAGCTTTTAAAGAAGATCTGGAAATCATAGAGGCGGATGAGGACAGGAAAAATCCCATTATCAGCAATAATATTTACAGGTATTCACTTTCGGACGGGCTTGAGACTGTTTGATAAAAATCCTGTTTCTTATATAAACATTTTTTTTCATATTAGAGAAGGAGAAGGCATGAAAAGTAGAACAATAAAGAAAAAAGTTTTGAAACCATTTGTTTGCTTAATGACTGTATCTGCCGTTATGGTGGGTATATGTAGCGCGGATGCTGAAGGCACAGGCCCCGCTATGGTTTATGCTGCTACACAGGATACGGCTGTTACAGAAAAAAACAAAGACAATTTTAGTTGGAATATTGTTGACGGTACTCTTACTATCAAAAGTGAAAGCAAGGGAAATATCACGATACCGGATTATACCGATAACGCAGGAGATAAGCCTGCGCCGTGGAGCAGTGCAAGATCGGCGGTCGGATACAGCAGGATTGTATTTGATTGTAACGGCGTTATCACAATAGGTGAAAATGCTTTTATACGTGACAACAATAATAAGTCGCTTGGAAATATAACCCTCAAGGGAAAGTCAGCAAGGATATCAAAGGGAGCTTTTAAGGGGCATACAAATATCCCGTTCATGGGACTGTACGTTTCTCCTGTGATCGAAGAAGGAGCATTTGAAAAGGATGCTGTTCAGAGAGTGGCATTTTATAATAACAGACCGGTAGAGGGACTTAAGTATGCTGTTAACAGTAAGGCAACTGCTGAGGTGCATCGTGATATCGATGCAGGACTCAGGGAACAGCTTGAAACTATCGGCGTTTCAAAGATAGATCCAAAGCTCTGCGATCAAAAAGAATTGTCGGATGAACAGCCGGAAAATATATTTAAGACTACTTATAAATGCAGCGTTTGCGGCTATTCTCAGACGAGACCGTCATCATTTAAGACTAAGTTTATCGCCGAAGGAATTGATTCAAAGTTTTTTGAAGAGTACAAAAAACGTCTGACACAAAAAGGATATGAATTAAAAGACACAGATATCCATATAAAAGAGAAAAAGGGCGATACCGTCGCAAATGATACCGGATCACTTGATGATTTTCGTGATATGTTCGGTTATAAATACGATCGTGAGCACTTTGCGGTTACAGACAGTAATGGAAACAGTATAACGACTTCTTCGTGCAAAGACGGATTTACACCTGAGAAGTTCCCCGAAAAAATCACGTCAAGAAGCGAAGAGTTCAATATTACAATGAAGTACACACCCGCCGATACAGTATTTCATCTGGACGGAGGCGATCATTACAAAAAGAGACTTGAAGACATTCACAGAAAAGGTCTTGTGTTAAATCTTCCGGAACTCAAAAGCGAAGAGGAATCTTATGAGTTCATTGGATGGAAACTTGATAAGATCAATGACCGCAACATTGATATCGTAAACAGCAATCACATTTATGATGAGAGCAAGATTATCAAGGCAGGTGCATATGATCTGGTTGATTTCTATACGGACATGGCGCTTATCGGTCAGGACAACAGTCAGTGCGAATATACTCTGAAAGCAGTTTGGACAGAGATCGGAAGTTTTGATCTTATTTTTGCCCCCAACGGAGGAGGGGGGACAGCCATAACAGAGAAGCGCTTCCTTAATCCCGATAAGGCAGAGATTGCAGGTGAGCATTTTGAGACAGCCGGAAAGCCGGGACATGTATTTACCGGGTGGAATACACAACCTGATGGAAGAGGTATTTCTTTTGATGTTCTTGATAAGATAAGCGGGGCATCTTTTGGAGATACCGAGATCGGCAAAAATGAGAAAGTTACATTATATGCGCAGTGGGCTGCACCACGTAAGATCAATATTTCTTTTGAATGGAATGACAATGATAACAGTGACGGTAAAAGACCGAGTACTGTAGGCGTAGATGTGACTACATCCAGCAGTCTATATTCAAGCAGCAATACATATAATCTGGCCACGGATAAGAGCAGTGAGATCATTGTTCGTACAAAGCATGCTAAAGCTTCTTATAATAGCGAAGGAAAGGCCACATATTTTAAAACAGAAGATACCTCCATGAATATAAGAATTAGCGATTCCTTCAGTATTCCCAGTGGATATGCCGTTGAGCTTAAGAACCCTTCCGAAAACAATTATGTTATCTCGATGAAATATTCAAATGAGAAAATACGCAAGGAAGTAAAGATTTCTTTTAAGGACAATGATAACAATGACGGAAAGAGGCCTGAGGAACTTAAGATTGTTCTTAAGGATAAAGAAGGCAACAAATATGAAAAGAAAGCAAAAATAAGCAAAACCGAAACCACAGTGGAATTTGACAATCTTAATGCAATGTACGGAAAAGGACTCAGAAATGAGTTTACAGTGGCAACGCCCGAAGCAGACGGTTACACATTTAAAGTAAACGGAAGTATTATAACTGCGGAGCATAAGGATGAATCGGTAGATTATACCGTTAAGACTGTGTGGAAAGATAATAATGATTCAGCGAAACGAAGACCTGAGACATATTCACTGACTCTTGAGGGAGAAGGTAACAGATATACTCAGAATATTTCAGGAAACGGCGCAAATACTGTTGAAGGAGTAAAGCGTTATTATCGCGGGAAAGAGATTTCTTATAACTATACTGTAAGCAATATTACGGGATATACGTCATCGGTAACTTCCGACGGAAAAGAAATTACGGTTACCTATGAGTACGGCGCAAATGAAGATAAAGCTTCAGAAATAGCAGGAAAGGGTACAACCGGAAAAACAAATTCGGCAAAATCCAAAAATGTTACCGGTACGGGTAAGAATCTATCGGGCAGCAGTAAGTCGAAGTCTTCAAAGAAAGGAAGTTCGTCTATAGATTCCGGTTCACGACTTGAGGATGATGATTATTCAAACTTTACCGTTCGTCTTATCTGGGATGATGAAGAAAATAAGTCGGAAAGAGAAGATGTCACGGTTGCACTTATAGGAAGCGATGATGAAACATATGAGGGAATTCTTACGGAAGAAAACGGGTATACTTATGTGTTCTCACATATACCTCTTATAGAGGAAGACGGAACCATCATAAAATATGATGTTGTTCCCAATACAACAAGAGGCTATAAATCCTCTGTCTATAATGCACCTGATAATCCGACGAAGTTCATCATAACAAATAGGAAAGATACGGAAAAAACATTGGACGGCGTAGTGAAAGATGATGGTTTACCCGGTGATGTGCATCCTGTATTCGGAAATGTTTATAAGAGTGAAGCGGGACTTGATGGTTTGAACCCTGAACCTCTGGTAATAAGAGATGAAAAGCCTGTAGGATTAATTCTTGCAGGAATAGCCGTTGCTGTTATTGGAACAGTACTCACTGTATTTTTTATTAGAAGAAAAAGAAGATAATTTTCATTTATTTTTTTGATCGAAAAAAGAACGTTTGATAAAAAATCTTACGTTCTTTTTTTTGTTTAAAAAAATTTTTCCATAATAGATGCAGAGGAACAATGAATCGTTGTTAACATATGAAATCCATGGAGGAAATAAATGAGTGAAGAAATGGTAAGCCGGCACAAAGCTGAAACAAAAACTAAAAAGAGAGACCGGGTAACTGCAGTAAGTATCGGCGCTGTAAGTGCAATTTTATTTTTGGTTCTCGGGGGTATGGGAAGTTATACCTTGATGAAAGACAGACAGGCAAAGCATATTACAAACAGAGTCAAAGAGTCGGTAAGTATCGATCTGGACAGATACCTGACTGCTTATGATGATGAACTTGCCAATATCAGAAGCGATATAAATGGCGGTGTGGTCGAGAGATTAAGTTCTGATGAGAAAGATAAGCTTTCATACAATGTTGAACATGTTGTCACAAACGATTTGGTTAAACATGTTCAAAGAAACAAGGAAGATACATTAAATCAGATGGAGAATGACATTGCCAGAATTATTCGCGCAAATATGCAACGTCTCACCGAGGAGGAGCAGGACCGTCTTATAAAAGAGGTCTCGACGATAGTAGAAGCGGAACTGTATCAGACAATGCTTGATTATTTCGCATCGCAGAAAGATCTGACTGCGCTCGATGCAAGAGTGACCAAGAATACAACAGATATTCTTAATCTGAAAAATTCTACAGAAGATAATTTTTCGGAGACACACTCTCAGATTTCGGAAATAAAAAATGCGCTTGATGCGATCAAGCAGGAATCGAACAAGACTAATCAGGACACGAATTCTGCTTTTGACAATTTGAAAACCAACATAAATAACATCATAGCTGCTTACAGAGAGGCGTTCAGTAAGGATATGGGCAGTATGCATGATGAGATGGACAAAGAGTTTGCTGAGGATCAGGCATCTTTGGAGAATCTCACCACATCACTCAGAGATGAGAGAAAAGAGAGAATCGGTTCGGACGGAAGTCTTTCCGAAATGATCGATAATGAGAAAAAAGACAGAACAGATGCGGATAGAAGTCTTAACAAGTCGCTTGAAGATGAAATGAAAGAGAGAACAGATGCAGATAACACTCTTTCCAAGGCACTTGAAGATGAAATGAAAGACAGAACAGATGCAGATAACGCTCTCACAAAATCGCTTGAAGACGAAAAGAAAGACAGGATAAACGCGGACAATAAACTTTCCAAGTCGCTTGAGGATGAGAAGAAAGCCAGAGAAGAGGCGGATAAGAATCTTTCCAAGTCGCTTGAGGATGAGAAGAAAGCCAGAGAAGAGGCGGATAAGAATCTTTCCAAGGCACTTGAAGAAGAGAAAGAAGCCAGAACTGCAGAATGTGCAGAACTTGATAATCGTCTTGACGGATATGATGAGAGGATCGGAACAAACAGAATCTGGTCGGGAACACGCTCTGAGTATAAAAAGAAGAAAAAGACTCCAAAGACCATAAGCTTTATTTCTGAAGACTGAGAAAAAACGGAGGAGCGCTATGAGAAAAGATAAAAAGATAATATCTGCGTTGCTTCTGGGAATTATTGTAACCGGAGCAAGTTACTGCAATACTGTTCCGGTTCTGGCTAAAGGAACAACTGTGATCTATCAGGTACATAAAGATCTTACAGTCGGTTCCGGTAAAGAAGTGACAACTATAGAAAGAGAGGCTGCGTTTAACAAAAAAACAAATTATGCAGTAGAACCTCTCCCTCAAACGAATATCATCAAGATTCAGAATTCTTCCGGAAATACCGCTGAAAAGCAGGTCGGAAGTACTCTTGTTGTAAGCAGTGTTGATAATAATGAAAAAGTCAGCATTAATACGGTGACATCAAATAGTTTTACCGGTGACTTTTTTGATTATGTCAATCTTGACAAAGACAGTGGAAAATTGGGAGCTAAACTGACTTCTCCGATCAGGATAGAATCTGAGGACAGCTTAAACGGCAATACGATACAGCTTCAGAATCTGTCGCTGAATGAATCAAAACTGTATTATCTGGAAACACTGATAAGCGGTACCAAAGATGGCGAAGAGGCTGAGGCAGTAGCTGTTTATGAAATGGATAAGACAGATTACGAGAGCGGTATTGCTGAGTTTACTGTAAGAAACTGCTCTGATGTTGATTATGTAGAAAGTATTGAGATTACAGTTGTCGAATTCATACCTGATGAAGTTGAGGGAGCGACAGATCCATATATTGAGGTATCTGTAAACGATGCAGAATGGATTAGAAGAACCGGGGCACAATTTGATATGGAAAGCGTTGCTTCCGAGCATCCACGCAGTATAACGGTTCCGGACAGTGCGGATATAAAAGGAATCGCAATCCCGAACGTGCTGACCATAAATTACTACTGTGATGGGAAAGTGGTATTTAATGGGGATATTACAGTAAATAAGAGCGAGATTACCGAGACTCAGAGCAAAGAAAGCGATAACAAAACTGAGATTGTAGATGACAACAGCAAAGCCAATGAGAATCCCGATGAGGCTACCGATGCACAAAGTAAAGCCCTTGATACAGACGTTCTTGAAACCGTAAGTACAGGTGCAATATGTTATGACACCGATGGAGACAGCATTGACGATGTGATTATCGATAGCATGGATATCAGAAATCTTGCTGTGTGGATATCAGAGATTAACAGGAAATGGACAAAAAATTATAAAGACGAAGATAAGGGGCTTTTGGACAATATCAGCATAGTTCAGGGGCATATGGAAGAATACAAAAAAGAGGTATCTAAGTACGAAGAATTAGTGAAATAACTTTTCGCGGAAAGGATGGCAATGAAAAGGAATAAAAAGATTGGAATACTGCTTGCGGCAGTTATAGCGGTCGGTATTCCTGTTGCAGGCAGTGTATATTCTGAGCAGGTAAAACTTGTCAGTAAAGGAGCAATCTCATACGACGAAGACGGAGATGGGGTTGAGGAAACGCTTATTGATTCAGAAGATCTTGACAGACTTATGGGAGCGATAAATGAAGCGGCTTCAAGCCAGAGCGCCTATGCTGGTAAGCTCGAGGAATTGCAAAAAGATCTTGAACAATGCAGATTGGATACAGATAAAGCAAACAATGCGCTTATCAAGGACAAAGCGGGGCTGGTAACAGCTCTTCACTCAAAATTTCCCGGAGTAGAGCTCATGGATAAGTTGACGGAAGATGCTTCTTTTGAGGATATCATTGCGGCAGTAAATTCACTTGCTTCGCCTTCAAGCGCAAAGATTAATTATGGAGATTACAAGTATAAGAGTGCAACGTCTTCGATCAAAGGTGAATCTCAGACCATAAACATTGCAGGATTGCCGGAGATAAATCTTGATAAAAACCAGCAGTTAGTGCTACCTGGTGGGTATTACGGATCTGATATGACAATTAATAATGTTATTTCCGGGAAGACACTTAATTGGAATGAAAATGGAATATCAACTTATGTAATAACGGAACCTATAACAAGTGGAACTTTAAGCACAGCAAATGCATATGAGGATGGATATAGACAAGGAAAGAATGATCAGGCTTCTAAAATCCCCAATGCACGTATTCAATACATCTATCATCACCATACAACAGGCGGTAATGCAGACAGTTATTCCGGTAATCCGGGGTATCCGGATAATTATGAGTCTTCTGTATATGGAGGGTGTTTCACAAAAACTGTCTACCATTTTCAGCAAAAAAGGAATAGGTGTGGACATTGGAAATTTATAAGCGGTCACGGTGCGAGCCAAAGTGGTTGTTATAATACATTCCGTTGTACCGGTTGCGGTCGTGAAGAACGTATTTGGTCTGTAGCCGATTCTGATGGGTCAGGATGGGGCGCAGGTGATCATTACGACCCTGCGGAAGATATCGATGTATGGACGGAGAATGGATCCGCTTACAATTCTTCATGGATAGTAGGTAGAAAATATCTTTGTAATTGTGGTAAGAGAGAGTGTCAAATTCGTGAAGCATTTATAAAGTATGATTAAGCGGCAATATAAGCACTGCCAAGAGAATATCAAATCAGATGATTTTGGGGGCAAGGGAAATAATGAATAGAAATAAAAAAATAGGAATATTGCTTGCGGCAGTTATATTTGCCGGTATTCCTGTTGCAAGCAGTGTATATTCTGAGCAGGTAAAACTTGTCAGTAAAGGAGCAATCTCATATGACGAAGACGGAGATGGAGTTGAGGAAACGCTTATTGACTCAGAAGATTTTGACAGACTTATGGGAGCGATAAGTGAAGCGGCTTCCAGCCAGAGCGCTTATGCAGGTAAGCTTGAGGAATTGCAAAAAGATCTTGAACAATGCAGATCGGATACAGATAAAGCAAACAATGCGCTTATCAAGGACAAGGCGGGACTGGTAACAGCTCTTCACTCAAAATTTCCCGGAGTAGAGCTCATGGATAAGTTGCCGGAAGATGCTTCTTTTGAGGATATCATTGCGGCAGTAAATTCTCTTGCGTCGCCTTCAAGTGCAAAGATTAATTATGGAGATTATAGGGATAAGATAGCAACGTCTTCGATCACAAGCGGATCTCAGACCATAAACATTGCAGGAACGACTGAGATAAATCTTGATAAAAACCAGCAGTTAGTGCTTCCTAGAGGATATTACGGATCTGATATGACAATAAATAATGTTATTTCCGGGAAGACATTTAATTGGAATCCGCATGGAAAAGCAACGTATATAATAACGGAACCTTTAACAAGTGGAACTTTTAGTACCGAAAATGCATATAAAGCAGGATATGCTAAAGGAGCCCAAGAGCAGGCTACTAATATACCATACGCAAGTATTGAATATACCTATCATCACCATACAATAGACGTTAATAAAGACAGTAAATATGGTACTGCAGGATCGTTTCCGGATAATTATAAATCTCGCGTATATGGAGGATGTTTCACAAGACCTGTCTATCATTTTCGTCAAAAAAAGAATAAATGTGGACATTGGAAATTTATAAGCGGCGACGGTGCGAGCCAAAGTGGTTGTTATAATACATTCCGTTGTACCGGTTGCGGTCGTGAAGAACGTATCTGGTCTGTAGCCGACTCTAATGGATCGGGATGGGGTGCAGGAGACCATTACTACCCCGCGTATGATATCGATGTATGGACGGAAGATGGATCGGCTTACGATCCTTCATGGCGAGTAGATGAAGATACGTATTATCTTTGTAATTGTGGTAAGACGGAGTGTCAAATTCTAAAAGCACATATAAGGTATTATTAAGCGGCAATATAAGCATTACCAAGAGAATATCAAATTAAATAAAGAAACAAATGTGATAAAGAAGATGTTTTTAGGAAAGGGCAATAATGAACAGAAATAAAAAAATAGGAATACTGCTTGCAGCAGTTGTAGCTGCCGGTATTCCTGTTGCAAGCAGTGTATATTCGGAGCAGGTAAAACTTGTCAGTAAAGGAGCAGTCTCGTACGACGAAGACGGAGATGGAGTTGAGGAAACGCTTATCGATTCAGAAGATCTTAAGAGACTTATGGGGGCGATAAGTGAAGCGGCTTCAAGTCAGAGCGCCTATGCAGGTAAGCTTGAGGAATTGCAAAAAGATCTTGAACAAAACAGATCGGCAACAGATAAAGCAAATAAGGCGCTTATAAAGGATAAGGCAGGACTGGTAAAAGTTCTTCACTCAAAATTTCCGGGAGTAGAGCTCATTGATAAGCTGACAGAAAAAGCTTCTTTTGAGGATATCATTGCGGCAGTGGATTCACTTGCATCGCCTTCAAGTGTTACGGCAGCTCCGTATACGGAAGGTAAAAATACAAATCTTGGAGTGGATCTTTCAAAAGGCAAAATAGATACAAAATATAAAGATAACAATACTCTTGGCGTTGGAGAACAGATCACGTTTCCTGCGGGATACTACAGTACAGATACTACTATAAGCAACGGGGTAAAGAATAACGGGTCACTTACCGTAAATTTTACTAAAGCGCTGCAGAGGAAAACTCTCAGCGCCGGATATTATAACGAAGTGATACTTAATACTAAACAGGCTTATCTTGATGGTTATGCTGAAGGAAAAACATATACAACAACGCAGAATGTATACAATAACGTTACGGTAAATCCGGGAAATAACGGAAGATTTGCAGACGGCTCTACGTCATCAAAGACATTTATCGGTCCTGAGTATAAGGGGCTTGATATGAATGTTATTGCAGATGAAGGCTATATTTTTGACGGATGGACAGTCAGTACTTCAGGGACAAATATTGTAATGACTGCGAATAACAAAAAAGCAATATTAACTACCAAGGAATATAAGCAGTTCTGTTCGGGAAATATAGATCTTAGCGATACAAGAGTCACCGAATTAAATTTTGATACGAAGAGTGTCAATAACTACTATACGTACGGATCGGAACCGGTTCCGGCTTCGCTTGATATAACTTATAAGATTTATGTTGACGGTAATTTATATAAGACAGTCAATTTGGCTTCTACAGGAAAGATTGATGTATATCACAAAAATGAGGCATGGGGATGGATGGAGTCAAGTACATCTGCGAATCAAACAATACAATTTCCCAAGTCAACAAGCTGTGTGGTGGTTGAATGTACCAATACTTCAGGATCAGGAAATATAAGTGCAACGATGACGGTGAAAGGATATTAAAGATGTTTGGTAAAGTGTTAAAAAATATAATAATCTGTGTCGCGTCATTTGCACTTTGTACTGCAATGCTTCCGGAAGGAAAGGTATTTGCCGCAGACAATATCAATATTAAAATCGGCGATAACGATTACAAAAGTACATTGCCATCCGGATATTATGATTCCATAACAATTGATGCAAGCAAAGTATACGAAAAAGGTCTGGCTGACGGAAAAGCTAATGCAGATGTTATTACAAAAGTTAATTCAATAACTGTTAATCCGGGAAATAATGGAAAGTTCAGATCTGATGACAGCATTTTGACAAAAACATTTACTGATACAAATATGAATCAGTTTACTTTGGATGTTTCTCCCAGAACTATGTGGTATGGCTTTTCAAAGTGGAACATAACTTTTGATGGGAACGATCTTGTATATACGGCGTCGTGGAATAAGTTAACGAAGACGTATTATGCAAGAGGAGACTGGCAACCTACCTATGTCAAACTGGATACGACAGGAATATATAAGATCGGAACGAACGGAGGCAGAGGACGAACTCATGGTGGTGCGGGAGCATCAATTTCCGGAAACTTTTATTTGGAAGCAGGTGGTGAGCTCAAATTCGAGATAGATGCCGGTAAGGTTGACGGAGGTGGAGGTTACACTGGTGCTTTCTATAGAAAGCCTAATTCCGGTACGTTCTATCCGCTTCTGGTTGCCGGTGGAGGTTCTGACGGAATATCATTTCAAGGAGGATATGCCGGAGAGCCCGGAAATCACTGGAATTCAAGAATACAAAATGGATCAAAAAGAGACTTTGATGGAAAACCTTCTACTGTACGTGACCAAAATTCCTCTTATAATCCCGGTGCAATGTCACCTTCCGGATGGGGACCTCTTTATGGAGCGATAGTTTCTTTTTCTTTTTCTAAAAATAATGAGGATCTTTTCTATGGAGGAGCAGGATGGCGAGGCGGACAGAATGGTAGTAAGTGGCATTGGGAGGGAGAAGACGGAACATTAGATACCGATGGAACGAAGTGGTACGGAGGAATGAATACAGTATGGTATGAGTCAACCCCGGGTACTTCACATAGCATTACTTCTTCAGAAGCAGCAGCATGGGGGCTTAGCAAAGAGTGCGCGCTTATCGATTCAAGTTGTTCATTTTTGCCGGGAGCTTCCGGTGGAGCAAGCGCAACAATTGAATTGGTATCAGAAGAATAAAACTATATTGTTTAGTTTTTTATAGTACAATTACTGTAACTATATGATATTATAAGCTGATAGTTTGAAAGGAGAATTTGATATGCCAGAAGATGTCATTGTATTATTGGATCAATACGAAGAGAAGTTTGGACATGGGTTTCCGTTAATGCAAGCATCAGGTGATTGGGATGAAGTAAAAGCAGATATACGAGAATGCCTGACAAAAGGAATACCATGTGATGAGCTTAAACCTGATCAGTATGGTGCGTGTTATGGAAAACTATATTGATAATATTTGTTTATAAAGTCAAAAAAGCCGAGAATATTTCTCGGCTTTTTTAATGATAGTAGTTTAGCAAAAGATTTAAATGAATTCGGAAAGTATTGTTTCATGTACGCTTGTTGTTTGAGACTTGTTTGTGCCGCAGAAATATGAGCAAATAACTCAGATCGTGCATCTATGGCAGGATTATCAAGTCTTCTCCAATAAGCTGGCATGTGGCTAAATCTTGGTTTTAACCTGCTAATATTTTTATTATTGAGTTTACCTTCAAATTCACCTTTTTCATTCAAATAAGGAAGGGAGCTGAAGATATCTTGGATACCTCTGCTTTCAAAGTCATTCCTTATTTCTTGCATTTTTAATACTTCATTCTCATCATTTAGTTTTTGGTTTATTAAAGAAATATCTTTTCTAAATGCTTCCTTAAATGACTCAGTGTTTGATAGGGGGGCAAAATGATTGTTATTGTAATCAATGGCGTGTCCCATTTCATGAAAAAATACATGTAAAGGATTTTCGTAAAAGATACATTGTTTGATGTATTTTTCAAAATCAATATTTAGTATTTTCAGATTGGGATTATAGAAGCCGCTATCCTCCGTATTAACTACTTGAATCTTTTTAAGTGTTTCAATGAATATTTTTTTGTACGAATTCGATGTTTTTTCAAGCTGCTCAACAAGCATCTTCTTTGTATCACCATTGAATCCTGTTGATTCGCAGAAATTATTAATGGGAATATTTCTGTTAATCCACTCATTGAAGTACATTCTGAAAAAAAACATTTCTTTTCTGATTATTTTTCCTTTTGCTAATTCTGTCAGATTAATTTTGGCTAACATTTGTCGCCCTCCTGTCTTATTAAATGTTCTGTATGTACGTTTTTAATATGGGAACGCAAAAAATAAATGTTATGCAGAAAAGGCATTTATATTTTTTTTCTATTCAAAAAAATATCCATATTAAATATGTAAAAAGTGTGTTAGGGGCATAATACTGCGATATTTAGGAGTTCATATGATCAGAAAAAAAATATTTTTAACGCTGATGTTTTTTTTATCAGCGAGCATAATTGCAACATTATTTTTCGTAAGAAAAATGAATGTAAAAAAAGAAGGTGATTCGGAGCAGGCTGTGATGAAGGTAACAGTTGTTGAGAATGTAGATAAAGGAGAAGATGATGCGCTCAGATTGCCTGTAATGAAAGAAGATATAGAAGAAAAAGATGAATATGAACCGGAAAAATATACCAATATTGATACCGCCAGTGATTATGTGAATTTTGAAAGACTTATCATGCAGATAAGTGAATATACAACTCCTGATGAAATTGGGAATGAGGAAGAATAATTATGTTGGAGGAAGGGACAAGCAATGGATTCATCAAAAAATGTAGTAGCAGAGCCGGAAATACAGATAAATGTGACGCCTAAAGAATTAACGTACACAAAAAGTATTTACGAGAAATTGGTAGAAGAATTAAAGGCCGAATTAAGCACTACCAAGACTAAAGGAAAAGCATATCAGGAATTATACGGAATGTACTATTGTGCCATCATCGGACTTATCCGTTCGGGGGCGCTGTGTTCAAGGATCTCCGGCAAGGACGGATTTCCCGAGATAAAGGTCTTTGTGGGTTCGAAATATTACAAGTGCAGAGAAGATGTCATCTATAGCATAATCGGGCAGGAAGAAGCAAAGGATATTATTACTCCTTACGAAGATTCTGCAGATTCTTATATAAAAAAGATAACTATAAAAGAGGATGACATCACTGAGCCGGTTGAAGTATCGAATCCCGTTACGGATTCTTCTGCAACCAAAGTGCTCAAAAAAGAGATAGACAGTCTTAAGAAAGAGAAGAAAGCGATTGAAGAAGCAGCTCAGGCCAAGTATAACGATCTGAACGCCCGTTATCAAAAAGCGCTTGATGCCAATAAGGAAATTCCTGTTGTTGCCTCGCAGGAGGACGCCGAAGTAGTTGCGAAATTGCAGGCACATGTCGATGAACTTCGAAATGAACTTGAAGAGTGGCGTAAACGTTACAAGCAAGCGGAAGAAAATGTTGAAGAAGTGACCAGGAAGGCCAATATGCTTCAGAGTAAGCTCGATGAAAAAGAAGAGGAAGCAAAGAAATATATTTATGATCCTAATTATGATCATTACTATAACGATGAGCTTCCCGTGATTCTGGAAAATCTGGAGTTTAGCCACACAGGTGCTCTTATCAGAGCCGTAATGATGGCGGGATGTTTTGCCGGACTTACTTTTTGTCTTCTTATGTTCATCTGATTTATATAGCAATTATTTTTGAGAGGAAAAGAAAGGTATGGCTGTAGATAAAAAAGGACTTGGCAGAGCACAGAGGGAATTCAGGGACTCATTCAAAAAGAGAGTAAAGCAACACAATTTGATGCAGTTTTTGTCGTCGCTTTTGGTTTTTGTGATAGGAGTTGCCCTGATAGGGCTCTTTTCCATAGGAATTTATCAGGTGCAAGGAAACGGAATGGCACCTGAGATTGTAAGCGGAAGTTATGTTTTCGCAAATAAACTTGCATATAAGCTAAACAGTCCTGAAAGAGGTGATGTGATCCTTACAACTGACGGCGAGGTATGCAGAATTATCGGGATGCCGGGAGAGAAAGTTACTTTTAACGGGGGACTGGTATATGCGAATGATGCAGCACTCAATGAAGCGGCTTATCTTGGCATGAATAAAAAAGATATCTCTGTTGCGTATTCGGATGAAGAGTATGTGGTACCGGAAGGTGAATACATGGTCCTTTGTGATGACAGAGACTGCTTTAATGATTCAAGAAGCAGCGGAACATTTATAACAACTGCAGTGATCAAAGGAAAAATCTTTTTTGCCTTCTGACAGGCAGTGTAAAGGAAGTATTATATGCTACAAAAAAGAAAAAGAATCCTCATTGCAACAATAAGTATCATAACAACACTCTTTTCGCCGCTTGCAGAGATAAAAGCTGCTCCGTCGGAAAAAGATATAACGGAAGATGTTGCGAAGGTTGTGTCCGACATGGAAGGAATCATGAATCGGTCATACAAAGAAAAAGCGGAAAAAATATCCGAAATCGCAAAGCTTGGTTACGACTACGATCTTACAAAACAGAGCTTTTACAGTCTGGGACTTCCTTATTCGGATTATGATTATCTGGAGTTCGTTGCGGCATATGCGACCATACAGAATTATTGTATTAAAAACAATATAAATATGGGAAAAGGGATCAACGATATTGATTTCCTTAAAATGGATTATACAGATGCGTCCGAAACTGAATATATATCGAAAAAAGTAGATAAATACAGAGAAAATGAAGACGGCACATATTCCAAAGACGGATATACATATATAACGGAGCCGCAGGAGATCGCAAAATATAAGGCGGATGATAACGGGAATTATATAAAGAAAGGAACCGAAAAGGTTGACCTTGAAACCAGAGAAGTAAAATACGCGGATATATCGCTTTCAACAATAGATGTAGAGGGTGTCTATAAAACTTTTGGGCTTGACAGAGAAGATTTTATAGATGAAGAAAAAGCGCGTTTGGCAAAGCTGGTCAATGCGATGGGAAAAGGAAATATAGCCCAGACGGTATTTATAGAAGCATCGATGCTTATGACCGATGAGCAGAGAGAGATTATTGAAGAGAGCCTTGCAAGTGCAGAGACGGTTCAGCAAAAGCAGATAATATCGCTTGCGGCATCTATCATAGGAAGAGTTCCCTATGAATGGGGAGGAAAGTCAGATAAAGCTGGGTTCGATGATACATGGTATACGTTTGATGATACAGGGCGACAGAAGGGACTTGATTGCTCGGGATATATACAGTGGATCTTGAGAACCGCCAATGTTGACGGATGGAAAGATTGTGTTTCTACTTCTGCGGATCTCAGATCTTCAAGACTTAATGTTATTTCGGAAGATGAGCTTTCTCCGGGAGATCTCGGATTCTTTTACCCGGCCGGAACGGAAAAGGTAAATCATGTCGGATTGTATCTCGGAAACGGCAAGTGGATCCATTGTTCATCATCTGCCAAGACTGTTACGATAAGCGGTAATATCGGATTTTGCATTTTCAGAAGATTTCTCGATGAATCGACACAGCTTAGGATCGAAGATGAGCAGGGCGGAATGGATTATATGGATGTTCCGCAGGGAGCAATCCTTGACAGTGACATAATGCTGATGGCAAAGATTGTGCAGTGCGAAGCAAGAAGTGAAGGATACAACGGATGGGTTGCCGTTGCTCAGGTAATACGAAACAGGATTAAGTCTGACAGATTCAGCGGAAACAATGTTGAGGAAGTGGTCTCTGAACCCGGACAATTTGTTACATATGCGAGAGCGCGAAGCATGGATGACGAAGAGGTTGTTCAGGATATCTATTATGTATGTCAAAGGGTAATGGAGGGAACACTTAAGTACTACGATGAAAATGTTATCGGTTTTAAAGTAAATGACGGGAATGAAGATTGGAATGGATGGCATAGATTTGATATCTTAGGCAATCATGCATTCTATATCTTTTAACGCGAGAAGCTGTTCTTTCGGGAACAGCTTTTTGCGTTTTTTTTATTTTTTTTCCGAAATGCCATCTAAAAAAAATCGAAGCAAAAAAAGCGCCCATATTAGTAGTGAATAAAAAAGAAGAAACGAAACCTTTGATAACGTAAACAAGGAGGATATTTAGGATGAGAAATAAAAAGGTTCGTGCCTTGATTCTTGGAATTATTGTTGCTTCGGTAGTGGCAATAACATTGGGAGTTCTGGCAAAGTATGAAAAGGATAAGTTTGATGCCCGTACTATTGAAGCACAGGAGTACGAACAGACCTTGAATTCTAATACAAGGAGTGCATATATTGCGATCGCGGATATTCATAAAGGAGATCGCCTTTTGACACAGGAAATGGTCGATGAGATGACCGGAGATCAACTTCAGAATGTTCAGGATGAAGTCGGCGCAGGTGCCGTACTCAGAACAATGCCTGTTGCCAACATTGAACTTGCAAATATCTATTCTTCTGCGGCAGCAGATATGTATCTGGTACAGGAAGATATCGATAAGGGTTCATATGCTGTTGTTGATATCGCTGCAAGCCAGCCTGTATTTAAGAATATGGCAAGAGACATTGATATTACCAAAGATACAAGAGAATTCGAGATCACAGCTTCACACCTCATGGTTGATCAGAAGGAAAATGAAGCTGTAGACGTAAGAATCGTATACCCCAACGGTGAAGATTATGTTGTTCTTTCAAAGAAGTTTATCCGTAACCTTAACCTTGGCAATGCAACATGGTTCACAAATATGTCTGAAGATGAGATTCTTCGCTTCCAGTCAGCGGTTGTTGATGCTTACACAATGACAGGTGCAAGAATTTACACAACAAGATATGTTGAGGACAACATTCAGGATTCTGCTGAGGTTACTTACGTAGTTCGTTCTACTACAGAAGATCTTATCAACAGAGATCCCAACGTATATTCTAAGGCAGCTAACGAACTCAACGCATCTGCAAGACTTTCACTTGAGGTAAGACTCGGAAATCTTACTGAGGAGCAGCTTTCTGCGGTGGCATCAGGATTTGGTCTGTCAGACACTGCATCTTCATCAGTTCTTTCTGAGAACGTAAGCACATATAAGGATGAGATCGATGCACTTGATGTTGAGGAAGCTCCCAATAAGCAGGAAGAAACAGAAGAAAATGCGGAAGAGAATATTGGAGCTACTGATATAGCTGAGGCTACAGCTACAGAATAATAATTTTGGAAGGGAAAAAGATGAAAAAGACACGAACACAGACAGAGACCAGACCTGTGAGCAATGCATCCGAAACAAAGATAATTACATTTCTCGGTGCAGAGAACGGAATGTATGTTTATCACACCGTAAAGCTTTTGCAGGCTGCAAAACATGATATAAACGTGCTTGTAATTGATAATTCGCTTACACATGACCTTTTTGGAATGGCATCCGGAGATGTTGATATAAAAATGATCGGAAAGGCTGTTGTTTTGCGCGACAGGCAATTTACAGAATCTGTATTTAAGAAGTATGACTGCGTCATAGTTTATCTGGGCGAAATATATGATGAAGATTATATCGAACTTGCATCACAGATATATTTCCTTTGCAATTATATGCCCAAGATGGAGAGTATTCTTACAAGAGCCAATCTTCCCGAAGATTCCCGCTCAAACATTGTCTTCATTGATAAATGTTCTGAAAAGATCAAGGAAGAAGAGTTCTTTAGTCTGGTTAATAAAGGCACTTTTGAGAACAGAGAAAAAAATGTGTTTGTCGTAAATTTTGATGAACGCAATATTTCAGCATATGCTGAGTGGATCTGGGGTACAAATAAAGCACTTAAGAGAATGTCCTCAGAATATAAAAATGTTATTGCTTCAGTAGTTGCAGAATATTTTGGCGAATCTGTAAAGGCTGTCAATAAAGTGGCAAAGAATATTTAAGGAGGAAATTGATAATGATTGTAACTGTACAGGGAACCCGTAAGGGCTTAAATCATGCGAATGAACTTCTTGCTGCTTTATCTGTAATGGGATATGCACTTGAGCAGAAAAAGACGTTGATTCTGCAGTTTACAAATAAAACTGATGATTCGGTGGAAAATCTTCTTATCGGAAAGAAACTGCGTAATGAATCACTTATTACCGACACATCTATTCCGGATGTTTCCATAGGAATGGATCCGCTTGTTGCCAAGACAAGTGGATATGATGACAAGACTTTTTCACAGACAACCAAAGCGCTTGTACTTACCAAGAAGACAAATCTTTTTGACGTGGCTTATATTTCACGCAAGGAAAGCTTTGAAGAAGAGCTCATGAGCAAAGAAGTAGATCTTGCAAAGAAGGGTGAGCAGGCAGGTGTCATCGAAAATCTTTTACAGGGAGCTGATTCCGTATACGACATAGTATATGTTCTTGTTCCAAGCGATAACAGAAACCTTGCAAAAACGCTTCTTAGTTTTGCGGATGTTTCCATAGTATGCGTAAAGCAGGGACATGCTGAAAACTACATCAAGGCTGAAGACAGCACTGCAAAAGAGATCATTGTTGCCGGAGATTTTGATTTTGGTTCTTCTTATAACAGCAAGGTTATGGCAAAGATCTATGGCGTGTCGACAATTTTTGGGCTTATACATAATGTCGGATTTAAGGATGCCTGCATAGACGGTGTTGTTCTTAACTGGATAAATGCGCAGAGACAGTGCGGTAAGACAGATCCTTCATACGATCTTATCCACAATATTGAACTTTTGTACAACACTGTTGTGGGAAATAAGGGTAAGAAAAAAGCAGATGTTGATCTTGATGAACTTCCTAAGCTTGAAAGAGAGAATGAGTTCATAAGAACTTGGGAACCCGCAAATTATGATGTTGTATGCGTTGTTAAAAAGACCGGTTTATTCAAGAAAAAGACAGATGAAACTATTACTCTGGTTCCTGTCATCAATTCGAATGACAGCAGCCGTGAGCCGGAAGACGTTAAATAATTTGGAGGAATAATATGCTGGGAAATACTATTGCAACATTGGCAATTATCCTTGTCGGCGTTTTTGGAACTGTCTTTTACATAAAGAGACAGATTGCAAAAGGAACAAAGGAAATTGCTGATGATGGTCTCTTCAGCCAGAAAGAAGAAATACTAACAGAAGATGCGCTGATTGAAATTACATCAGTTACATTAAACGGTATTTTGAGAAAGGACTATTCCAATCAGAATCTTACGGAGCAGGAACTTGAAAACAAGAAAGCGATGAAAGCTTCTCTTCGTAAGATAATCAAAGATTCCGCTTACGGTGATATTGATGCAAAGAACGTTCTTAAAGAGTATATCAACAGTGCCATTACGACAAACGGAACACTGGCCGTTACAGAGTCAAATGTAGATAAATTCGTTCCGTTTGATAATCCGAAGGAACTTACAGCGCAGCAGAAATTTTTTATTATTTTGTACAACTACAGAAAAAAGCACGGTCCCAAAGTCCTGGATAGAATGTTTAAAGAAGCGGGATGGGGCGAAGCTCTTGATATAACATCGGAAATGGTTAATGAGAGATACGATTATCTTTTGTCTGTGGGAAGCCCTCTTGTAGAGATGGGATTTGCGGATAAGGTTAACTATATCACACAGGATGTATTCCAGGGATATAAGGGATTTGGTGTTGCCGATCTTCTCTTTGAATCAGATGTCGATGAGATTGACGGTGGTGTATCTGGACTTCCTTTTGGATCGTTTAATAAGACCGGAGATTTTGTAGGATTTTCAAATATATACTCCTATGAATCATTGTGGGTAGTTATGCATGGTCGAAATATCCATCTTTCATGCCTTTCATTTGGTTCCGAAGACGAATTTCAGCGAGTATGCCGACAGGTATACAGATATAACGCTCAACAGGTATTTTCAAGAGAACAGGGCTGCGTAGTTTCTTCAATGAAGAACGGTGCCAGAGTTGTTGTTACAAGACCTCCTTTCTCCGATAAGTGGGGATTCTATGTAAGACAGTTCGATTCAGCTCCGGCGATCTCACCCAAGAACCTGATAAAGGGTGAAGGATGTGAGATACCTCTTATTATTTCGGAGTGGGCAGTAAGAGGACAGCTTAACTCTATGATCACAGGTCAGCAGGGTACAGGTAAGACAACCATGATGAAGGCGTTTGTCGGCTGGATAGAGAATATGAACATCCGTACACAGGAGCTTGCATTCGAGCTTAACTTGTCATTTACATATCCCGATAAAAATATTTCATCATTCCAGGAGACAAGTTCGATCAGTGCTCAGGATGGTATGGATTATCAGAAGAAGACAAACGGTGGTGTAAACCTTATCGGTGAGATCGCGAAAGCGATTCAGGCATCACATTACATTCAGACCGCTAACGTTGGTTCAAACTTTGCAATGGGTACTCACCATGCAAAACGTACATCATCACTTGTAGATATGATAGCTCTTAACCTTTTGCAGCTTGGCTTGTACAAAGAAAAGAAAGATGCTGTAGAGATTGCGGCAGAAACAATAAATATCGACATTCATGTTGAAAACACCGATGGATTCCGTCATATCGAGCGAATCTCCGAAATTATTCCTATCAAGGAGCAGCTCTATCCTTCTGAATCTCATAAAGAAAAAGAACTTAAGAAAAAAGTTCTTGAGTATAAGAGAGCGCACCACGGTGAGGATATGCCGGAGAGTATGTATCGTGAATTTGAAGAACAATTTGCTTATACAGAAGATATGTACAGACTTGATCAGCGAGAATACTTTAAGAGAACAACTGACCGTAAGATGTATGAGATCAATGAAATCGTAAAGTGGAACAGAATTTATGATCCCGAACAGCCTGACAATTCTTCACTTGGATTCTTCACGCTGGAACATATGCCTTCAGAAAAGCTCATTGAGAAGATGCGCTCACGTATTTCAGATCCGCTTCTTCGTAAGAGATTTGATGAGGATATGAAGAGAGTACATGAGATTGATAAGAAAGTCAGAGAGAATCATAAAGAAGATCTTCTGAGAATGGAAGAAGAGGAACTTGCAGCAATTTCTGTCTGAATAAAGAAAGCGAGGATTTAAAAAAATGGAGATGGGGAGCATTACTTCCAAAATAGGCTCTTTAATGCCAGGAGCCGGTAACGGAGAGATTTTTATGATCATTCTTCCGTTCATTATCTCTTTGATCGCGGCGGTTGTTGGGGTTATCTTTTGGATTCGATTGATAAAAAAGAAAAGAGTTGCGTCAGGAGCGCAATTCATCAAGCAAAAAAATAGAAATAACAGTTTCGACTGGTTATTGCAGATGTTAAAAAAGACGCCGGGATTATCACGTGAGTATCAGAAAATAAGAGCAAAAACTTTGCTCTTATATCCCGGAAACCAGGTACAGGCGGATATTGAAGCTACAAAGCTGATGGGACAATCTGTGCTTGTATTAGTGGCAGGTGTTATAGCTTCAATAGTCTTGTCACAGGGAGATATATATTACCTTGGACTTGGATTCTTCTTATCCTTTGTTGTATTTCAGGCATTTACTTCAAGGTCGACAAGAAAGACTGAGAATAAGATATTGGAGCAGCTTGCATCATTCGTTTCGGACCTTATATTCGTGTACAGAGAACATGACGGTCATCTTGATGATGCTTTATACGATATGCTGATTGACCTTCCTTATCCGTTAAATCAGCATATTGAAGAAGTATACCGCATAGTATCGTCTTCGAATCCGGAAAATGAATCGACTGCATATACCGAGAAAGCACCGAACAATTTCCTTCTTTCATTCGTTTCGCTTGCCGTTCCTACAGTTATCTACGGTGATAAGATACTCAGCGACGGAAATACGACGTTTGTAAAAGGACTTATGAATCTTAACAAGCAGATCAACGGAGAAATATTAAAGAGAAACAGGATAGATGCGGCATTTACTTCAATGGAGAAAGTTACTATCGCGCCCATTCTTTTGATGAAGCCGCTTGAACACAGTTTTTTCCTGAAGAACATGCCTGAAACAGCGGACTACTTTAATGGAGCTCCCGGTGTACTGATCATGACTTTGATATTTTTGTCGGCATTTGTTGCCATGAAGGTTATCGATATTCTGAGGACCTTTGAGAGACCGACATCAAAGGAGCGAGATTTCTATTCGGCTCTTCTTGATCCGAATACACACAGAAACGGCGTTGATAAAGCAAAGCCGAAGATTTTCAGGGACCTTGCAAATACCTTGAACGAATGGTTGAACATCATATATTCCAAGCATTATACACGTTTCAGGAAGATTGAGCACAACATGGAAATGACAGGTGACAGAACGGGTATAAAGGCTCATATGATGAAGCGTATCGTGGTATTCTGCGCGACAACAATGTTGTTTATTGCTTCCTTTATGTTTGTTGATGTTGCTTCATCGAGAAATGTACTTACAAATTATACGGAAGCTTTTAAAAATACTGCTGTTCCGGATGTTGAATACACGGAAGAGATGGAAAACATGGCAAAGATGGTTGCCTTAAATCACAGAGGCGACTACAGAACATTGACAGATGAAGAAATGGCAGTGGAGATCAGAGAACATTGTGAAAAGATCAAGGGAGACCAGTATGTCGATGAAGTAGTAAAAGCCGTAAGGGCAAGCTACAGAAAGTATGATGAGATATACTTCAGATGGTATTACATACTGATCTCGATCGGCGGTGGTCTGATCGCATCACTGTTTCCTACATACCTTCTTTCTTATAAAGCCAAGACAATGGAAATGCAGAAAGAAGATGAAGTTAACTCATTCAATTTGCTGGCACTTATCTTTATGGACATGGATTCAATCCAGATCTCAACTCTTTTGGAGTGGATGGAAAGATTCGCATATTCATATAAGCCGGCTATTCAAAAATGCATCATTGATATCGACCTCGGACAGGAGGAAGCACTTCAGAAACTTCATGATTCCGATGATCTGAGAACTTTCCAGAAGTTTATAAGATGTATCAAGTCAATTGATAAAGTAGGTATCAAGAAAGCATTTGCCGATATTGAGATTCAGCAGGAATATCATAATGACAAGCGTAAGCTTGATAATGAGATTCTTGTTAAAAAGAGATCTTCAAAAGCATCGATGGTATCGTGGATACCGCTGGTAGAAGTTATGCTTGGCTGGGTAATCGGCCCGATGATCATGTATGCATTGAAGATGGTAGACAGTTTAAGAGGAGTAGTGGGGTAAATAATATATTACCGATAAGCGTAGGAGTTGAGAGACCTACGCTTATTTTTTGAAAAAAAGATCAAAAAACAATTTTTTTTCCATAAAAACAGGTTTGTTTTTAATGAAATAAAAATGTCTTTCCATATTAAAGATGTGGAGAGTGATTCCGCAAGATAAAAAATACGAGATGAAAAATTATATTAAGGAGGATTTAAAGTATGGATGAGCATGGATCAAAAGCCGTGTACATTGGAGGAGGTCTTATTATTGCACTGGTAATTATCGGATTGGTATTTGGTGTATTTCAGGCAGCAAGCCTGCTTTCAAGAAACGGTACATCAAGACTGACTAAGATGGGTGGTACTCTTCAGGAGACAGAGTTCACACAGTATGACGGATCAACTGTAAACGGTGATCAGATCATGGCACTTATCAAAGAGCACCAGGGTGATGAGATTTCTATCGTTGTTAACAACGGTGCATCTGAGAAGCAGTACATCTATTCTTCATCAGGAGCAGGTAACGGCGGTACAGCATCACTCGGAGATGCACTTAAGAAAGCTGACATGGCAGTACTTCTCCATGACGCTGCTACAAAGACAAAGAACGATACATATATTGCACCTACAAAGCAGTTCACATGTACAGTTTGCCGTGATTCAAACTCTGATGCTATCACAGCAATGTTCTTTGAGCCTGTTAAGTAATCAGGGCGGGCTGATTTTGGTATCTTGGTCATATTTTAGATCTCTTGGCGGTACAGGGTTTCATACCCTGTACGGAGACCGCCTCAAATGCGGAGGATACTGTTCAATAAATATTTTTATGTATAAAGGATAAAAATGGAAAACTCACAGTCAAAATTGGTTCATATCGTAATTGAATTTTTAATGTTTCTTATTATTCTGGCGGCGGCGCTCAAGCTGTTCGGGGGAGCGGAAAAAATCCAGAATGTAAAAGCAAAGAACGAACTTCACCGAAATAGCATGATCGTTGTGGAGAATACCATAAGCGGAGAATTGCCGGAGGATGACGGCGCGGATGTATATCTTGGCGAGAATAATTCTCCTGTATTTAAGACCATAACGGGAGACGGGGATGTGGTAACAAAAGCTGCAGTATATACGGATCTGCTGAATCTGCCGGAAGGTATCCGGAGAGTGACAATTGACGGAACGGTTTATGCAAACGGCGATGAAAATGCACCGTCAATCGACGGATGTACGAATATTGCCAATTTAATAAAGGCCGGCAGGGAAAAAGAACTCTATAAAAATACATTACAGACGAAAGGAGAAACTTTTATCAGAACTTATGAAGCAGACGATGACGGTAACATTACCGGAGTAACTTATAAGACCAAAACAATGTGATAAAAGAGATGGTTTGATATGGATAACATAATAGGACGAATAGTTGCGCCAATAATTTTAATAATCTTAATGATAGTTGTTCCGCTTGTGTGGGTGGCTACGGGAATAGACAATACCCAGAGGTCCGCTGCCGATCGCATAGTAAATATGTATGCTTCGGAAGTAAGAAGTACCGGGGTTATAACAAAAGAAAACTACGAAGCTTTTTTGCGAAATCTTCAGAAGACCGGAGAGATATATGACATAAATATTGTTCACGAATCTGTTGTCGCAGTTCCGGAAGGAAAAGGGAAATTCAGCAAATCTTTCAAGTCTTACGGAAAAGAAGATATTCTTGCTTACGTTGAAGGATACGGCGACGATCTTGAACCCGGCACGGCAGATGATACGGAAGGTGCGGATTACAGGATGAAAACCGGTGATTATATCACAATAACGGCGACATCTGTAAACGGTTCTGTGGGAACAAGATATCTTGATGCAGCCAACGGTGATGCCGTAAAGGGTATAAAGATAAACGCTACTGCAGGTGGAATGGTAGGAAATAAAAAATGAACATATCAAAACTTAGCATAGTTTTTTCCATCGTTATTATTGCCACAGCGCTTCCTTTGATCTGGGTGATAAATGTAAGCTCCGTTATGACAAGAAGGAATCAGGAAGTACAGAATGATATGACATGTGCTGCTTATGATGCAATGCAGTCGGTGACGGTTGTGGATGATTATACTTTCAGAGCAGAAACACAGAGGGCGGAAGCGCTCGATTCTTTCTATATGTCTCTTGCTTCATCCAATGGTCTTGTAGCTGCGGGAGGTATAAGCGAAGCAGTTATATCTTCACATATCCCTTTTGTTGCACTTATTGATACGGATGGCGTATATGTTGCGTACAGCAAGGACTATAACACATGGGGAAGCAATGAGAAAAGAACTTATAAAGTTTCACCTGTGACCACATATTCAGAATCGTACACATTATCCGGAAGCGAGCAGTATACGATACAGTTCAAGCTGAATAATACAGCAACCGTATATTACAACGGTTCAAAAATTGCGGATGGCAATTATAAGGAACTTAAGACAACTCTTCTTAACAGGAAAGAAAACAAAAAAGAAGGCAGTGGTGCATATGATGTCTTTAAGTTTATGGAAACAAAAGAGAAATACGACGAAGAAAAGCAGATAGTTATCACAAATGTTGTTGTCAGAACAGTTGAAAATTATATGAATGAAACTATGGCAACAGATAAAAACAACCTTTCCAACGGAAACAGCGGATACAATCATCACAATGCACAGTATCAGATTGTGATTCCTCAGGATAGAAAAGCTGATTTTGCAAATGCCCTTACTTCTCCGACAGTCATCGCCTTTTATCAGGGTGAGCAGATACAGACAGGAACCACATATGCCATGACATTTGCTCTGACCGGCGGAGAGATGTCGGATGTTGATAAGTATTACATTACCAAAGAAGGCAATACGCTATATTACCATTCCTCGACAACATGCTCTCATTTCAGAGGATATATGGGAGGAAAAGATACCGATTCGGGAAAGTATGTTTCCGAAGAAAGGTTTTATAAGATGGAAGATGCGGCCGCCAGGGGAGCATATCCGTGCCCTGACTGCGTGCGTTAAATAAAAAGGGAAGGTAAATGAGAATGACAAATACTAATAATAAAAATAGCGGCTCTTTTGTAGCTAAGCTATTAATTTATGGAATTCTTTTATTTATATGGTTACATTTTTGCCATCTGGCATCGTGGTGTAACGGAACTTATTCGGATTCATATTTCTCGGTTTTTGCAAGTGAAAAAATGAACAGAGTTGTTTCTTTAAATAACTGGCCTATAACTGTTGTCGAATATCAGGGCAGGATGGACCTTCGTGGGATAGATCTGATTATTTATTCTATAATCGAGGCTGTGACCGATCCGCTTAACTTAAAAGGTCTTGTACTGGCTGAGGGTGGAATGGCATTCATAATTATGAATGTAGTCTTTTTGATATATTGCTGGTCAGAGGCTCTGAAACATCAGAACTACAAGCAGGATGCCGCAGGAAAAGAGTATGGTTCCGCAGCGTGGAAAACACTTGAAGAGATTATCATGTTCAGAAAGACTAAAGCGGAATTCTATTGGAGAGATTATTGCAACAAACACGGAAATCCGTCATTGTCACTTCTTTTAGCTGCTTTGTTTAACAGTAAAGTCACTACACCTGACGGCTTTGGGCTAAAGCCTCTTAGAGGAAAAGAAGCTCTTAAAAAATTTAACGTTCAAAAAAAGAATAATATTGAAGACCCGAATGTTATCGTAGGAATGACTTCTGACGGAGGGTATCTCAAGTATTCATTAAACAACAAATATACAAGTTTCAATGTGTCGGAAGTGCTCGTAGGTTCTGCCGGAAAAGGTAAGACTTTCAGACATATCAAGCCACGTCTTGCACAGATGAATTCTTCCTTTATTGTGACGGATCCATCAGGTGAGATCATGGCTGACATGGGTATGATGCTTCTTAAACACGGATACAAGGTAAAACTTTTTTCAACATCAGACATGACACATACGGACTGTTACAATCCTCTGGATTATATCTATGGTCCTGATGGTGAGACGGTGGATCAGACAAAGGTCGGTATTCTTGTTTCAACATTCATGACAAATGCAGATTCGACCAAGAAGGGTGCCAAAGGCGGAGATGATTTCTGGAAAAAAGCACCGCAGGCATTTTTGTCCGCTGTAATTTATTTCTGTGTTGATTTCATGCCGGTTGAGCAGAGAAACATGGCGACAATCCTTAAGCTTACTCAGATGGGTAAGACGAATGAGGGACCGGGAGCAACCAAGACAGAACTTGATAAATTATTTGATGCTGCCCAAAAAGAGAATCCAAGGTCAAAAGCTTTTGAGTATTACGGAGTATTTAAGCTTGCTCCCGCGAAGACGGCCAATTCAATTCTTATCTCACTCGGTGTTGATATGACGAAGTTCGCAGATGATGCTGTTTACAATATGACATGTACGGATTACCTGTGTAAGCGTGATGAGAATACCGGATTGATCAAGGAGTATGTATATTCCGATGAAGAAATGAAGAAGGATCCCAAAGACAGAAGACCTATCCGTTCGTCAAGGAACATCGACCTTGATAAGATCGGTGATGAAATGACAGCCATATTCATTAATATTCCGCAGGCAAATGCTGCATATAATTTCCTTGTTTCGATGATGTATGCGCAGATGTTTGATGTACTTTATTCAAAGGCGGAGAGTATCTGTCCAGAGCGTTTTCATATATATGACAATAATGGATTTGTTCTTTCGTCGCAGTACAAGACAGAAGAGATCGCGCAAAAGACCATCAGGCTGTTTGCAGGATCAAGTGTGAGGGAAGAGGAGAAAAAAGGAGTCACACGCTTTTATATTTATAATGAAAATGCCGACATCGAGGAATCTCTTCCTGAATGCGGAAAGGGATATCTGAAAGAAGTATTTTCACCGGATGTAGGTAATAATCTAATCTCGAGATATAAAGATGCTGAAGTAAAACCGGGAGACAGAAGGCTTCCCATCCATGTTGTTTGCCTTCTTGATGAGTTTGCGAATATCGGATCCGTTCCGGATTTTGAAAAGATCCCGGCAACATCCCGTAAATATGAGATCTCCGTTGTTATCGTAATTCAGTCGTTTGCCCAGTTGGAGGGAATGTATGACAAGATGTGGGAAGTTCTTTTGGGCAACTGTTCAACGCTTACATATCTTGGATCTACTGAGTATAAGACACAGGAATATATTTCAAAAATGCTTGGAAAGACCACTATCCGCACTGTAAATGAATCAATGTCAAAGCAGTCAGGCGGAGGATCCAAGACGGATTCGTTCCAGAAGATGGGACGAGATCTTATGACAATAGATGAAGTCGGTCGTATAGATCAAAATCATGAGATAGTATTTATAGACGGCCAGAAGTACTTTGTCGAGAAGCTTGATTTCTCTTTGCATCCTCACTTTAGTGAGTCGGGTACGGCCGACAGGAAAAATATGCTTACCAAAGCATATCTTGACCAGCATTACAGATGTGAGGATAAACATAGAGCTGATGAAGAAAGCATAATAAGAATTGGGAATAAAAGTGAAAATAGAGTCAAAATGGCAGCAGGAAGCGAGGGCGATGTAGTCGAACAGATGACAGAAGGAATACTCGAAAGACTGGGATTTACTTCCGGTGGTTCTTCAAAACCTTCTGTAAAGCCGACTTCAGATGCATCTGCGAATTCCTCTTTTGACGGTAAAAAAATGTTCAAACCGGACAATATAGATTTTGTAAAGCTTGATGATATTTTTTAACAGAAAAAAATAAAAAATAAGTGCAACATATGTTGCGCTTATTTTTTTATTTTATTGATTGTTCTCCATATTAAGAGTGTAACACAAGAATAACCTAACTATTGTACAAGGAGGAATGATGATGAAAAAGAAGGTTGCATTGGTTACGGGGATTAACCACGCAAAGAATAAGATTGCGGGAGCGATGTTTGGAGCATATCTTGCTGCAAGCAATGCGGCAAACATGGTGTTTTGCACATTAAATAATCCTAAAGAGATAGCGATAAACGACGGGATTGAAGCAAAAGTACTTGTCGGAAGAATTGTCGGAGTATTATGTGCAGCCATAGCGCTTGGAGGAATAGTATCCCTTATTAACGGATATTCCGATTATACTACGGCAAAGAAAGACGAAAATGCTACCGCAATGACTAAGGCCGCAAACAAAATTACCATCTCGATCGTGGAAGTTGCCACACCTGTAATCGTTGCATTTTTGCTTAAGTGATAGCAGAAAAAATCTATTATTAGATGAAAAGGTCTGGGATTTGAATATCACTGGACCTTTTTGTCAAGAAAGGAGCAATGCATATGCGAGAAATGATAGAGTCTGCTATCAAAGCGATAATGAAGAGTATCACAAGACAGAATGTAGATCTGGCAAAAGATATCTTATCAATTTCCAATGATGATCTTCAGATTGTCAGTCATTTATTTAGTCTTATCGTGCCTATAGCGCTTATAGCGATGGTTGCTTATTGGCTTGAAGGGTATCTTGAGATGACAACCGCAGGAAGAGAAGTATCAAAGGATCAGTTGTCACAATCTCTTATATGGCTTGCCATAGGCTTTTTTGTAATGCAGAATATTTACTTTTTAACATCTACGTTTGCCGGAATATTCAATAAGGTTTTGGAAGATTTTTATGATATCGTCACAGGTCTGACAAATGATAAAGAATTTTCTATGAATTCGCCGGATCTGGCGGATTTTAACGTGATTGTTCTTATTATAGCTCTGGCAGTCGCAATAGTTGCATGGTTTATAAATATAATTTCGCAGTTGATTCTTTCAGTAACTTGCCTTTCAACAAAGATTGAATTGATATTGAGGTTTTGCCTGATTCCTATAGGAGTTACGCCTCTGGCAAATGCGACCTATAAAAGTGACGCGATACGCTTTTTAAAAAAGACTTTAGCGACAGCATTTTATGGCGGAGTGATCCTTGTAATAATTTATATTGCAAACATATCTATGACAAATGTAGAGTCTGCGATGGCAAACGGAAATGGATTTGGCAATGGAGGCGGCCTTGTAGCGATATTCAGGCTCATATATCCGGCGCTTACCAATATCGTATCACCGTTTGCAGCTATCGGAGCAATTTCGACGGCTAAGACTTTAACAAACGAAGCGTTTGGAGGATAAAAATGTTAGATATCTGTATACCAAAGGAAATACGCGGTTTTGAAATAAAGACATTTGGACCGTTTACAACAAGACAGATGAAATGCGGGATTGCGGCAGCAGCTCTTGCAATTGCGACTTATATGGCTGAAAAAGCATTGCTGGGAATGAATAATCCACCGCTGTTCCCTCTGCTTTTCCCTGCGGCACCGTTTCTTTTTTTGGGATGGGGAGAAAGTTTTTTGCACATGAAACCGGAAGATTATGTTCGATATGTATGGATCCCTAACAGGAAAAGAAGTCCAAACAGAAAATATGTGACGGATAGTTATAACCCGCTTGTGAAGCTGTATAAAGAAGATTTAAAGAAGAAACAGAGAGAAAAACAGGAATTATTAAAGGAAAACAATAAGAAGAAAAAGACAGAGAAGCTTGTTATTCCAAAAGAATTGGAAGCGGAACTCTTGAAATTATAAGAAGGAGAAAATTGGTTTGTTTGAATTTTTAAAAAAAGAAGATAAGCCTAATAATGGGCCAAAATCTAATAAGATCATAAGAGTTCCTGTAACGGTGCAGGACTCAATACCTTTTAAAAATGTATATGCCAACGGAATAATTGAAGATTATAACGGCAGATTTTCAAAAACATATCCAATCGGAAGCACCAATTTTGATACGTTGGAAGAGACAAGTCAGGAGTCGATGTTCCTTGATTGGGAAAAGGTTATAAATATCATCGACAACGTGTCCGTAGGACAGCTTACCATCATTAATAAGAATATAGATATGGACGTGGTAAGAAACGATATCATGTTGAAACCCAAGACAAGCGGAAACATTGATGAGGCATTCAAAGAGGAACACGATATACTTCGCGGAGAGATGAATGAAAAGTTCGCGGGGGATCTGAGACAGGGAAGAAATAATATCAAGAAAGATGCGTATCTTACAGTTTCTGTACCTGCGGATAATATTTTGGAAGCAAACTCATCACTTGCCCGTATGGATGCGCAAATCTCAAAGGCGCTCAGAAAGATCATTAAAGCGCCCACAAAGCCGTTAAATGCGCTTGAGAGACTTGAGCTTTTTTATGATTATTACAATTCAAACGAAGTACTGACATATGCCAAGAAAACAGCGCCTATGGCTGTAGAAGGAAATTTTGATCTTGAAAAGATGAAATCTTTCAACATTCATCCCAAGGATGTTATCGGACCAAGCGGTATGAAGATGGGTGAGTCAATGCTGATGTTTGGATCGGATCAGTATTTAAAGACGTATCTTATAGATACTTTTCCGACGGAGCTTTCAACAAACTTTATCAATGATGTATCGGATCTTCCGTGTAATATGGTCATTTCAATCTCCTGGACACAGATGGATGTTGCAGAGGCCAACCAGCTTGTAAAGCAGAGACTTCTTGATATGAACGGTGCAATTGGAAATCAGCAGTCTAAAGCTGCGGGTGAAGGCGTTGTCGATAGCGGAGCCGTATCAAGCGAACTCTTAAATATGAGAGATGAAGCGCAGGAACTTATGGATGATATCAGAAAACGAAATATGAAATGTTTTTTGGTGACACCGCTTGTAACTCTTATCGCATCTTCCAAAGACGAACTCAAATCTTTGGAAAAAACGCTTAAGACAAATATTACTAAGTTTTCATGTCATCTTCGTCCCATGGAAAAGCAGATGGAAAATGCATTTAACACAACGCTTCCACTTGCTCAGCTCAATATTGCAGATGACAGATTTATGCAGACAGAGGCTACGGCTGTATTTATCCCGTTTTCTGTCAAAGATCTCAATCAGGCGGGCGGAATTGATTACGGTGTAAACCCCATCTCACATAATATTGTTCGTATCAACAGGTACAAAGCGAACAACTACAACGGCTTATTTGTAGGACAGTCGGGTTCCGGAAAATCTTTTGCTGCAAAGATGGAGATACTGCAGAAATTTCTTGGTGAAGATCATCAGATACTCATAATCGATCCCGAGGGTGAATACGTAAATATGGGAAGAGCTGTCGGCGCGGAGATCATAAAAGTCGCTTATAACAGTACATCCGGACGTATCAATCCAATGGATATGGATATAACATCAGGTGACGGAGGTAACCCGATTCCTAATAAGTGCGATGAACTTATTACACTTATCAGCATTATGATGGGCGGCGAATATGCTCTCGGAGCGACTACCAAGAATGTTATCATCCGAGCCGTGAATGAGACTTATAAAGAATACTATCATCATATGCTGCAGATACAGAGAGAAGCAGAAGAAAAAGGAATAGAGATGATAACCTGTGACAGAGATGCAATGCCGACACTGGCAAATCTTTATTCAACACTTATCAAATTCCAGGAGCCGGAAGCGCAGTACATTGCTGCGGCAATAGAAAACCATTGCGTTGGCGACGGAGCGATGTTCTCTCACAGAACAACAATCAATCCACGTAATCAGATGATCATTTTCGATATTTCTGAGATGAGCGACAATATGAAGAATGTAGCTATGCAGGTTACTATGTCTTACTGCTGGAACCGTATCATTGAAAATGGAAATAACGGAATCTTTACCGATCTCTATATAGATGAATTTCATTTGTTTACCAAGAATGCAATCTCTGCGGCATATATGAAAAACATATATAAGAGAGCAAGAAAGTGGAAAGGTTCACCGACCGCCATTACGCAGAATATTAATGACCTTATGGTCAACGATGAGGCACGTGCGATATTTGATGCATGTTCATTCATCTGTATTCTCAATCAGGCTCCGCTCGACAGACAGGAACTGGCACCCATTCTTAATCTGTCTGAACAGCAGCTTGATTACATTACGGATCAGCCGCCCGGATACGGACTTATATATAACGGTTCTACGGTTGTTCCTTTTGAAAACAGTATTGATGAATCAACGGAGATATTTAAGCTCATTGATTCACGTAAGAAAGATAAGAAAAAAGACAAAGAGTAAAAGCTTGTGGATAACAAGCATCTGACTAAAAAATCTCAAGAAGGAGAAGCAGGATAATGGCAAGACTGAATGATGTTTGGCTATACGGCGCGGTTTCATCCGAGCCCAGTATAGCCAGGGATATCAATGGAAATGCAGTAAGAGGAATGTTCAGATTGTCTGTACTTAGGAGTACCAGAAAATCAGGAGAAAAAACTTCTACAGAAAACCTGGTGTGGGATTATCCGCTGATATTATCTGTTGACGCTGACATCGTAAATAAGATGAGCAAGCTTAAAAAGTTTGACATCGTAGAACTTTCCGGTTCCTTCGTTAGAGCAGAGATTTCAAAGAATAAAACATGTTCTCATTGTGGCAAGATTAACAGTATTGCAAGTACCTTATATTTTGTCAATCCGATATTCATGGCAAAACGTAACAGCAAAGATATGACAGAATATGAGGCGGCTGCGATTGTCCAGGATAATAGAGAAATCTCCAATCATATCAATGTTCTTGGAAATCTTTGCAATGATGTAAATTATTTTGAGAGCGGAAATATCAGATCATCTGTATATCAGATCGGAACTGAGCGCAAGAGATTTATTACAGCGGATAATCCAACAGTAAGATCGGACTTTTTTGTGGTAAGGACTTTCGGACACAATGCAAAGATGGATAATCTGTGTATTCACAAAGGATCCATGGTGGCAATAGACGGATATCTGCATTTTAAGAAGTTCGGAAGAAAATCCAAATGTGTAGATTGCGGAGAAGAATTTGAATGGGAGGACTCGACTATGGAGATTGTCCCATACATAATCGAGTACCTTGCAAACTTCACAGATCCAGAAGAAGCTACCAGGGAAAAAAAGAAATCTGAGCAGGAAGAACAGGGCAAAATGCTCAAACAGCTCAGAGGTTTCTAAAAAAAAGAGCTAAGTATCATAATTGATGTTTAGCTCTTTTGGCGTATATGGATTTATTTTTGTGAATGTACAAGTGTAAAAAGGTATTCGCCGATCACATCTTTTTTATCAATGAAAGGATCTGTCCAGAATCTTGAATCACAGGAGTCTAATCTGTTATCACCAAGTACGAAAAACTTACCCTCGGGAACAGTGTAGCTTTCTTCCAATGCGGGGAATGTAGAATTGGGAGTCTTTATATACGGCTCATTTATTTTTTCGCCGTTCAGGATAAGTTGTCCGTCACCTGAAAAAGAAATCTCATCTCCGGGTAATCCTATGACACGTTTGCTCAGTGTTTCGCCATCGTGCTTGAATTCGATGATGTCACCTCTTTTTGTTGTATGAAGAGCTGTAAATATAACGGTATCACCGGTCATAAGCGTTGGCTCCATAGAACCGCTCATTATGATACTTTTGTCAAAACTGAATGTTATCGCGGCAAAAACGCCTGCACTGATAAGAATGGTTTCAACGTAGTCCAGTATGGTTTTTAACGGACTGTCTTTCTTTTTTTCTTCTTCTTTTATCGGGATATTTACGTCCATTTTTGTGCATCCTTTCTGAGATAGACTGAATATTTTTTCCTACAACATTAATATAGTAAAAAAATTCATTCATAATTTTTTTCTGCAAGAAAAAAAACCATATTAAAAAAGAGTTACTTATTCATTTAATAAAATAATCACGCAGACATAGCCGGAGAAGGAATGGAAAATGGAACAGATAGTAGTAAACAGTAGTATAGCGGTCCATAATATTGCAATCTTGGGATTGTGCGTCTTTGGATTTGTTTTTCTTTATCTTTTTATTTTGTCCAGACTTATAAAAGTTGAGATGAACAATATCGTAAAGGCGAAGGAATTGATTGAAGAAGGTCATGAAAATGCAATAAACGGACGTAAAGACGATGGTTATTATGAGGAGACGAGAAGACTCAGAACAGCGGAAGAATCGGAAGAGTTGAAAGAGTCGGATAAGGAGGTCGTAAATGAGGAAAATTAAGCTGATGGCTGTGCTTTTTTCGGCGAGCTTGATTATCAGCGGATGCAGCCTTGTAAGCAGTGTTGATGCGGGAAATCCGTACGAACTGCCGGAGCCTGAGCTTGTCGCATACGGAAGACAGGCAGATGTGCAGGTCGCAACGCCAAAGGGCATATTAACAGAAAAAATAACAGTGACGGAGCCGCATAGGGCAATGGGAGTCAATGGGAAAAAGCTTCCCAATATACAGACGGCTTCATGGTTTACGTTCGATATCAAAGGAGCAAAAGAATTTTCGGATATGTATGCTTCGGATCTTGACGGAGCTCAGATAGATTTCGGACCTGCCAATGACTGCATTTTTTTTGGAAGAGTCTACAAATTGGATAACGGTTACGGCGTTCTCATACCAAACGGATATGGAACAAGTTTGACCGATGCAAACGGAAATATCAGGTTAAAAAGCGGTGATATCAACATTCGTATAGGGGATAAGATATTCACGGGAAGGAAATAATATGGATAACGATAAGATTTTTTCGATTTTGAATTCACTAACGGAACTTAGAAATGAAATGGACAAAAATAATATAGGAAGTATAAAAGAAAATGATATGCTATATACTCTTTCTTTTATATCGCTTATAAGAAACGGAATGGATTTTTCCGTTATTGACCAGGTAGTCGGTGAAGAGGAAGAAAAGAAGTCGTTCATTTCTTTTGGATCTTCTTCAAAGGAAAAAAAGCCTGTGACAAAAAAATATGTTGAGATAAAGGCGATGCTTGGGGACTTTAGCTGCAGCGCGGATAATATAAAAAAGTATCTGAGTGAGGATGAGTATAACAAGCTTATTCTGAAATTATCCGATAAGCCTTCGGTTCCGCCCAGAATATTTCAGATTGATGATTATGATGAAACATTGGGTGTTGAGTATGATCATGATAATGAGAAAAAAGAAGAGAAGACTGCAGAACCTGTCAAAGAAGATGAGTTTACCAATAACTCCACAAGACTTCCTCACTTCTATGAAGATAGAAAGCTGGATGCGGATTATCCGGGCAAAAAATATCTCAGTTCAATGCTGTATCACACGCATGTCCTTGATGTAACAATAGGTAAAATGAAGCTTAAGGCTTTATTTACGGTCTATCCTGTGAGAGTTACCGCTGACGATCCTGCTACGGATATAGCTGTTGCTGCGGCATTGTACGATCCTTCCACAAAAGGGTATTCCGCTCCGAGAGGAGGAATATCACGAGGAGCTTCGTCTTCTGTAAATATCGAGTTTGAAGAATTTGTATTTGTAGTACATGGAGCGTGGGAGAGAGGTGTCTTTAAATCATATGTGCGAAGCGTCACGAAAGGAATTGCCATTGATGATGAAAAAGTAGTAGAACATATTCCGGAAAAGAATGATAGAACCTCGACAGGATATACGGTAACGAAAGAGATACCCGGGCTCAATATATATGTATTCCCGGCGGTCATAGGAGAGAATACCGCCAAAGGATATATTATCGGAGCCATCGCTATTGAAAACACCGATGAAAGAAGTCTTTCTGTTCTTACTCCTAATACAAACGGAGAATTTACAATATCAGCGAATAATACAGAGTATGTATTTGGAGCATATTGGCAGGGATCAACGCCAAAGGATTGTGTTCTTGTCTACAATATTGAATGATAATTGGATGAGCTTGACAGATAATTCTTGTTGCAGTGTTTTAGAGAAAAGACAACTTCTTAAAAAAATATGATATCATTAGTCATAGTGTAAAAGGAGCAGTTTCTTATGATACAAGAACTACTGATCAATAAATTATCAGAAGAGAATATTGAAAAGATAAATAAGTTGGAAACGTTGGGATACAACATCAGATATGATAAAAAAAATGATGCTTTCAAGATCTTTACTGATGATACTGAAAAGGAGTTTTTTGTTCTTTCGGAAGACACGCTTATACGAGGGGCATTCAGTCCCTACTTGTTTGGATTGATCCCTTTTTACAATGATGAAAGAAAAAGCGCTTATAAGATTCTTTCAAACTTTGCAAAGCTTAAGACCTCCGCCAAAAACATGTATAGAAACGATATGGAAGCTGCAGGGAAAATTCCAATGCCTGAAACGCTTTCCGGAGGATTGGAATATCTTTTATATAATAGGAAAAGAGCAGAAATTCTAAGTGTTCTTGTACCGGGATCTACAACCGCAAAGAAAGTTCTTGAATTATATGATTCTTTTATAGACCAGGATTATCTTGAACTACCGGTTATGATCGAGTACAAAGTAAAAAAAGACGAGCTTATCGGAAGTGACAGATATACATATACTCCGTATGTGACACTTGCTTTATATAGCGGATATTATAATGGCAGAAAAGTGAAGTATACGCTCTTTCCGTATGCTCTTTCCAAAGAGAGTATAGGAAAAGGAACAATAGAGATTATGTCCAAAGTTCCGGGAGAAAAAATCGATATACACGATGAGAGGCTTGATCCTGAGATGAAAGAACTTATAACCGGACTGGAAAAGTTCGAAAATATTTAAAATATGAAAAATCCTTCCATATTAAAAGTGATATGGGAGGATTTTTTTATGAAGAGATTATATGTAAAAATTATTTGTGCAATGACGATTTTCCTGTCTGCTTTTTCGGGAGCTAAAGAGGTATATGCAAGTGATGTTGAGGATGTGGTTTCTCAATATGATGAGATAATAGCAGAGGATGATACCGCAGATGCCGCTATATACAATAAGGGCGTGATAATCGGAGGAGTTGAGAAGACGGATGAGACTTGCGAGCTTACTATAGAAGCCAAAGGCCTTGAGTATCTCAACGAAGATTTTGATAAAGAAATCTATGCACTGCTTACAAATGTTTATACTTATTCGGAATATGGTATTACACTGGATAAAAAACATGAGTATAAAGCCACGATGAATCTCCCCGCAGGACAATACATTCTTACAAAAGTCGGTCTGACACATGGGCGTGCGATAGACTATTTTTCCATACATAAGGAAGTGACCTGTGCCCCCGGTACAAAGCAGGATTTCTGGTTTAAGTTGTACAGTTACAAAGTAGAATTACAGAAAGCAGAACAGCAGCAGATCGAAGTTGCACAGAAATATGTCGAGGCAGCGGAGGCAGCAGAGGACGCTACGGATACAACCGTATCAGTCATAGAGGGACCGGGAAAGAGCCTGGATGTTGCAAGGGTAGAGCCTCCCAAAAAAGATACATTTATAAATATGCTTATGTTGGGGATGTCTGTTATCTTTTTGTTTTTTATAATAAAGGGATATGAAGATAAAAAAAGAAAAAAGAAAGAACTGGATGAGCAGGAAGATATTTTTTAATGTAATATAGTAGGGTATAACAGCATAGGAGAATAGACATGGAACCAAAGATTATAATGCCGCTTAGAACTGCAAGAGAAGTAAAAGACAGAGCAAAACTGTTCTCAAAGTTTAATGACAGAGACTATGACGAGCTCGACGCTATCATTGACAGAAAAAAACGTGAATCGATATTTGAAGGAGGCACGATCACCACTATTCCCAATATGGGTGATGACGGTTGGTTTCCGACGGAAGAAGAAATCGTGGATTTTCTTGATAAACATAAGCCTTTAACTAAGATAGATGTTGTTTTTTTGCGACATCTACTTACTGTAAAAAACAGTAAGCTCTATACCGAAAACATGATGTCAGATTCACAGCTGAAGGCGTATGCGATTGTATCAAAGTTGAATCTGGGACAGAATAGGAAAAAATGAAAAATTATTATTTAAAAAGATATTCCGAAAGGGATATCTTTTTTGTATCACCTTTTAAAAATCGTTTCCCATATTAAAGAGGAAGGATGGTGATGAATAGAATGAAAAGTAATATTAAATCTTATCTGCTGCGATTTCTAATATGCTCTAATCTCATGTGTTTGTTATGCAAAACGATATTGGATTCGGATTTGAATTCGGATCATATATTAATTATAAGCCTTATCGGAGCAGCTTTGAGTACGTTGGTATACTTTCTGATGAGCTTGTTGCATAAAAGGATAGGAAATAAAATCTTTTATGTGCCGCTTATTATAATGGTTGTGCTTTTTTGTATAGGCTACGCGAGAGTACTTTATATTGTCGATGTGAGTACAGGGTGGGAAGGCCTTGGTGCGTTCTTATTGCTTTTAGGAAAGACAATTGCATACATTTTGGGATATGCTTCTTATGTCGGAGAGCTACTAATAAGAAAGTGGATTTTAAAACAGGATGTGCTTAAAACTTTTGTATGTCCTAATTGTGGAAGGATTGCAAAAGATTCTGATAAATTCTGCCCCAACTGTGGAACCCGGCTTGATAGAGAGGATATTTGAATTTATATAGATGTATTCTGGCTTTGAGCAATGTCTCAGAGCTATTTTTTTACTCTTTTTTTGTATCGCAAATCAGAAAAGATGTTTTCTGTGTCACCTTTTAAAAATCGTTTCCCATATTAATTATATCTAAGCGCACATTTAAAAAATAACTGAAAAGGAGGATGAAAAAATAACAAAGCGCTGAGATATGGGAAAACAAATATGGACTGCACGGATGAGCTGAACATCAGGAGTGTTGCATGAGTCAACATGTCCGATAATTGAAGGCTGAGTGCAAAAGTGATATAATTCAGTCGTTTGATCGCCTGTCATGCGGTAGGCTGAAAATATCATTTCAAAAGAAGTATTGTTTTCCTTAATTGTTACAGCTATATGTTATTACATTAGAAAAAGGAGAATAAACAAATGAAAAAGAATAACATCAAAGTATCAATTGTAGTATGCTTATCAATCCTGGTTAGCCTTATGTGTTTTTGTTGCATGTCTATTGAGGGACAGTGTAAGGTTTCGGCTGAAGGATACTGGGATCCGAGTGGACAATATCATGAATATCCTCCAGCAAGAGAGCTGACACCAGAAGAGGAGCTAGCGCTAGAAATAGAAAATGCTCGGTTGGTGGGGTGGTCTGAGAAAGAAATTAATGAATTTTTACCGGAATGGCGTAAAGAACTCGGTTTAGATGCTTCTGCACCTGCAACAAAGAGCTCTGCTTCTTCAGGTTCAAACTCAGCTACTTCTAAGGAAACTCCTTCTTATTCCAATGAGCAGATTGAAGCTGCTTGGGAAGAGACAGGAAGAGTTGAGGCTACCTGTGGTGAAGATGGTTCTGTTTCTTATAAGAACTCACTTACAGGAAAGACTAAGTCTGAAAAAATCCCTGCAACAGGACTTCATACATTTGAAGTTACAGAACATGTTGATGCTACTTGTATCGCTGATGGATATGAGACTCGTACATGTACTGTTTGCGGTGAGACACAGACTGAGGTGATTCCTTCATCAGGTAAGGAACATGCTTATGAGATTACAGAAAAAGTTGAGCCTACCTGCACAGAAGAAGGTCGTGAAGTATATGTTTGCTCCATATGTGGAGATACATATACAACACCAATCCCTGCAACCGGACATACAGAAAGTGCTCCTGCTGTAACAAAGAAAGCAGGATGGTTTACTCAAGGTGAGTCCACTGTATACTGTGCAATCTGTGGAGAAGTTATGTCTACAGAGGCTATTCCGCAGACATGTCCGATGGCACTCTGGCAGATCATTGTTATATCTGTCGCTGTCATAGCAGTTATGATTGTTGTTATCATAATGGCTACTAAGAAAACAAAGTTAAAACTTGCATTCAGTGAATGATAAAGAAGATATTTTAAAAAGAAAAATTTTTTGATGTTTAAATTCATATAGATAGATTCTGGCTTTGAGCAATGTCTCAGAGCTATTTTTTTCCTCTTTTTTTGTATCGCAATTCAAAAAAGATGTTTTCTGTATCAACTTTTAAAAATCGTTTCCCATATTAAATATATCTAAGCGCACATTTAAAAAATAACTGAAAAGGAGGATGAAAAAATAACAAAGCGCTGAGATGATGGAAAACAAATATGGACTGCACGGATGAGCTGAACATCGGGAGTGTTGCATAAGTCAACATGTACCGATAATTGAAGGCTGAGTGCAAAAATGATATAATTCAGTCGTTTGATCGCCTGTCATGCGGTAGGCTGAAAGTATCATTTCAAAAGAAGTATTGTTTTCCTTAATTGTTACAGCTATATGTTATTACACCAGAAAAAGGAGAATAAACAAATGAAAAAGAATAACATCAAAGTATCAATCGTAGTATGCTTATCAATCCT
>JAEEGK010001605.1_pt1 | contig 56781 bp, 50 predicted proteins | sample 8958771 | NCBI WGS metagenome assembly JAEEGK01 (sample SAMN16246547, study PRJNA631951) | gut metagenome | biome: gut microbiome; feature: rumen; material: SC-attached | host: Bos | place: Iran: Karaj | collected 2018-10 | reverse complement strand
GGATGAGCAGAGCATGTATAACAAAGGATTGCTCATTTCGTAAAAATTGTGGGATTCGACTGGATTTATGACTTATGATTACGAACGTAACAAGCATGTAAAAGCGATTGAAAATACGACGCCTATAAAACGAAAAGAGTGGGTTGGTGGAGTTGTTGCCAATGGCAAAGATTTTTCTTTTATAAGTGATGTCGTTGGAAGAGGATACCAAGGAGATATTCTGATATACGAGTATCGCAAGGAAGGCTACGATGCTACATCAAATACATTCAAGAAAGAATTAAAATATGACTATGATTCTACTGGAACAAAAACGAAAGAAAGAGTATATCAAAATAACAAGGCTATATTGCAAAAACTCTGGGTTCGTCAAGACCCTTTAAAACCAGTGTATTTCTTGCAGATAGACTATAATGCAAACACCCATTTCAAAATTTGTAACGAACCCAAGAAGATCTTTCTAGAATTCAAGGGAAAGAGTGAATGGACTGGGGACAACCCGGACTATATTGACGGATCATTAGCCTTCTATACCCCAAATGGTAAAAAGAATGTTTCGTTGATTTGGAAGAACGGTCGAGTAAAATCCGGAAAAATATGGAGTAAAAATAATGGAGTTCTGATAGCAGAATTTGATTCCGAAAAATATGCCAAATTTTTCTCTGAAGAAACAAAGAAACTCGCACTTTATTTCAAAGGATCGTCCCAATGCGAATACCCAAAAGGAAACTTTATATATATCGACGGTTCGTTAGAGGAATTTGATGAATCTGGGAAATTGGTAAGTACAGAGATCTACAAAGACGGAATACTTGTAGACAAAATCGTAGCGAACCATTAAAAAGGAACCCGCATGGGTTCCTTTTTGTTTAAAAAAGGTATATTAAAGAATAGAATGAGTACGAAACTTTTATCATATTGTCTATTCGCAACTTCATTTGCATTTGCGAACAATCCAAATGCAAATTTAGGCCCAATTATGGCAGATGCAGCGACAGGTCAAATGATAAAGATGTTTCCTTTTTTCATACTCGCCTTAGGCATTGCTGTATTTTTCTCACTAGTTCAAAAAAATCCCAAAAAAGCGGCTATAGGATGCGGAGGGTTCTTTGCAATAGCCTTTGTATTTGGGCTTATTCTTTGGATCTCTGAAATCATTGCAAATCATGCAGCCGTATTTATACTTTTTGCAATGGCAATAGCATTAGCTTGTTTAATTGCATATATGATCTACTCGCCTCAAAACAATCAAAAAAAATAACGATTTGATTTTAGGGTTTTGCAGAAGCCCAATTGGCTCAGTCATAACAATTCGTGCAAGCACGATTTTTGCGACATTCGCCTTGCGGGGTTTTAGGGGCAGAGCCCCTAGGAGAAAGGGTAGCGGCAGACACGGCGAAAGCCTGACCGCTAAGCGAACATTCGTCGGCCAAAGGCCGACCTTTGGTCACTTGGCCTTTAGGCCTTAGTGAACATGGCCACCTTTAGGTGGTGCCATGTGAGCGTGCGGTGCAGGGCGAGCCGTGGCTAAAGCGAGGGGAAGGCATTCCCCTTTGTCACTTACCCATCGTTCCGCGGGCGTATTCGTTGATGCAGGTGACGGCCTTGCGCTTGCAGGGCGTACTTTCGTCGTAAAAGACGACGCGGTCGTTGCGGAAGACTTCGCCGAAGATTTCCTTGCCGGCGGCGTTGCTCGCCTTGTTGTACTTGACGTCATAGAAGATGTCGGTGTCGCGGGTAACCACGCGGATTTCAGCATCAATCTTGTAGGCGCCGTGCGAACCCTTAAGTTTAAAGCCGTAAGGAACTTCTTCCATCTTCAGGAACTTGAATGTCGGAGCTTCGAAATCCAGCTGCATCCAGGAACGGGCGCCGCCCTTGTCGCGGAGGTTGAACCAGCCTTCTAGCGACCCTTCGGTGCTTTCGTTGGCAGATTCCATAGCCATGTTGAGGCATGCAATATAGCCATCGCGGGCAAGCGAAAGATCTTCCTTAAATTCGTGATAAGTATCCATGTCGCCATCGTAGGCGAACAAGGGTGCAGCAAGAAATAAGGCGAAGATAAAGGCAAGATGTTTCATAGGTTGTAATTTAGAAAAATCCCTAGATCCTTCTCCCCATTCGAGGATCATGCCCACTAAGGCAACAAGTTGCCAAGTGGTCAAAGAGACTCCACCCTACGGGCTTCTCCACAAAGTGGATAACTCAACTTTAGAACTAAAGTTCTTAGTTTCGTATAGCTCAGAATGACATATTCGTGTCATGATCAAATTAATCACTGGATTCCGTCGGAACTTCGTTCCTCCAGAATGACTTTTTCTTGGACTTGTTTACTAGCTGCGCTTTCTTCCCTTGCACTCTTTTACTATATTTAGGCCACGCCCGAGCCCGGGTGGTGGAATGGTAGACACTGGGGACTTAAAATCCCTTGAGGGCAACCTCGTGCGGGTTCAAGTCCCGCCCCGGGCATTAACGGCAAACCAGGGAGCCATTATGATTGAATTCTACCCGAACAGCATCTACTATCCTCGCGAAGCAGTCGAAGAAAAGCTCGCCAAGGGTGAACTCCAGAAAACCGAAAAGCACCTGATGGGCTGGACGGAACGCCACCGTGGCGAAATCTGGGACTGCGCTCGGGACGACTCCGACAATCCTACCGACGAGATTCTCCTGGACAACCTGCGTGCCCTTCTGCTCTGCAAGGGTTCCTTGCAGCCTGCCGCCGAAATGGGCGACATGATCAAGGAAATCAAGAAAGAAGAATGGTACAGGAACGAATCCCACCACGAAGACCCAGAAGAAGTGGCCGAAGAATGGAAGGCCAAGTACCTGGTCAAGTGGCGCGAAGCCCGTATGTTCGAAGCCTTTATCTTGATTGAAAAAAGAACCGCCGAATTGTTGGCGATTCTCAAGAATCAATAATCTGTTTTCCACACGAACGGAACCCACGCCACGAACTTGCCTTGTACGCTGCGGGGGTAACGCCAATAGGTCTGGATTTGCGAAAGCACCAGGCCTTTAAAATTTTCGTCTTCCACATTGGTGAAAAGAATTTCGGGAATAAACAAGCCCGTAGAATCCAGCGTGAGCTTGATTCCCATGAAGGCATTGGAATCCTTGTGTGCATTCTTGCGGTTTGCCTTAAAGTAGGCGGCAGAGGCAAAGTGAAGGCCTGCCGCACGACCTTTCAAGAACTTTTCGAACTGGACGATGTCTCGACCGGCAGAATTATCCAGCACATAGATGTCATCAAGGGAGGGCATGACCATGCGTCCCGTAAAGCATTCCGATTCAACCGGAACAGGAACATCAGATTCAGTGTTTATCACTGGAGTATAAAGCTGAACCCTGGAAAGAGCGAACATGAGTACCGCAAAAACCAGAATCAAGAAATATATCGGCAAGTTATGCATTTGTCATCCTAGTTGTTTACGGGTTCGATTCAATATAGGGCTCTATGGCCTTGACGCAAAGCTGTAAGGATTTGCGATCGTTAAAGTAATTCCAGGTGGGTTCAAAGATTACCGATACGGGCTTGCTGAGCAGACTCTTGAACTTGCGAAGTCCAAAGCCGATGGCCGGATACACGCGGCTCCCCGCCTGGGAAATATCCATCTGCAAATGTCCGCCCTTGAGTTCGCGAAGGCGGTGCACCTTGACGTTGTCAGCACGGAAGGTGGGATACGGGAAGTTCCCACTGAAAGGTTCCAGCAAGTCAATAAAATCCAGAATGGAAATCAGCTGGTTCTTGTTCGCCCCGTTGCCAGCACCGTAATCGCGAGGAGACATATACTGGGCCGCTTCAACCACAAGTTCGTTCAATGAAATGCGGATGTCATAGGAGCAAGGTGCAGATTCTTCTTCGCACTCTTCTGTTCCGGTATAGTTCTGGCTTGCAGCAGATACTTCCAGACGCTGGCGAAGCTCGTCGATTTTATCGGCTGGGAGCGAGAAGCCCGCCGCATTGGCATGGCCACCCCAGCGATCAAAAAGTTCACGGGAATCAAAAAGGGCCTTGTGCCAGTTAAAACCTGGTACCGCACGGGCGCTAGCATGGGCCATTCCTCCCTGTATCGAAAGCACAGCCGTGGGCCGGTGATATTCCTGGGCCAGCTTTGCAGCCACAATTCCAATGACACCCACATGCCAATCGTTACCGGCCACCACAATCACCGTAGGCAAGTTTTCGCCATACATGGCTGTCATCTGGGACTGGGCCATCTCGGTAATTTCAGCTTCCTTCTGCTTGCGTTTACTATTCCATTCGCGCAGTTCGGCCATCAGTGCATTAGCCGTAGCCATGTTCGGACTGAGCAAAAGCTTAAGGGCCGGATCCGGACGTTCCATGCGACCGGGAGCGTTCAGCAGCGGAGCAAACTTGTACATCACATCGATGCCGCCCACACTGCCGTGGCCCTTCATCAAGTTGCTATACATTTCCTGAAGGCCAGGCCAGCGGCTGCTTTCAATGGATTTAAGCCCCGCCTTGGTAAATGCGCGATTTTCAGGCGTCATCGAGACAAGATCTGCAAGCGTTCCCAGCGCAACCAAATCCAGGAATTTGGTAGGCTCCGGCATAGAAAGTTTCGAGTACAAAGCGCAAATAAACTTATAGGAAACACCGACACCGCAAAGTTCAGGATTCGGGTAGGTATCACCTTCTTGGTGCGGATCCAAAAGTACATCGCATTCCGGAAGCCCATCGCCCGAAGGCTGGTGGTGGTCAATGACTAACACCGACATTCCCAGCTGCTTGGCCAGCGCAATTTCGGCATTGGCCGTAATACCGGTATCCACCGTAATTACGTAACGGGCTCCCGCCTGATGCATTTCTTCTACTGCCGAAGAAGAAAGACCATAGCCATCACCAAAGCGGTTCGGAAGTCTCCAATCCGACTCCATGCCAAGTTCGGCTAATGCGCGAGTCATGAGCGTTACGGCGGACATGCCATCCAGATCGTAATCGCCAAAGACAAAAACTTTTTCGTGCCTGTCGCGAATATCCAAGAGCCAGGCAACAGCAGCATCCATTCCCTTGATCAAGAAGGGATCCAATACATCGCCAGCATTTCCGCACAGCATGCGGTGCGCTTCGGACACAGAACGGACTCCACGAGACACCAAGAAACGCGCCACCACATGGGGAATGCGCAGGCTTTTCGACATTGCCGAAGCCAGATGTTCGTTCAAGATTCCGTCCTGCACCTCAGCCATTTATTTATAGCCCTCAAAAAGTTTTAGGGACAGATTCTGCAGGCACATGGATGCAGACACACGTCTCGATTCAATTCGCGACATTGTTTCTTGAACAGCCACGAGGGCAAGCTCCAGAGCAGTCGCATCGACACGCGGGTAATTGGAAAGACCTACCGCCGTAGTAGTTTCGGGCATTCGCAAACGAGCCCCAGCCTGTTCACGGAGCAAGTCCGCCAGCAAAAACGACAAGACTTCCAAGAAGCGGTTAGCATCATAGGCTTCGTCCAGCGTGGTATCCTTTAGCTGCATGAACAATTCGGTGTAGTTCCCACGCAAAGAATGAATCACAAAGTCAGACGCCAACTTACACCAGGACTTGGCATGTTCCGCATAGTAGAGAGCCTTGCCCGGAGAGCCAACAGCAAGTCCAATCACATCATCGGTAAGGGACGTTTCGTCGAATTCTTCACCAGCAACCCGAAGGACTTCCGACCGCACTTCGTCGTCGGAAAGGGGCAGCAGATGCAATGCCAAACAGCGGGACCGAATGGTCTGAAGCATCTTCTCGCGGGAGCTGGTGGTCAAGATAAAGTAGGTGTTCGCCGGAACATCTTCAAGAGTCTTGAGGAAGGCATTGGCCGCCGATTCGTTCATGCGGTCTGCCTCGGCAATCACAATGGTACGAATGCGGTCGCCCTTCATGGCAAAGCTGGATGTCATGGAGCGAATCAAGTCTACAGAAATATAGGCTCCCGTCGAAAAGATATCCACCCGGTAAGGGTTCTTCTGGATTTCTTCGATGTAGGCCTTTTTAAAGTCTTCAATGGTTTTCGCCTTGCTGCCCGGAGCCACGTCATCGGAACTGCGGGCGCGAGCCTCGTCGGCTTCCATGGGGACAACCCAACCATCGGTTGCGCCACTGTCTTCTGCCATACGGCAACCAAAGCAATGTCCGCAGGGTCGCATATTCGGATCGGTACACTGCAACGCCTTGGCAATTTCCATTGCAAGCCATTTTTTCCCGATTCCCGCAGGCCCATCAATCAAAATCGCCTGGGGAAAACGGTTCTCGCGTAACGCAGACATCACCCGGATGCGGGCGCGTTCTTGAGACGCAGGACCATGTAAAGTATATTCGATCATTTCTGTTTCAACCACTGCAAGGGGTCCACGGTTTGTGTACCTTCGCTCACTTGGAAGTACAATTTAATTCCATTTAGAGAGGCAACATCGCCCACTTCGCCAATTTCTTCGCAATTTCGCACTTCTTTGCCCTCTTGCACACGGATTGATGCAAGGTGACCATACACGGAATAGGTTCCGCCCTCATGTTCAATAATGACCGAGGGACCGCGGCCATCGATTTCAGCCACCATCACCACCGTACCAGCCGCGGCAGCACGAACGGCCGCGCCCCGTTTTCCACGAATTTCCACACCCAGATTACGGGTCATAATATGCAGCACCGGATGTTCCTGCAAGCCGTAATTGCTAATGACATCGCCCTTAAGCGGAGTACACTTGGGACCCTTTACCGATTCGGCCACAGTAACTTTGGGCTTCTCCACCGTCTTTGCCGGAGCCTTCTTGTCTTTCTTTTTGTCCTTACCGGCTTTTTCCTTGGCCTTGCGTGCAGCTTCGTCTTTCTTGGCCTGTTCGATTTCCTTTTTACGTTTTTCTTCCAATTTCTTGATAAGGGCCAGCATGGTCTTCTGGTTCTGCTCGAATTCCTTCAAGGCCCGGCGTTGCATATTCTGGTCATGCTTCAAGGACATGAGCATTTTTTCCTGCCCGCTCATTTGCGAGACGAGGCCCTTTTCTTCGGCGGCCTTCTTGGAACGCATCTGTTTAAGATCATCCAAATGGGCAATTTCCATTTGCTTCTTTTCGTCACGCTCTTGCACCAGTTGTTGCAGCATTTCAACTTCTTGCTGATCCTGGTTCAGAATATGGTGCACCCAATACACCTGTCGGTCGGGATTACCTTGTTGCGTGAGCAGACCATAAAGAACGCGGGCTTCGCTGTTGCGGCCACTAATGTAGAGCGTCCGGATTCGCTTTTTCATGGCGTCCCGACGGGTCTCGATTTTGCGGTCCAGGGAATCAATATCTTCCGAGAGCTGCACAAGCGCCCGTTCCAGCATGAGTTCACTCTTGGAAAGTTCCGAGAGGTAGGTTCGGGTCTGGTTCAAGTTCTGGTCGAGAATGGAAATGGTATTCAGAACGCCCTTTTCTTCGGTTTCAAGGAGAGCCAGTTCCTGGCGTTTTTTCGCCAAGTCCGATTCCAATTTTTTTAGGGCGTTTTTCTGCTCGTTAATCTGGGCGTCGGTCTTTTTTGTCGCAGAAGATTTGGATGCAGACTTCGTGGTAGCCTTTGTCGACTTTTTGGCAGGGGCGGATTTCGCTGGCGCACTCTTGGTGTTTTTTGCGGCAGGCTTAGCGTAGGCGTTTTCGGCGCCAACCCCCAGCAACAGGCAAAAAAGCAACACCATAAGCCGCATCGTTAATCCTGCTCATTGCGCTTGATCGAAAGGAACCCGCGCACCGTACGGTAACTGAAGTAGCCCGAAAGAGCTGTCACCAGAAGGACCACTAAGGCAAGACAAGAACCAAGGCCTGTCAGGTTCGCCGCCACAATGGGGAACGCATCGGCTACAGACTCTAAAACCACCGCCAGCAAGATAACCGCAAGGCCGCTACCTACAACACCTTGGAAAGCCCCCTGCAGCACAAAGGGAAATTCAATAAAGAAATGGCTACCGCCAGCATACTTCATGTTTTCTACCAGAAGCCTACGGGAAAGGAGAGAAAGCCTTACGGAATTACAGATAATCAGGGAAAGAGTGAACAGAAGCAGCACACTGACACAGATTGGCCAGAAAAGCATACGGAACTTCCAAGCCGCAATTTTTTCGACCCACTGTACCGGGGCCTGCACTTCTTCAAAAAATTCCAAGCGGGCAAGATTGTTCTTTACTTCCACAAGGGTAGCAGGATCTTTATTAGCTTCAGCAAGAGTCACCCGGAAAAAAGGCGGAATGGGGTTACCTTCCACAAGGTCCAGCATTTCCCCCGAAAAATGCTTGCGAAAATCCGCCAGGGCGGAATCGGCACTGACAAAGGTCACCGAATCGATAAACTTGGTATGTTCCAGACGGTCCTGAATCACCTTGAGGGAATCTTCACCCACCGATTCCGGCAAAAAGGCCTCGATGGCGTACAGGTTCCTTTCCATGGAAAGAACCCGCATGACGGCCCCGAAAGCAGTAAACGAAGCTGATAAAAGCAAGGAACACAGGAATATGGTGGCAAAGGACGGAAGGATTACCGTACGGTGTTGCCGCATTCCGCGAAAAGATTCCGATATTAAATAGCCAAGTTGTCCGAACACGAAGTGAATTATAACTAAATTTTAGACAGTCATTCGAGAGTTCTATGGGAAACATCGTTCTAAAAATAACCGCACTGATATTTGGCATTGCCCTTTGGTTCCTTGTCATATCGCAAAAGGATTTCCAGCTTTCGGTGAATGTCCCGCTGAACTTCGTTAAACTTCCCGAAACATTGGCGATTGCCTCGAAGCCGCCCCACTCCCTGCACATTACCGTCGAAGGAAAGTCCTGGGATTTGATTCGCTTAAACAACCTGGTCAACGATCCCAAGCAAAATACTATCGCCATGGTAGTAGACCTGCAGCAAGCAGAACTAGGCGCCAAGCGCATACACCTGGACAGCAAGAATTTCGTTTCGGCAGGTTTCCCGGATGTCCACTTTGTGGAACCCGAAAACCAGCTTTTGTTTGTAGACCTGGATATCGACACACGCATTACGAGAAACGTCCCCATTAAATCCGTCGCCACGTTTACAGCAGCGCAAGGCTACCTGATTGCCGATGAACCCGCAGTGTCTCCCGAAGAATTGCTCGTGTCCGGAGCCCGTAATGCCCTGACCCGCATTATCGACATTCCCACCGATTCCTCGTTCTTCGACACCTTGCGCAACAGCCAGGAATTTACGATTCCGCTGGACTTCAGTATGCTACCCGCCTTCGTTTCGCCTAGCGATTCTTCGGTGAAGATTTCGGTGAACATCCAAAAGATGGCAAGTCGCACCTACGACAGCATCCCCGTGAGCCTCATCGGATTTTTCGACAAACAAATTTATTCTCTAGAGCCCAAGAGCCTTTCTGTGGAAATCACGGGCGGCGAAAAGGCACTTGATTCCATTACTGCCCAGAACATTGAACTGGTAATGGAATTCAACCGCTTCGCCATCGAAGATGCCGACAGCCTTTCCCCGACAGTCAAGCTCACGCTCCCGGCCCACATCAACCGAGAAATGGCAATCAAGGCAATTCAGTTGAAGCCGGAAAAAGTTACGCTCCGGAAAAAAGAAGACAAGCCGGCCGCTCCTGCGGACTCCCTCGAAGAGGTTGCACCATGATTTGGCTAGGAATTGAATCCAGCTGCGACGAAACCGCCTGCGCCATTTTGCAAGACGATCCTGTAAAAGTCCTTTCGAACCCTCTTTACAGTCAAATTGACGAACACGCCCTTTATGGAGGAGTTGTCCCTGAAATTGCGGCACGCGCCCATTTGCAGAAGATTTCCCCCATTGCAGAAGCGGCCGTCAAGGAAGCCGGTATCGAACTGAAGGATATCGACGCCATTGCCTACACCACGGGCCCGGGCCTTATGGGACCGCTCCTTGTAGGTGCTAGTTTTGCGAAGGGCCTGGCCCGCGACTTGCAGATTCCGGCCTATGGCATGAACCACCTGGAAGGCCACCTTGCCGCCGCATGGCTCACCCACCCCGAAATTGAACCGCCGTTCCTGACGCTTACCGTTTCGGGCGGACACACGGAACTGGTGTTGGAAGAACCGGGATTCAAGTACACAAGCATCGGCCGCACCCGCGACGATGCCGCCGGCGAAGCGTTCGACAAATGCGGCAAGCTACTGGGCCTCAAGTACCCCGCAGGCGCCACCATCAGTCGCCTCGGCAAAGACGGCAACCGCAAATTCGTAGACTTCCCGCGAGCCCTCCATGTGCACGACAACTGCGAATTTTCTTTCAGCGGATTAAAAACGGCCGTACTCCGCTATACCGAAACTCACGACCCCGAATTCATCCAGAAGAACATCGGCGACATTTGCGCCTCCCTGGAAGACGCCATTGTCGATAGCCTCGTAACCAAGACGATTACCGCCCTCAAAAAGACCAAGATGAAGACACTCGTAGTCGGCGGTGGCGTGAGTGCAAACGCATGGCTCCGCACACGCCTGCAGGACTACTGCGACAAGCACGGAATCATGTTCTGCATTCCGGAACGCAGCCTAAGCACCGATAACGGCGCCATGATCGCGGCAGCCGCCATTCGCCGCAAGCGCCAAGGCAAGCTGATTTCGGTAAACGAAGTCAAGCCCTGGATGCCGCTCGCTATTTAATTTGGAATAAAGATTTATAGTTAAAAGCTATAATTGCCGATGCGGATAAAGTAATTATATTCGCTCAGGTGAGTCAAATCGCCAAAGGTACCGTAATCCACGACACGGCTGATTCCTGCATAAGCGGTAACCGAGCGGTATGCGAATCGCAAGGCCGGTTCAAAGACGAATTTGTCTACATCAAGATCCGCATAGGGGCTGTCTTCAAAATCATGGTAATAGGCGCCGAAAATCCAGGCTCCCAGATAGTTCCCATGAATTCCGCCATTCAAGCGCAACATGGCATACTCATGGGAAGAAAGCTCCGGATTATACCATTCGGTAGACCAAGGCGTTGCCGCAGCATGCAGACGGTAAGCCACATCCAAGGGAGCTTTCTGGAAAGACTTGGGTGAAACGTAACCGTGACCTTCATCGTGATAACGCTCAATGGCACCCACTGCTGCCGCAGTCAAGGTGACAAAGGGAACCGGCGAAATGGAGTAGCGTGCATCGGCCAAAAGTTTCCAATAGATAGGCACCACATCAAGAATGCCATCATCGAAACCGATGGATTCAAATCCACCCCACACATTCAGAACATAGCCCTCATTGGCAAACCAATTGTCATCAGCACCATTCAAATAACGGTAATGCAACATGGGCGATACCGGAAATGTCTTGATGGGGCGATCGCCATAATAGGCGGAATCCAGGTCGTAATACCGGGAGCCAAAAATAAATTCCGCCGAAATACGTTGACGGCTATCCATCGTATACAAAAGATTCATCGTCAAATCGCTCCGTTCTTCGGATTTAATCCGGAGCCAACGATGCACGTTGTTGTAGGATTTTAAAGGAACCAATTTTAAGTAGTCGTAACCAAATTGCAAATTCCAGTGACGGTTCCACAACTTTGAAATGTTCAAACGCGGGCGAACTCCGTAAGAGTACCCACCCCAGAAACCGGCCAATACCAATTCGATTTCAACATGATCTACATAATGAACAGCTGCTTCGGCATAGGCGTTGGGCCCGAACGCATTGGAACCAAATCCGCCTGCCGCCAGGTCTAGCATTGGATGCACGGCAGATTCCACCGCAACATTACCACTAGGCTGCATGTCCAAAGTTAGCGAGTCATATGCCGGATTCTGCAACATGTCCAGAGCAAAATTCTTGGGAGCAACCAATCCCGTATCGGAATCTTCCCAATACGCCTTCACTGTATTTTGAACTTCTGACGAAAGGGTATTGTAGGTGGGTTCAAAACGGAACCAGGGCTTTGCAGAACTACGATTGACAGAATAGTCAACACGGCGACCATTCAGCACTTTAAAACCTGCAAGCTGTTTTTCTAAAGACGAAAAACCGGACTGGATCCACACCGAGCGTGATGTGTCTAAAATCGTATGAGCCCTTACAACTATTCCCGGCTGGCTGGCAAGTATTTCGGCGGCATGCTGTTTGATAAGGCGAGTCCGTTCATCGCCCACAATGGGAGCGCGCAACGGGTCCGACGCCACGATAATCGAAAGTTCCTGGGCATTGTCTTCGACAGGCATTGCGTAATAGGGGCATAGTTCGCCAGACAAGCCTGCGGAATCATTTCCCCAAAGCGGAAGCGAGGCAATGACCTCCGGAACAGAATTGCCAACGACAACGGGATTTCCCGATTCGCAAGACTGCACCGCAAAAGGAATGCGGATTTCTTGACGCTGGCGGTAAAGGCTCTCCTGGAAACGGAGCCTAGCAAGGGCACGCACCACCTGCATGGAATCCGGCGTAAGGGATTTCTTTTCGGTACGGATAGAACGAGACGTATCCATCATTACAGCAAAGCGGCTTCTAATGGTGGGTATACCCGATACAGAAATCGGCATCTCGTATGAATCCGTTTTCCTATAGCCTAGTTCACTTCCGACGGCCGATAAATCATGGCCCACAAAGTCCACAATGGCCGAATCCAGCATGAGTTTCTGGATATCATCTAGCGGAACACCACGAGTCCACAAGGATGCAATCCATGCTCCCCAGGAAGTGGCCACCACAGAATCTACAGGAATGCCATATTCCTCTATACCGTAAAGCACTCCCAACTGGAACCAGGGAGAACGTTCGCCGCCACCCAGATAAAGAACAGTCTTGGTTGGAGCTGCGGGAACCGTCGACACAGAACTATCTGGTGCCTTCGGGGCATTCACAGAATCGGCCTTGGCAATGGAATCAGCGGAAGCTTTCAGCAAATCAAGAGAAGGGACCTCCTGCAACGGAACGGAATCCGCTTCGTTGGAGAACGCCCACGTTACGCATAGCGCAACCGTCGCCATCAATTTGCCTACAGCATTTCGCACAATGTTACCCTAACCGAGCCGGATTCGAAACCACACGGATCGCATCTTCAGAAGATACATAACCCGCCTTCACAAGTTCTGCAAGGCAATCATCCATAAGCATCATGCCTTCGGAGGCAGAGGCCGCAATAATCGATGGCAAGGTGTAATGTTCACCGCTGCGGATTTTAGAGGCCACGTTCTGGGTTCCGTACAAGATTTCCCAAGCAGGAACAACACCCTGGGCACCCGGCAACAAGCGCTGCACCACAACGGCCTTCAATACAGAAGCCAGCATGTTGCATGCCATATCGCGGTTTTCAAGGGATTCCGACGAAAGCAACGCATCAAGAGCACCTACCGCATTACCCGCCGTTACGGTAAGCACCACAAGGGCGCCCGCCTCGGCAGCGCGAAGTACAGGTATCAGGGACTGTCCCTCGAAATTGCCCAACCATATCAGGTCAATTCCACTGCGGAGCGCCTGTTCCATTTTTTCAGGAATGGTTCCCGTAGAATTTTCAAGCACCAAACTATCGCCTTGCTTTACAGGCATTTCGGCATCAGGATCCAACAGACTCACACGCATAATGCCCGACTGGCAAAGGGCCGACACGTAGGCAGTCGCAGTCGTTGTCTTTCCGCTACATGCAGGGCCGCTAAAGACCACTAGACCCGAGCGGATTCCGAGCAGGTTCATCATGGATTCGGGAACACCAAGCGCCGTAAAATCGGGGCATTCATCAAGTACCGGGCGGAATATGGCAGAGCTACCTAAAGCAGTACGGTTGTAATGGACTCGCCACTTGGAGCCACACCAGGGGCCACCCATAATCGTTCCCGATTCGCCTTCCATGGAATTCAAGAAGTTGCGAAGAGAACCTGTTTCTACAGCAGGGGCATCGGGAATGGCACAAACCTTACCCGCCAAGCGCACCGCAGAAGCCGCCCCCTCAGTAATGACCAGTTCAGAGGCGCCAACGTTAAGCGTATATTCCAGCAAAGATTCAATTTCTGTAGCCATAATATCCCCTTAATTCTGAGAGCGGTATGCCGCAAAGCGACGGCTATCGCAAGCGCGTTTCCACGCCTCCACACCCTCGATATAACCCGATTCCACGCACTTCTGCAGGGAATCGTCCAGCGAAATGCCCTGATCCTTTTGACTGCTAATCGATGCAGAAAGCTGAGATATTTCACCGCGGCGGAGCATGTTGGCCATGGTAGAATTCATCTTCGCTGCTTCCACAGCAAGCACCTGGCCCTGATTCTGTACAATAGGAATCAGGTGCTGCACGATAATTCCCTTGAGCTGTTCTGCCAGGGAATTAGCAAAGGCCGTACGTTTTTCTGTTGATACCGATGAAAGCAAGCGAGAAAGCAGGGCGTGAATATTGTTGCCCGCCGTCACCGCAAACACCAAGGCGCCCGCGTTGGAGGCTCGTAACAGCATAGAAAGTTCATCCATATTTTCAAGGTAATCGAACAGGATCACGTCGGCGCCACTCTGCATGGCAAGCTCAATGCCTTCGACACCCGAACGTACATGCAAGCCTACTTCTCGCTGGGCAATAGCACCGCGCGGATTCTGGAGCACTCGTTCAATGGGCTTTTCAACCGTCTGGATATAAACATCGCGATTGGCCGCAATGGTTTCGGCGAAAGTCGAAATCGTCGTAGAGCGACCGCTTGCGGCAGGACCCGCCACAAGCACAAGCCCACTGTTCAGTTCCGTAAACTGGTTACAGAACGTAGGCAGGTACAGGTTTTCAAGAGTGGTGGATTCCTGGGGAATCACACGAATGGACACACTGGGATTTGTGCCATTCCATGTAACCGTGATACGAGCGCGGCCGACGCCAGCAAGACCGATAGTCTTGCTAAAGTTCTTGCCAACAACAATCTTATAGCCGTCCGAAAATCCCTTGGATGCTTCATCCAAACGTTCATTGATACGCGACAAATCCAGCACATCATCCGAGGCTACGAAAAGTGCCCCCGACTGACGCATAACCACCGGACGGTCCGCATACAGGTAAATATCGGTTGCACCGAACTTACGGGCAAACGCAATCATCTGCGAAATGCTCGTCATCGGGCGAATCTTTTCGGGCGCCTCGACCGGAGTTCCTTCGCCTGTCAAGATGGCAAAGCGGCTCGGCAATTTTTCGGATTCTTCTTCGGAAGATTCCTCTTCCGTTTCGGCCTGCACCTGCACCGTGCTGATGCTCGTCGATTCCAGGCCGGCCACCGCTTCGACTTCTACATTCGACGTCGAGACTTCACCGTACAAGCTGCTGTTGCCTTCGATCTGCAGGCCTTCAGACTGTGCGGACTGCGGAGCAGGAGCCACTGGAGCCGACGATGCCGGCGGAGCCTCAAAGCGCGCGGCAGAGGGTTTCGGCGTAGCTGCGGCAGCATTAGCGGCAGTAGCCGATGTAGACGCCGAGCCCGTCGTATTCGCCGGAGCAGCGCCACCTTCGGCCGCATTCTTCGCCTCTAAATTTTTGACAAAGGCCAGAACCTTGATGTACATCGGGGGCGGGAGAATCCCTGCATCCACAAGCACCTGACCAATATCTTTCTTGTCGGTGATTTCACCCCAGTGAGCTTTAACCTGAGCCTCAGTAACAACCTTGTTATGCACAAGGACTTTCGCCATATATTGGTTTCTCATAGGAAATCCCTCCGGCTAAACCACCAGCTTGCAATCGCAAGGAACAAGCCGATGTAGCCAAGCGCATAAATACTATTCCAGAATACGTACATATCAGGGAGTGCCACGCCATGTACCACATAGCTCGTCACATTGTAGCGGTACAGACCCGGGAAAACGGCATGAATCACTTCGGCGGCCTTCTGGAACACCAGGCTAGAAGAACCGTTGAGTTCACCCATGCGCGTCGCAAAACGAACCTGTTCCAAGAGCTGATCGCTCAAGTGGCCCGCAAAGTAGACACCCAGCGTAAACAGCGCACTAAGCACCGTACTGCTGAAGCTGCTGAACAAAAGCGCCACCGCAATCACCACCGCCATCTCGCAGAAAATCAAGTAGATGGCCGTAAGCAGGCTGATCGACGGATCCGAGCCCGTCAGGAACAGCATCACGTAGTAGATGGCTGTCAGAAGCATCAGGTGTACCGCCACCACCGCAAGCAAGCCAAAGTACTTGCCCACAATGAACGAGGCGCGGCTAATGGGCTTCGACAAAAGCGTAAGCACCGTACGGCGCTGGATTTCCTTTTGCACCAGGCTGATGCCCACGAAAATAGAAATCAACAGGCCCGAAAGGCTCATCACCGAAAGCGTAGTCGACTTGATCACATAGGCACGGTCGAACACCGACCATTCGCCAAGCACAATGCTAAACAAGGTGAGCGCAATTGCCAAAAAGCCAATGTTATAGAGAATCTTGTCGCGAATGGATTCGCGGAATGTATTGAGGGCAATGATGCCGATATGCTTAAGCGTCTGCACGGGCAATCTCCTCTGTCAAAATGTCTTCGAGACTCGGGCGCTTATGGTCCATACGTTCCACAGCAACGCCCTTGTCCAAACAGTAACGCAACAGGCGGTCGCGAGCAGCATCGTCGGCACACACGCATTCCTGCGGATGACCAGCAGGGCTGACACCTTCAGGCAGTTCCACCTGCGGAATCGCTTCGCGGGTACGCACGTGGTATTCCACGCCGCAAGATTCCGTAATCTCGTCTACGGTTCCTTCGCGCACGATCTTGCCGTCCACAATCATCGCCACCTTATGGCTGATCGATTCCACGTCGCTGAGCAAGTGGCTCGAGTAGAAAATAGTCACTCCCGTGCGGTTCAGTTCCATAATGGCTTCGCGCACATCACGGCGGCCCATCGGATCAAGACCACTCATGGGTTCATCGAGAATCAAAAGTTTCGGCTTGCCGAGAATCGCCTGGGCAATGCCCACACGCTGCATCATGCCCTTGGAGTACGAACGCAAGCGGCGGTCGATCCAGTCCTTGTTCGCATGCAAAAGTTCCAGAGACCAGTCGATGCGCTTGTCGAGTTCTGCACCTGTTAGTCCCACCAGCTTACCGTAGAACTTCAATAGTTCGCGACCCGTGAGGTAATCATAAAAATAAGGCTGTTCCGGAGAGTAACCGATAAACTGGCGGCTCTTCACATTACGCGGAGAAATCCCGTTCACCAGAACCTTGCCCGAATCAAAATTCAAAAGCCCCGTAAGCACCTTGATAGTCGTAGACTTGCCCGCGCCGTTCGGCCCGATAAAGCCGTACACCTGTCCCGGTTCTACACTAAAACTCACATCTTTAAGCGCAAGCTTCGGCTTCATCAAGAAGCCGCTGCGATACGTCTTATGCAAATGCTCTATTTTTATCATAGACAACCCAATCACTTGTCCGAATCACCGGACTTTTTACCAAAGGCGCGTTCCTCGGCATCTTCGATTTCACGACGGCGACGCTCCGCCATTTCTTTCTTTTTAATGAAGAAATGGATGATAGCACCCGTGGCATAGCACGCCACGCCCGTATAGAAAATCGGATTGATCGAACGGCCCTCGAGCCCGGGGAACAAATTCAAGACAATGCTGTGCCCAAAAAGCATCAAAAGCACCAGCACAAAGCCCAACGCACGGAACACATAAGTCACAATCACGAGTTTTTTCATAGATACCTCAAAACTGCACCAAGACGGTGCATCCTTTTTGAATGAAAAATACACAATTATTTAAGTAAAGGAAAAGGCTCTCCCCAAAAAAGCCTAAAAAAAAAGGAAATGCCCGCTTACACGGGCATGACAAATGAGGCCGGGACCAACAAAGTATTACGAAGTTCTTTAGCCTTTGGTATGGATAGCGGCGGCGAATTCCTTCAGCAACGCCGGATCTTCCACCTTTTCCCAGAGGGTACCCGTCACGATGATATTCGCGCCGGCGGCCACGCGGATGGCAGCCGTCTGCGGATCCTTGATGCCACCACCAGTAATGATGGTCATTTCGGTCGCCTTGCGGGTATAGGCGATGTGTTCCACCGGCACGGGTTCTTCGGCACCGCTTCCGGCTTCGAGGTACACGTAGCGCATGCCCATGAGTTCGGCAGCAATGGAGTTCACCATGCTGAGTTTCGGCTTGTTGGCGGGCACAGGCATGGTACCGCTAATGTATTCGACCGTGGTACGCTTGCCGCTGTTGATCAGCTGGTACGCCGTCGGAATCGCTTCCATGTTGAGCGCACGCACGAGCGCACCGCCACGCACCTGTTCATCAATCAGGTAGTTCGGATTGCGACCGCTCACGAGGGTCATGAAAAGCATCGCGTCAAAGCCTGGCACCACCTGGGAGGCGCCACCCGGGAACAGCACCACGGGCAAGTCCACATTGGCCTTGAGGGCAGCCACCTGCTTAGGCAGCGTAAAATTACCTAGGTAAGAACCGCCCACCAGCAAGAGGTCGGCACCGTTTTCGGCAGCCATCGCGCCCGCCTTCACGAAGGCGGCTTCGTCCGATGTATCGGGGTCCAGCAGCACGGCAAAAAGCGCACCGCGTTTTTCGATTTCAGCATTCAGACGAAGTTCAGTCTTCCCAGGTTTCATACAATTCCTTTTCTTGCGTCTATTCCGCAAGATATCATAAAGATACAATATTTTTCCTTCCATGCCATAAAAAAAATGAAGAAGGAGGGCTAGAGGCCCTCCTTCTCGTTCTCGGCCTGTTCTCCCCCAACCGAATCCTCCTAACCGGTCCTTCGAACAGGCCTAGCACCCAAATTCGCTAATCGTTTTTGATGCAGCGGACAGAATACAGGTAATTCACAAAATCATAGGAATAACCCCATTCACCCCAAGCATTATTCTCTCCAACACTAAAGCCATACCTTAAATATTGGGGCAACGTCACAATACTATCGGGATACGCCGGATACGGAAGATCTTCTACATCGGGAACCGCAGCAAAGTCTCTTGAATAAACAAAAACCTTTACCTCGTTTTCATCGCGTTCCACCCTAGCGAGTTTTTTCACGCCAAAGCCCGATGCCACTTCATCAGAAAGAACGCCAGCAAGTTTATAGCGACTGGGATTTTCGCTAATACCATATTGACTCTCGACATATTCCTGAAGAGTATACCAATCCCTCATATTCGGGATTCTCCAACCGTCAGGACAAACACCTTGATGCGAGAAAGCATCAGATTCCGCCATAAGTTCCGTATAATTCCAATCCAAACCTTCAATACCAGAACCGATTTCTGCAGTGCATTCTTCCCACAACGACTTCGCTTCCTCAGCGCAGTTCGTCCCATGATTCATCTCGCAGATATACTCATGTTCATCGGCGTATTCACATTCTTCCGGTACATGGATCGTATCACTTGGCGAATCAGCCCTATAGAGCACAATCGATTCCTTGTCAAAATCCATCGCCTTCCACCAGGCATAAAAACGACCATTTACATCGCAAGACGCATCTTCTGCGGGAAAGCAGAACGAACCTTCAGGCACTTCCATATTCAAGTTTTCGGCCATCCACGTTTGCCTCTTTCCACCAATATTATATGTCACCGTCTTGTATGTTTTGCCGTTACGACTATCCACCATTGCACCAGTTGTATAGTCTATTTTTTTCTCATGACCAATGGTCCATTTCCCAGAACGGCAAACGATATTGATCATGTTATTCCAGACAATCACATTGCCTTCATGTTCTTCGGTACATTCCCCATAACCCAAATAATGTGCCCAATAACCCGTTTTATACTCTATCATTTTCCTTGTATTTTCATAGAGCATTTTTACTTCGGCATCATCAAAGAATGGCGACAGCGGCGTATACCAATATTGCAATATCGTCATCCGATCAAATGCCGTATCGCCCACCGGGTTGGTCATATATTCCAGCACCAGCTGCTGTACATAGGTCAGTTCGTCTCTTTCCTCTTTTTCTGCATCTTCGAACCCGCCTAGATCGGCATACACACCATAGCTTTTCAGTATTTCGCGCTCGGCCATTTTATTTGCATCCGCAAAGGAATTTCCCTCTGCGACATATTGGCGCAACAGCGGAGTCTTCATATGGGTCAACAGATTCACGTTGATTTTCTCATATTCCCGCAAGTCCACGATAGCAGTCAACATTCGAGAATACTTGACGTTACTGTCAAGCAAGGCATTGCCATTATAATACTTCAAACCTTCTTCTTGACAATTTTGGCTATAACATGAATCTAAAACGCTAACCAACACATACGGATTATCGAACGGAATCGTATCAAATGCAAAGCCGCCATCATCATTGTCAACCGTATCGGCAACATAGCGCCCCGTCGTATCTAGCGTTACAGAATCCAGTTCAAAAGCCGTTACAATTGCACCCTTCTTCGCCACGAAAGAACTTTCATTTTTGGGGGAAATCCAATTTCCCTTTTCATCTTCCACGCCCAAAACTCGCGGATATGCTTTTCCGATGTTCCCATCCAAGTTCATCGCGACGATTCTCGGTTCATCAGAAGATCCGCCCATATCCGTTAACGGCTGCGACCCTTCTTCAGTGGAGCAAGCCGCGAACATCAAAGCAAGCGGCATCGCCATTTTGCAGACAAACTGTCCTGCCATTTTTGTGTAATTCATGATATCCTCCTAACCCTTTCTAGAACCCTTGTTTGTCATCGGGAAGAACTGGATGTTCAGGCGGTACACCTCATCCGTTTCAGTTTCCTTAGTGGCAATTTCAATAACGCGCTTGCGGAACGCATCGATTTCTTTGACGATTTCATCGTAGGCACTTTGCGTAATGCCCAAAGTCACCCCCGAAAAAATCCGTTCATTTTGCGGCACGCCCTCAATCGTATCAAGCGCAAGTTCGCCCATTTGACGGTGCAGCCCGCGAATAACAGCAGGCGTCACCTCCATTGGCCCTGCCGTTATGGACCTATTGGTCTGCACGTAATTGCCGTCCGCATCTTTCTGCAGCATGTTCGCCTTGGTCAGAAAGTTGAGCGACTCGGTTACTTCGGCAGCGGAAATTTTAGGACGGCAGGCTTTCGCAAGCGCCAGCGGTTTGGCCCCCGGCATGGCAGGAGCGAGTTCGCGGAGCACCGGATTTTTCCAGCTATCAAAATAGCGGAAGGCATCCGCCTCAATGACTTTCGCCTTGCGGCTTTCCGCCATCGCAATCAACTTCTGGAAGGATTCCTTCTTGGCCTTGTCCGTCTTAGCGTGGTCAAAGCGAACCATCTCTCGGAAAAACTCGAGATCGCCACCAATCAAGTGCATCGCCGCGGCAACACGGTCGACGGCCGCGTCGCTCAAGTTGAAGCGCCCTTCGCTCACATATTTTAGGTAGACCGGCGAAGAAAACCCCGCCGCAGAAGCGAACTCCGGCCAAGTAAACGCAGATTTCGCCTTTTTGTCGGCGTAGTAGTCCGCGATATACTGACGGTAGCTCGTATATTCAAGTATATCTTTCATTTGTCCTCCTCTTAACCCCCCGAAAGCTCGGCCCAAGTTAAGTACATCCTAAATATAAACAACGAATTTCAAAAAGTCAATAGTTTTTACAATAAATTTTTCATTATTTTTCAAAAATTTCAACATTTCTTTAAAATCAATATAAAAATTAAGCATTTTTCACAATAAATTTCAAGTTTACCCACAAGGTCATTGAATTCTATTTAAATTTGCTGTATGAACTTTTTCTCGAAAGTAGACATTCCCGCCAGCGATTTGCGCATTGACTACAAGTCGAACCTGGTATTCATCGGTTCCTGCTTTGCAGACAATATTTCCGCGCAGTTCGCTTCGAGGAAATTCAAAGTGCTGGCGAACCCGTTCGGCACAATCTACAATCCACTTTCAATTGCCCAAATGGTAAAGAACATCGCCGATGGAAAAGTCTACGGCGACGCCGATGTGTTCCAAGACGTATGCCGCGACAACGGCCACGGCGACAACCTGTGGCACTGCTGGGATGCACACAGTTCGCTTTCGGCAAGCACCCGCGAAGAATGCATCGCCAAGCTGAACAACGCCATCGCAAGCGCACGCGAATTCATCGCCAACGCCGACACCGTATTTGTGACACTCGGCTCAGCATTCGTCTATACGCTGAAAGGAACAGGGAACGTCGCCGCGAACTGTCACCGGCAAGACCCGAAAATGTTTGAGCGCCAGCTGATTTCCGTCGAAGAAGTCGCCTGCGCCATCCGCGAAATCGTCGAGAACTTGCACAAGATTACCGCGACCGCAAAAAACACCAACAGTCACGAGCCCCGCATCGTGTTCACGGTATCGCCCATCAGGCACAAGGGCGACGGCGCCCACGGCAACAACCTTTCCAAGGCGACTGTGCTACTCGGCATAGAAAAAGCAATCAAAGAGATTGCCACGTCGCCTTCGGCTCCTCGCAATGACGCAATTACATATTTTCCGGGCTACGAAATCGTGATGGACGAACTGCGGGACTACCGCTTTTACGCCGAAGACATGATTCATTTGTCTAAAACCGCCGAAGACTACATCTTTGAACGCATGGTAGACACCTACTGCAGCGAAAAGACGCGTGCAGACATCGCCCGCGTCGAAAAGTTCATGAAAATGGCGAACCATAGAATCATCGGTAGCGACGCCGACAAAATCAGGGCATTCGCCGAGCAACAACTAGCTTGCGCCACAGAACTCGAAAAACAAATTCCCGGACTTGACCTAGCGCAAGAAAAAGACAACTGCAAAAAACTCTGCTAAGAACGCGTCGACCGGCTAAAACTGCCTAGCGGGTATTTTGCCACCAGGGTCGCGGCTTTATTGCCAAGGAACTGGATGACCTCTACCATAACGATGATGATTATAACCGATTCAATCATCACATCGGTGCGGAATCGCTGGTAGCCGTAGCGAATGGCTAGGTCGCCAAGGCCTCCCCCGCCAATAGCGCCCGCCATCGCAGAATAGCCAATCAGCGTAATAATCGTCAATGTAACGCCCGAAATAATCGACGGAAGCGCCTCGGGAATCATCACCTTCCGCACCACCTGCCGCTTGGAAGCGCCCATAGCAACCGCCGCCTGAATGACGCCCTTGTCCACCTCGTTCAACGCAGTCTCGGTCAGACGCGCAATAAAGGGAGCCGCCGCAACAGAAAGCGGAATAATCGTCGCCTCCGTCCCAATCGCCGTTCCCAGCACCACGCGCGAAAGCGGGAACATCACAATCATCAAAATCACGAAGGGGAAAGAACGCAGCGTGTTCACGATACGGCTAATCAGCTGGTACGGAACAATTTTGGGAGCGATTCCCCGCGGAGACGTCACGAACAGGAAAATGCCCAGCGGGAACCCGAGAAGCACCGCAAACAAAGTCGAAAAGAAAACCATGACCACGGTTTCCCATGTAGACTGCAACACCAGTTCCGTTATCGGGCTCATCTTTTACTCACCTCGTAACCGTTGTCCTGCAAATAGGCGATTGCCGACTCGACAGAAATTTCGCTACGACGAATATTCGAAAGGAACTCGCGGGTAATTTCGTGCTTGGGCGAACGGAATACATCCGACACCGCGCCTGTCTCTACCACACAGCCCTTGTCGATGACCGCCACGTATTGGCACGCATCCCGCACCACTTCCATCTGGTGCGTAATCATGACCACCGTCAAGTTCATGTTCGCGTGGATTTTCTTGATCAGGTCCAAGATTTCGTGAGTCGTCTGCGGGTCAAGCGCACTCGTCGCCTCGTCGCAAAAAAGAATGTTCGGCCTCGGAGCCAGGGCGCGCGCAATTGCCACGCGCTGCTTTTGACCGCCCGAAAGCGTTGCGATCGGGGACTTTTCGCGGTCTTCGAGTCCCACAAGCGCAAGCATCTCATGAACGCGCTCATCGATATCGCGACGATTCCAGCCCGCAAGTTCCAGCGGGAAAGCCACATTCTTGCCCGCCGTACGCGAACTGAACAGGTTGAAGTTCTGGAAAATCATCCCGATTTCGAGCCTGCGGCGGTTCAGTTCCTTTTTAGGCAAATGGTCTACGCGGACACCGTCGTAATAGACTTCGCCCTGGTCGGGAGTTTCTAACAAACTCGCAAGTCGCAACAGCGAAGACTTACCCGCCCCGCTCTTGCCGATAATGCCGATAATCGCATTATCAGGAAAGTCAAGGGAAATATCCTTGACTGCCGTGACGCTTGCGCGTTTTGTCGTATATGTCTTATTAAGATGTTCGAGCTTAAGCTGCATCGCGCAACCTAAAAAACCGGAACCACTTCGCCCTTGGGGAACTTGCCCTTGATCCAGTTCTTGACCTTTTCGCTCTTGAGCGCATTCACCAAGGCCTGAATCTTTGCGGACTTTTCGTTACCCGCTTTGACTGCAACCACATTCACATAAGGCGAGCTCGCATTTTCGACGAACAAGCCGTGAGTCGAAGCATTGAGACCCGCCGGAATCGCATAGTTGCCGTTGATGGCTGCCGCATCGACATCCTGCAAAATACGCGGGAGCGAAGCTGCCTCCAGCTCCTTGAACTTCAGCTTTTTCGGATTATCGACAATGTCGATGGGAGTCGCCGTGATACCCGCCTTGGGGTCAAGCTTGATAAGCCCCGCAGACTGCAGCAAAAGCAAGGCGCGGCCTTCGTTGGTGGGGTCGTTCGGGATTGCAATCGTGGCGCCCTTCTTCAGATCCTTAAGAGACTTCACCTTCTTTTTGGAATCCTTCGACGGATAAAGCGCGAACGGTTCCACATGAATACCGCCCGCATTCACAAGGTGCGTTCCCTTTTCTTTATTGAAACTTTCGAGGTATGGCAAATGCTGGAAGTAGTTTGCGTCCAATTCGCCCGATTCCAGAGCCTCGTTCGGAGTAACGTAATCGGTAAACTCAACCACCTTGAGTTCGTAACCCACCTTGGCGAGGTCCTCTTTTACCAGGTTCAGGATAGAGGCATGCGGTTCCGGAGTCGCGCCGACCTTGATAACTTCGGCAGAAAACGCGGCAGCGGCAGCAACCGCCACAGACAAAATAACCTTGCTGATTTTTACAATATTCATTTGACTCTCCTATTTTTTGCAAGCGAAAGATAGGATTGCAAAGAACCATCAGCAAGATAAAGGTATCTATTGCGCTTTATAGATTTTTTTGATAACAACGCGCTGAACGGACTTCTTTAGCAAGAGGACTAGGATCGACACCCTAGCCCTTTTTGTTATCTTTAGCGACGGTGTAATGGGATGATAGAGGCATATATGAAACACACTCTGTCTTTTTCGCGCATTGTATTGAGCGCAACTCTTATCGGCGCAGGATTTTCCAGCGCCTTTGCCGACGAAACTATTCGAGACCTCGCCAAAGAACGCGGGCGCTTTATCGGCACCATTCTGAATAGCGAATGGTTCAACGACGCTATCGAACCGGAATTCGAAGAAATTCACAAGACCCAGTTCAACGTGGTTGTGGCCGAAAACGAAATGAAGTTCGACGCCACCGAGCCCAGCGAAAACAAGTTCAACTACACCAAGGGCGACAAGATGGTCGAATACGCCCAGGCCAACGGCTTACGCGTTCGTGGCCATGCACTCGCCTGGCACAGCCAGGTTGCCAGCTGGGTAAGCAACTACAGCGGACAAAAGGAAAAGCTCCTCAGCGTGCTTAAGAATCACATTGACAGCGTTGTCGGCCACTGGAAGGGAAAGGTCGCCGAATGGGATGTGGTGAACGAAGCCGTGAATGACGAATACGACGCCGGTTGGCGTTCCACAAACTCCGTATGGTACGAAGGCATCGGTCCTGAATTTCTGGACTCCGCATTCGTCTGGGCACACGCCGCCGACCCGGATGCGGAACTCTGTTACAATGATTACTCCCTCGAATGGGGCCTGCGCGAAAAATCCAAGGCAAGCTTTGTCGTGGAACAGGTCAAACGTTGGAAAGAAAACGGCATTCCTATCACTTGCGTGGGCACGCAGACGCATATCGAAATCTCCCACGAGACAACTCCGCAAAATGTTCGCGCCTTAGCAAAGGCCCTCGCCGAATTGGGCATCACCTTGAACATCACAGAACTAGATATCGGATTTCCGAAAGGCTCCGCCGACCAGCTCGGGGCAGACGACTACGCAAAACAAGGGCATTTATATCGCCAATTCATGGACGTTTTCCTCGAAGAACCAAACATGGGCGAATTCGTGATTTGGGGATTGACCGATGCGCACAGCTGGCTTGACGATCAGCAAGGCAAGACACAGGGGCTCCTGTACGACAAGCAATACAAGCCGAAGCCCGCCTTCGACAGCATCATGGTCAGCCTCAAGGCGCACCCGGCATCCGAAGTGAAGTCGCCCTATCCGGAATCTTTATTCAATCCGGAGGCCATCAAGTCCTCGGCTAAATCCACCAAACTTTCCATGAATCTCGTTGGCCGCACACTCTCTATTGCAGGCGCCACCGCCGCCAGAATTGATGTATTCGATATACAGGGCCGCCCGGCATTCAGCGCAAGAAACGTGAAGGGCTCCGTAGAACTGCAAGGCGTTTCTAAAGGTCTCTACGTAGTCCGCATGCAAGAAGGCCCCAAGAGCCTAATGCAAAAAATCACCATTAAGTAAAAAACATTGATTTCATACAAAACGAGCTGCGATTTATTTCGCAGCTTTTTTATCGCTTGCGGCGATCCATTCCCGCATGAGTTGCATAAAAAGATTTTTTGTCTTCGTACATGCGGGAATCGATGATGTTCACAAAGGTATCTTCACTTTCTGTTTTCACGTTGAACTTGTGAGTGCCAATTGAAACCGACAGAAAGTACGGAGCCTTTTTTTCTTCATTGAATCTTTTGAAATTTCTTCTAATCTTGGCAACGTACTTTTCGATGAATTCATCTTCTTGAGTGTTCAAAAGAACAATAAATTCATCGCCCGCATAGCGGACAACGCAGCCCGCATCACCGACAGCAGACTTAATCATACGACCAGAAACCACCAAGGCATCGTCACCCACGGAATGTCCGAATTCGTCGTTGATATACTTGAAACCATTCAAGTCAATCATGATGCCCGTAATGTTAAGCTTGGGACGCTTGGTATATTTTTTCAGCAAATAATGCATGTAGGAACGATTGAACAACCCCGTCAACTGATCATGATATATCATCTCGTTCTGCAAGCTGGCCAGCACGCCCGCAATGGAAATAGCGATACTGGTGGGTATAACCGAAATGCCATAGAACAGGGACTGTACGATTCCACCCATAAAAATTGGAACGATATAAACCCAAATAGGGAAAAACTTAAGAACTCCGCCTTTCGCTTTAGCCTTAAAATAAATCACCAAACTGTTGATGACCAGCATGTAGTCTACCACAAGGTAAAAGGCATACAAATCAGAGCGGGTATAAAGGTTATTTTCATCGATATAGAATACGATGGGCTTAAAGAAATTCACCACCAGCAAGGCAAGTCCCACAAAGGCAACCGCATTCAACGCTATTCTGGAACTCCGACGCATGCCCCCATTCAAGTAAAGCGCCAAGAATCGCACCCAAAAATAAACCGCAAGCATATTCGCCGCAAACAGCCATGTACTAGCGGCATAGATTGCAATCTTGGGGAATATTCCGGGCAGGCCCTTCATGGTGTAAGAAAAGGGATCCGCAATGCAGCTGGTCAAGGCGAGAAACATCATCGCCATTAAGTTTTTGTCAGCCCGGCTACGAGTCTGAAAACGCCACAGGTTACAAACAATCATGACCGCAATTAGAACAATTCCAATTGCGTTTGTCACACAAATACTCTGTAGGTTAAAAAGCGGTTCCATCGTACGCCTTCGCCCTTAATTATACAATTTATTGGGGGCCGCGAGTAAGCCTAGATACAGAAAAGGCTGCGATTTACCGCAGCCTTTCTTAATTGTTTTGTGGGAGATTAAGCACCGAGCTTCGCGCGGATCCAGTTGTTGGCGTTGGCGATGGCACCGGCAATCTTTTCGACTTCCTTGGTACCGGCCTGAGCGCGGTCCGGACGTCCACCGCCACGGCCACCGCAAGCTGCGGCGAGGTCCTTCACCAGGTCGCCGGCCTTGATGCCCTTGGCCTGAACGTTCTTGCCCACCAGCACGGCGATGCTGCCAGAACCGTTATCCTTATTGGCAATCACCGCCACGGAATCGGTTGCGAGTTTGTTCTGAACGCCGTCCAGCAAGTTCTTGTACTTTTCATCCGGCAAGGAGAGTTCACGAACGTAGAGGTTCACGCCAGCCACGTTGATGCCACCGTTCAAGAGTTCGGCAGCGGCAAGCGTTGCAAGTTCGAGCTTCACGGACTGCAAGCTCTTTTCGAGGTTCTGAGTCTTGGCGAAGGACTGCTGGATTCTGTCGAGAACTTCGGCGTCCTTGCAGCGGAGCTGTTCGCGGAGGGCAGTCAAAATCTGCGTGCCGGCGCGGAGCAGCGAGAGCGCGCCACGGCCAGAGACCGCTTCGATACGGCGCACGCCAGCGGACACGCTAGATTCAGAGATAATCTTCACGAGGCCGATGTTACCGGTGTTCTGCACGTGCAAGCCACCGCAAAGTTCCTTGGAGAATTCTTCGTTGCAAGCACCCATCTTCACGACGCGGACTTCGTCGCCGTACTTTTCGCCGAACAGAGCCATGGCACCGCTGGCCTTGGCTTCGTCCACGCCCATCACCTGGGTGTTGACCGGCAGGCATTCCATCACCTTCGCGTTCACGATGTCTTCCACCTTCTGGATTTCTTCGGCGGTCATCGCGTTGAAGTGGCTGAAGTCAAAGCGGAGGAGTTCGTTCGAAACGAAGCTACCCTGCTGCTGCACGTGAGTGCCGAGCACCTGGCGGAGCGCGGCCTGCAGCAAGTGCGTTGCGGAGTGGTTCTTGCGGATGTCGTTACGGCGGTCGTTATCGACGGTTGCCATAAAGACGGCACCCATCGTTTCTTCGTTTGCCGTACCCTTCTTCACCTTACCGCGGCAGAGGGCGGTATCGTTCACCTTCACAGTGTCGAACACGTCGATTTCCAAATCAGCAGAAACGAGCGTTCCCTTGTCGCCGACCTGGCCACCCATTTCGGCATAGAACGGAGAAGTTTCAAGCACGATGCTGAGCACGCCCTTGTCTTCACGCCAGCGGACAACCTTCGTTTCGCAAGCGGAGAGCTCGTAGCCCACGAACTTGGTGCTTTCTTCGCTGTACTGCGTCCAGCCTTCGGTACCCATGGTGTTGATGCCCTGCTTCATGTTGGCGCGGGCGCGGGCCTTCTGTTCTTCCATGCACTTGTTGTAGCCTTCTTCGTCAATCGTAAGGCCCTTTTCTTCGGCGAGAATACCGGTGAGGTCCGGCGGGAATCCGTAGGTATCGTAAAGCAGGAACACCTTGTCGCCCGGCACGGTCTTTGCGTCGCCGAGTTCAGCCACGATGCCGGCAAAGCGTTCGAGGCCAGCGTCCAGCGTGCGGATAAAGCTTTCTTCTTCGCTCTTGATGACGCTTGCCACAAATTCCTTGCGTTCGCGGATTTCCGGGAAGGCGTCGCCCATCGTATCGGCAAGCACCTGCACGAGCTGGCAAATGAACGGCTTCTTCTGACCGAGGAGGCGAGCAAAGCGGCTAGCGCGGCGCAAGATGCGGCGGAGCACGTAGCCACGGCCTTCGTTGCTCGGCAAAGCGCCGTCAGCAATAGCAAACGAAATAGCGCGGATGTGGTCGGCAATCACGCGGTGCGGGGTGCCGGCTTCGCCATCGTTATACGGAACGCCAGAGAATTCGGCGATCTTAGCGATGATCGGGGTGAACACGTCGGTGTCGTAGTTGCTGGTCTTGCCCTGAAGAATAGCGCAGATACGTTCGAAGCCCATACCGGTATCGACGTTCTTGGCCTTGAGCGGAATGAGAGAGCCATCGCTCACGCGTTCGTACTGCATGAACACGTTATTCCAAATTTCAATGTAACGGTCGTTTTCGCCGTTCACGCCCTTGATCGGGTCCTTAAACGTTTCGGCCTGCGTAGCCAGGTCGCCGCGGTCGTAGTGGATTTCGGAGCAGGGGCCGCACGGACCGGTGTCGCCCATTTCCCAGAAGTTGGAGTGAGCGTCAAAGCGCATGATGCGGTCATCCGGGAGGCCGGACACGTCCTTCCAAATCTGCCAGGCTTCGTCATCGTCCTGGTACACGGTCGCAAACAGGCGTTCCTTCGGGAGCTTCCAAACTTCGGTCAGGAGTTCCCATGCCCAAGCGATGGCTTCTTTCTTGTAGTAGTCGCCGAAGCTCCAGTTGCCGAGCATCTCGAAGAAGGTGTGGTGGTAGTTGTCACGGCCCACCACGTCGAGGTCGTTGTGCTTACCGGACACGCGGAGGCACTTCTGGCTGTTGCATGCGCGCTTCCAGCCCTTCGGATTATCGCCCAGGAAGATCGCCTTGAACTGGTTCATGCCCGCGTTCGTGAACATGAGCGTCGGGTCGTCATGCGGAACCACCGGCGAAGAACGCACAAAGAGGTGGCCCTTGGATTCAAAGAACTTGATGAAAGATTCGCGCACCTGCGCAGAAGTCATAGTAGGCATAATGTGTCCCTTTATTTTTTCGGGCGTAAATTTAGAAATTTCAGCCCCGTCTCGCAAATACGCCCCATTAAAACAGGGCTATTCTTCCGCTCACGGCTGTATACAAAAAATATTCTTTTAGCCCTAGCCTTTAGTTTTTAGCATTTCTAAAATTGGCGCTGTATGCAAGTGCAAGTCAAGGACCGTTCCTTATTAAGCCTTTCGTGGCCGTTGTTCATTACCTTCGGCATCGCCACCTGCCAGCCCATGATGGACAGCTGGTTTTTGTCGCGTACGTCCGAAACGGCAGCTGCGGGCGTGGGGGCATTAATGCCCGTCCTGGGCGCACTCTTTATGGCAATTAACGCCTTCGCCCAGGCAGGGGCGAGCATCGCCTCCCAATTCATGGGAGCAGAACGTCCCAAGCAAGCGGGCACCACCCAGACTATGGTGTTGTTGGGAAGCCTCTTGCTCGGTATCGCCATCACGCTGGTCATTATCCCCCTGAACAACCAGATTGTGAGCTGGATGGGACTTTCCGGCGAGGCCGCCCATCACGCCCGCGACTTCTTGCATATCGTTTCCATAGGCTTTGCATTCAGAGCCCTGCAATCCTGCCTCACTTCACTGATCGCCACCCACGGGCTTACGGTCTGGAACCTACTCGGAAACATCATCACGATTATTTCGAACGCCATCATGAACGTCATCTTCTTGAACGGCTACCTCGGTTTCCCGCAGATGGGCGTGAAAGGCGTGGCGCTTGCCACCATGCTTTCTTGGCTCATTGCGGCAAGCATCCTGTTCGTCATCTTGCGCGTCAAGGTGCACCACAAGATACGCCGCACGGACTTCAAGCGTTCCCGCGTGATTCTGCCGGACTGGATTCGCATCGGATTCCCCGCTGCTGTTGAACCCGTCAGTTTCCAGATTTTCCAGGTGGTGTTGACCGCCATCGTGGTGCACTTGGGTATTATCGCCATGACAGCCCGCATTTTCAGCGCGAACTTCGCCATGCTGGCCGTAATCTTGAGCGTGGGTTTGAGTAGCGGCAACCAGATTCTCGTTGCCCACCTGGTAGGCGCCCACGATTTCGACAAGGCCAATCGCAGACTCCACCAGAGCCTTATCGCCGGCAGCGCCAGCGGTCTCATCGTAGCCATCGCAGTCGCCATTTTCGGCACCCAGTTGCTGTCTTTCTACACTAGCGACCCCGAAGTGATTCGCCTGGGCAGACTCTGTCTTTGGTGCGACGTGATTTTGCAGCCGTTCAAGGCCGCCAACATGGTCATTACATCAGCTCTCCGCGCCTCCGGTGATTCCAAGTTCCCTGCCATCGTAGGTTCCGCCATGATGTGGACCTGCGGCCTCGGCACCGCCCTTTTGCTCGCCTTCGGCCTTGAACTTGGACTCGTCGGTATTTGGCTAGGCATGGCCGCCGATGAATTCTACCGCTCCATTGTCAACTATATCCGTTGGCGTGGCGGAAAATGGAAAGAATACGGCGTAGTTTAACCACAAACGGGGCCAAACCCCATTTTAGCCCTCTTTTTATCACGCTTTTTTGCACGTACCTTCCTTTTTTTATTTTTACATTGTATATTATAGGTATGTTCAATAAAGTAGCGCGCAAGACTCTTCGTTTAATGAACACGGCAAACCTTTTGGCCGTGTGTTTGTTTTGTAGTCTTGCAACAACAGGAATCTGGGCCCAAGACGAAAATCTGGACAAGCCCGTAAGCGATGTCGAAGTATTCCGCCCCGAAAAACGAGACACCAAGGTACAGCTGGTAGATTCAACCAAGAACAACTCCGTCACCTTGAACGTCGACATTTTCGCCGACGGCATGGTTGGTTCGTACTACATTCTTTGGGACGAAGTCGACCTTTCCGAAGACATCAAGAAGCAGATGACCACCCGCGACTTCGCCCGCGACGAATTCTTTATGCAGAATATCGACCGTGAACAGTTCGAGCAGGAACGTCTGCTGCAACTCTTCGAAGACAAGAAGAAGGAATACTTCGCCGTCTTCCCCGAAGAAGCTCTCAAGATGCTTGAGGACCAGCAGAAAGACCAGTAAATGTTTAGCCCCGAAAAACCTTTCAGCGACTGGCATCTTGGCGGATTTGGCGATTCCCCAGCATTCCTTTTTGAAAGCCTTGAAAGCACCCACAGTTTAATGAAGGCACGCGCCGTAGCAGGCGAAATTGCTTCTGGCACGTTGATTGTTGCCGACACGCAAACAGCTGGCCGCGGCCGCCACGAACGCACCTGGGACTCCCCCGCCGGGCAAAACCTTTATTTCAACATTCTCATTCCTCTCGACGGAATCCCTCTTACTTCCGCCCCACAAATCACGCAGGTCGCAGCCCTCACCTTCGCCGAAATTTTTAAGAGTCTGCAAGACGAAGCCAACGCGCAAGGCCTCGGCAACAAGAGTCTCGGTAAGGTTACCGTCAAGTGGCCAAACGACATCCTGTGCGGCAAGCACAAATTCTGCGGAATCCTAGCCGAAGTTGTTTATACTCCGTCGGCATCAGGCACGCCGAAGCCCACCATAAGCATGGGAGTTGGAATCAACGTGAACAGCGACCCCGCAGACTATGCGCACCTGGGCCGTAGCGTCACGACACTGAAAGACATCTGCGGACAAAGCATCAATCGCGAAAAGTTATTGCAAATGCTCATTGCGAACCTGGAACGCGCCGTAGGTCAATTTCGCGCCTTCGGCATTCGCCCGTGGGTTGCCGCGTGGAAGCGCATGGACCAGTTCATCGGCGCACGCGGCACAATCATCGTGAACAACCGCTGCACTGACGCGAACCGCAATTCCGGCGAAGGCGCCATCAAAAAAACAGGCTCCATCCTTGACATGCAAGATGATGGAAGCCTGCTATTCAAATGCGACGACGGCACTATCGAAACAGTCTATTCCGCCGACTTGGAAATCTAAACTACTTTCTTTTCGTCTTGTAGAACAAGCTGCCCACAAGCGACACGGCTAGCACCACGATCATCGCGGTAAGGCCCATGTCGGCGAGGTTCTTGTATTCGCCCACATGTCCCGATTCTATGAGCATAATAATGATAAGCGCAATCACGGCGGCAGTAGCGCCCATGCGGTCGAACATCTTGATTTTGTCTTCGATGGAGAAGGGCTTCTTGAAAGGGCCATTAGTAAAGGGCATTGACGTCGCCTCCCATGCAAATCCACACGATGAGTCCCGCCATCACGAGTACGCTAATGGCAACATTCGCCAAGAAAAAGTCGCGGTTCATTGTATCGAGGTCATCGGACTTGCGGAATAAATGGATGTAGAGGATAGCGGCGGTCATGAGCCCCGTCACCACCCACCAAGGAATACCCATGCCCCAGAATACGCCAAACACAACGCACAAGGCAAGCATGGCCACGTGGCTCCAAAAGGCAATCTGCAAGGCGCGCTTGCGTCCAAAGCGGGCCGGCACCGAATGGAGTCCCATGGCGCGGTCAATTTCTTCGTCCTGGGTCGCGTAAATAATATCGAAGCCACCCATCCAGAGCATCAGAATCACCAGCAAGAAAATCGGGAACACCGCGAACTCGCCGCGGATAGCGATCCAGGCACCGAGCGGACTCATGCCGATTGCAAAGCCCAGGAACCAGTGACAAAGCCAGCTAAAGCGTTTCCAGTACGAATAAGAAAGCAGCAAGAGCCACACCGGTAACGCCAGCAACCCGGCGAGCGGTTGCAACAGCGCCGCAAAAGCGACAAACAAGATTCCGTTCACGGCAAGGAAGGCAATCACGGACGCCTTGCTCAAGCGGCCCGCCGGAAGGTGACGCTTTGCGGTACGGGGATTCTTGGCATCGATATCGGCATCGGCAATGCGATTGAAGCTCATGGCGCTGTTGCGGGCGGTCACCATACAGCCCACGATTAGCGCAACGATCTTGACCGCCTCCGCGGCATCCATGCCGCGGAAACCGCCCGCCGCCACCCACATGGAACCGATTGCAAAAGGCATCGCGAAAAGCGAATGGCTAAAGCGCACCATGTGCCCGAATTCAAGAATCTTCTTCAGCATACCTATTTCTTTTTGGCCTTCACCTTCGCCAGATGCTTCACAGAGGGAGCCTTCGATTTCGATGCAGGAATGCGGATTCCCTTCCACGGCTTCACGATATTGTCTGCAGTCGTGAGCGCACCCAGGTGAACAAGAATCCTCGCCACGACAGTATCCACCAGTTCTTCAATCGTCTTCGGGCGATCGTAGAAATGAGGCGCAGCCGGAATCACGATTCCGCCCATGCGCGTCAGGCTAGTCATATTGTCCAGGTGAATCAAATTGTAAGGCATTTCTCGAGGAACCACAACCAAGGGCCGGCGTTCCTTGAGGCATACATCAGCCGCTCGAATCAGCAGGTTGTCCGAAGTTCCGCCCACAATGCGGCCAAGGGTTCCCATGGAACAGGGCACCACCACCATTCCAGCATAGTCGGCAGAACCGCTGGCACACTCGGCAAAGAAGTTCTTCACGTCGGGCTGTTCATCCACGTACTTGAACAAATCCTCCTGACCTTCGTAAGCCAGCACGCCCCTACCCGGCGGCGTCACCAACGCCGTCACGTGATGTCCCAGGCGTTTCAAGTGCATTGCAGTACGTGTGGCATAAATGGCACCACTTGCACCGGTTACCCCCAAAATATATCGGCTCATGTTCGTCTCCTAAGTAATACGCGGTATGCAACCCCGAAAAAGCATGGTTTCACATGCACTAGTTCAAAGCCGTTCTTTTCTGCCAGCGTCACGAAATCGGCCACCGGCAAAAAACGCAACACAGAATTCACCAAATATTCGTAAGCTTCGCGTTTGCTGAAAAACGCCCCAAGCACCGGAATAAAAAGCGGCGCAAGCCTCTTGTAAAAGAACTTGTTAAACGCGTTCCTGGGCGAAAAGAATTCCAACACCTGCAAATATCCGCCAGCCGTCAATACGCGTGCCGATTCCCTAAGGCCCCCCTCGGCATCGGGCAAGTTACGCATTCCAAAACCGTTCAGCACCACATCGAATGATGCGTCGTCAAACGGCATTTTCATGGCGTCAAGTTGTACAGGGCCTGCCGTCATTTTTTTACCGGCAGCACCCTTCAGCATACCAAACGAAAAATCGCCTAAAACGGCGATATCAGGCTTGCCATTGAATTTTTCATAAGTTACAGCAAAATCACCCGTGCCCCCGCATAGGTCAAGCAGGCGCTTACCAGGATTTTGCCTTTTTAATTCTCGGCAACAACTACGGCGCCACAAGATGTCCTGAAAGCAACTCAGCGTATGATTCAAAAAATCATACCGGTTGGCAATTTCATCGAACATCTTGCGCACAGAGCTCTTCATGGCGCCAAATTTAGAAAAATTACCAAATATTCAAAATTAATTAAAGATTACTTCAACACTATCTTCCTGGTCAATTCCAAGTTGCCCTTGACCTTGAGCAGGTAGTTGCCGGACTTTACGCCGCTGAAATCGATATGGCCTGCGGCAAAGCCGCTATGGACCGTATTTCCCTGCATGTCGAAGAGCCTGTACTGCACGTTCTGGCCAAGGCCGTTCAGGGTCACCACGCGGCCAGTCACAGAAACCGACGCAAGCGAAACCGATTTCAATCCACTTAGCTTATCGGAACATCCTCCCGGAACACCACACGGCGGACATTCCGCATGTCCATCGCCATCGGACTTGCATCCGTATCCGGGCCAACGTTCCTCCTTAACTGTCTTTCCGCCCTTACAAGTCCCTTTGGGACCGACCTCGAAAATACGAAGTTCGCCATCCGCCTCAGTCGCACCGCCATCGATCATAAACATGACCGACCGAGCCGCCTTGAACGCCTCCATGCAACTGGCAACTTTGTTAGAATCAGCAGCCCACGTCGGCTGAGCAAAATCCTCGATTGCCTTGTCAACCGTCGTCGGCTCTAAAGCCTTGGGAAGCACCACACGACATGTGGCATCGCCGGTTTTGTCTGCATAGACTTCAAATTCCACTCTATTATCGGAGGTGTAGGTGGCGCAGAGACCGCCGGTCGACGAAATATCGAGCCCAGGGTCGCCCATTTGAACTATATTAAAACCGAACTTGACGAAATTGTAAGGATATTCTTCTAATTGTCCCGTAACAGTCGGGTCTGCCAGATGGTACTTGACAGCCAAGTAGCCGAGACGGTCAATCATCGGAGCGATCAACGAGCCGTAATAACCCAAAGTGTCGTATGGATATAACATATAGGACCCACCATGGTCATTCTCTCGGTCATCAAGATCGTACCAATAGCTGCCAGGTATTTCGGGGTCATACGAAAGATTTTCTGGATTAGGGGTACTTATCCACATTTCTTCATCAGTTCCATCGAACCAAATTTCAGGATTTACATACTCCGACGCAAACGCAAACGTCGCTGCGGATACAGCTATAGCTGCCAAGATTTTGTTTCTCATAGATTCCTCCATTTCCAAAAAGACTCGTTTACAAACAAGTCTGTCATTAATATAGCATATTTTATTTACAAAAGACACCAAAAAAAACAGATAATTAAAAAAGCCCATTCCGCTCAGGAACAGGCTTAAAATTTTTTTAAGGTCGTTGACCCTTTACTTCAAGAGTATCTTCTCGGTCAGCCCAGCAGTACCGCCAACCTTCAGCACGTAATTGCCGGACTTTACGCCGCCGAAATCGATGCTTCCGGCTGCATAGCCGCTACGGACCACATTGCCCTGCAGGTCAAAGAGCCTATAGGAAACGCTACTGCCAAATCCGTTCAAGCTTACGATGCGCCCATTTACAGAAACAGAACGCGAGGCCGCTGCAGATCGAGTCTGGATCTTAATAGGAGTAGCACAACAAAGATCGGCAAGATGTCCTTCCCTATCAGTTTTTAGATTCTCCCATTCTTCTTCGACAATAGAGACTTCACCCGTACAAGTTCCTATAGGACCAACTTCAAATATACGAAGCTGTCCGTTAGCTTCTGCCCCGCCACCATTAATTTTAAACCAAATAGCTTGAGCCAACACAAACGCAGACTCACAACTGATAAGTTTTTTAGAATCAGGAGTTCCTTTAGGCTGTTTAAAATCGGCTATAGCTTTAGACACCGTCGTCGGAGTTGTCGTTGCAGCAAGCGTTACCGAGCACGAAGCGTTCCCTGAAATTGGATCTTTAATTTCAAGCGTAACATCATTGTCAGAAGTATAAGTTGCACAAAGTCCGCCAGTACCACTAATATCCAAGTCCCCCATTGATCCATCAACCGTGTTGAAACCAAACAAAACATAGTTATACGGCTGTTCCGCTTTCTGACCTGTAAGGGTCGGATCGGCCAAATGATACTTTATAGACACATAACCAAAGTCATCTATTTGACGACCTGTTAAAGAACCATAGTACCCCACCGTATCAAATGGATAAATGGCATAAGAGCCTCCATTGTCATTCTTGCGGTCATCCATATCGTACCAGTAGCCCATTGAGGTCCATTCGCATTCAGCGAATTTGTAAAGGCAATCACCACCAGTATTAACTTGCTCATTAGTACCGTCAAACCACAAGTCCATATTTACTGAACTACTACTGTAAGAAATTGAAGATGACGATGACGAACATTCAAAACCACCTTCGCCATCGGTCACGCAACCAGATTTCCAATCAGTCCATTTTTCGCTATCAATAGATTTCTCTCCAGTGCAAGTACCGGCAGGTCCAACTTCGAATATACGGAGCTGACCGTCAGTTTCTGAAGTTTCACCATCTATTTCGAACCAAATAGCCTTAGCAGCCTTAAACGCCTTGGCACAGCTAGAAAGCTTGTTAGCAGTAGGAGTCCCTGCCGACTGCTTAAAGTCAACTATCGCCTTGGAAATCGTCGTCGGAGTAGTCGCCTTATCAAGAATCACAGAGCAAGAAGCACCGCCATATACAACGCCAGAAGTCTCTTCAACAACTTTGAGCGTAACCGCATGGTCAGAAGTATAGGTAGCGCAAAGTCCTCCTGTAGCGGAAATATCCAAAGGTTTCATGGCACTGTTCACAACGTTAAAGCCAAAGCCAACGAAGTCCACTAAGTGATACTTAATGGTCACGAAACCGAGGTTGTCGATTTCCGGTCCAATCAAGGAACCATAATAACCCGTGGTATCGTACGGATAAATGACATAAGAACCACCGTGGCCATTCTTACGGTCATCGTAATCGTACCAAAAACCCATTGTAGTTTCTTCGCATTCATCAAGTTCAAAAATGCAATCGCCACCGGTATTGACCTGCGGGTCAGAACCGTCGAACCATAAGTTCATGTTTACGCCTTCTTGCGCAATTGCCAACGACGCGACAGATGCAGCTACTGCTGCAAAGAATTTGATTCCCATAGTTTCCACCTACCAAAAGAAAGACTTGTTTTTTGACAAGTTCATTCTCAATATAGCATATTTTATTTACAAAAGACACCAAAAAACAGATAATTAAAAAAGCCCATTCCGCTCAGGAACAGGCTTAAAAACTTTTTTAGTGACTATTACTTGAAGGAAGCAGAAATGGTCATATCGCCTTCAATGGTAGCGACACACATGGTTTCAGCCCCTTCAACAGGGGTACAACCCGACCAGCCGCCAAAAACGCTTCCAACGTCAGGCACGGCTGTCAACACCATCCCCATTCCGCTAAAGAACTTGCCCTTGTAGCTGGTGCTAGGCAGAGTCATTCCTTCCATCAATACGGATCCCTTGCCGTTGGCAGTAATCGTCACGTTCACCATTTCACCCAGCTTGAATTCACTCTTGTATTCAGAGATCACCTTGGAGTCGCGTTCAGAAGCCCAGGATTTCAAATGAGTGCCCTTCCAGTCAAACCCATCCGGGTAATACATTTCATCCTGTTTGAACTTTTCGACATCTCTCTTCTTTTCTTCCTCCGGAATCGTGGACACCATCTGGTCTACAATTGTAGACACGCGACTTGAATTAAGGTAGCTATGCAGCATAACGCAGCTACGGTTGATAAACATGCGCTTGAAGTCGGCGTTTTCCATCAACTTGATATAAAGATTGGCAAAGCAACCGACATCCTTACAAGGCTTGTTGCCACCGCCTTGCTTGATCCAGGTGAACATATTCGTTCCATCATTAAACTTATCACCATTAGGATCCTTCACGCCCCACTGCCAACCGAAACCGTGGTCCAAGTCATAGACCATGAACTTCCAGGGCTGTCCCGGAGCAGACCAGGCTCGTACGTTGTTGTTCGGCCAGTCGCCATTGTGGTAATAAATTTCGGCGGCCATGTAGTCGATGAAATTACCGACATCCAACAGCGTCTTTGCCGTCTCGAAATTTTCCGGCACAGACATATCGTTGGAACCGACAAAAGTAAGCATCGACTTGTAATTCGCAATGGCAGAAAGATCATCTCCACTAGCAGAAATTGCCGAATCGCTGCCCAAGTGCTTAACCATCTGCACAGAGCTGCTGTTGATACCGTAGTTGGTTTCTACATAGGCACGGTTGTAACGTTCGCGCATATCGTGAATGCCGTAATACTTGCCGTTATAGAACACCACCACCTGGCGGCTACGCTGGTAATCCACGCCCGAGCCTTCCAAGAGAGCGCCACCCATGGCATCTTCAACATAGTCACTTACAAAGCGGTTACCGTTGTTACGCAGGTTAAAAGCCTTGTACTTGTCATTTACGCCCTTACGCGTTTCGAATAACGGATACTCAATCTTGCCAGCCTGGTATTCTTCATGCATGGCAATTGCGACAGACTTTTTATCGTTCACGCGGCTCCAGCCGCCCATCAAAGAAATACCCGCATCGATTTCAAAAGCCTTTTCTTTAGAACTGCTACCCTCGGCAAAGTATTCCACATGCACAGGGTATTCAACATCTTCCATCAAACCGGCAGGACATGTTTTAGGGTCAGCATCGCCACAGGTGCTCTTCTTGACATAATGCTTTTCGAAGAAAACCGGATCGACACTCACAGCCACCACCGGCATCTTTATTTCGTCCTCTTCGATAAAGTAAGTGTTGGTCACCACTTCCTTCGTAAGAAGACCATCTTTAAAGACTGCACAACGGAGAACCATGTTCGATTCAATCTTCAATTCAGAATCAAATTTTTCGGAATCCTTCGTCGGAATAGAGCCATTCTTCGTGCAACGCACAGAAGCTCCTTCGGGCACATTTGCAGGCGGCTTAAGGGTCACTGCTTTGCTATAGAAGCCACCCTGGGATCCGCTAAAGTTGAACTTCGGCGCCATTCCATCATATGCTGTCGATGCCGTGTTCGGTTTTTCAGGCGTCGCCTTCTCAAAGAACTTCCAAATACCACCATCAACAATACCGTAGCTCAATCCCGAAGCAATTTCAGGATAGTGGACCGAATCACGAATGGAATAGTAACGGTCAATCAGGTAGATCGATCCTCCGTTCTTTTCCAGTTTCCAGTTGGTATGGGGACGTTTATGGAGATCACCCTCATCGGAACTTTCCACTACAGAACGGTTTCCCTTATCGCAGAACACCACGCGGAAAGACTTGGGCTTGATGGTTTCATCACCAAAAATCCACTTACGGGGTTTACCCATATTTTCGACAAGGGAATACCCCTGGAGACTAGCCTCTTCATCACCGGCATTGTAAATTTCAACCCAACCCGGATCGTCACCATTTTCGTCGAGCCAGTTCAGGTTTACCGGAGCGATTTCAGTAATGATCAGCGAGGAATTGCCAACCCAGCGAACCGTGGTATCGGCAGGAATATATACAGTATCATAAATGACAACCGTCTCGCCCGTAACAGGGTCTATCTGAACAATGGAATCCACCGTCGGATGAATCGTATCGTACGTGACAACCCTATTTCCATTCGAATCGATTGTAACGATAGAGTCAATCACTATTGGCAATTCTTCGCCATTTTTCGACGAAGTCGTATCATCAGTAGAGCAGGCCATAATTCCTGCCAAAACCAAACTCAGTCCGCCCATTAAAGCGAGGCTATTCATTTTTCTGAATACGTACACGCTGCCACCTATAAAAAATATTTGCCGGAAACTCCCGATTTCCAGAGTCCTAATCTTCTACACCCAGGTACTAAATTTAGAAGATTATTCTCAAAAAAGGGAAAAATATCGGTAATATTCTATTTACCCTTGACAGACATCACAAAGTGTTCTATATTTGGCCTACCAAGTCGGCGCTGTAGCTCAGTTGGTAGAGCAGCGGACTGAAAATCCGCGTGTCGTCAGTTCAATTCTGACCGGTGCCACTAAAAAGACCTCGAATTTTCGAGGTCTTTTTTAATTTCCTATCAATTTTTCAATAAAAAACGCCAGCACTAGGGCTAGGGGGAACGGCACCGATTAACGTCGGTAATGGCTGTAAATTTCGTCCCAATGTTCCATAAGGACATCCACTAGCTCCGGTTGAAACTGCCCACCACGCTGCTTCAGGAATTCATCTTTGACCTTTTCTTCAGGCCAAGGCTGCTTGTAACAGCGCGGACTAGAAAGGGCGTCCAGAACATCGGCAATAGAACAAATACGGCCTGCCAACGGGATTTCTTCGCCGGCAAGGCCCTTGGGGTAGCCACGACCGTCCCAGCGTTCATGGTGGGAACGGGCAATCTCAGCCGCAAAGCGGAGCAACTTGCGCTTGGAGTTGTGGAGCATGTTGTAACCGATTTCGGAATGCGTCTTCATAATGGTGTATTCGTCATCAGTAAAGCGGCCGGGCTTATTGAGAATGGCATCGGGAATGCCCACCTTGCCCAAATCATGCATCGGGGTAGCGAGGCGAATACGCTCCACCTCGGTTTCCGGAAGTTTCAGGAACTTCGCCAGCATACACGAAATCTCGGCCACACGCTGAATGTGGTCGCCGGTTTCCTGGCTACGGTATTCGGAAACCTCGCCCAAAATGTGAATAATTTCGCGCTGGGTAGCCTCAAGTTCCATATTCAGCATGGCCGACTCAACCGTTTTTGCCGAATAGACTGCCGTAAGGCTCAGGCGTTCCAAGTCCTGGATCGAGAACACGCCGGTTTCACCCAGCTCGTTTTCGCCCTGCTTGTTTATGGCCTGGTACACACCCATCACGCCACCCGCAGAATCCATCAGCGGAACCGTCAACACAGAAGTTGTACGGTAGTGCGTCTTTTCGTCGCTCCTACGGTCGAACCTCGGGTCTTGGTAGGCATCTTTGATCAGGAGCGGCTCGCCAGTCCTTACGGAATAGCCCACAAAGCCTGCATTGTAGGGAATGCGCAGTTCGCTTACACCGTGGGCCACCTTGGTCCACAATTCGCCGCTATCTTCATCGACAAGCCACAGGGAGCAACGGTCCGCCATCACAATGGAGCGTCCCAAATCGGCCATCAGAACCAGGAGGCTGTCCATCTTACGTTCTGCCGCAATCTTCGGCATATACGCAAACAGCAGCTCTAGGATCCTCTGGGATTCTACAACCTCTTTCTCGTCAAGTCCTGTCATACTTTGTAAAATCTAGATAAACTTCATTTTATTTACAACTCTGCTTGACAGAAAAGGCCTAATTTTTCTATCCTTGGATAGCCTTGGAGGAATAGGCTAATTGGTAAGTCAGCGGTCTTGAAAACCGCCGCCGTAAGGCTTGGGGGTTCGAGTCCCTCTTCCTCCGCTAAAAAGCTCCCCCAAAAGGGAGTTTTTTTTATTTCCCCTCATCCCACATCTATCCAACCTCCCACTCCATCTGGTTATCCGCAGCAAAATCGGCAGCCGCAGAGGCAGGCTCGTCATAAAGCAGAGTACAAACCTTGAGCGGGAGCGGAAAATGATGCCCGAAAGCCGCAATACAAGCCGAAGTGGTAGCCCCCGTGGTAAAGACATCGTCTACCACCACCACCGTCCCGGACACAGGGGCCTCTTTCAAAGTACATTCAAAGGCATACGCCACATTCTGCTCTCGCTGTTCCTTGGACAACTTGGTCTGCGAAACCACAAAAGTCCTGCGCTTAAGCCAGCGGCATACCTTCCCCCCGAAAATAACCGCTAGGGCCGCAGCAATCTTTTCGGCTTGGTTGTAGCCCCTTTCCCTAAACCTCGCCCTATGGAGCGGTACAGGGACAAAATATAGCGGCTTCGGAAGCATCGATAGATCCTCACGGACAACTCCATATCGAACGGAAGACGAATGCTTGACCAAGTAGGTAGCCATACCCGAAACGCCTTTATACTTTAACGCATGTACCAATTTCCGGGTCAAGGGCCGCATCGGGAACAGACTACAGACATCCGGCCCCGGAGATAAGTCCACAGTGGACTCCCGTTCCAATTCCCCAACACATTCCGGGCAAAGCCACGGATCCAGACTCTTTGAAGGTTTTCCGCAACCGAGGCATTCCGCCCCGAAAACAAAACGGCCTACATTTTCTATCCAGCGCATATAAACTCCCGGGAGCAAAAAGAGCTCCTCTTATATATACGCCAGATCCGTAAAAAGCGGGGATTTTGAGTTCCTAGCCCCGGACTATCTCCTACGAGCCTGATAGCGCAGGCAAAGCAGGAAACCCACCAATACCATACAGGTAAGGGCGAAAGATCCACCGTAAGAAAGGAAGGGCAAAGGCAACCCAGTCACAGGCATAAGCCCGATAGTCATGGCAATATTCACTATGATATGGAACAGGAATATGGTCGATGCCCCCATGACCATCAATGTCACAAAGGGATCCGAAGACTGCTTGCTGATGGAAGTGGCCCGCCACAGGAACAGGGCATAGAGCACAAGCACAAAGGCACAACCCAGAAAGCCGAACTGTTCGCCCAGAACGCTAAAGATAAAGTCCGTATGTTCTTCAGGCAAAAAGGCGAGATTGGTCTGGGAACCGTTTCCAAAGCCCTTACCAGTCAAGCCGCCCGAACCGATTGCCGTCAAGGATTGCAACACCTGATAGCCATCACCCAGCGGATCGCTCATAGGATCGAGAAAAGTATTCACGCGTTTTTGCTGATGGGGTTCCAGCATGTTCCAAGCCATGGTGCTTGCGTAACCTGCAAAAATATTTGCCATCAGGATAATTGCAGACAAAACCTTCGGAAGCCTGCGACGGAAAAGGGCAAACACCACCAGGCAAATCAAGAGCCCCCAAAGTATTTCAAACACAAGCGCCTGCGAATGGGAGAACAGCACCGAAAACACCGGGCTTACTATCAGGAACATATCCGTCAGGGTTAGTCCTGCAAAAAAGAACCCTACCATAGTCACCGCAATAAACACCAGGGCCGTACTCAAGTCAGGCTGCTTTAACACCAGAGCAAAAGGCACAATAAACAAGAAGAAGGGCACCACGAAGGTTTTCATCTTAAACAAGCTAACAGGATGCTTCGAAAGCCAGTACGAAAAAATAAGCAGATAGGCAATCTTTGCAAATTCCGACGGCTGCAGCTTAAAAATGCCAAGGTCAATCCAGCGACCCGCACCCTTGACCACATCGCCTGCAAAAAACAGCACCACCACAAGGAGCACAAGGGCCACCGCATACAAGGGAATCGCCGCTCGTTTCAACCAGTCAATACGCACAAAAACCAAAGCCGCAGCAAAGACGCTACCAAAAATGAAATAGACAATCTGCTTGAACCAGAACAATTCAACCACAGAGGTGTCTTCGGCAATGGTCGCCGAATACACAAGGGACACGCCCACGCTCATCAAGGCAAGCGTAAGCACTATAAACATCCAGTCAAATTTCAGCGAATGGTCAAGGAGCCGTTTGGGTTTCATTTTTTCCCGCCTCCGTTTCCTTGTTTTCAAAATAGGCTTCCATCACTTTCTTGGCAATAGGGCCAGACACAGCGCCACCGCCGCCAGCCGCTTCCATAATCACGGCCACGGCAATTTCCGGATCATACAGGGGAGCAACCGCCGCATACCAGGCATGGGTCTTTTCGCCCTTTTTCCATTCGCCAGAACCAGTCTTCGCTCCTACACGGACATTGGGCAACGCGCCACGCTTACCGGTACCGCCCGGATGGTTCACCACCGAATCCATGGCCGCAAGCAGAATACGATGGGTGTAAGGCTTCATGTTGCCGGGTCGAATAATTTCGGGTTCGTAACGACGCACCACGTTTCCACGGTTGTCACGCAATTCCTTCATAAAGTGGGGCCTATAAACACCCTTACCGGTAGCCAAAGACCCAATTAATGTAGCCTGCTGCAAGGGCGTCACAATCTGCCCCTGCCCAATGGAAAGGTTCAAGATAAGACCGCGGGCCCAGCGCCAGCCCAAACGCTTGTTTTTCTGGTTAAAGGATGCCGAATCCGGAAGCCACCCAGCCTTTTCACCAGGAATGTCCACTCCGAGAGGTTTTTCGCCCAAACCAAAGCGCCGGCCAAATTCATTGATACGGTTCATGTCAATGTCGAGGCCCGCCTGGTAAAAGAACACGTCGCAACTCAAGCGGATGGCGTTCACCACGTTCAAGCTACCGTGGGTGCCCCAGCATTTCTGATAGCGGGCCCCGTACTGGTAGCCACCCGTACAGGACTTGGAATAATACTTGTTCTCCGTCAAGATTCCGCTTTCAAGGCCCGCCCCCGCCGTCACCAATTTAAAAATAGATGCCGGCGGATAAGTACCCGAAATCGCACGGTTCGTTAGCGGCCTCATGGTATCCAACGCCACGTGAGCCCAACCCTTGTTGCGCTCACGCTTTTTCAGCGAGAAAATATTGGGATCCAGTCTCGGGGAAGAAACCATGGCCAAAATTTCACCGTTCCTCGGATCAATAGCCACCAGTGCGCCCTTCGCCGAATCGGGAATAGCCTCTTCGGCCACCTTCTGCAATCGCAAATCAATGGTCGACACCAGGCGAAGGCCGGGCACAGGTTCTGTGCCATCGACACCATCGACCGTGCCCACTTCACGACCAGAAGCGTTCACTTCTACAAGCTTCATGCCGTTAACGCCGCGGAACTCTTTGTCGTAAAACTGTTCAAGGCCCTTTTGCCCAATGCGGTCACCCTGCGTATAGCCATCGTACTCCGGCAACTTGAGCTGTTCTTCCGAAATTTCACTGGTGTAGCCCAGTACATGGGACGCTAGGGTTCCATAAGGATATTCACGTCTGGATTCAATCACCGTCATCACGCCGGGCAACTCTTCGGAACGTTCTTCAATAATGGCCACCTGTTCGGCGGTGGCATCTTCCAGCAAGCGGATAGGCCTATTCTTGATCCAGCGGGAACGCTGAAACGCCGTATCCAGGGACAAGGAATCGAACAGGCGCTCCCCCGCCGTGTCACGGATGCTGAGCAACTTTCGGAACAGCAAATCGCGATCGGCCTTCTTGCGGGGCATGTTCATGGACGTCAATGCAATCTGGTACGAAGGGCGGTTACGAACCAGCACTTCGCCGTTACGGTCATAAATGTAGCCGCGCTCGGCTACCAAAACCACTTTGCGAATACGGTTGTTTTCGGAACGTTGCAAGTTTTCGTCGTAATGCGTGTACTGTAACGAAAACAGGCGCATCAAAAGAATGAAAAACAAGATTACAACACCGGCCATGTAAATCAATACATTCCAGTTCCTGTTTTGCAGGGTCTCGTTTTCAGACATTCCCTTAAGCATGCTTCTTCTTTTTACTGCCTATATCCAGGTAGAAGAATATTCCGCCAATCAACATCGTATAAAAGCATTCCGGAATCGACTTCGTCAAGAACAGGTTAGTCACCACATCCTTGGAAAGACCGGTAATGCCATAGTAAATCATGTCGCACACAAAAAAGCCCAAGCCAAGTACGCCGACCTTAGCGGGCAAATTCAAAGACAAGAAACGTTCTTCCAACTGTCCCACAGCATAGCCGAGCACAGTCATCGAAATCGCATTCGCACCGAGCCATTCCACCGGAGCATATACGTCTTGAGTAAAGCCAGCCACAAAGCCCCAGAAACATCCGGCCGTAGGGCCCCTTCTAATGGCAACGGCCACTATGAAGATGATGATGAAGTCAGGGGCAACGTCAAAGAAGCTAAGCCAATCGGCAACCGTCATTTGCAAGGCAAATACGATCACAAACATGATAAAAGTCTTGAGCCAACCCAAGTTATTCATCGAGCAGCTCCTTGATAATCCAATCCGGTTCTTTTTCCATCACGAACACTTCTTCAAGAATCGAGAAATCCTGGAAAGGACTTACTTCCATCTGGCGCATCACATCAAGATCAGACTTGCGAACATCCTTCACCGTTCCAACGGGAATGCCTTTCGGGAAAATTCCACCCAAGCCCGAAGTCACCAAGGTATCGCCGGCATGGACTCCAGCATGAGTAGGCACGAGAGCCGTCAAGCGAACACCATCCATGGACTCCAGGAAGCCAACCACGCGGGTACGGCGGTCCATTACAGACAACTTAAGATTCGGGTCTACCAGCAGTTGTACTCGGGAATGATTGTAGGTCGCTTTCGAAATTTTTCCCACCAAGCCATTCATCGAGAACACGGGCATGTTCTCTTTTACGCCGTGCTCTGTACCTCGGTTAATCACCATCGTCGTAAGGAACCTTCCGGGATTGTGGCCAATCACGCGGGCCGTCACAATCGGGAAATCCCACTTGTCATCGAATCGGACTAGCGTATGCAGTCGGGCGAGTTCCTGCAGGCCTTCACGGGCATGATAGGTTTCTTGCCTTAAACGTGCGTTTTCTTCTTTCAGCTGTTCGTTTTCTTCTGCAATGGCCTTGTAATGCCCCACCGCAGATACAATCCGTTGGGCAGGGAAATAAAGCGTAGAAACCGCCGTCGAAACAATGCTTTCGCGAATCGGCGTCGGAGACTGACGCATCAGTAGGCCCAAAGCCAAGAAAAAGACAAAGGCAACGATACCGTGCCTTTGCGTAAACAAGTCGACAATAAAGCGAATCGCCCTAAGCATCGAACCCTGTCAAGTTAGTTCGAGGAAGCAATCAAAACCGGGCGGTATTTATCCAAGTCTTCAAGAATGCGGGCTGCACCCTTGCAAACGCAGGTCAGAGCGTCATCAATGACATTCACCGAAAGACCAGTTTCTTTACGGATGCGTTCATCAAAACCGCGCAGCTGAGAACCACCACCCGTCATGATGATACCCTTGTCGTAAATATCGGCAGAGAGTTCCGGCGGAGTAATGCTCAAGGCCTGCTTCACCGCTTCGATAATGGCGGTCACAGGTTCGTTCAAGGCTTCACGGATTTCGGCACTGTTAATCGTAGTTGTACGCGGCATGCCAGCCAAGAAGTCATGACCCTTCACTTCCATGGTCAATTCTTCTTCCAGCGGACTTGCAGAACCAATCTGGATCTTGATCTGTTCAGCCGTGCTATCGCCCACGCAAAGGTTGTACATCGTACGCAGGTAGCGGACAATGGCTTCGTCCATTTCGTCACCGCCCACGCGCACAGAGGCGTTACAGACAGTGCCGTTCAAGGCGATTACGGCGATATCGGAGGTACCACCACCAATATCCACAACCATGTTGCCAACAGGGTCTTCTACAGGGATACCCATACCGATGGCAGCAGCCATAGGTTCGTGCACCAGGTGAACTTCCTTAGCACCGGCCTGCTTGGCAGCATCAATCACCGCACGCTTTTCTACTTCGGTAATGCCAGAAGGCACGCCGACCACCACGCGAGGTTTTACCATCCACAGCGGGTACTTCTGCACGCGCTTGATGAATGTCTGCAAAAGGGTTTCAACCAATTCGAAATCGGCAATCACGCCATCGCGCATGGGGCGCACTGCACGGCTTTCGCCAGGCGTACGGCCAAGCATCTTTTTCGCTTCGAAACCGATGGCAGATACACGGTTATTCTTGCTGTCCACTGCAATAACCGTAGGTTCATTGATGACTATTCCCTGACCGTCCACATGAACAAGCGTATTCGCCGTGCCCAGGTCAATACCGATATCGCAAGAAAAGAGGCCGAACAAAATCCAATCCTTTTTTAAGATTCAACTTCCTTTAAGAAATATAAAAAAAACTAACGAAGTGAGTCTGCACCGAATTTCCACTCCTTCTTATAGCGGTCCCATCCACGTGTGCTCACGTCATAGCGGTATTTGCGCTTTTCATGCATGGCAATGTCTTTGTAGATAAAGAAATCGACTTCGGCATAAGCCGCATAAATGCGAGCCTCGGCGCCATCGAACAACCTAAAGTCCTTCACCCGATAATAGGGCGTATCCAAGAGACCTTCGCGAGTCTTGGAAGCCTTCATGGTTTCGGCAACCATGAACTTTAAATCATCCTGCAAGTATTCCGTTAATTTATTTTCAATGCGTTCCGTCGGTTCGGAACAGCCCACAAGCAGGGCCACAAAAGCCAATATGCAAACAGGTAGTTTCATGGCCTTAAAGTAGAAAAATTGCGGAAGAAGAAAGGGCATGCCGAAAGCAACAAAAACGCCCCTCTTGGAGGGGCGTCTTCACATTCAAGTCCGATGTTTCAATTAGAACGAGTAAGTTGCATCGAGGCGAGAGAAGAAGCGGCCTTCACCCTGGAACGGGTTGCGGAACAGCAGGTCTTCTGCAACGGTCACGTCGATCTTCAGGCGTTCTTCGATGTTGATACCGAAACCGAAACCGACATGGTCGTCGGCAGAGCCGTCAGCCAGCGGGTTGGTAGAGAAGAACGTACCATCGTCTTTGCAAATACCATAGCGGTCAGAGGTGTATTCGTTCTTGGAGTTCACGTCGCAATCGGTGTAGAGGATGGACTTCTGGCCACCCACGCGGATCACGAACCAATCCCACCAGATATTACGTTCGATACCGAAGCTGATCTTGCCACCGATATCGGAACGCTTGTCCCAATGCGGATCATCTTCGTTGCGGGAATCATAAACCCATGCGCCGCCATCCAGAGCCTTGTCATAGAACCAGTCATGAGCCTTCGTCTGATTCCAGATGAAGTCGAGGCCCAACCAGAAGAAGCCACGGTCCATAGCCACATTGATACCCATGCCGGCCTGAGCAAGCTTGTCTTCGATGCCAGGAGCCTGAGCGAGCTTAATATTAGCAGCAGGCACCAATTCACCGTCAATGGCTTCCAGGGTGAAGAAAGCACGGGCCTTACCGAGGATGGAGAAATCGCCATCATCAAAGAAGTCATGGCGATCCGGGCCATACTGGATACGGGCAACGCCACCAGAAAGTTCGTAAGAAGTACCGCTACCCAGCTGGAAGTTCAAACCACCATCCAACTGAACGAGGGAGGCGTAAGCCTTGCTATCCGGCTGATAGGTGCCGCTTTCGTCAAGATCGCCACCATCCTGGTGAGCGATATAAATGTGCAAGCCCCAAGCGTCGCCGCTAGAGAAGGTACCGCCCAAGAAACCATCGAAATTGGTCACGGTTTCGGGAACAACCACGTAACCTCTCTTACCAACCTGCACATAGTCCGGCAGATACATGGCGAGATCCTGGTTGATACGGCCGAAAAGACCACCAATCGTGAACTTTGGATCAGGATTATTGTCATCACCGAAAGAAACAGAGAAAATACCACCGAAGGTCGGGTGCTGCGGATCAACGTTTCCGCCAGCCTTCAAGTCATTATCGGTATAAGCACCAAAGCCACCGATCAAGTAGTTGGAGTAAAGGTTTGCATTGGCAGGGTTGTCGAAAATGCTCACATCATCCATGATGTAGGTCGTGTTCTTGCCCATGGATTCTACGCGTGCAAAAGTAGCGAACGCGGAACCGACTCCAAGAATACCGAATGCGGCACCAACCGCGGCAGCTGTTCTTAAGTTCATTGGAAAACTCCTATTGAAATTTCTGCTTTAAAGTTAGTTTAATTAAACGGAAATCGCAATAAAATTTTAAACAAAAGCCAATTTTTTTATACATAAAGGCCGGCGAAGACAATACAAAAAAGGCCGGACTTGATAGTCCGGTCTTTTTTCAAGTTTTCGCCGAATTATTCGGAGAAGGTGAACGGGATCGTAACAGTGGTGTTACCAGACTTCACCTTGCTGAACTTCCAGCGGCTCACAGCGGTCTTGACTTCGCCGTCAAATTCGCCGTAACCGGTCGTAGAAGAAGCAATGGAGATGCTGATGATTTCGCCACCCGGAGCGATCGTGAACTTCAAGGTAACCTTACCCTGGAAGCCCGGTTTCTTCTTCAGGAACTTGTTGTAGATGTGGCGGAGACCCGGAGTACGCTGACGCACAACCTTCATGATGTCTGCAGCGGAACGAGATCCACCACCGGCACCCATGTCGATATCGCGTTCAGACGGAGTTCTGATGGAGCCCTTAGCCTTGGTAGCGATACCACCGCCACCGCCGCCGAGAAGACCTGCCAGGCCGTCACCGATACCACCGGAACCACCTTCGGCATAACCTTCGTTAAAGCCACCGTCAGCCTTACCGCGACGACCACCGAGAACGGTCTTACCCGTCGTCTGGAGGCCAGCCACGTCCTTCAACACCTTGTCGATGTCCTTAGAGAACTTCTGGTTCTTCATAAGGTCATATGCACCGGCAGATGCGTTCTTGGTCTGAGCAGTCAAGAGCTTAAGCACACCACGAGTCTGGGGAGCGTTGGGCTGACCCTTACCACGCGGCTTGCCACCACCACCAGCCTTCTTACGAGGCTTCTTGGGTTCTTCCTTCTTCTTCTCTTCCTTCTTCTCTTCCTTCTTTTCATCGATGGTCATAGAAGCAGTAAGATCAGCAGCGGCAGAGTCGTCGAACACGACTTCGTCCACCACCTGTTCGTACATGGAAGCCCAAAGGCAGATAGCCAAAGCTACGACTAAAGAGATACCGGCAATAGCACCCATCTTCTTGTCGGATTCCGGCATCAGGGACGCTACTAACGGATCCATTTCGGGAGTATTCTTTTTAGCCATAATTATTCCTCCCCTCCGTTCTTCTGCATAACGGCGAATGCAATGTGCGTATAGCCAGAGAAGCCGCAGGTGGCCATGACCTTATACATTGCATCGTAAGGGATGTTCTTGTCGATCTGCACAACGATGTTACCGGCTTCGTCAGCAGGAAGACCCATCTTCAGGGCATGTTCCTGTTCCGTTGCGCGGCGTTCCTTAAGAACGGAGTCCACCTTGGTCACAAGAAGGTCTTCTTGCTTCAAGACGTCTTCGGTAGGAACGATCTTTGCGTTATCGACCACAACGTAGTTGTTATCGACCACGACCGTCAGAGCCACTTCCTTCGGCTGCACCTTGGAGGTAGACACCGGAAGGATGAGGTTTTCGGCCTGGGTCAAAAGCTGACCTTCAGCGTCCAAGTTCTTGATCATGAACACCAGAATAATGGTCATCATGTCCATCATGGACGTCAAAGAGAAAGGTACGTCTTCGCTAAATTTACGAGTCTTTCTAGCCATGATTAACCTCCCAGCTTAGCAAGGTTGATCTTGCTGAAACCGGCTTCTTTAGCACGGTCCATAAGTTGAATGATCTTGTCGAACTGGGTGTCGTCGTTAGCAACGATGATGATGTTATCGACGTCTTCGAGGTCAATGAACTGCGTATGGATCTGAATCAGGTCCTTAGCGATCAAATCGTAGGCGGAAAGCGGGTAGATGATGTTCTTGGCAGCCACATCCGGTTTCAGGTTACGAGCCGAGTTCGGAGTGAGGGTTGCGAGAACAGCACCAGCGCTGGGCTTCTTGAGCATCGGCGGCGGGGTAAGACCCATGGCGCCTTCGCCAGGAGCAGCGAGGAAGGCGTTGTTGCCGTCCACGTATGCGCTATCCGGTACATTTTCAGACTGAGAAGAATACACGGCCCAAATCACGCGGCCCGGATCTTCTTCGGATTCCTTGTTGATGGCCCAGAGTTCGATGGTTTCGATTTCGTAGAGATACTTCTCTTTATCCATTTCGGATCCATCTTTGCACTTGGGACCATGACCGCTTTCTACAGCTGACTTCACATCTTCCGGAGCATAGGTAATAAGCTGTGCATCGGACTTGCAACGGAACGTCCACATTTCCTTGAAGTAGACATTCGGCTGGAAACCACCGCGGGCACCAATCACGAGATATTCAGGCGTGATGGCGAGCGAGAGGTTAAGAGCCTGCTGGTCCGGTTCCGGAGGAGTCTCGTTATCCATGTTCATCATGCTGCGTTCCGGCATGTTGATTTCAACGATAGCGAGCTTGGAGAAGGCAGTCATAGACAACAGCATAGGAATCAGGATGGTAAACAAGCCCATCGCCGGCAACAGGTCCGGTTCTTCAGGCTTGGCTGGTTTCTTGAGTTCTTTTGCCATGTTTTATAACTCCGTTAAAATTATCTCTCGATCTTCGATTAAGCGAGGGAGTTGATAATCTTGAGGCCCTTTTCTTCCATTTCCTGGATAAGGCGTTCGGAGTTCATGTTGAGGAGGCCCACGATGACCAGAAGAGGCACAGCGGAGAGAAGGCCGAGGAGCGTGGTACCCATAGCGATAGCAATACCGTCGGAAAGAGCCTTGGCACGTTCAGCAGCCGGCTTGTTAGCCACAGCGTCGAAGGTGTAGATCAGACCGTAAATGGTGCCCATAAGTCCAAGCAACGTGGAGATGGAAGCCATAACCTGGATAATGCTAATGTAACGAGTCAGACGGGGAGCTTCAGTCAGGAACACTGCGTCGCAAGCAGCGGACATGGTTTCGCGACCACCGTTACGGGCAGCAACGATTGCAGCCATCACGCGAGCGATCGGGAGCTTGGTTGCGTTGGCATAGCTCAGAGCTTCATCATAGCGCTGAGCAGAAATATGAGTGCCGAACTTGGCCAAGAAATCCTTACGGCCCTTAGCGCTCTTCACCATGATGTAAAGGCAGCGTTCAACAGAGAAGCCGAGGCCGATCATGAACACCACGAGGATGATCCACATGAACTGGTAACCATCAGATTCAGGGCTGAAGGATTGAAGCATTTTAGACATTAGAGTACTCCTTGATTGAGTGTTTTGGTTTATTTTGAAAAATCTTTGTTCATATTTAATCTTTTTTAGGGCAAAATTGTGTAGTCGAGCCGGTAAAATCTTGTTTACTACTCAAAAAACGCCATTTTTACCCTAATAGAATAGGGGAACCCTATGAACTAGGTTCCCCGTAAAATTGTTTTTACCGCTACTTTTTCTTGCCCTTCTTCTTGGCAGCCTTTTTCTTGGCCTTCGGGGCAGGAGCAGCTTCCGGTTCAGCAGCAGCTTCCGGTTCATCACCCATGGACGAATCCATCGAAGAAGAAGTCGTAGATGCAGCACCACCAGCGAGCTGTTTCTGGAGGTCAGCAAGTTCAGCCTTCAGCTTTTCGTTTTCAGCCTTGGCGTCCTTGATGATTTCGCGGTAGGTGTTGATCTGTTCTTCCGGAGTCATGACTTCGGACTTAGCAATCTGTTCCAAGCGAGCCTTGGTCTTGAAGTAAGCCGGGTCAGAGAACAAGGTGGACGGGTCAAACTTTTCGATCTTGGTGTTCAAGGTCTCGTTGTTTTCATCGAGGCTCTTGAGGAGTTCGAAGAGCTTTTCGGTCCACTGGTTTTCGATACCGTAGTGAGCAGCAGCCTTAATACCGGTTGCGCACTGCGGGATAGCGAGTTCCTTAGCGCCGTTAGAACGGTTGGTCAATTCTTCGCGGTAAGCTTCCAAGTCTTCATGGACAGCTTCAACGGCGTCTTCCTTGGCCATGCCTTCGTATTCAACGTATTCCTTCACGATAGAAGCGGAGTCAGGCAGCGGAGAGTTGGCGAATGCGTCAGCCACTTCGACGAACACAGCGCAACCCTGGTAGTACATTTCGATGTAACCTTCTTCAGCTTCAATCACGTCCTGGTTGTAGAAGCCCTGGTCGCGAGCGAGGTCGATGTTCTTCTGGAAGATCGGACGAGCCTGTTCATAGTAGCTCGGGAGCTGCTGCACGATACCGATACGTTCAGCAAACTTTTCTTCTTCCTTCTTGCCGTTGAGTTCCTGTTCGCGGATCTTGGCGGCCATGGTCACGAAGAGCATACCCATCTTGTTGGTGGCCTTGAAGGTCCAGCGTTCAGATGCGTAGGTAGCAGACTTGGAGTACTGGCTCATAGCCTTCTGGAGGATATCAACCAAGGTCTTGATGGTCTTGGCCTTTTCCTTTTCCTTGCCCTTCAGGACATACGGATCCATCTTGTGGTATTCGTATTCACCGAGGTAGAAGGCAGCTTCAGCCGGAACACCCGGGTCAGCATTCTTGATCTGAAGACCGTACTTGTCGTAGGCTTCGAGAGTCTTGCGGTAGTCTTCGACAGCCTTGTCTTCTTCCTTAAGTTCCATATAGGCACGAGCGGCGCCGATGTAGGCAGCGATCAGCTTTTCCTTATCATCCTGGCCGTAAGCCTTAATGAAGTTGTGGTATTCAGAAGCAGCGAGTTCCCACTTCTTAGCATTGCCGTAAGCCATCGGGATGCTGAATGCAGCGTCGAGGGCATAGGAGCTCTTCGGGTAATCACGGACGAGGTCCTTGTTACAACGAATTGCTTCGTCAGTCATCTTGGCTTCGTCGTAGCTCAAGCAGGCGCTATAGAGGTAACCCGGAGTGCGTTCATCCTTCGGATAGCGCTTGTAAGCGAGTTCGTAAGTCACAGCGGCAGACTTCTTGTCGGCGATGGTGTCGTAGACCTGGGCTGCAGAACCGATAGCCATGAAGGCCATGGAATCCTGCGGGAAGTTGTTCGTGATGAACAAGTAGGTCTGAGCAGCTTCGCGGTATTCCTGTTCGAAGTACTTCTGATCGCCCTTCTTGGCATTAGCAGCCTTCTTGTGAGCGTCACCAGCACGGACGATACCCTTGATGGTGAGCGGAGACTTAGCATACTGCTTGGGGAGGATCATGAAGGTTTCGGCAGCCTTGATGAACTGCTGGTTCTTTTCGTAGGCGGCACCGGCTTCGAACACGGCCTTGTCAGCAATGTCGATGAGCGGGTAGCGCTTCACGAGAGCTAGGTAAGCTTCAGCACCCTTTTCATACTGGCCCTGCTTGACAGACTGTTCGGCCATCTGGAAGAGCACGTAGGCAATAGCCTTTTCGATTTCCTTGGCCATGGAGTCGTTGCGAGTTTCCTTGACCTGGGTGTACTGCTTGTAGAGCCATTCGAATTCGGTGAGGGATTCGTCATACTGACCAGATTCCAGGAGGGACTGGGCAAGCATACGGCTGATGAGCAAAATGTACTGGTGTTTCGGGAAGTCCTGCTTCAGCTTGCGGAGCACGCCCACAGCCACCTTGAACTGCTTGGCATCGTAATGAA
>JAEEGK010001604.1_pt1 | contig 56810 bp, 32 predicted proteins | sample 8958771 | NCBI WGS metagenome assembly JAEEGK01 (sample SAMN16246547, study PRJNA631951) | gut metagenome | biome: gut microbiome; feature: rumen; material: SC-attached | host: Bos | place: Iran: Karaj | collected 2018-10 | reverse complement strand
AGATGTTAATTCTGCCATTAAATTAAATTTCCTCCTTTAAAAAAATAAATTTTAATTTATTTTATTTATTATTAAATCAAATATAATTTTTTTTTATAAATTTAATAGGTAATTTTCTTTTTAATCAATCTTTACTTTCAAAAGTTATATCAAAAATATAAAGAATTATTGTGAAGAAAAAATATTTAAACATAAATAAAATAATTAAAGATAAAATTAAAATAAAACAAATTAAAGTTACTTTAAATTTTTCTAAAATAAGTATAGCATAAGTATTAAAAACAAATTAAAAAAATGTCATTTCTTTTCTGTATAAAATTAACCACATTTCTTCTATTACCTCATATGATAAACCTCCAAATATTATTAGGAGACATTAATAATCTTCCAAGAGGAGTCCCAGGAGAATATTTAGAATATGATAATTATTTTGAAAATGAAAATATAAACGATTTAGAAAAATACCATCATTATATAGGAGCTTGGGCTGCACAAGATTATATAGATGAATATTCAGGAATTTATTATACTCCAATGAGATGTTGTTGGACTTCAGGAACTTACTACCGGAATATAAAATACGATATTGCGAAAGATATTATTATAGATGATATTAGACTTACAAATTTAATAGGTTTAATAGATAATGCATGTTATTCCCGTGAGTATAATGACCATAATAATTTTGCTGTTTGGCAAGATAGAGAAGAAAATGATGTTATGTATTCAGTTATTGTTAGATTATCTAATCCAACTGATGAAATTGTAAATACAACTGTTCATCTTTATGGGGGTTATAATGGTCCAAGTTATGCTAACGTTAATTTAAATATTCAACCTCATAGATCTATAAAATATACAATAAAATGGAATAATAAGTTTATTACATTTGATGGTATAGAAAAGCCTTCTTCTTCTTCCACAATTGCATATTCTACTTATATCCATTTTAGAAATAAAAATCCTATAGGTACTGATGGTAATGACTTATATATATATATTAATAGTGCTTTTTTTAGAGTTGAATTATTTAAATATAAATTAAGTTTAACAGGTAATACACATAATTATTGTTATAGAAGTGGGTGTTTGGAAAATTATTATTGTTCTAAATATAGTGGAGCTACCGATAATCGATGTAATCATACTGTTCCTGAACAAAATTATAATTTAAGAGGTTATTGTAATACAGAAGGATGTATTCCAGGAGCTTATTGTGATTCGACTGAGAATTTATATATGTGTAAAGAATGTGATATTAGATGTAGAACTTGTATTAATGGTCAACCAAATAAATGTAGAAGTTGTTATCCAACTGCAGTTTCTCCATATTGGCATACTCATGTCTATTTTCCAACAAATACTCCTCAACCTTGTAAACATGAATATATTGCTTTCAACCATTTTTTAGACTTTGAAATTGAAATTCCTTTATTACTTAATTATAGAGGAACAATGGAATTTTGGATGTTTGTTATAAATCCAGAAAAATTAACTGATTCTATTTTACAACCATCTTATTCGGCTTTTGTTTTTCAAAATTTTTTCACAGTTATTATTCATCAAAATCCTGATTCAAATCATAAATCTGATATTCAAGTAACATTAATTCCTTTTGATAATATATATCCTTATAATAAAAAAATAATGAATTTATTAGATTTTGAAAATTATTATACAAGTAAATATACAAGTTATCAAAGTGTTACTAAAAATATAGAAAATAAAGCTTCAAGATGGGTTTTTGTTAGAGCAGGTTTTAGTTATACTCATAAAAAAATGCAAGTTAATGGAGAAGAAAAAAATATTGAATATCCTTATATTTATTTGGAAAATATTCCAACTTATAAAACAACATATCAAACTTTTCTTAAAACTTTTTACCGAGAAAATGAACATGGAATTTTAAGAGTTCAAGGATTTCAATATATTAATACTGATATATATATTAGGAATTTAAATTATTATGCAGATTATTTAAATAATGAAATAAATAATCCAAATTATTATAATCTTCATGAAATTAATGATATTTATTCAATTCCTAATTTACTTTTTTCTATTCCTTTTAATGATATTGTTATTGCTGATGATTCAAATGATTCTACTTTTTCTTATTATGATTATAGTAGTCAATTTACAAAAAATACTAGAGTAATTTCTAATATCATCATCCAATTAATACCTTCTTCTTTAGCTCCATCCAAAAATTTTCATCGAATTAAGTTTTTAACTCCTAATAATTATTATAAAAATAGTGATTTAAAAGTAGTACAAAGTTTAAGTTGTTCAAATCCAAATAAGTACTGTAGTGATGATGAAATACCTTATTCATGTATAAATTCAAATTTATTTCATAAAACAGACAATTCTATTGTTTGTACAACAAATTGTTTAGATTATCCATATTATCCATCAATGAGATTACCAAACATTAAAATTAACCATAATAATAATAACCCAATAACAAACGATATATGTAATTATAAATGTGATTCAAGAGTGAATAATTGTCCTTCAGGATATAACAGTAATATTAATTCCTTTTCATGTAATACTAATTATAATACTTTATTTTATCAATGTTTAGATAAAAATGAATATAAAGTTGATAATAGTGGATTACAATTTTCTGGAACTTATAGAACTAAATCAATGATATTTCCTTTATCACCTTCAAGTAACCCAATATCAAATTTTATGATAGAAATGTGGTTTCATCCTGATATGCATACACAAGCAAATCCTCCTTTATATAAACAATTTATTTTTATGTCTGATTCTCTTCAAATATACTTTGATATTAATTTACAAGAATATGTTTTTAAATCAGTTACAAATGGTTTTACTTCAATAAATGAATTAGGTTTTAATATATATTATTATGGTTGGAATCATTTAATTATAAGTTCAAAACCTATTACAGTTAATAATCAAATTTATACTGAATTTAATGTTTCAATAGCAAATTCTTTTTTAAAAGTTGATCAAGTTTTAGGAAAAAATACAATTTATCAAATTTGCTTTTGTAATATTGATGATAATTGTTGTGGAACTGAATCAAATGCTTTATGGTTTGATATGTTTATTAAAGATATTAAATTATGGGATGCTCGATTTGTTGGTCCTTATACTTTATTTGATTTTAATAAATTTTCTTATATTATTCCAGGAGGATTACTTCATTGGTATAAATTAGATATTACTAATTTAAATAATAATGATATTAAATGTGAAATTGATAATAGTTATAAAGTTTCTTATATTTCTGATAAATATTTCCTGAATCCTCATAATGATCAAAATTTTAATTATGGTTTTAATTTTAATTGGAATGATGTTAATTATCCTAATTTTGTAATAAATGCTCAAATTATTAGTGAAAGAAATATAGTAAATATAACTCAAACTGGACAATGCTATGAAGGATGTTCTCAATGTTTTGGAAATTCAAAATATAATTGTTTTAAATGTAATGAATATTATGCTTTAAATGGAGCAACATGTACATTAAATAGTCAATATAATAGTAATAAGTTTTATATTAATCCTCCTGAACAATCTAATATCCCAGGAGAAATTAATGAATTAGAAATTGTATTTCCTAATACATATGATCCTGAAAAAGCAGGTGGAATGACTATTTTTTTTTATATGAAGTTATATGGTTTTACAAGTGAATTAATAAATAATTATATTTCAAGTATCTCATCAGATCCTATATTAAATATTGTTTATTTTTCAAATATTTTAAAATTATCATATGATGTTGAAGATGAGTCTTTAAAATTATTATTAAATAATATAGTTCAATTTCAATTCGATGGATTTTCTAAAAAAATTGCAACATGGGTTCCAATATCAATAGCAGCTTTTAGAGGATTAACAATTCAAAAAGATTTTAACTCTATGACATTAGGTTCAACTCCTTTAAAACATATACCTTCTACATATTCTAAATTTTATTTCAGAACAATTCGTTTTTCAAAATATATGATAGGTCATATTTCAGATATAACAATTTATGATACATTTATAATAAATGCTTTAGGTTATGCAAGTCATAAAGATAATATTAATAGTATTTTTAGGAAAAACTATGGTTTAGATATAATATTATTTTCATTTCCTTTAAAATCAACTATAATATCAGATAAAGAAAATGAAGATGAAACAATTAATACATGGTCTTCATCAGGACATTGTTTAAATGGTATTCCCATTAATAACAATAATGGTTATTCTAATATTTTAACTAGGACAAAATGCGTTGAAGATTATATAACATATACAGACCAAAATTGCAACGATGAACAATTTGTTAAATACAATACTGAAAATTATCCTCCGACTTGTGTAGACAATCCTTCAAAATGTGATGATATTACTCAAGTTATTCAAAAAATGGATGTTACTTGTGATTATTTAATAGCAACTTGTGATAATAAATCAATTAATAGTATTAATAATTTAATATTTTCATATATTACAGATAACAATGAAAATTATATTATATGTGGAAGTGCAAATGGATTAGAAATTGCAAGATTTAAACCAAATTCAGTTCCTAATATTTTATCACCTACAGATGAATTTAAAATGGAATTTTGGTTTTTATCTCAAAGTTATATAAATAATAATTTTGGGTCTTTAGAAATTAAATGGAATGGTCATGTTGATATTATAATTCAATATTCTTCAAGTGTTTATTCTGCTAAATGTTATGGTTTAGATTCAACAAGTAATCAAGTTTCTTTCTCTTATAATGGAAATGAAGATAATAAATGGAGATATGTTGTTTGTGGTGTTAGTATTTCTCAAAATGAAATTTATGTTACGAATTTACAAAAAGAAAATCAAATCGCTGGTTATAAAAGAAATTTAGTTAATTTAAATATACCATCATCATCTTTAACAGAATTATACATTAGTGAAAGTTCTCCTGATAATTTCGGAGTAACATACATTAAAGAATTAAGATTATGGAAATGTTACGAATGTTATCCTGATAAAGCTTTTGTGATTTTTAATAGAGATGATCCTTTCTTTTCAAATGTTTTACATTATTTTAAATTTGAAGACCCAGGAGGTTTACTTAAAGATTATAGAAATAATATATTTACAGGTGATGAAAATATAAAAGTTCAATTTGAAACAAAAGATGAATTCAATGGATATGGTTTATTAAATTCAATTCCAGATGCTCCTAATTGCAATGAACAAGGATCAATGTATTATTCATTAAAATTAGATAAAGGATGTGATATATTATTTAATTTTAATATATTTAAAACTGATATTATCTTTAATGATATTCCTGCTTCAAGAACAAATAGATATACTATGGATTTTTGGTTTTATGTTGAAAGTGCTGATGATTTTCAAAAAGGATTTAATATTATTTTTGAAGATCATATGACTATTTCTTCATTTGCTGGTTCAATTAATGATAATGATATTACTGTTTATTGTTTTCCTCAAGGTTATAGAAATAATATGATGAATGTTTTTGGTGATGAGATTTTAAACAAATATAATGTTGAACAAAATAAAATTAGTGATATTTATATAAATGGATATTCTAAATGGAATTATGTTAGATGTGCTTATTCTTTTGATTCTCAGAATTATTATTTAAATAATAAACCGGAAGAAGATGTAAATAGTGAAATTTATTTTTGGAATCCATCGCAAAAGAGAAATGAAAAAGGATTTAAAATGTTTATGAAAAATTTAGTTAAACTTATAATTAATGTATCTCGTGATAATTTCACAAGAATCTTTATTCAAACAATAAATATATTCCGTGAATACATTCCTCAATCTATAGATACAAAATATATAAAAATGAAAGAATATATAGTTTCAGTATCAAATAATTATTATTATCCAATTTTATTCTCTGTGGATTTTTCAAATGATTATGATATAATAACAAATAGATTAAAATATTATATTACAGATTATGATTGGATCCCAGAAACAGAACAATATTTAGATAATTTTATGACTAATATTTTTTCAAGATCATATCCAACTTATCCTATATATGAACCATTTTTAGAATGTGGAGTTGGAAAAATATATAATTTAGATTTAAATAATTTACCATTTTGCGAATATATTACAACTCCAGATAATTGTAATAATGAAAATACTTTTTGTATTAATAACAATCAATTTTTTTGGTGTCCTGAAGGAAAATATTTAGATATTAATACTTTATCTTGTAATGATGATTGTCCTATTGGTTTTACAAGACCAAGTGATGTAATTAATGGTTATGGAATGTGTAATATTAATATTAATCATTTACATTATTTAAATTATCCTAAAAATAAAGAAGATTTAGCTGTTGAAGTTTATGAAAATAAATTTGAATGTGAAAATCTTTATAGTTTAATTAATTATCATTGTATACAAGATACTTCAGATACTGCTATTTATTTTAGTAATAAATATTCTTTTACTAATACAATTGCTACATTTAATAGTCTTTTTATTAATAATTATTACGTTGATTTTTGGATAATGTTTGATTTAAGTGAAAGTTATCGTTATTCTGATGATGTAATTGAAAATGATGAAAATAGATATTATATATTTATTGCATTTCCACATATAATATCAAGATATAAAGATAAAATCCAATATTCAAATGGTTATGTTGTAAATAATTATACTGATATAATATCAATAAATTCTATTCTTTATCAATGGAATCGTTTTGTAATTGAAAATTATGTTGTACAAGGAGTCAATTTAGCAACTACATTTAAATATGTTAATATTTATTTAAATAATAATTATGAACAAGCATCAATGTCTTTAAGAATAAATAATGATAATGATTTTTCAATATCCCAAATTGCATTTTGTAGTGGAACTAATGATAAATGGTCAAGTTGTACAGTTGGTTTAACTTCAGGAAATTATAAAATTTTTCAAGATATTATTTGGGAAGATGCATATTATAAAGATATAATAGTTTGGAATAGAGATTCAACAAATATTGCATCTATTAATTCATTTGGAACTCCATTAAATAATGATATAACAATGAATATAGTTGCTTATTATCCATTTACAGTAAATACTTTAAATTTAGGAAAAATAAAATCAATGGTGACTTATAAAGGAGTAAATTTAGATTTTGAATTTAAATATAACACTGAAATTCAATATGATCATTCAGCACAAGTTAATTGGGTAAATAATTTTGATATAACAATATCAGATTCAACCACATCAGATAATTATATTGTATCAATAGATAATAGTAATTATATTAATAAAGATACTACACCTTATTTTAGTTTAAATACTAATCAATATGTTACTCAACCTTGTAGTAATAATTGTTATAAATGCTTTAGTTCTGGTTCAGATAAATGTATTTCTTGTAAAAGTGGTTTTCTTTTATCTGGAAGTAAATGCATTAGTCCTACTAATTATTATTTTAGTACTCCTGTTGATAATGGTTCTAATAATCCAATTCAATTTGATGTTGATTTGTCATCTTATACTGAAATGACTTTTATGGTTTATATGAAATTTTTAGGTAGTGTTAGTATAAGAGAAGGTATTGTTCCTTTAATTTATTTTTATGAACAGGAAAATTATTTTGGATGGGATAATGATAATAATCAATTTATATTAGTATATAAATATAATGGAGTAGAGAAAATACCATATAAATATAAAAATAGTAGAATTTCTATTGGAAAATGGGCTTTATATTCAATATCAATTTATAAATCACAATATGAAGGAATATTTCCAAATATGATTCAATTAATGATTGATAATATTTCATTACCAATTGATATGGATATTAATACATTAAATAATGATATAATTAATTTTAACAAAATTTCATTTTCAAATACAATAAGTGCATTATATTATGATTTTAGGATATATAATAAATTTTATATAGGAGCATATTCATTAGGACAACAACATGATACATCATCACATTCAACTTTACAAAAACAAATTATGTTAAAATCAACTTCAACTGGAACTTCTTGTTTAACTTCTTCAGATGTAACAATATCTTTAGGTTCAACTCCTTATTGTATTGGAGATGATAATATGTATGATGACTCAGATTATCAATGTACTGATACTACAAAAGAACAATTTAGAATAATTAATTCAATTTCACATACATCATCATGTATAGATTGTAATGAAAAATGTGATAGTAAATGTTATGATTCAGATGAAAAAGGATGTATTTGTTCATATGATTCAAATATATATTTATTAAGATATATTAAATCAGCAAAAGTTGATAATGGAGAAAAAATGTTTTATTGTCAGAAACCAGATTCTTTAAATTTAAATGAATTCAATAATATTAGAGTTAATGTTGGACTTGGTTCAACTACATCATATATGCTTGAAGTTTGGATTTATGTTTATTGTTATATTTCAAATGATAATTATTTAGGAAGTTCTATTGATTGGTGGGATTTTATTAAAATAACTGTTGCAAAAAATACTGAAGATAATAATTATTTAGATATTACTTGTTATCCATATTCAAAAGAAGAAGAAAATGGAATTAAGGATTCAACAAATAAATTTGATCAATGGGTTTTTATAAGATGTCTTGTTGATAAAGAAAATTTATTTATAAAATTAAATGATAATAAGAAAACATATACAACAGAAATTATAGAACATTTGAATGGAGAACAACCAACAATTGGTTCTTCAATGATTCAATTAATAGATAATAACCAACATAATGCATATGGATTATTTCTCATAAGAGAATTAAGACTTTGGAATTCTAAAACAATGTTATTTTATGATACAGCACATCTTAATTTAGCAACTGATGCAACTTATCCAAATTTAATTCATTATTTTAAAAATGTTTATACTGATGGTTCAGATAGACAATTTATATTTGATAGTAAAACTAATACCAACACAACATTAAATAATCCTTTAATTCCAAATTATCCTTATTCATATATTCCAGAAAATTATGCTCAATTAGTTTTATGTGAAGAAGGTGATAATTATAAATTAAATGAAATTACTAATGTTTATGAATGTTCATCTTATGGTTCAGATGATATTTTAGATAATATTAAAAAAGATAAATCAACTTTATCTCCTTCAGAATTATTATCAAAAACAAAAATGTTATATAATATGGCAGTTAATGATTATGAAAGTCCACTTAATAATAATGATCAATTTTATACTTCAATTACAATTAATAGTGAAGGAAAATTTGAATATACTGATGCAGAAATTTCAACAACTTTCTGTTCTAATAGAGGTTATGTTAAAATTGTTGATCATACACCAACTTGTTATTGTTATGGTGATTATACAGGAAGATATTGCCAATTAAAAAAAGAAGATTATGCTAATATTGATGAAATATATTCAATTTATTTTGATAAATTAAAAGTAACTTATAATTCATATAAAGATAATTCAGGAGAAATGAATAATATATATTCAGCAATGAATTATTTAATAGATGGTTTAGATTATTATATATATGAAAATGCTTTATTAACAGAAATTGTAGAATGGTTTTCAAATACATTTAATAAGAATATTGAATCATGTAATATTAAATATATAAAATTAATTGATAAATTATATAAAACAAATTTTGATTTGACAAATTATTATAAAGTTGGTAATATGGCAAATGGAAAAGGAAATTCAAGAAATGCAGAATTATCATCCGGTCAAAAAACATTAGTTGATTCTAATTCATATGAATTATATAGAATGTTAACTCAAAAAAGTGCTTTATGTTTTGCAAATTGTGTTAATAATGAATGGAATTATAATTCAGAAAATTTAAATGTTGATTTAATTAAAGTTACTAATGGTTTTGAGATTGATTCATATTTAAAAAATAAAAAAGAAAGTAGTTATAAACCATATTTTCAAATTGGAAATTGTTTAAATGATGTAAAAAAATCATCATCAGGGAATTTAAATATTCAATTTATAACTTGGTATCATTCACCTTATTATTATGATCCAAATTTTATTTGGAATTATACTTCACATTATTTAACTATTAAAATATATAATGATGAAGAATATGCTGAAATTCCTATTAATGGTTGTAGTGGAAACAATCAAATTGAATTTTTTTTAATTTTAGATAATCCTATATTAACTAAAATTATTAATGAAAATAAAAAACATTTTTATAAAGAAAATATATTTACTTCTGATGATCCAATTTTTACTGAACCTAAATATATTAATAGTAAAGGAAAAGTTGAAAATTCAACAAGAGAAGAGAGAATTGAAAAATATTATTTTGACTATTTAATGAAATTTGATACATTTGATGCTAAAACATTAAATTATAGTACTGAAGGTTTAAGTTATGAAACTATTACTGAAAATAATTACTTTAAATGTACTTCTAATCATTTAAGTGAATTTATATTAAATTATATTTATAATCCTTATCCAACAAAAATAGATGGAAGATTATTTTTCTTAAAACATGGTAAATTATATAGTAATTCTCAGAATTTTGAAAAAAATTATGGATTTTATATTTTATTAGTAATTCTTATTCTTTATGGGCTTAATTTTGTTTCATGTTATATTAGGAATAGAAAGAAAATAAAAGAATTAAATAATCAACCAATTAAATTTATTAATGAATTTTTAATGGAATATGTTTATCCATATGGTATAACTGAGAATGAATATGTAATAAATAAAGAAACAGGGAATAAAATATTTAATGAAGATTATGAAAATATTGAAGAAAAAAATTTAAATTTTAATGAAAAATATGATGTATTATCGATAAATAAAAAAAATAAGAAGAAAAAAGGTAAAAAAAATAAAAAAAAAGATTTAACTGAATATGAAGATGAATTTCCTTCATTGAAAAAGAATACAAATATTAATTTAGGAAATGTAAAAAGTAAAAAATTATTTTCAAATTTCTTTAATAAAATGAAAAAAAATCCAGAAATTGAGAATTCAATTAATGAAATGGAAACAAATGGGCCATTAAATACAGAAGGAAATAATAAAAAAAAGAAAAAACATTCATTTTTTGAAGCAAAGACAGAAAATGAAACAAATGCAAATGATAATAAAATTGAAACAAAAAAATCAAATAGAAGTAGTTTTTTTATGAATGATGATGATTTAATAAAAAATCAAATTGAAAAAATAAAAGAAGGAGATGATTATGTACATAATTTAAATATTTCAAATGAAAATCAGAGATTAAAATTATTATTAAATATGAATATTAGTTGTTGGAAATTTTTTAAAATTAATTTTGTAAATAGAAATATGTTTTTTAATACTTGGAAAAGTAATGCAACATATAGTGAATTATCTAAATCACTTTTTCTTCCTTTTTATATGCAATTAATGTTATTTATTAATACATTTGTTTATTTATTTGAAAAAGATGAATTAACATTTACTTTATATTTAAAATCTCATTTATTAAAATTTATTTTATTTGGTTTATTAGCAGTTATTTTATCTAATTCATATTTTTATATTAAAGGATTTTTATATAATATTGAAAATGGACAAATGAGAAGTTTATTATATGATTTTAAAACAAATAAAGAATTATTTGAAAATGAATATAAAAGAATATTAAAAAAAATAAAAATAGTTTCAATTGTTGAAACTGTTTTATTCTTTATTTTTTGGATAATTAATTATATTTTTTCTTTTGGATTATGTTGTGTATATGTTCGTCAAGGTACACTTATGGCAATTAGTTTTTTGATAGGATTAGCTTTAGATTTTGTTTTAGATGTTATTATTGAATTTATAATAATGATTTTTTATGCTTGTAGAGGAAATGGTTTGTGTCTTGTTATGTTAGATAGAATTAATAGAATGAAAAGTTTTAAAATGTTATCTCCTTAATTATATATTAAATATATTAAATATAAGTAATATTTTATTTATTAATATATATAAAATAAAAAAATTTTTAACTAAAAAATAACCAATTATTAATAATTGATAATATTTAATTATCATAATCTATATAAAATAGAAAGAATAAAAACTAAAATTATTTCTGAACCATTTTTTTATATTCCTGAATTTTCTTTTTTAAAGCTTGATAATATTCTAATTTCATTTCAATAATTTCATCTAATCTTTTTGCATATTCATCCATTGTATAATTTTCATTAGTAATTCCTTTAATATTTGAAATTAAATTTCCTTCTTCAGTTAATAATTTAGCTTCATCTTTAATAACATTCATATGAGAAGAAATTAAATAATCTTGTTTTTCTTCTAAATATTTATCTTCATCATTAAAAAAGTCATCATCATTATTATCATTAACATTATCCATTGTTTTAACAACTTTAGAATTCTTATTATAATTATTATTTTTATTAGGATTAGTATGATTATTATTATTTTGAATTCTTCTATTATTATTTTTCCTATTATTAGTACGAGGAGGTTCTTGAATTGGTATTGGATTCATATTTAAATTTTCAATATTATCTTCCATTAAATCATCATCTGCAGGATTATCAAATACCATAGGAGGTTGTTGAATTTGTCTAACTGGTTTTTTAGGTTTAATTTTAGCTTTATTAATTTGTGTATTTGCTCTTTTTCTTGTATTATTTGAAGAATTTAATATATTATTATTATTATTATTAAAATTAGATAATTTATATGGAAAATTCATTGGTTTATTTCCATGAATATTACTATTAGAATTATGATTACTTGAATTATTATTAAAATTTTTACTATTATTAGAATGAACAATATTTGTATTATTATTATCAGAATAATTTTTATTTTTATTCATTGCTGCAGTTTTTTCTTTTAATCTATCAGCATATCTCAAAGTATTAATAGTATGATTAGCAGAAGAATAACCTGGACTAACACAACTAATCATAATAATCTTACTATTATTATTTTTTGAAATGAAAGAATCTCTTAAAACTAAAGTTAATTTACTAGTTCTAAAAGGTACATGATGATCATTATTTCCAGTTTGTTTCCTAACATCAAGTGCTCTAATACATTCTTTCAAAGCTAATAAACTCTTATTAATTTCAGCACCTTCAGCTAATCTACTTTTATTATTACTTTGAGTTTCAGTTGCTCTTTCACTCCCAGCTAAATCAACTAAAGTTAATTTAGCATATTCATCTTCAGGATGATCAATTTCTCTAATAATAAAATTACAAATAGCATGACTTCTAGAAGAAGTTTCATTAGTAACAGTATTATGTGTAGTTCTAACTGTATTAGCATAATCAACAATATCTCTCATTTCTTCAGGTGAGTTAACTTTTTTTTCTTCTAAACCATAAATTTGAATTTTATTATTTTTATCTTCAAGAGCAGCAACTTTATTTCTATTATTAAGTAAATCATATAATAATCCAGTATAAATTTCAAAAAAACTAACATAAAAACCAAATCTTCCAGGATATTTAGAAAATTCATAAAATAAACTTTCAATAGCTTCATCTTGAATACCTTTCATAGTAAAAGTTTTTCCACTTCCAGTTTGTCCATAAGCAAAACAAGTAACAACACCTCCATTTAATAAAATTGGCATTGTTGGTTCAATTGAACATTCATATACTGATTGAGTATCTTCTCCTTCATCAAATACATTATCATAATAAAATTCATTTGTGTCTATATATTTTGTATAACCATCAATTTTCATTTTACAGTCATATATACATATTTTTGGATTTAATGCTGAAACACAATCTATTTCTCCTGATTCTATTTCTTTTTCAAAAATTGGTCTTTTTCTAACACATACGAAAATTTTCGAATTTTCTGATGTTACGTGAGGAGATTTTTTTTGGAGATCTATTTCAGCTTTTTTTTTTTGAATTAGAATTTCGTAGTCATGGGCGTTTTTCATTTTTTTTTTTATGTAGTAATCAGCATCTTTGTCTTTTTTTGGTAACATTGGATTATCTGTCATTTTTAATTTTTTAGATTAATTTAAATTTTTTTTTTAGGTATTAAAATTTATTTTTTTTAATTGTTTTTATTTGTTTATTTTTTGAAGTTTTGTTTTTTTAATTTATTTTATTTTTTTTAAAAAACGTTTTTATTTTGATTATAAAAGATTATAATATATTTTATTTGAGAGTTTGATAAAAACGTTATTTAAAATGTTTATAAAAAGTCATTATATATTTTATATTACATATAAATTTTATTTTACTTTTTTTTTTGTTTTATAAGTATATTTAATAGTTTTTTATATTATTAAATAATATATATCATATAAATAAAGATTTTAGAAAAAAAAAAACATTTTTAAAAAAATTTGTTCAAAAAATATTAAATAACACATTAGACACTAAAAAATATTAAAAATCAACTGACTGATAAATAGGAATTAACACAATTAAAAAGCAAATAATACAGCAAAAATCTTCAAATCTTTCAACATTATTATGATGTCTTAAATAATTTTTATCAATACACCAAATTTGAGTAATATTATCTCTAGTATATTCTCTTACATCATCACTAGTAAATAAAAAATATTCTCCAATCCAATCATCAATTTCAATAATAATTAACAAAGAAGTAAAATCAATAGCACAATCAATAACAGTATCAGTCCTAACAATTAATTCAGAAGAACAATAATAGCAAATAAAAGCAACTAAAATTTGAATTGCTCCAAAAATACCTGACATTATTCTTTTATAATTAGATCTATATAAAAATTTTTGATATACTGCATGATTAACTTTTTTTGTTCCATTTTTATATTCAATCCAAATATTAACTGATAAAGCAATAAATGCTAATAATCTAATTGTAATTAATTCATGATCTGATGTTAGTTTTATTGGTTGATTATGATATTCTTGTATTATTGTAAATGAAAATATAAATTGAATTAATGCTGATAATAATGCAACACATATTGAATAATTAAATAATCTATCTCTATTTTCTTCATTTAAAGTTTCATCTTTATATAAATAAGGTTCATTTTCAAAATTTAAATCTTGAATATCTTTTTCAAAATTATCTATATTATTTATTTGTTTATAATTTTCATTAGTTATTTTTCCCTTATTATTTATATTAGTATAATGTTCTTTTAATTTTGTTTTTAACATCTCTGTGTCATCATGATATACTGCAGTCATATATACACTTGTATATCCACTTGTTTCATCTAAATTCTCTTCAAATATTATTGCATTGTCGTTTGATATATTATCTCTTGTTACTAATTTTCCTTCTTCTTTATCAATATCTTCTAACATTTTTTTTTATTTTTAATATATACAAAGAATTTTAAAAAAATAAAACTATAAAATAATTCAAATAAATTTTAAATTAATAAATAAAGTGATATAATATATATATATATGAACAATAAAATAAAAAAAATGTTTGATGTTTTTATTTTGTATTTTTATTATAACAATTTTAAAATAAAATTTATAATTTATTTTTCAATTTTCAAGTTCAAAAAAAAAAAAAATTTTTAAATAAAAAAATAACCATAAAAAAAATTATAAAAATCCTATTTCGAAATTCCACAAGCTAAATCTAACTTATTACAAGTTTCTTCAAGTAAAGTAAGTAAATTTTCTTCAGTTGCTTCTCTTTGTTTTTTTTCATTTTCTAACTCACTTTTAATTTTATTAATAATACTTCTTAACATATCTAAAAAAGCTTCTTCAGTTTCTTCTCTAGCTTGTTTCTCACTACCAACAAGAGAATTCAATTTCATAAATTCATCATCAATCATTTTATTTAAAGTACTATCACCTTCTTCACGATCACTTTGTTCATTTTTCATTTGTTCAACAATTTTAGGAACTTCAGTTTCTAAATAAAATTTAAAATTTTCAATTGATTCATTTCTATTTCTTTCTTCTTTATTAAGTTCATTTTTTAAAATATTAAATCTATCATCAATTTGATTAACTAATCTATTTTGCATATCTTCTCTTTCTTTTGCTTCATCATTTAATTTTTGTCTTAATTTTGTTTCTAAATTTGAAATATATTGTGTTCTTTCTTCATATGATTGTTCAAATCTTTGTCTATCTTCTTCAATGTTTTGTATAATATTTGATATTTGTTCTTTTATTTGATTAAATGTTTTAAATGTCATTTCATTTGATTCCATTGATTTTTCATCTAATGAAGCTAATCTTGATTCTACTTCTTCATATTTTGCATTTTTATCATTTTCTATGTTAAAATGTATATTGTTTAATTTTTGAGATATTTTTTCTAATCTTTCTAAATTCTGGTTTGTTTTAAAACTTGTACCCATGTTTTGGGATTGATTTACTCCTGATTTATTTAAACCTGAAGTGTTCATTTTTTTTATAATTACTTTTTTTATATTTTTTATTTGTTTAGATTTAAATATAATTTATTTTATATTTATTCATATTATGATATTTCATCATTTTTTAATTTAAAATATTTCTCATTTTTAATAAAATAAGGTTGTTTTTATTTTTAATTTTATAAAACTCATATAACAAAGAATTAAAAGGAGTATTGAATGAATAAATGAAAAAATTTTTATATTATTACAAAACAATTTTAATATAAAATTTTGGTTTTTATTGCCATTTAATTTGAATAAAATACAAACGTAATAAATCATATCAAAAAATATACATATAAATATGAAAATAAAAATTAATTCCAATATTGTTTTATGTTTAAATCTGTCCACTATAAATATAAATAATTATTTACTTCTATAAATAATTTCATTACTATCATCAATTAAATATAATGGTTCTTGAATTTGATATTTTTCATCAACTTCTTCAATTAATTCTTGTTCGCGATCATTAAGATAATTTTCAGCATAAAAAGAATTCCTCTCATTTAATATATAATTGAATAAATCATCTATATAATTATTATATGTATTCTTTACTTTTTTTATTTTGATTTTTAATATTAATAATAGTAGTTAAATAAAGTAACATAAATATAAAACAAAATATTATATTATAAATAATATTTAATTCTTCTAAAGGTTCATATAAAGAGATAATATATATATAATATTTTATTATTATTATTAAATTAATAAATAAATTAAAAAGTACTATTAAAATAAATTGATAAACTAAATTTCTCATTGAATAAAGAATACAACATGTAATTTCAATAATTAAATAACTTTCAAATGACATAAAATGTGAAATAATAAATAATTGACTTTTTTCTTTGTTTCCAATTTCTTTTATTTCATATTTAAAAAATATTAAATTACTAAAAATAAAGATAAGATAAAATATTAGAAAAATAATTGACAATAGCATATTATCATATTTATAAAAATTATAAAAATATAATTTGTAAAAAATATTTTTAACAAAAAGAAGCATATTTATAAAATATGATTTCCAATTTATTTTCAATTTTGTTTTGATTAATGTAATAATAAAATTGGAAAAATTGATAATAATTTTGAAAATAAAAAAATAAATAACAATAATCAAAATTTTAAATAAAACTACTAAATTTATTAAAATAAGGAAAAAACCAAGTAAAGTAATAAAAATACATTCCCATTTTTGTTTTTCTTTATTTATTAAATAATAATCCATATGAGAGTAAACATAAACATTCTTTATTAAATCATATAAATTATAACATAAAATATATTGCTTTTGAGTAGACATATAAAAATAATAAAAAATAATATGAAAAAAAATTCATATTAATAAATCCTTAATTATTTTGAAACTAAATAAACCATAAATTTAATTAACATTATCAAGATTATTATTTTAAAGAAAGAGATGACATAAAAAATATTTTTTAAATATTTATTTATACATAAAAGAATATTTATAATATATAATAATATTAAAATTTCTTTTTTTTTAATCCATTTAATTTTTAATTTTTACTTTATTTTAATTTCATAAATCATTCAATAAAAAAATAAAAATAATAAATTTTCAATGAAAAGATAAAATATATTAATAAAAATAAAAGTAAAAAAAAGTTAAATATAAAAAAAGAATTAGCTCTGCAAATTAATTTATTGCAACAATTAGAGCAAAATATAAATAATTTATCAATTTTATGTTAATAAAAATTAAAATTATAAATAGTAATAAAGAGGAAATAAATAATTTAATAATAATTTTATATTTTATTCAACAAGTTTAGGAGAATTGAGTCATGATTATTATGAATAATTTTTAAAACAATTAAATTCCTAATAAAAGTCAATTTCAAATACAGAATATAAAAATGAAATAAATTAAGAAAGAAAAAATAGGAAATTTGTTTATAAATCATACAAAAATATTTTAAAATTTACAAGGGTTAAATTTATATGAAAAAAATAACAACAATTACTAAAAGATAATAATGAAGAAGATAAATTAAAAAGTAAATTAGTGATTTTAATAAAGATAAAAATAATATAAATTAATTTGCAAAATCAAGAAAATAAAAATTCAATATTTAATTTCACTTATTTTATTTCTGATAACAAAGCAAAAAATAAAAAAGAAAAATTAAAAATCAAAAGAAATAAAATCATATATTCATGATGAAGCAAGAAAAATTTTAAGAATTAGAAATTTATTTTTTCCAATTAATAAAAAAGTCCAAATTAAAAATGATTCAAATATTTTAATTCAAATATATCTGAATTAAGAGATAATAAAACAAAAAATTTTTATTTAATTAAAAGTAAAAAAACATCTTTAAAACGAAATAATAATTCTTTATGAGATTTAATTAATATTGATTTTAATATTAATACTGATAAAATTAAAACATATATTAGTTGAAAAATGAAAATTTAAAGAAAAAGATAAAAAATATTAATTCATAAAATAACAAAATTCATTAGAAATAACAAATGAAAATCAAATAAATAACAAAAATTATCTGAAAAAAGATATAAAAATAGATGTGGAAAATTAAAAATAATAATAAAATGATATAAATATTAATCAAATAAATGGAAATTATAAAAATAATATAAAAGAAGATGTCAACTCCTTCAAAAGCTTTTTATTCTTGGTTACCATTTAAATTTTTATAATTGTTTTTGAATAATTTTTGATATTTCAAAAGATAAAAAAAATCAATTATTTCAAAAATAAATATAAATACAAAAAATAATTTTTTAAATAATAAAAATTAAAATATAATTAATTATAAAATATATTATTAATATTGAGTTTCAAATTCAAATTTAATATTCATTGGTTTTAAAAGAAAATTTATTGTTGTTTTTATATTTTCTATAACTTTTTGTGATGTAATAAATAAAAGTAATAATAAAAAACATCTTAAACATAACGTTATTTCATTTAAAGAATAAAAAATGCCTATTATTCTGGGATTTCCGGGAAAAAAGGAAAGAAAAAATCCAATCCACAAAAAAATCCAATTAATCATTCCTATAAATGGATAATTAGTTAAGTCATTAATTATTGAAAAAACTTTCCAACCATTTACATTATCATTTTTTGATAATTTATAAATATGTTTAGTTGTTTTATGAATGATAAAAAAATTTATCAAACTAATAATTGTCATTGATAAAGAATGTATAATACTTATTAATTTTTTTTCTTTAATAAATAAATTTAACCTCAATTCTTCTTTATCATATTCAGAGCTTATTAAATTTAGAATAAAAGAATATAAAATACTTATCAATACAAAATATAATTTATAGGTTTTTAAATTTTGATTGGTATAAAACAAATTATAAATTCCTATACTAAATTGAAGTAACATTAATAAAGTTAAACAATCAGAAAATATTACAAAAATATTTTTTATTTTATTTGATAATCCGAATAATTGAGGTACTATATTAAATAATAATTCAGATATTGCTATTATTAATGATAATTGATGAGTCAATGTACAAAGATTTTTATATAACAATTTTAAGATAATTATCAATATTGATGAAATCAAAGAAATAATTAATAAAATTTTTGTCCCATCTTTAATGTTATTTTGAATTAATTTATCCATTCTTTTATAATGATTAAATTGTCCTTATTTTATTATTATTTAAAAAATATTTAATTAATTTGGATGAATTACTATATAAAAAATTATATTTATATATTATATTTATATATATATATATGATAAACATTAAAATTTATTAGACAAATGAATAAAACAAAGATTTTCTCATCGTCAAAAAATTTTTTAGTTAATGATATAAACACACTAAATCTATTTTGTCCAAAATGTGGGTCTCAACTTGAGATTATAAAAATATATTTAGACAAATCAATGATTATATGCTCAAATAAAAGTGTAAAAATTAAATTTTAAATTTTTTAGTGTTTATTTCCATTAGATCAAGATAATTTAATAGAATATTATTGTGATAATAATAATATTTATCATTTTATCAAAAATTTTTCGTTTAAGAAAGAATTGGAGATAAAAGATATAAAGGATAATTTATTATCATATGATATTAATGATTTTGATTTAATTTATGATAATAATAGTGAAGATTCTAATAATAATATAAGAAATATTAATTTTTTTCCTGATGGAAATGTTGATTAATATTTTATAATACATTATTTAATATAAAGTATTAAAAAGGTAACAATCTTTTATTAATTTATTTATAAAATGATTGTTTGAATTATCAAAATTGTTTTATTTTTTTATTATATGATTATATTACTACCTTCTATATAATTTTTATAATTTATTTAAATGATATATGTTATATGTTTTGATTATGATGGTTTTTTTAATGCCATCTTTATTAAAATATTTATATATTGTATAATTATTTAATAAATTCATTATTTATAATGTTTTTAAGATTTTAAGATAAAATTAAAAATATTTTTTTAATTTTATTGAAAATTAATTTATACTATTTAATTATAAATTTTTTTTAAAGAATAATATAATATAAATACTATATATCATACTTTTATTTTTTTGAGAAAATCATTCCATAACTAGCATTAGTATATTTAGGTTTTTTATCTTTAGTATTTAAAAGTTTTAATTTTTTAGTATTAGATAATCCATTTTGATTTAATAATTCTCTTAATTCATTTAATTCTTGTTCTTTAAATTCTAATTCATTATTTAATTTTGAAATTGTTTCTAAATCTTCTTCTCTTGGAGGTCTACTTGAAATATAACCTTCAAGTTCATCTACTTCTTTTTCTAAATGTTGGTTTTTTTGTTGTAAAATATCCATTGCTTCCATAAAATCTTTTTTCATTTTTGTAAATATTTCCATTTGATATTGTTTAAAAAATTCTTCTTTTTTATTCCTTTCTTCATCTTTTTTTAATATTTGTTTTTTTAAAGTTTTTATTGCTTCTTCATATTCAGTTACTTTATTATTACTACCTTTTAATTTCATATTTTCTATTTTTAAATTTGAAATTTCTCCATCATATTTTAATTGTAATTCATTAATTGATAATGTATGATTGAAATTTAATCTATCTAATTCTTCTCTATATTTACTTTCTAAAGATGATTTATCTTCATTTTCTTTTTTATTTTGTTCTAATTGTTTTTTTAAATCTTCATTTTCTTTTTTTGAAATATCCAATTGTTTTTTTAAATCTTCCTTTTCTTTGTTTGAAGTTTCAATTTGCTTTTTTAGATTATCATTGTCCTTTTTATTTTGCTCTATTTGTTTTTTTAAATCAATATTTTCTTTTTTATTTTGTTCTATTTGTTTTTGTAAATCTTCATTTTCTTTTTTTGAAGTATCAATTTGTTTTTTTAAATCATTAATTTCTTTTTGATTAATTTCATTATCATTTATAATTTTTGATAATTTATTATTTAAATCTGTTTTTTCTTTTTCCATTTGATTCATTTTTTCTTTAATTTCTTCTAAATTTGATAAATCATCATTTTTTGAATTTAATTGTTCTTTTAATTTATTTATTTCTTCATTATATTTATTTTGTAAATCTTCAATTGATTTATTTCCATTATTAAATTTATTTTGTAATTCTTCAAGTGATTTATTAATTTTTAAATTTTCATTTTTTAAATTTTTATTATTATCTTCACTTAATTTTAAATCCGATTCAAATTTTTTAATTTTTTCTTCATATATTTTTTTTTGTTTTTCTACTTCTTCTAAATTTGAATTTTGTAAATTTTGTAAATTTGTAATTTCTAAATTTTTTTGCTGTAATTGAGATTGTGCCTCAATTAATTTTTGTTCTTTTTCTCTTAATAATTTAATTTGATCATATAATAATTTATTATCATCTTGAAGTTTTTTAATTTCTTCATTATTAGTCATTTTCAAATAAAGAAAATCTTGATTTTCTTTTGTTAAAGTTTCTATTTTTGTTTGTAATTCAACAATTAAAATTTTATATTTTTCATAATCTTTTTTCATTAAGTTATATTCATTTGTTATTTTAATTGAATTTGTATTTTTAAGAGAATTTTCTTTTTTTAAATCATTTATTATTTTATCTTTTTGTAATAATGAATCATTATTTTTCTTATTTAATTCATTAATTTCATTTTGATGTTTTTTTTTTAAATCTTCTAATTCTTGTTCAATTCTTTTTTTTGCATCATTATAATTTTTAGACTCATTTTCACAATCACTTTTTATTTTATTAATTTCTTCTTGAGAAGAATTTTTTAAATTATTTAATTCTTCAGACATTTTTCTTATTTTTTCTTCATAATCAGAAACCATTTTTTTTTCATTTTCAATTGTATCATTTTTATATTGAGTAAATTGGTTAATAAATTCATTTTGTTTTTCTTCAATTTTTTCTTGTAATTCTTTTAGTTTTTCTTCAAATTTATTATTATCTTGTAATTCATTAACTTTATTTTTTAATTTTTTAATTGCTAAATTTGATTCTCTAACAATATTTTCTATTTCTTTATCATATGATAATGCAATTGATTCAATTGTTGCTTGACTGTCTAAATATTTATTATTTAAATGAAAGACAACTCTTGTTAATTGACAAATTTTAGTTTCCATTTTTTCTATTAGAAGGTCTTTATCATCCATTTTTTAATTTTATTAATTAAATTCTTCCCATTTTTAGTTCATGTTATTAATTAATTTTTTTTAAATTGAAAAATTTTTTAATATCGTTTTTTCTTAAATATATAATTCATATAAAATAATTAAAAAATAATTATTAAAATAAAACCTTACTTAAAATTAATTTTTTTTCTATTTCCTCTATCAGAATGTAAAGTAAAATGATTTCCTTTTAATAATTTATGAATATCTAAATTTTTTAAAGTTAGTTTATCATTATTAAAATTAGAATTACTTCTATTTTTAATTTTTGAATTTAATTGGTTTAAATTTTGAGTTAAATTTGAATTTTTATTATTTTTATTTTTATTATTTTTTTCATTAGATATTTTTTTATGATTCATTTTAACAAAACTAGGATGTTTATTTATTATTTTTGCAATTAATTTACTTTCATTAATTGAAAATTTATTTATAGAAGTTGAATTAATTTTATTTTCATTTTTACTAATTTGTTTAAAATACTTTCCTAATTTTTCAAAAAAATTACTATTTATATTATTCCTATCTGAAGAAGCTTCAGAATCAATAATTTGTTTATGAATAATTTTTCTTAAATTTAAATCAAATTTTTGTTTTTTAGGTTTTGAAATTGTTTTTTGTTTTGTATTATTATAAGTAATATTATTACTATTATTTTTTCTATGAATTGGAGACCTTGATGTTTTACTTTGAAAATTAGAAGAATTAAATACAGAATTTGCATGTAAATGAAGAGAATTAATCAAATCATTTCCAGTATAAATATTTATTTGTGTACTACCTCCTTGTATATTATTTATAATATGATAATTATTTATTATTGAATTATTATCTTTATTTTTTGAATTTGATTTACTTTTTTTATTTGAATTAATAATTATTCCTTTTGATTTCAAAAATTCATTTTTATTTGAAAATAATTTAGAAGTATAATAATCTTTATGATTATTTTGATTTTTATTTGAAAATATTTTTCTTATATTTGATTCTCTTCTACTATTATTAGTACTTATAGTTGGACTTATACAATTTTTTTTATTTAGTATATTTTTATTTGATGAAGGTCCTGAAGATAAAGAAGATAAAATTCTTCCATTTAAAATTCTAGGAGAAATTGCAGTTATTGTTGACATAATCATTTTATTATCTTTATTTTTATTTTCTTTTAAAGCCATATTATTTTTTATATTTTGAGTACATATATTTTTATTATTTGAATTTTTCTTATTTATAATTTTATCCTTAATTTTAGACCTATTATTAGGAGTAAATATTGCAGAAATTACTCTTCTATTTATTGAATCACCTATTTGAATGATTGTATTTTTTTGATTATAATTTTGTTTTCCTGTATTACAATTAGTTAATTTATTCTTATTATTATTATTATTATTTTTTCGATTATTTTTAGTATTATTAATTTTAATTTTTTGAGCATTTCTTTCATAATTATCAATTTTATTTATTAAATTATTAATACTATTTTCAGTTTTTGATGTTACACTTTGTGAATAATTAGTATATATACTCATTGTAAAACTATTAATTGAATCTAATGCTTTTGAATTAAATATTTTATTTGGTAAATCCTCACCTTCTCCTTCTTCATCTTCTTCATCACTTTCAATATTATTATTATGCATTTGATCAATCATTTTTTGTTTTCTTTTTATATTTTTATACATATATTTTGATTCTGGTATTACAGTATAATTTGCATATATTTTTGAGTATTTTTCATAAAATAATAAAATTTTAGGTAATTTAATAGAAATTTCATTTGTATTATAAAATCTTTTTAAAAATTCATTTATATCTTCATATATTAAATATTCTTTAAATAATTCAACAAAATGGGTTTTTTCATTATATATTATATCGTTTATCATTTTTACATCATGATACCAAAGAGGCTTATCATATCTACGAATTAATTTTTTTCTAACTCTTTCTTCTAAATGTAAACAAGGATCTAAAATTTCTTCTTTATAATAATTTTTTTTTCCTCTAGACTTCATTTTTAATTTTTCAATATTTAATTAAAATTTAAATATTTGATTAATAATTAAAAATAATCCAATTTTTTCAAAATATAAAATATAGAATAAAAATATATATTAATTAATTTTGTATTTTAAATAAAATAATGAGTCAAAATAAAGAATTTGAAGGTAATAATAATAATAATTCAGAAGATAAAATTGAAAATCAAGAGTTAGAAAATAAAAATGGTAGTAAACAAACAGATTTAATAAATGATTTTTATGAATCAAATGAAAATAATTTTAATCAAATAGGAATAAATAATCCAGAAAATATATTTGAGAATTCAAAAGAAGAAGAAAAAGAGAATGAAAATAATAATGAAGAATATGAAGATGAAAATATTGAAAATAAAAATATATATGAAAATAAAGATGGAGCAAATGGAAATGAAGAAGAATTAATTAAACCTTCTCAAAATTTAATTGATGATGATGATAATTATGAAGAGGTAGAAAAAAATGAAAAACAAAATGATAAAATACCAATAATAACAAATCAAAATATTAATAAAAATTATAATATAAATAATATTGATAATAATAATAATTTATATTATAAAAAAAAACCTTATTATAAACCTAATGTTTCTAATGAAATTAATTATGAAAATCAAAATATTGATATTAATTTAAATGATGAAGAAAATAATGAAAAAGAAGAAATTCAAAGAAAGTTAATTTCTTTACAAAAAGAAATAATTAATTATAAAGATGATATTGAAAAAAAAAATAAACAAATTTTATCTTTTGAAAAAGAAATTAAAATATATCAACAACAAATTGATAAACAAAATGAAGAAATAAATAATTTAAAAATGAAGAATATTAATATTGAACTTTTAAATTCTCAAATTAAAAATTTACAAATTTCAAAAAATGAAAAAGATAAACAAATTAAAATATTAGAAGAAAAAAATAAGAAAATTTCAGAACATCTTCAAAATATGACACAATTTATAAAAGAATATATTGAAAATAAGGAAAAAGAAAATATTATTGATAATAAAGAAGAGATTGAAGAAATAAAATCTGAACCAATTAAACAAAATATTATTACTAATTCTCCTCCAAAAGTCAAAAATATAAATAAACCCCCTCCTAAAATCAATAAAGAAATGAAAAAGAATATTGTTGTTAAAGAAGAAAATAAAAATAAAATTTTATTTGAAAATAATAATAAAAATATTAAAAATGAAAACCATAATATAAATATTTTTGAATCAAATATGAATAATAAAGAAAAGAAAAATTTAAATATTTTTGAATCAAATATTAATAATAAAGAAAAGAAAAATTTAAATATTTTTGAATCAAATATTAATAATAAAGAAAAGAAAAACATAAATATTTTTGAATCAAATATTAATAATAAAGAAAAGAAAAACTTAAATGTTTTCAAACCTATTAATGATAATGAAAACAAAAATAATAAAAAAATTATATTCAAATCAAATAATAATTATAATATAAATAATATATTTGATAATTCAGATATAAAATCTAATATATTTAAAGACAATAATTCTAATTCAAAAAAAGGTTTTAATAATACGGAAACAAATAATCAATTTTTTAATATAAATAATAATAATTCATTTAACACAAAAAATAAAATAAATAATCCAAAAAATGAATTTACTTCAAATAATAATAAAATTACAAATAGTCCAAATAATCATATCAAACCAAAAAATAAATATATCAAAAAGAAAAATAAATCAGTTATCATAAATAAATTAAAAGAAGAAGAAAATCCTGAAGATATATTTGCCTAAAATATAAAAAATCCAAAAACATAAAACCCTAAAACAAAAACAAAACACAAAAAAAAAAATAAAAAATAAAATTAAATAAATAAATAATATTTTTATTAAATAAAAAAAATAATTAAATATTAATTATTTAAAGATATAAAATGTCAGACGTAGAAAAAAAAGAAGAAGTAAAACCAAAAAAACCAAGAGCTCAAAAATTTGCAAATTTAATAAAACAAGGAAGAAATAACACAGTTAAATATCAAGCATATAGAAAATCTCCATCATTCAAAAGATCAAAAAGATCATTATTGAGATTACCAAGAAAACCAAAAGTAATAAGAAAATCAATAGAAAGAGAAAAAACTTGGGATAGATATTCAATTTTATTAGCACCTTGTTCAAGTGAAAGATTCTATAAAAAAATGGAAAATGAGAATACTATTATTTTTTATGTTTCCCAAAAAGCAAATAAACCAGAAATTAAAAAAGCTTTTAATGATGCCTTTGGAGTTAGACCTCAAAGAGTTAATACTATGAATACTATTTTAGGGAGAAAAAAAGCTTTTATTAAATTACCTAAAACTAATGAAGCTTCTGAAATTGCTAGTAAAATAGGTTTGATTTAAATAATAATTTGATAAATAATATATTGAATGAATGGATTTTTTATGTTATTTAATTTTTTTTTAATTTTTTTTTTAATTTTTTTATATTAAATTATAATAAGTAAATTTAAGTATTATTTTTTTTTAAATGCAATTATCAAATGATTTTTTATGTGTAGATTCTCTACAATTTAAACATATATTTTTCCCACATTTAGGACATATTCCACATTTTTTACATATTAAATGTTTGCATTGTGTACATAAAATAATACATTGTTTACAATTGTCTTTTTTACAGATAAAACATGGTAAAAATCCATAAAAATAATCTATTTTTTCACAATCATTACACCATTTTATATTAAACATTGTTTTCATTTTATCATTTAAATTTTCTTCTATATCTTTACCAAATTGTGGTAATTTTTCATCATATTCTTTTATCATTGAATTTTTAAATGTATCTAATTTTTGATTTGATAATATATTTTCTGTTAATGTATTAAATGAATTTATTTGTTTTTGAAGAGTATTTAATAATGATGGATATTCATTTAAGTTAGTTTTATTTTCTTTTATTTCATCTATTGAAGAGTTATTTGAATTATATTCATTATTGATTGTATTTATATTTGTGTCTTCTTTAATATTTATATTTTTATTTATTTTATTAATTGTTTCAATTTTATTATCTTCATTTTCTTCCTCTATTATATTTTCATTTATTATTTTCGATTTTGTTTTATTTTGATTTTCATTATCTAAATATTCTTCAAAATTAAGGTTTTGTGTATTAATATTTTTTAAAATTTCATCATTAGATGGACCACTTCTTATTTCTCTTGACTTTTTACTTAATTTATATTTCCTTTTTTCTTTTAAATAATTATTCTCATTTTTATTAGTATCAATAATAATATTTTCATTAATTAATTCATTTTTATTATTATCAATAGGATTATCTTTAGTAATATATTCTTTTTTATTATCATCAATAGGAATATCTTGAGTAATAAATTCATTTTCATTTTCAATCGGAAAAATTATTTCATTTTTTCCCTCTATATATTCATTTTTTTTACTTTTTATTTTATTTTCATTTATTAATTTTAATATATCATTAAATTCTTCATTCATTATTTTTTTAATTTCATTAATATTTGTTTTTAATATATTAATTTCTGTATTTATTCCTGTCATTTCTTTAGATACTTTATCTATACCATTTGAGATTGTATCTTGTAATTTTATTTTAATTTGTTCATTATTATTTTTTACTTCATCAATTATATTATTATTTTGTTTATTTAATAATTCTTTATTTTGTTCTAAACTTTGAATAGGACTAATTTTACTTATATCAAAATTATTACTATAGGAAATAGGAATTTCTTTTGTCTCTTTTTTAATTTTTTTAACAATTCTCTTTTTTTTATTATCAACAATTTTTTCTTTTTTAATAATATCTTCAATTTCTTCATCATCAGAAATACCAAAATATTCCTCATCTTCTTTTCTCCTTTCTTCCATTTCTTTTTCATACATAATTTTCATTTGTTCAAAATTTTTTTTATTATTTTCATCAACTATTTTTTGAATATTATTTTGTAATTCTTTAAAATTATTTTCATTTAAATGAATAAAACTTAAAGATCTAAAAGATTTTTTTCCTGGATTTCTAATTTTTTTTTCAATAACTTGACCATTTTCATCTAAAGTTTCCTCAATTTCATATTCAGTTATATATTGTTCTGTTGTTGATGTAATTGAAATAATTTGTTCTAAATTTTCTGTATATTCTTGTATATCAGTAGTAAATGAAACTTTAAATGCTTCAATTTTTAAATTTGTTTGTTCTATTAATTGTATTAATGCATCTAATTTATTTCTAAAATATTCTTCTGGAACGTATGTTATTCCTTCTTTTATTATTTTATTTGTTATTTTCTTTTCTATTTTTTTATCTAAATTTAGATTTGATATATTTTTATGAGTTTCAGAAATATATTTTTTTATTATTTCATTTGAAGAATTTTTATCTTTAAAAATATTTACTATATTTATATTTAAATTTTTAAGGGATTTTTTTACATTTTTTTCCATTTTATTTATTAGTTGTTCTATATAATTATAATTTCCATTTAATATCTCTTTTATTATTTCTTTATCTTGATCATTTATTGATTTTGATAAATTAACATTTGTTTCATTTATTATATTTTGATTAAGACTTTTAAGAGATGTAACTAAAGTTTTAATTTCTGAAATTTTTTCATTTAAATTTTCAATGTTCTTTTCAAAATTATTTAAATTATCTTTAACATTGGTAGATATTTCTTCTTTAATATTACTACTTAAAACCTCATTTTTCAAATTAGAATTTGCTTCATTAATCTCTTTACTATTTTCACTTTCACTAAAACCATAAGAAAATCTTTCATTATTTCCAATAAAACTTTTAGGATTATTATCTTTTAATATTCTAGAAATATTCATAGACAAAGCATCTAAATATTTTTTAGTATCAATTTTTTCAAAATCAATAGTCCTATCACCAGTTAAACTTCTATATGCTTTATCACAAATATTTTCATGTTCATTTAATTTATTTTTAGGAAATAAAAATTTACAGTATTTACATTGTTTTAAAGCATATTTACATTCATTTTTAATATGTTTTTCTAAATCTTTTTTAGGTAATTTTTTACCACAATTTTCATTTGGACAAGTTATAATTAAAAAAGGACAATTTTCATCATGTGATCTTACATTTAAATAAGAAATTTTTTCATTACAACCTTTATTTTCACATTTAAAAATTAATTTATTTAACATATTTTTAATTGCCATACTTGATTGTTTTAATATCTTTTTCTTACATTTAAATGGACATTCATTTTTCATTATACAATCATTACAAAATGAATGTCCACATTCTTCACAATCTGTTGGATTGATTAATATATTTTGACAAATTGGACATTTATATATATCATTTAAAGAATTTAAATAATCTTTGTTTATTACTCTATTTGGGTTTATTCCTATTAAATTTATTGAACTTATTGAATGGAAAATATTTTTTGACATTTAATTTATTTTTATTATTAATTTTTCCATTTATTTTATTTGTAAAAATAAAAAGAATTTATAAATAATTATTAAATGCTTTTAATAAATAAGTGTTTGAATTTTTATTATAATCAGAAAAATAATAAAAAATATAAAATTAAATAATAAAATTGATTTACAAATATAATATACATATAATAAATGCCATCGAATATTAATTAATTGTTTTTTCATTTATATAAATTTTACATTTTTCTTATCACAAAAATAATTTCCAATAATAAAATTTTTTAAAAAATCAACAGATTTAACCATTAAATCCAAATAAACATTTTGATTTTGAAAATCATAACTAGTTATACTTCTTTTAATAATATTACTATGATAAACAGAAAGTTCACCATTCATTTTTTTTCTAGTTCCATTTTTATAATAATTTATTAATTCTTCAGAATCTTTTAACCAAAATTCTTTATTACCATCTTTCCAAGAACCATATTTAACAATATCACCTTTAATTTTAACACCTAATCCATTCATTTTTCCATTTTTCCAAAATCCAAGATATACTTCAAATGAAATAATATCCCAAACATAAATTCCAAAACCTTCTTTAATTTCATTAACATAATTCCCAATAAATTTCATTTTATTATTCCAAGTAAATTCACCATAACCATTCATTAATCCATTTAAAAATTGACCCTCATATTTATTATTATTAATATAAGTAATAATACCAAAACCATTCATTTGATCATTTAAAAATTCACCTTCATATATTGTACCATCTTTCCATTTATAATAACCAATTCCATTTTTTTTATTATTTTTATATTCTCCTTGATAAAAAGAACCATCTTTCCATTTCTCTATTCCAATATCATTTATATGATTTTTAATCCAATTTCCTTCTATTGAATAACCATTTATTGTTTTATATATTCCATATCCTTTTGGTTTGTTTTTTTCATATTCTCCTTCAAATGATGTTGTATTTGTTGGATTTATTAATTTGGCCATTCCATTTACGTCATTTTTTTCAAATATTCCATATAATTTAAAATTATCATCCCATGTTAATATACCAAATCCTTCTTTTATTGTTTTTGTTTTTTTTCTTGAATCTTCATTTGTTTCTGATATTGTTAATTGTTTTAAATAACCTCTATGAGTAAATTTATTCTTTTTTAATAAAAAATGACCTTTCATTTTTAAACATGATTCTTCATCATTATCTAAATTATTATCTACTTTTGTATTTGGATTTATAGAATTCAAATTAATTGTATTATTATGATTTATTTTATTATTCATATCTGAATTATTTGAATTTGATCTTGAAGCATTTGAAAATGAATCTTCATTATCTGATAATTCAATTAAATTAGTGTTAACATTTTCTTTTTTATCAATTTCTTTTAACCTATATAATTTACCTAATGATTTTGTTTGTCTAAATTTAGATTGAATTAAAATAATATTTTGAAGTAAATAAAAATAATTATTTTTTGCATCATATGATTCAATAATTTGGGGACCAGTATTAGAATTCTCATTTTCATATGTTGAATTATCATGTAATTTTTTTTTAAACTATATATTTAATAATGATTTTACGCTATTACAACAATTTGAACCACAACAATTTGAACATGAATGACTTAACCCCATTTTTATTAAATTTTCCTGTTATTTATATTTATCAGTAAATATGGAATTTTATTTTTATCAATTATTACAATTATTGATATTTGTATTAGTGTAAAAGGCGTTTTTTAATTTTAATATATCCTTTAAATATTTTAATTTTTTCTTATTCTAAAATTTAAATTAAATTTCATTGATGATTTTTCAATAATCAAAAAAAAACTTTTGAAAAAAATAATAAATAAATAAATTAATTAAATAAAAATTCATGGAAAATTATAAGATTAGAACTTTAAGAAAAGTAATAAAAAATTATAACAAATAGAATCGTTCTCAATTTGATATAGTATTAGAAAATGTAAAAAGAATTAATGATTATGATTATAATAAAATGTTAGATAATTTTGAACTTGAAAGTAGACATCAAAGAATAATAAATGGAATAAAAAATAAATGGAAAAATAAAGGATTAAAATATAAAGAAAAATTAAGTGAATATAAAAAACAAAATGAAAAAATGTATAAAATTAAAAATAAAGAATTACAAAAAAAAATAAGAGAAAAAGATGAATTATTACACAGAAATATTGAAATGAATAAAAGGTTAAAAAGTGAAGAAAGAGAAAGAAAAGGAAATTTAATGAAACAAAAAACAGAAAATGCTTCTCAAAATTTAGAAGAATTTTTATCTAAACAAGAAGAAGAAAGACTAAAATTAGAAAGAAATATGTTTCATAAAAGTAATTTATAATTTTATAAAAAATTATAGTGGAATTAATTGAAGAAAGACATAATAAATATAAAGAAGAAATTAAAGAACAATATTCAAAAAAACTTGCAAAAAATACTATAAAATATAATGAAAGTTTAAAAAAATTTTTATGTCAAAAAGAAGAAGAAGAAAAAGAAAAAGAATTGAAATCAATAAAAAAGTATCAAGGATATGTAAAAATAAAATTATATAAAAAATATATTTTTTTAGTATTTTACAATGAAAGATAATTTACATAAAAAAAAATTGAAAAAGAAAAATAACAAAATAAAATTAGAAGAAAAAGAAGAAAGAATAAAAGAATTAGAAAAAGAAAATGAAAAAAAAAGAAAAGAAATATTGAAGAAAATTGAAAAGATAACAATTAGAAAAGAAGAATTTAATAAAAAAAAAGAACAATTATTACATAAAAATAAATCTTTACAAGAAGAACATTTCAGAAGATTAATAAAAAATAGATTATTAATAACTCAATATGAAGATAATAGAAGAGAAAATATTTTATTAGATGAAGCAGAAAAATTAAATAGAGGAATAAATAAAGATTATAATGTAGAAACTAATAGAATTAAAGCACAAATTTCTTTAATATCAAATCAAATTGAATTTGAAGAAGAATTAAAAAAATTTAAAAAAAAATTAAATAATCTTCAAGATGAATCAATACAAAAAAAAAATAAACAACAACAATATGGAATATATAAAGAAAAATTAAGATTAGAAGAAGAAAAAAGAAGAAAAGAAGCAGAAGCAAAATTAGAAAAATCTTCATAACTCTTTTTAATATTTTAATTTGTAAATATATATTTATAAAATTTTTATATTTTTTACAATAAATTTTTTTTAAAATCTTTTTTATTCAAAATATAATAAAAAAATAATTTTTTACCTCTTTTAATATTTATAAACTCTTGAATTATATTATAAAATATTTCTATCATTTGAAATAAATTTAAAAAATATTAAAAATTTAATTCATGTCAACCAAAAAGTGTCCAAATTGTGAAAAAGATATTCCATTAAATATAATAGTTCTACACCAAAGATTTTGTGATAAAAATACTAGAAAATGTTCAATATGTGAAGAACCAATTCAAATAGATGAATATGAAGAACATAAAAATAAAACACATTTAAAAGTAAAATGTGAATTTTGCGGGAAAGAAATGGGAGAAAAATTAATAAAAGAACATAAAAAAACATGTTCTGAACATTTAGTTAGTTGTAAATATTGTGAATTGTCTTTACCTTTAGAATTATTAAATGAACATGAATATATTTGTGGAAGTAAAACTGAAGAATGTCCTTATTGTAAAATTTTAGTTCCTAAATGTGAATATGATTTGCATTTAAAATATACTTGTGATATTCATAATAAAACTAATGTTGTTCATGAAAAAAGTGTCAATGAAATTTTAGAGGAATGTTTAATTAATAATAATAAAAAAGTTTCTTTTGATGATAAAATAAATAATGATGATAGTAAATATTATGAAAATGAAATTAAAGAAAAAAATATTGATTATGAAAATATTGAAAATGGAAATAATGAAGTTATTATTATTCATGATGATGATAAAAATAGTAATGATGAGAATTCTAGTAATATTATTAATAAAAATCTGAAAAAAAATACCTATTTAAATAGTGATAAAAATGATAAAAACATTAAACCAGTTAGATATCATAAAAAAGGTAGAAAAAAGAAAGCCAAACATTTTAATTAAATTCAAAAATAAAATTTTTTATTATTTTAATTTTTTAATAATTTATTTTTTTAAAAATTAAAAAAAATAACTGATATTAATTTATTCAAAAATTTTATAATCATAATTTTTGATTTATAAATAAGATATTTTTATTTTATTTTTAAACAATTTATTATTATTTCTCATTGGCATGTTTCATAAGAAAATCAGCTAAATATTTAATAGGATTTTCCGGTCTTTCTTTAGCAATTTCAGCCATTCCTTGAAGAACTAAAGGTACTACAGTTTTATCTAAATAAGCTCTAATTGGAAGATTACTCACATTTTCTCCATTTTTTCCTGAATTTTTATTATTTTCTTCTAAATTTTTATCTTCTTTATTTTCTATATCAACATTTGGGTCTAATTCGTCTTTTCCACTCATTTTTTTTTATTTTTATATCTTTTATTTAATTTTTAATTGTTTATTTATAAATATTTTAAATACGTAATTATAGGATTCGTTATGTACATAATAATTAAATAATTATTTATGAAAGAGATTATTCTTTTTTTTTATTTCCAATTAAAATTTGAGATTTTTGATTTTGTTTAATTATTTAAATAATTCATTTATTATTATTAATTTTCATATTTAAATTTTGAACATTATTATTATGTAATTTCCTAAAATATATTTAAATTATTTATTTGTTTATTATTTAAATAATGATTTTTATTTTTTCTTTTTTCATATTTTGTGAAAAATATAAGTATTATTAATTGGAACTGGATAATTTGAATTTATATATAAAGAAATTATATTTCTTTTATGATATAACTATTACTATAATGAATTTCTTCATTATTTTAATTTGAGCTATTTCCATATTGTAAAATTAAATGAATCATAGTTTTTTGACATTGAATCAATACTTTTTAAAGTATTATTCTTAAAGTATAACTAAAATGACAGGTCTTCTAATAAAAAAAAGATCAATATTTAATATAACAATATTATATAAATAAATAGGAGTCTATTTAAATTTAAAAAATAATTTTAATGAATTTAATAAAAATAATATCAATAAATAATATAATAATTTTAAATTAATAAAATATAGGAATTGAGATAAATTTAATATTAATTTAATATTATTAATAAATATAAGTTCAAACAAAAAAACAAGAAAATATGCATCAACATCAAAAACTGATTCATTTTAAAAGATGATTACAAATAAACTTTCAGTTCATATTTAAATCAAAGATTTTTCAAAATGTTTTCTTTAGAATAATACTCAAACAATACAAATTTATATCTCTTATTTGAAAATGAATTTAAACCTATAACTTTTAATGTTTTCAAAAAATTGAAGATTTTTATGGTTACAGAAGATTGAAAATTATGCAAATATAATAAATAATGAAAAATGGGTTGATTTAGATTATTTATTAACATATGTAATAAGACTTGATATATTAATTTAATAAAAATAATGAATGAATCTATAGACATTTTATGAATAATGCAAAATTAGTACAAATTTCTTTGTTTATTATTGTTATAATGATAATTATTTTAGTTTATTATATAATATGTAAAAGCTATGAAAAACAATTGACTTTACTTTTAAAGAAAAGCTTTAATTTGATTTATTTAATTCCTGAAGAAATTAAATATCTTATTGTTAGTAAACTTAATGAATAATTTTTTTAAAAAAAAAATTTATTTAGGGATAATTATAAAGAAAATATTATTTTATTATTTTAAAGAAATTAAATAAACTTTTTTTATAATTATTATTATTAAATTTTTTTTAGAAGAATTAACTGAATATATTTTTATTTCATTTAAAAACTAGTTTAATAAATTAAATATTATTAACTATTATTAAAATAATAAAATGGAAGCTGCAAAACCTATAGAATTTCTATCACCTAAACCTGAAGAGACTATATCAAAGAATTTAAACCTCACAATTGAATCAGATTTAAAAAATAAATATTCTATAAATATATTATGCTTTTCTTCTTATTTGCAAATTGATATACAATTATTAAATAACACAACAGATAAATATTATTCAGAAAAGTTTTATTTAAATAATATAAAAGATATCAGTAAATATTTTTTAATATGTGAATCAATTTCAGATGTTATATGCTCAATTGAACCAAGTCTTAATCAATCAACATTATCAGAAGGAAAAAATCAATTAAAATGGATAATTAAGCTCAATCACCCTTTATGCAAAGAAGCAATTTTTATTATTCCTGAAAAAATAAAAATATATAATACAAAAGAATTATATGATATTATATGTAATTTAAAACAAAATATTAAAGATATGAATAATAAAATAAATAATCAAGGAGATATAATAAATAAACAGCAAGAAATAATAAATAACCTACAAAGTGATATTAAGGAATTAAAGGAAAAAATAATAAAATCAGAAAAGCAAATAGAAAATTATGATTTAGATGATGATTCAAAAAATTCTAATATTGTCAACAATGATAACATAAAAATAAGAGAATTAAAAAATTGGATTAACCCATTGAAAAAAATAAAATTTGAATTATTATTTAGGAAAAGCAGGGATGGCTCACAATGTTCAGATTTTCATAGATTATGCGATAATAAAGGCCCTACATTGACTCTTGTCCAAACTGAAGAAAATTATAAATTTGGAGGATATACACAATACAGTTGGAAAAGTCAAAGAGGAAATTCTCCAATAGAAGATAATGACGAGACTTTTATTTTTTCTTTGGATTTAATGAAAAAATTTTCTAAAATTAAAAATACGTCTACAATTTATTTTACTCCTTTCTTGGGGCCTTGTTTCGGACAGGGTGGAACTGATTTTTATATCGACAATAATTTAAATATAGGATATACTATAAATTGTACTTTTCTAAAAAATTATGAATTGACAAATGGGTGTGGTGATGAATTTAAGGTAAAAGAATTAGAAATTTATAAAGTTATATTTTTAAATTAAATAAATTATTTTCTAATGAGTATCAAAGAAGAAAACATTTCTGATAGAAATTTATATTTTTTAATTTCATTTTTGAAATGATATAAAACTATAGGGATGGTCCTATTCACAATCCCATGATAATAATAAATTAATTAAAAATTAAAATATATTTATATAAAAATTATTAATTATTTATTATTTATATTTTCTTTTCTTTAATATTTGAATTAATTTGGAATTTATAAAGGAATAATTTTTTTATTTATTTTTAAAACTATTATTTTTTAATTAGTTGATTTATTTTTTTTGATTATACTTACACCATTCTTTATATTATTATTTTGATTTTCATTCATATTTTATTAAATTTTTATCAGTATTAATTTTATTAATTGATATATTATATATATTATTTTCATTTATAGAATTGTTAATTATATATTCAAGAAAAGATTTAATTTTTATTAATTCTCTATAACCAAGATTATATTTTTAAAAAATTCAAAAGATGTATTTCAAGTATTTAATTCAGAATTAATTTCAATTTGTTTTTTAAACCATTTTTTAATTCAATATTAAAAATTATATCATTCCCTAAAGAGATAATTTCTTATCTTTTTTTTTAAGTTTTTATTTGATAATATTATTTATTTTTATTTTTTAAAAAAAAAATATTTATTGGATAAATTCTTATTTATTATTAAAAATTAGTATGTCGAAAGTTCTTAAAATAAAATACGATACTTTTGTTAAAAGAATGGATTTTCCAATAACTTATCAAAACTTTTTAAATTTTGTTGAAGAAAATATTAAAAAAGAAGATGATTCATTAGATTATAAGTTTGTTGAAGAAAAAACGTCAAAAGAAATTAAAACAGAAGAAGATTATAATGAACTTAAATCACAGGCATGTAGTTCCTTTATTCCAAAATTGATAATTTCATTTATTCCTAAAGAAGAAATTTGTATTCAAAATGAAATAGAAAATTCAAATGATAGTATTAAAGAACCAATTCCTGAAACAAATATTGATGAATATAATATTATTGAAAAAAAATCAAGTTTAAATAAAAGTGAAAATAATGAAATAAAAGAAATAAATGATAATAATAATAAAGAAAATAATTATGATGAAAAGAATTTAAATATAGATAATATTCAAAATAATTCTAATTCAAACATTAGTAATAATAAAGAAAATAATTATAACGATAATGAAAATAATAATAAAAAAGATAATTATAACATTTTTGAAAATAATAATAATAATGAAAATAATTATAAAGAAGATAATTTTTTTGAAAATAATAATAATAATGAAAATAATAATAAAGAAGATAATTATAACATTTTTGAAAATAATAATAAGAATGAAAATAATAATAAAGAAGATAATTTTCTTGAAAATAATAATAATTATGAAAATAATAATAATAATAATGAAATTAATAATAAAGAAGATAATTTTCTTGAAAATAATAATAATTATGAAAATAATAATAATAATGAAAAAAATAATAATAATAATAATAATACCGATATCAATAATATCATAAATAATAATCAAGATATTAATTCAAAAATTCATGATGTAATAACTTCAATAGTAAAAGAAAAAATGAAAAAAATTGAAGAAGAATTAATTGATGACATATATAAAAATGTTCAAATAAAAGAAAATGAAGATATATTAAATAAAGAAGTTAATGAAAATATGGAATTAAGTATATTTAATAAAGATTCATTATCACTAGCAGTACATAAAGGAATAAAATGTAATGAATGTAATTGTCAAGAAATAGTTGGTCCAAGATTTAAATGTTTAAAATGTGAAGATTATAACTTATGTCAAAAATGTGAAGAAGAAACTGAACATTATATTGATCATATATTTATTAAAATATATCAAAATGATTCAGACAAAGAAGTTAATTATGATTCATTAGATATTAAATATAAAAATGAAGGACTTAATTATTTAGTTTATTCAAATAATTTGAAATTCAAAAGAAATATGACAAATACAACAAGAATAAAATTAAAAAATAATGGTTATCTTGATTGGGAATTTGGATTTAAATTTCATTGTTTAAATGATTATAGTGAATTAATAGGAGAATCAGTTTCTATTAATTCAGTTTTAAGTCCAGAAACTGATATTGAAGTTGATTTAATCTTTAAATTAGATAAAAATGAAATTAGTTTAAATAATACAAATAGAAGTTTATATGTTTCATATTGGCAAATGTTTACATTAAATGATTTACCTTTTGGTGAAGTTACTAAATTCATTATTAAAGTATAAAAAAAATAAAAATACCAATTTAAAAAAAATAAATAAATTAAATATATAAAAAATAGAAATAAAGAATTTAGATTTAAATTAATTAAAAAATATATATTGTTTTTTTTTTTTTTTATAAATATTAATTTACCAAAAATTTTTATGACCTTTTAAAAAATCACCAATAAAACTATTGGGTATTACTTTTTTTAAAGAATTAGGTTTTCTTGCATATTTAAAAGGAACAATATTATGATTTCTTCCATAATAAATTTTTTGTATTTCCTTTAAATCAAAAAAAGAATTTTTATCACTTAAATGAGAAATATTATTAGAATAATATGTTTTATTAAAAGTATTAACATCTCTTTTTTTTTCTTCTTTTTTTTTTTTATTCTGTTCTTCATTATCATCAACATCTAATTTAAAAATTTTATGAAATTTTTTCCTATCTTTAATATGATTTTCCTCTTCCAAATGTAATTTTTCTTCTTCCATTTTTTGTTTTATTTCTTCATTTTCTTCAATATTAATATAACTTCCTCTTTTTTTAGTAATTTTATTAACAAAAAATCTCATTTCTTTATTTCCACTATTATTATCTTCAATATTAGTTCTTTGTTTACTTGGACTTAAAAAAATTGGTGGTTCAGGTAAATCAGAATCAACAATAAGAAATTTATTTTCATTATTTTGATTATTATCTTCAGTATTTATATTATTAGTTATATTTATGTTTGTGTTATTATTTGTATTTATATTTGAATCTATTTTTGGAAAATTAAAATTTGCTGTTGTTTGACTCATTTTTTTCATTTCTAAATTTTCTTTTTCTTTCTTTTTTAAGAAATTTGTTGCTGTTTTTAAAGGACTAAATTTCTTTTTTCTTTTATTTATTAATTCTTTTCTTTTTTTAATATAATCTTTTTCATTTAATGCTAATAATTTTGTTATTCCTTCTAAATAGTCTGTATTATATTTTTTTAATTTGATATTGAAAAATAATTCATATTGTTTACATATGTCTTTATATCTCATTTTTCTTTCTATTTCATCTAATGTAAATGTATTTTTCATTTTTGATTCAAAGAAATTTTTTCTATTACCTTTGACTTCTTTAAAGTAAATATCATCTCCTTGTAATACAACAATTTTACTCTGATGTTTTTTATCTTTCTCACTAACATAAAGATTTTTAATTGACATTTATTTTTTTGATAACACTTTATATTTAATTATTTTCTTTAATTTAATTCATTATTTATTTATTTCAAATTATTTTATAATTATAAACAATTTAAAATCAGGCTTTAAAAAAGTTTAATAATTTAATAAGAATATAGATAAATTATATATTTATATATACTAAAAGAATTATAAACTACTTAATATATAAAATTTAAAATTAATTACTTAATTATTTATTTTAAATTATAACAATCAACTTGTAGATTTAACAAAATTTATCATTTAATAATAATTTCATTTCTAACACATAAAAATTAAAGATATTTATATATAAAACAATATTATAAAAATACTCATTGAAAAATTCTTTAAAATTGAGACAGCTACATAAAATCATGTTTATTAAGTTTATCAATTTTCATGGTTTGTTTCAATTTGAATTTATAAAAATGAGCATTTATTTATATAATTAGATAATAATCAACCAAAATTGTTATAAAAATGATTAACTGTCATTTCACTTCTTCTTTTTACAGTTTTCATTTTTTCCATTTTTAAATTTAATTCTTCTTTTTCTTCTAAAAATTCATTATTATTTTTAACATTTTCATTATCTATAAATTTTTGAAGAAATTGAGTAAATGAAGGAGGATCATTTGGATTTTGATTTTCATGATTTTTTTTATTAGTTTCAGTAATTACATCTAAAAAGTTTAATCCTACGGGACTATGTTTTGTTGTTTTAAAATCTCTTATATTATCATATGACTTTTCTCTTGTATGTCCATCTTTTTTTTTTTTCATTATATCTAATGATGCAGTTTTTGTCATATCATGTTTTTTAAATTGATGAAGAAAAGCACCATAAGAACTATTTGTTTTTTTACCTAATTTATTTGTTTTATATTTACTATATTCAAATTCTAATTCATTAATATCAAAATCTTTTAATATACTTTTTATTTTTCTTCTTAATTTTGGAGTTTTTGAATATTTATAATCACTTAATTCATCAATATTGTCATATTTTCTATTTATAGAAAATGATATTTCAGTTGAACAAAATGAAATATTATTAAAACTATTATTATTTACTATTACATTCATATTACTATTCCTTTGTTTAATTTCATTATTATTAGAATTAGTATTAATTATAGTATTCTTTATGATACTATTATGAATTACACTATTGTTTACATTGTTATTAATTATACTATTATGAATGATTATATTATTAACTTCTTTTGTTATCGTTTTTTTACTTTCTTCACTACTTTCCTTATATTTCATAAAGTTTTCATTAGGATATATTTCATTATTTATTTCATCAGGTTTAAATGGAGTAATATTACTATTACTTGTAAGTATATAATTTTTCTTTAAATCATCAGAAGAATATTCTTCAGAAAAATCAACATTTTTATTAATAATATTAGGTTGTTTAATAGTATCAGCAATTTTAAGTGAAGATTCATTAAATCTACTAGATTCACTTTCAACACCACATTCATATTTTTTAGTATGAATTTCATCTAAATCTCTTTTTTCTTCATCATTCTGAGAAGAAGTATAAGAATCTTCATAATCATCTTCAATTTGAGTTACTTCTTTAATAGTTTTTAAATTATTAATTTCATTATCTCTATGATTATTATTATTATTACTATTACTTGAATTCCCATTTGAATATCTTTTAGTTAATTTCTTTAAATTATTATGTGGTTCATCATTATTAAAATCTGAAATTGTTGGAATTGATTTCAAATCACCATCAATTGAACCAGAAATATTTGAACCTATTAATTCATCTTTTTTTCCTTTTTCTAATGTTAAACCATTTGTTGTATAGAAAATTTTTTGTAATCTTGACATTAATCTTCTTATTTGTTTCATATTAAAAATTGATTTTTGTTGAATTTTTTGCCATATTAAAGAATAATTAACTGAAATTTCATTTGCATCTTTTTTATTTAAATAAAATAATTCTGCTTTTCTTGATTTTACTACTGCACATAATGGAGATCTTTCATTAGAAAACATTAAAACATCACCAAAATGTTCATTTTTTCTTATATCTAATATTTTTAATTTTTGATATTCTACTATTTCTTCTTCTTCACAAAATTCATTTTCTGTTTCTTGATTTCCTAAATTATTTAATAAACCAAATCCAAATTTTGTTGCTGGATTTTTCATTTGATGTATTTGTGAATTGTGAAATTGAAATAATTTATGATTATTATTATAATTTCCTTGAGTTGTTGGTCCCTTCTCTAATACTTCTTGAGTTATTTTTATAGGAAGTTCTAAAGTAATTTTTCCTTTTTTTACAAATATTATATCTTCTACAAATTCACCATCTTTTATTAAAATATCATTTTTAATTGCTAATATTGGTTTAAAAGCAAAAATTACACTTACAATGAAATCTTTATTATCAAAATTTTTAAAAAAAACAAAATTTTGAATAATAGGTTCATACATACTATAAACTAAACTATTTTTTAATGTTATTGGTAATTCTTCAATTAATTGTCTTTCTTCATCTTCATTATTAGTTTTATGTTTAATATATCTATCAATTCTTTCAAATAAATCATCAGAAAAATCATTATAAGTCATTTTAATATCTTGTAAAATTTTATATTTTTTAAAATATTCTTCTTGTTTATCACTTTTACTTTTAACATAATTACTAATAGAAGTTAAAACCCAAGAATAAGCTATAATACCAACAATTTCAATAATAATTCCAAATAATTTTTCATTTGGAGTAACACAAGTTAAATCACCATAACCAACAGTTGTAACTGTTGTAATTATATAATAAATACCTAAAAAGTATAATTGTGAAAAAGTTCTTTGTGTAAATTTAAATGTTACTATCCAATTAGGATAATCATTTTTTCCTATAAAAATAAATAGACATGAGACTACATGAATTGTTAATATAAATATTGCAAATCCTTCAAAGAAACCTAAATAATTATTATAAAATTCAAATTTATCTAATTTTTCATTTAAAAAATAAAAAAATTTATTTGTAAATAATCTACTAGTTTTAATTAATCTCATAGAAACAAATAAATAATAAAATTGACTTGAATATTTATAAGAACTTAAAAAACCAATATCTTCACATGATTTATCATAAATAGTAAATATTGTTTTAAATGGTATTGCACTCATTAAATTAACTAAAAACCACTTTTTAAAATAATTACAAAACATTGATGTTAAATTAGTTTTTATATGATCATCTTCATCATAATATCCAACAAAAAAATATATAAAAAAATCAAATATATAAATAATATTAATAACAATTTCAAAAAGATTAGAAAAAGTAAAAAAAGAACCTTGTCTACAATAAATATCATTATTACCTAAATAAAGAGGAATAAAAATTAAATCATAAAAAACACATATAGCAACTAAAACATCTAAATAAAATAATACAAGAGAATCAGGATGAATAAAAAGTCTACTAATATCTTCATCATCACATTCATCTAATGAATCATAAACTAGACCTTTTCTTTGTAAATCTCTATATTTTTCAATATCAACTTTTTCATCATCATTTTCACTTTCACTATTTATATTATTTTCTATTTCATCAAATAATTCATCTTCTTCTAAAATATATGTTTTCTTTAAATTTTTTGAAGATCTTTTTCCATTTGCAGGAGTTAAAATTAAACTTTTCTTTAAATCTTGTGTTATTTCGTTTATTTGTAAAATATTTTTATTTGATATTCTTGTCATATTAAATATTTGTTCATTTTCATCTGTAAAACTATTAGTAAATAATTTTTCAGAATAATATTGAGATTTATTATTTCCTTCATCAATATGTTCTGGTTTTTGAAATAAAGAAAATAAACCTTTTTCTCTATCTTTTTTAGTTCCATTTACTACTTCACTCCATTTTTTTACTATTTTATTAGATCTTTCTTTTTTAGATGATTGCATTAAAGTAAAAGTTTTTTTTGGTAATTCAAATTTAACAGACTTAACAACTGGTTTAGTAGTTGTAGAAGTTCTCATAAATTTAGAATTATTTATTATAGGAATAAAATTTGGTTTTTTATAATCTTTTGGTTTTAATGAACTTTTTTTTGTAAAAGTTATTGTATTTGTATGTCTAAATCCCATTAAAGATATATTATTTTCTTGATTCTTTATCTTATCTTTTATTGCAATTGGATTCTTAATTCTATTTTTGGAATCTAATTTCATATAATTTATATTTTTTTTTGAAGTACTTTTATTAGATATACGACTTCTATTTGATAATGGTGAAACACTTCTTTCTTTTTCTTTTTTCCTTTCTCTTAATTTTCTATGAGAGGAAATTAAATTATTAGAATTATTACTTTTATGAGTTTTAATTGTTCTATTACTTTTACTACTATTATTACTTTTTGCACTTCTATTAGATAATAATAAATTATTATTTTTTTTTATTCTATTTGTTAAACTTCCGTTTTTAGTTCTATTTGATTGAGGAGTATAATAAACATTTTTACTTGATAAATTAATATGAAATCTTTTAATTTTTGGTTTTGAAATTTTATTTAATTTTGCTTTTATTCCCGAATTTTTTCGTTTATTTGTTACATTAGAAGAAAATATGTCATCATCATTATTTACTATTGTTTCTTTTAAATCATTTACCAATTCTGTTAAATATAAATTTGCTTGTTGTGATATTTTTGATGCTCTTCTTCTTTCTATCTCATGAATATGATTTAAATTATCATTATTATCTATATTTTTTCTATAATTTCCACTATTTCTTCTTGTTTTTTGATATAAATCAAAGAATGAATCTTGCTTATATAGTGTTTTTGTGCTTCTCATTTTCATAGAAACAATTTAGTAAATTATTTATAAATTAAATGTTTAAAAATATTATAAGAAAAAAATTGAATATTTTTAATTTTATTTAATAAACATTTTAATTCAATAGATAAAGTTTAATCAATATAATTTTTTTCCATTTTTTGAATTTTTCAATCATAAAAATAGAAATAAATTTATTTTTTTCTCCAAATAATATCATCTTAATCAATTAATTTTTTTATACATTTTAAAATTAATTTTAATTAAAATACTTTTAAATTATAAATTAAATTAATGATATTTCATGTATTTATATTAGTCTAAAATCAAAAAATAATATTATTAATTTTTAATAAAAAAGATAAAAATAATCAAAAAATAAAAAAAATTTATTTTAAGTTTAAAAATTAAATTAAACATTTAAATTGTATTAATTAATTAATGAAAAGAGTAATAGAACAAAGTATTCCAAATGAATTTTCACCATCATTAATTTATTATCATATAGATCATAATGAAAATTTATCAAATGGATATTATAATCCAGCAGAATTAACAGCAATGAGAGAAGAAAGATTAAGATTAGAAGAAGAACAAAAAAAACAAATTTTATATGAAGAAAATCTCCAAAAATATAAAAATAATATTAAAAAATATAATCAAATTCATAATCAAGATATTATTAATGAAACAACAACTTCAGTTTCTTCTGTTCAAAGAGGAAAAGAATATAATGAAAATTTAAGAAAACAAATGAAAATAAAAAATGAAAAAAAAATAAAAAAAAAAATAAAAATGATATTAATAATAATATTGATAATTCAAAAAAGAATAATATAATTTCAACAAATGAAGCTCAACAATTTACACAAGGAAGTGAAGTAATGAATACATTTAGTTTTAAAAATCAAATGAATTCATTAACAACTGAAGAAAATAATAATAATTTTTATATAAATGAAAATAATAATAATAATTATATAAATGAAAATATAAAAAAAAATATTAATTCAAATAATAATGTAAGAGATTTAAGTGGAAATATTTTAGAACAAATTATAGAACAAAGTACATTTATGAATAATAATTCAAATATTTTAAATACTAATTCAATAAATAATATAAATGAAGATAATATTCAAGAAAAAATAAATCAAAATTTAGAAATGGTAAAAAATTTTCGTCAAAATGGAATGATGTCTTTATTTAGTAATAATAATAATAAAGAAAATAATAAAATTAATAAAAATTTAAATGATAATATATCAAATTTAATAAAACCAAATGATATAAATGAATCAATATCATCTTCATTTAATCCAACTCAATACCCAAATACATCTTTTAATATTTCATTTCATTCAAATAGTAATTTTTATAATAATTCAAATATGACTGAATTACAACAAAAAAGATATCAAAAAGCTTTGAGAAAAATGATGATTGATCAATTAAAAAATAATCAAATTAATATTCCATCTATTTGTAGTTGTGGTCAATTACAAAGAAAAATTGATGCTTTATTAAATGAAAATAGAGAAATTACTCCTGATGATTTAATGAATGTTGATTGTGCAAATAATTGTATTTATTATCAAAAACCTGGTGAATATCATAGAGCTTTGTCTAATATAATTCATGGTATTAGAAATTTAAAAATGAAAAATAATAAAAGATAAATTTTTTTTATATATTATATATTATTTATTTTAATATTTATTTTCATTTCATAAAAATAAATATTAATTCAATTATTTCTTTATATTATCAAATTAAATTGTTTTATTTAATTTAAATATTAATTTTTAATAAAAAAATATAAAATAAAAAACCTATTTTTCAAAGTTTCAATTATGTTTAATAAAAGGAATTTATATAATATATATTTAATAAATAATTGATTTAAATATTAAATTAAAATCCTATAATCTAATTTATAATAAATTAATTTTAAATATTTCAAAAAATTTATTAAATTAAATATAAATATCATCATCATTTAAAAATTCTTTATATAATTCAAATTTCATTTCCTGAACTTCCATTGTAGAATTCATATAAAAATTGATTATAAAAATAAAATCAAAATCATCAAAAATTGAAAAATATTTAGCTTTAGTTATTCCTTCCCATCTTTTTAATATTTGTTCACCATTAAAATAATAACTTTCATAAATAGAATCCTCAGGTTCTGATTTATTTCTTCCTTGATAGTTTTTTGGTTCATATAAAACAATAAAACTTCCATCTTTTAATACAATTAAATCATTAAGAGGTTGTAATTCAATAGTACTTAAAATTTGTAAATTTTTTAAATTAATAATCCAAATTGAATCTTGACAACCTATTATTAAAATATATTTTTGTAAATAATCTAATTTTAAGAAATTTAATTCTCTTTGATTTAATTTATAAAATGAACCTTTATATAAAATATTCCCTAAATTTAAAAATACTTTCCCAAAAAAATTTAATGATTCAAGTTCATAAAATCTGAGTTCTAATTCACAATTAATTACTTTTTCATGAAATGAATAAAGAAAAAATGTTTTATTATCAATAGGAAAGATTTTTCTTTGTTTAATATTATATATTAACATACATTGATATTTATTTTCATTTATTTTACTCCATATTGAAAAACCTGATAATTCATATCCAAAAGCAATTTTATCTTTAGATAATTCTTCACAATAAGTATAACAAGGAAAATTTAATGTTTCAAAAGTTTGAATAACTTCATAAGTATTATCTTCTAAATTACATCTTATTATTTTTGACTCTTTTTCTAAACATATAGCAATATCATTATTTAATAATTTTTTCATATAAAAACATTTTAATTTGTTATTTATTATTATTTCATTTGTTAAATAATTTTTATTTGAGACTGCCATTGTTTTATGATATTCTGATTCTAAATAATATATAAATTTATCAATTGATAATGGAATTATTATACATTTATTAAATTCTTTTATTTTTAGACTTTTAATTAATTTTTCTTTAGATATTACTTTTTTTAAATCTAAAACTGGAATTTTTGGGAAAATTATATTTATTTTTATTTTGTTTTCTTCATTTGAATATAAGAATTCATTATTAAAATTAAAATAATTTTCGAAAGGTTTATAAAATTGTATAGTTTTTTGTTTTATTATCATTTGATGTATTAAATTAATAAATTTTTCTTTATATTTAAATTCACTAATTTTAAATTTATCTAATTGTTTAAAAATATTATCAATTGATTGTAATATTAATTGTTCATCAAAATTGTTAATTGATGATGATATTAATAATTGAATTTGAGAAAATGAATTTCTAAATTTTTCAATATCTTTTAATTGAATATAAATTAAACATAATGCCTCATATGATTGAAATGATAAATTTCTACTTTGAGAATTAGACATTTCCATTTCAATCACCATATTATAATGTTCAATTGCTTCTGATATATTATTTGCATTTTTAGCTGCTTTAAATATATTTTCCATTTCATCATTCATTTCATCTATATCATTTAAATTTTCTTCATATTCATTTTTTAATTCATCATTCTCATAATCATCATCATCATATTCACAATCACTCATTTATTTTTTTAATAATATTATTACTATATATCTAATTAATTTGATAATTTATTTTAATTAAATTTTAAATAATTCAACAAAATTATAATTTTAAAATAATGAATTCAACTGATAAACAACTTACAGAAAGTCATATTTTTAAATTTGGTTCTCAAGAAAATGAAATTTTAATTAATATTTCAAATAATAAAAATTATATATTATTTAATGTTCAAGATAATAGTTATTTTCCACCAATAATTTATGAAGCATTTTTATCTTTTAGAGAACTTAAAGAAAAAAATGAAATATTTAATAATTTTAAATCCACTTATCAATTTGTATCATTTTTAGAATCATGTCAAAAAAAACATAATATGAAATTAAATTTTGATAAAAAAGATAGTGCATTTATAATAATAAAAGATTCTTCATTTGAAAAAGATTTAATATTAGAAATTCAAAAAAAGAAAAAACAACAAACAAACCAATCAAATTCAAATAAAATTCAAATAGACAATTCATTTCTAATATCAAAACTAGAACAATTAGAAAAAGAAATATCATCTTTAAAATTAGAAGTACAAATTTTAAAAGAAAAAAATCAAACATTAGAAAATAAAATAACCATAATTCAAAATACTCAAATTGCAAATTCACCTCATTCTGAATTTCAAATAAAAAACATAAATTCAAGTATAATAAATTCTCCTTTAAAACATAGTAAAAATAATTCTATATTAGAATCACAAAGAACAACAATTCCAATAGAAAAAATAAAAATAACAGAAAGTGAAATAGTAAAAAATTCAGAAATAGAATTAATAAATTCATGGATAAAACCAGATACAGAAATAAAATATAAATTATTATTTTCAACAAAAATAAATGGTGATGATTCATCAACATTTCATTTATTATGTGATGATAATTTTCCAACAATAACAATAATAAAAACAAAAACAGGTTTTCGTTTTGGAGGTTATACTACAATTCCTTGGAAAAGTGATTCTTTAGTTTTTTATAAAGATAATTTAGCTTTTTTATTCTCTTTAGATAAAAAAATGAAATATTTACCTGAAAATCCTGATGAAGCTATTTGTTGTATTAGTGGATGTGGACCTACTTTTGGAGCAAGTGATTTAACTATTAGAAATGAATGTACTAAAAATTGTAATAGTTTCTGTCAAGGTCCTCAAAGTTATCAAATGGAAAAATCTGAGTTAAGTGGAGGTGTTGAAAAATTTGTTGTTGATTGTTATGAGGTTTATCTTGTTGAATTTGGGAATTAGTTTTTTTTTTTTTTTTTTGGGGTTTTGTTATTTTTTTTTATTGGGTTTTTTTTTTTTTTTTTTTTTTTTGTTTTTTTTTTTTTTTTTTTTTTTTTTTTTGTTTTGTTTTTTTTTTTTTTTTTGGGGTTTTTTTTTTTTTTTTTTTTTGGTTTTTTTTTTTTTTTTTTTTTTTTGGGTTTTTTTTTTTGTTTTTTTTTTTTTTTTTTTTTTGTCTTTTTTATGTGTTTTTTTTTATTGTTTTTAATTTAATTAATATTTAATTTTTAATTTTTATTTTATGAAATATTGGATGTTTATAATATTTTAAAAAAAGTTTTTTTTAGTTTTAAATACAGTTTTTTTTTTTATTATTTTTTTTATTTTTTTTAAATAATAAAAATGAGAAGATTAAAAGAATTTATTAATTTGAATAGAAATGATTCTCTTTTATTAACATCAACAAATACAATATCCACATCTAAAAACAATAATAAAAAAGAAGAAAATTTAGAGTATGAATCAGACACTGAAGTTGATTATACAAATACACAATCAAATTTTTTTCAAGAAAAACCTTTTATTGATAATCATCCTTCTTTTGAAGATGTTTTTAAAAATAATTCATATGAAATATTTCAATTTTTAGAAAATAGAGATATTGAAAATTTAAGAAGAACTAATAAATTTTTTTGTGATATTTGTGACTGTTATTATCTTTTTGATAATTCAATTCAAAGTTTAGGAAAATTATTTGCAATGTCATTAAATAATGAAAATAATAATGATTCAAAAAATAATAAAATTGTTGCTAAAGATAAAAAAAGTAAATTTATTGAAAAATTTAATTTTAATCAATCTGTTGATAAATATTATAAAAACACAGAAGAATATTATCAAAGAATTAAAAGTGCAAAGAAAAATAAAAAGATAAAGAAAAAAAAATAATAAATCAAAAATTATTCACAAATAATAATAAGCATTTAAATTCAAAAATTAAATTAGTAAAATATTATTATTTATTTATTATATAATGAATTAATATAAGTTTTTATATATTGAATATATTCTATGACAATATATGATATACATTTATTTATAAAATTTTTTTAATTTATTATTTAATCATATATTTTCATTTGAAACATTCATATCAATTTCTCTACTAACTTCTTTACTTTCATGTTCTGATTCTTTACTAAGAAAATTTTCATAAGAAAAATTAAACATTATTTTCAAATTATCATCAATTGTATTTTTTATTTGTTTTAACATTTCTTCATTTTTTAAAAATGAAATTTGTGTATTTTTATTTTCTAATGTAGTTATATTTTTATTCCTTTGTTTAGATGTAATATTAGATATATTATATGGATTATTTTCAATATTATTTTTATTATTTGTAATATTATTTGATTGATTTGGAATATTAATTGTTATTATTGTTTTATTTGACTTTTTTTTTGAATTAGATTTTTTTGTTTTAGAATATACTTTTTGTCTATAAGAATTAATTCTTGAAGAATTACTATTTTCATTTTTTATATTTGATTTATTTGCTAATGAAATATTTATATTATTACTTACATTTGGTTCAGTTTTATATGATATATTTTTTGTTATTTTTGATACACTTATATTTGAAATGGTATTATATACTTTATTATTATTTTTTAATGCTTTAATTCTATTATTAGTATTTGTTAATTTTGAAAATAATTTTTCATTTAATAAAGGTTGTGATTGATGAATTAATGTAGATTTTATTGTAGTAACTTTTTTATTTTTTTGAAGTAATTCTTTAATGTTATTATTAGAATTAGTGTTTATTGAATTTGAATTAAAAATACCTTTTGATGTTGATGCTGAAGAATTAATTTGATTAATATTTGTATTATTATTTGTTAAAATATCACTTTTTGTATTTATTGTTCTATTTGTATTTAAATTATTATTTAAATGTTCTCTAGATGTTGATTTTGATTTACTTTTTGAATTTGATTGATTATTATTTATTTTATTTTTATTATTATATGAATGAGAATGTGAACTTTTTACTATTGAATATAGAGAATATTTATCTTTATAATTTTTTTTATAATTTACTTTACTAGTAGATTTTGCTTTTTCATTTATTGTTATAGTTCCTAATACAATTCTAATTGGTTTATTATTACTTTTTGGTGATTGAATTATTTTATTAGAAAAATCATAGCTTAATTTTAATTTCTTTTCATTACTCTTATGTCTTTTTCTTGTATAATTAAATTTATTAACATTTAAATATAAATTACCATTGATTGAATTTGTATTATTTGTATTATTTCTATGAGATTTACATACTTTATTAATTGAATTTAAAGAATCATTTTTATCTAATGTAAAATAATTATTATTAATTGTATTTTTATTATAAATGATTTTATTTATTTCATTATTAAGAAAAGTTTTAATATCTTCATATTGGATTATTGTTAACTTTTGTTTCAAATATCTTAATAATTTTTGGAGAACATATTCATATTCAAAACTTAATAAAGTTGTACTTATAAATAAAGGAGTTTGTGTATTTGTACTTCTAGTAGAATTATTACCTGTAGAGGCTAAATTAATATATGATGTTTTTTCTTTTATTTTACTAGAAGATATTTTATTTTTTGTTTTTTTTAGAATTTTATTTGTATTATTTATTCCACTACCAGTTTTTTTCATTTAAAAAAATATTTATTTTACAATAATTAAAATTATTGAATTTTATTTTTATTTTTTTTACATTTTTATTAGATTTTGTCACAAAAACTAATTAATATAAAAATATAATAACTTTTATATTACTCAACATTTGATATTTTATTTTGGAATTTTGGATAGATATAATGTATAAATTACATTATAAACGTTAAAAAATTCCATAAATTTATTATATAATATTATTTATTAATTATATAATTAAAAAAATTTATGGTTTTATGCTTAATATTTAATATTTAATAGGATATATTTATATTTAAAAGTAAATGTATTATATTTTAAATTGTTTTATTCTTCTTAATTTTGTAAATAAATTATTATTAAATAAAATCTATCAATATAAAATATGGAATCAGATAATTCAAAAAATCAAATTTTAAAAAATTTATTAGAAATATCTCAACATAATAAATATAATGAAATGAAAAAATCAAAAATGTTAACTAGAGAAAAAAGTGATACAAAATTTCAAAAAATAAAATTAAAATTAAAAGTTCCATCTTTAAAAAACTTTACAACAAAAGATAAAATTCTATCAAAAAATAATGTATTTAGAATATCACCTATTATAAAAAAGCAAAAAACAAGAAATTCAGTAATAACTCATAAAACTATAACATATGATTCAATATCTAATCACAGTATTTCAAATAATAATTTTAATTTTAATTCTGAAAAAGATAATAATAATCAAATTGAAAAAGAAAATAAATTATCATTACCAAAAATAATATCAAATGGTAATGATAAAGAAAAAAAAACTTTATTAAATTTATCATTTAGTGATTTTAAATATAAAAAATTTAAAAAAACAATAGCATTTAATAAAAGTATAGATAAAAATATGAATAAAACAAATAAATATATAACATTATCACCATCATCAGTAATGCCATCACCAATAAAAATAAAAAATTATAATTCAATATATAATAATGAAGATAATCGTTTATCTCCAAAAGGAATATTAAAAAAATACGAAAAATTAAATACCTATAAAGCATCTCATAAACACCATCATAGAAATAATAAACAATATATTAAAAAACAAGTAACATTAGATGCATTAAAAAAAACATTTAATTTTTCTCAAATAGAAGAATTCTCAGTTAAAAATAAAGATTTAAACTTTCCAAATTATCCAATTCCAAAAACATCAACTCATGAAATAAACAATATTATAAAATCTTTTGCAGTAAATTCATATCAAGGTCTCTTAAGAAATTACAACGAAGATAAAGTATCAATAATATTAACAATAAATAAACCAAAACAATCAAATATAAAAGATTGGCCACAATGTTCTTTATTTGCAATATATGATGGTCATGGTGGAAGTAAATGTTGTGATTTCTTAAGAGATAATTTACATAATTATATAGTAAAAAATGAATATTTTCCAAATAATCCAGAAGAAGCATTAAAATATGCATTTTCAAAAGCAGAAAAAGAATTTTTAGAAAATGCAATAATAGAAAAAGAAAAAAGTGGTTCATGTTCATTAGTAGCATTAATAATAAATGATATAATATATATTGCAAATTGTGGTGATAGTAGAGCATTAATATCAATTAATAATGGAAAAGAATTTAAATTAGTTAATAATATTCATAGACCAAGTGAAGAAAGTGAAAAAGAAAGAATTATTAATAATGGAGGATTAATTTATGATTCTAATTCAATTAAAAGAATTATTCCAGGAAGATTAAGTGTTAGTAGAGCTATTGGAGATATTAATGCTAAAATTGAACAATTTGGTGGTAAACCTAATGTTTTAAGTGCTGTACCTGAAATATTTAAAATTTATATTAATCAACCTAATCAAAAAATTGATTTTTTACTTTTAGGATGTGATGGAATTTTTGATTATTTATGTAATAAAGATTGTATTAAATGTGTTTGGAATGTTGTTTATGATGAAAATAATAATTATAAAAATATTCATGATATTAGTTTAAATATTGTTGATATGGTTATTAAAACTGCTTTAAGAAGAAGAACTTTAGATAATGTTACTGCAGTTTTTATTAGTTTTGAAAATTTTGAAAAAATATTTTTTGAAGAAAAAAATAATAAAATTACTATTCCTTCAAGTGAAGAAAAAAGAAAAAATCATTCAATGAAATTTAATCAAATTCATAAAAGTAGAAATGAAAATATTGTAAATCATTCTATTCAATTTAGTCATGATAGTGATTTATTGGTAAAAAATAAAATGGATAGAACTTTAATTCTTTCAAGTTAGAACAATTTATTTATAAATAGAATAATAATTTTTGAAATTTATACTTCCCTTTAACTAACATAAAAAAATTATATTATATGATGTATTATTATTGAATATTCTAGTTTTTGAATAGTAATATATAATTTAGGTTTATTTATCTTATTTGAAAATATAAATTTATATTTGTTAATTATTTAAAAATTTTAATAAATTTGTGGTAAATTTCATTTATTTAATTTTTTTTATTTTAAAAATGGGATGTGGTTGCATAAGACAAATATCAATTGATTCAATATTAAATTTATTTTGGAATGGATTATTAATTCGTAATATTGCACTTAATGATATAATTGATATAATAAGAGCCAAAAAGAAAGGAACTGCAAATATACCTGATAAAAAATTTCAAATTTTTATAGAAGCTTTACTTATCAATCCTGATTATAAAGAATTATCATATCAATTGTTTAATCATATTTTAAATGAGGCAAGAAAAAGAGAAAATGAAGGTTTATTTTTTTTAAGTATATTATTTTTAGGTAAGGGAAGTGATATTGAATTATCAAAAGCTTTTTTATCAATTGCATTAACTCATGGTGGATTAAAAGATTATATAACAATTAATATGAATAATTCTAATAATTTAATTAAAAAAAAAGAATTATATAAATTTATTGAATTTTATATTGAAATGATTAGTTTTATGTGTATAGATGATTTATCTATAATTAGTGATAATAAATTACAATTTAAAAAAGTGTTAAATAAAAAATTTTGTAAAAATAATAGAGAAAGATTTATTGAAAATAAAATTTTTGAAAATTATATTTCTGATGAAGATATTGATATTGAAAATTTTATTTGTGAAAAACATCCTATTTTATCTAATGATACATATATTAGAGATTGGATATTACAATATATTTCTAATGAAAATTTAACTCAAAATTAACTTTTTATTATATTTTTTAAAATTTAAATATTTTATAAGTTTTATTTAT